>Ga0210403_10000942_pt1 | contig 28686 bp, 26 predicted proteins | sample IncBWC19MmetaG_FD_150863 | JGI IMG/M metagenome (GOLD analysis project Ga0210403, IMG submission 150863) | Forest soil microbial communities from Barre Woods Harvard Forest LTER site, Petersham, Massachusetts, United States - Inc-BW-C-19-M | ecosystem: Environmental > Terrestrial > Soil >...
ATCTTTCGTTCCCGTGGCGAGGCCGATAAAGTTGGCGACACCGATGGGAGCTTTGTCGGGAAAGAGGGTGCAGGTCATCTTGCCCGCAGCCGTGTCGATGATGGCTGTAGGCTCGGCCGCAGTTGCTCCGGCTGCGGCCGGTTTGGCCGCTGTGCTGGGCTTGGCGGGCGCGGCGGGCTTGGTTGCTGCAGCCTGGCCGAATGACATTGATGTCGATATCAATAGCATTCCGAGAATTGCGAGTGCTTTATGCATGGATGCTCCTTGGAAACGAAGCGTGGATTGTTGAATGAATCGCAACGTTGCATTGTACGACAGCGGCGGCAGAGTTTGGCTAGACTGGCGTTTGTCATCCTGAGCGGCGTCCTTTGCCGCGAAGGACCTATGCATTCTTGCTGATCGCCGGACAAGATACATAGGTCCTTCAGCGCAAAGAACGCGCTTCAGGATGACAAACCAATTTATTGAGAACGTTGCTGCAACTCGTGGCTGACGCGTTCGACCTCGCGAAAAACGCGCATCAGGTTGCCGCCGAGAATTTTGTGAATGTCTTCCGCGCTGTAGCCCCGATCAAGCAGCGCCTGCGTGATCTTCGGCAGGTCGGCTGCTGAGTCGATGCCCTGCGGCGTCGCACCGCTGACGCCGTCAAAGTCAGAGCCCAGCCCAACGTGGTCCACCCCCGCCACCTTGGCGATGTGATCGATATGGTCGATCAGCGACTTCAGCGGCGGACGCGGAATCTTCGCAATAAACTCGCGCTCGATGCGGTCCAGTTCGATGTAGTTGACCTCTTTGCCTTCGCTCTTCATCTGCGCGATATATTTCTGCCGGGCCGCTTCCTGGTCGGGACGCTGGGCTTCCTCAGCCTTGCGGAAGTTCTCGTCAATAAAGCCGTTGAAGAAGTTCACCTGCACCACGCCGCCGTTCTTGGCGACAGCTTTCAGCATGTCGTCCGTCATGTTTCGTGGAGCGTTCGCCAGTGCGCGCGCCGAAGAGTGCGAGGCAATCACGGGAGCTTTGCTCATGGCGATCGCGTCCCAGAATGTTTTGTCGGCCACGTGCGAGATGTCGACTATCATGCCCAGCCGGTTCATCTCTAGTACGACTTGTTTGCCAAAGTCAGTCAGCCCGTTGTGATGCTGAATCTTGGGATCGTTGACGTCGCCGGAGGAGTCAGCCCATTCGTTCGTGTTCGACCAGGAAAGCGTCATGTAGCGCACGCCGAGTCGGTAGTAGTCGCGCAACAGGTGTATGTCGGCCTCGATCGAGTGTCCGCCTTCGATGCCCATCAACGCGGCCAGTTTGTGCTCGCGGTGGGCGCGCTCGATATCAGAGGTCGAGAAGGCCATCATCATGCGATCAGGATGGCGGGCCGCCTGTTCGTACACGGAATCGATCAGGTCGAAGGTGTGCTTCGCGAAGTGTCCCTGATTGGTTTCAGGCTCGACCCATATGGAAAAAAACTCGGCGCCCAGGTTGCCACGTCGCGCCTTGTCGAGGCTGATGTGGCCGATGTCGTTGGGATCGGTCGAGCCGATATCGAAGCCTTCGTCGAGAAAACGCTGGGGCGTGTCGGCGTGGGTGTCGATGATGAGGGCCGAGTCGTGAATCTTTTGAGCCCGCTGGCTGACGGTCGTTTCAGAGGGCTTTTGAGTATTTTGGGCTGTGGCTAGTGAGCAGATCAGAATGATCGCGAAGAATAGCTTTGTCATCGTTGTCATGGGGAGCAGGATTTTGATTGTATAGGCTCTTCATGTCGTACGACAAAGGCATCAACCACGAAGGGCACTCAGGAGCATGAAGGAAAATCCTCAATCTGGTGTCGACAGGGCTGCCATCGCTACTTCAATGCAAGTGTGCAAAGGCTGATCAGTATCGATCACGATCTTCGGATGGCGAATCTCCTCGAACCGTGCCTTTACTTCCGAGTAGAGGGCAACGTCGCGGTTTCCGGCAGGATGCTCACCACTACGCGAGTCCGCCTCCAGGCGCTGGCGAATGGATTCATCGGAACAGATACATTCGAGAATGCGCCACGGCTGATGCAAAGAAGCCGCTGCCACGATCACGTTGTCGATCTGGTAGCGGCGCGAGAACGGTCGGCCGTCAAGAAAGATAATCCTCGCTGAGTCTCGCGCCAGAAGGTAACCCACAGTCTGTAGCATCAACTCTTGACAGAAATCATCTTGGCGAGTGGAATATTCGATTTCTTCGGGAGCGAAAAGGGCGTGGCGGAATTCGTCTTTGCTCAAGACGCGGCCTGAGGTTCGCCGAGCCAATTCGCGCGCCAGGGTGGATTTACCCGTGCCGGGCAGTCCTGCCATAAGAACGATCATGGGTGGAATCGTAAAGGAACCGCTGCAAGGGAGGCTAGGGAAGGATACTCAATGAAGAAACTATTTCGTTCCGCCGCCGAGCGCGACTTCGGTCTGCGTTGGCGCCGGGGTTTGCGGCTTATCCTGATCGGGGCGGTCCATGGGAATGATCGTCTGCGTCTCGCGCCATTCGTTGTAGCGTCCGCTCACCATGATGTGGAAGCACCAGTGTCGCCGCTCTTCCTCGGGCTCCACCAGGCCAATCGACTTCATGTAGAAGAGGTAGTGCTCCATCCAACGCACTTGCTCTTTGCTCAGGCCACGGCGTTGTAGGTCAACAGTAACGCCCGCCAGATGTGAAGACGCCGTATCGCCTTCAGCCGGAGCTGCATTGCGATTATGCCGCCGAAGTTTCTTTTGTACTTTCACCGTGCGTACCGCGGAGTTCACCTGAATCTGCTCATGGAAGCGGTGATAGTAGGCCTGGCTGAGGTCTTGGACAAAATCTCGCGTCCACGGACGAGAATAACGCCGCGACGGATCCAGCGAGTGTTCAATGCGCAAAGTCTCGCTGGGAATGATCGGCACCAGCGAACCATCGGCTTTCAGAGCTTCCAGTTCGGTCTCGTCCTGAATGCGCGGCAGTTCAAGCCGGTCGATTTCAGCGTTTTGAATCAGGAGCGATTCGTGCGAAGGACGGAACATCGGATGCCAGCGCAGCCAGCGGAGCCGATGATGCGTGTGCTGCGGCGTCGCTCGGCGTACCGCAAATGCGGTGCCTGACATCCCGGCGCATACGAGCGCGAGAAGAGCGACAGCCGCGAATTGAACTCCGAAAATTCGTCTCACGAAGTGGCTTCCGTTTCGGACTGGAGTCTTGCGACTCTGTCCGCGAGTGCGGCTATTCTAAGCCATGCTGTCAAGCCTACCAACCCGATCCGGCCTGCGGACCGTTACTTGGGTACCTCAGACAGGCCAGTTACCTGATTTCATTACTGCCGGTTACTATGCGACCAAAGCAGAGGTGCCACAGAGTCTATCGGCAGGTGAAGGGCCAATTGTGAGTTTTTCGGCGCCTTTCTATGTGGACTAATTGCTACGACTTGGCGCGATTTGGATGAAGGTTCCAGCGCCGCAGTTGCACTCGAGTGACAAAATCTAGCGCCGCAACATGTCACCCAGTGCCTGTTTCATAACTTGGCCGCCAACCTCAGAAATCGATTTGGTCAGTGGGATGTCCTTGGGACAAACCTCGACGCAGTTCTGTGCATAGCCACATTCCTGAATGCCGCCATCGCCCATCAGAGCGGCCAAGCGTTCGCGTTTTAGCGCCTTGCCGGTGGGATGGGTGTTGAACAAACGGACCTGGGAGATAGTAGCGGCTCCCACGAAGCCGGTATCTTGGTTGAACTGCGGGCAGGCCTCCATGCAGCAGCAGCAGGAGATACAGCGGGAAAGCGGATACGCCGCTTCCTGGTCCTCGGCTGTCATGCGCGGTCCGGCGCCGAGATCGTAGGTGCCGTCGATCGGAACCCAGGCCTTCACCGCTTTGAGATTCTCGAAGATCACGCTGCGGTCGGTAGCAAGGTCGCGGACGACCGGGAACTTCGAGAACGGTTCCAGCCGGATCGGTTGCTCGAGATGGTCGATCAGTGCAGAGCACGCCATCCGAGCCTTGCCATTGATCAGCATGGCGCACGACCCGCAGACCTCTTCAAGGCAATTCGAGTCGTAGGTGATGGGCGTGGTCGCCTTGCCGTCGCGCGTTACGGGATCGGCGGCAATGTCCATGAGCGCCGAGATCACGTTCATGTTCGGCCGGTAGGGAACAGAGAACTCCTCCCAATAGGACTTGCCGTCGGGAGTGAGTTGACGCTTGATCTTTAAGATGACGGTTTTATCAGCCATTAGCAGTTAGCCTTTAGCAATTAGCCTTTAGCAATTAGCTCAAAGTCTTGCGGATGGGCATCCTAACGAATCTCTAATACTTCCTCGGCCTCGGCGGAATTAACGACACGTCTACTGGCTCGAACTCAAACCTCGGCTCGTCCGCATCGGGCGCAAAATACGCTTTCGTTGTCTTCATCCAGTTCTTATCGTCGCGATCGGGGAAGTCCGGTTTATAGTGCGCGCCGCGCGATTCGTCGCGCATGCGAGCGCCCTGTGCGATGACCCTCGCCAGCTGCAGCATGTTGTAGAGCTGCCGCGCAAAGACTACCGTCGTATTCGCCCACAGCGTCCGGTCGCTCAGGTTGATCTTGCGATAGCGCTCCAGCATATCAACCAGCTTGGCATCAGTCTGCTGCAGGTTCTTGTTGTAGCGGATGACCGTGCAGTCCTTGGTCATCAGCTCACCCAGCTCGCGCCACAACTTCACTGGGTTTTCAGTACCCTCGTTTTTCATCAAGAGGGCATTGTTCTCTTCCTGTTTTTTCTTTTCGGCTTCGTAGTGGCTGCTGCCATCGGTTGAGCCCTGCAACCCACGGGCGTACTTTACGGCGTTCGGTCCGGCAATACCTCCGCCGTAGATGCAGGAAACGAGTGAATTCGCGCCCAGGCGGTTCGCGCCGTGATATTGATACTCGCACTCGCCCGCCGCGAAAACTCCAGGAATGTTGGTCGCCTGTTTGAAATCGACCCACATCCCGCCCATGGTGTAGTGCATGCCGGGGAAAATCTTCATTGGCGTGTCGCGTGGATCGTCTCCAACGAACTTTTCGTAGATCTCGAGAATGCCTTCCAGCTTCCGGTCGAGAATCTTGCGGTCGATGTGGGTCAGGTCAAGGTAAACCATCGGCTTGCCGTCGATGCCGAGGTTATGCTCGTAAACAACTTTGAAAATTGCGCGAGTTGCCACGTCCCGTGGCACCAGATTCCCGTACTTCGGATACCACTCTTCGAGGAAGTACCAGCGCTCGCTCTGCGGAATCGACTTGGAATCGCGCTTGTCGCCCGCAGTTTTCGGGACCCACACGCGTCCGCCCTCACCGCGCGCCGATTCTGACATCAGGCGCAGCTTGTCTTCGCCAGGAATCGAAGTAGGGTGAACCTGAATGAACTCGCCGTTCGCGTAGTAGCAGCCCTGCTGATACAAGGCGGATTGCGCCGAACCGGTGCAGACAACCGAGTTCGTCGACTTGCCGAAGATCGCGCCAATGCCGCCAGTCGCGATAATGATCGCGTCAGCAGGGAAGGTGCGTACTTCCATCGAGCGGAGATCCATCGCGCTGATGCCGCGGCAGACTTTCTGCCCGTCAAGCACCGCCGAGAGAAACTCCCAGTGCTCGTACTTCTTTACTTTGCCTTCGGACTCATAGCGACGCACCTGCTCGTCCAACGCGTACAGCAACTGCTGGCCGGTGGTCGCCCCAGCGAACGCTGTTCTGTTGTAGAGGGTCCCGCCAAAGCGGCGGAAGTCGAGCAACCCTTCCGGAGTGCGGTTGAACGGTACACCCATGCGATCAAGCAGGTCGATGATCCCGGGCGCTGCCTCGCACATGTCCTTAATCGGAGGCTGGTTGCCGAGGAAGTCGCCGCCATAGACGGTGTCGTCAAAGTGCTGCCAGGTGGAATCGCCTTCGCCCTTAAGGTTCTTCGCCGCGTTGATGCCACCCTGCGCGCAGACCGAATGCGAACGCTTCACCGGGACGATTGAGAAGAGATCGCACTGGCCACCCATCTCGGCGATCTTGATGACCGCCGCGAGGCCTGCGAGTCCGCCACCCACGACAATGATTCTGGGAGCTGCCATGTTATTGCGCCCCCTTTCTATCGGTCGCCTGGCCGCCTGGCTGATGGGACTGAATCATGGCACGGTTCTGATCATCGTCTGCGACAGGCCGCGAGCGGAACGAATACAAACTTGCAAAGCCCACGCCGCAGAGCGCGAGAAAGAGCACGAGGCACACTCGCAGCAGTCGCTTCTGCGCCTTATCGCCGGAGACGATCCCCCACTTCGCCGAGAACAGCCAGATGCCGTAGGCAAAGTGCCAGGAAGCGGCCACGAGTCCGACAACGTAGAACAAGAACAGGGGCGTGTGTATGACCTCTCCCTGCACCTTGCCGAAACTAGCCAACGGATGTTCATGCAGATCGATGCCCGTGAACCGCATCGTGTATGTATGCCACGCGATGTAGATGAAGGCGATGCCGCCGGTCCAGCGCTGCAGTGTGTACATCCAGTTGCCCGACCAGGGATACGAAACTGTGTTGCCCTCACCGTGATACCAGATGTAAAAGCCGTAGAGTGCGTGAAACGCGATCGGGATCCAGATTCCAAACAACTCCAGGAAGAACACCAGCGGCAGATTTGCGAGGAAGCTGACCTGGCGAGCATAAGCCGAAGGACCGTTTTGCCCGATGGCGGTCGAATTGGAGATCAGAATGTGTTCGAAGAGAAACGCGCCCACCGGAATGATGCCGGTAAGGGAATGTAGCCTGCGAAGAAAAAAAGATATCCCTTGACCAGCACGCAACGGAGCCACACCATACTCTAAAACGGGAGCAGAAGAACTGGCTGACGCCACAGAAGCTCCTTATGAACCCCAATGATGACAAAAGAACCTTTGATTATCTTGCGTGCGGAGAAGGGAAGTCAAATGAGGGAGCAGTACCCAGTACTCAGATGGGCGAAGCGAAAATAGATTCCGTGGGGACAGTTGCCCTCGGCTATCCGTCGAGCGAAGCTCGACTACAAGCTTTCCAGAAGTGCTCGCAGTTCCGAAAATGAATTGACCACGATGTCTGCGCCAGCAGTCACAAGCGTGTCCTTGTTGAAAGTCGTTGTAATTGCCGCAGAGAAACAGCCGGCAGCTTTCGCCGCCCGCAGCCCATTCACCGAATCCTCGATGATCCAGCAATCAGCGCTTTTCAGACCAAGTTTCTCCAGAGTAGTCAGAAATACCTCCGGATCGGGCTTTGGCCGCTGATGGCCGCTCGCGTCCACCACCGCATGAAACAGGTCGCCGATGCCGAGAAGCCTAAGAGTCGCTTCCCGATTGCGCGCCGTGGCGGAGGTGGCCAGCGCAATTTTGTAGCGAGATGCGGCCCACGCCACTAACTCGACCGCGCCGTCGACGGCGTGCAGGTCGTACTCGATCCCCTCATAGATTTGTCTCTTGCGCCGCAACAATTCCTCGATACTTTCCTTGGGGAATCCTCGGGCGGTCAGGATCTCTGGCAGCATGGTGGCGTCCGGTCGTCCCTTGTAGCTGTCGTAAACAAAATCGGGGAGGACGATCCCGATCTCTGCAAAGGCAAGTTCTTTCGCCCTCTTATGCAAGGGTTCGGAGTCGACCAGGACTCCGTCCATATCGAAAATGAGTCCGGCGGGTGATTGGATAGTCACGGGCAGTTAGATTTCATTCTCGGAAATTCGCTTCTCACACCAGCCAAGAAATTGTCGGAAAGCGGCTCCGCGATGGCTATATTTCGATTTGTCCTCGGCTGAGAGTTCCGCGAACGTCTTCTGAATCTCGGGAAAGTAGAAGAGGGGATCATACCCAAAACCGTTCGTACCGCGAGGTGTATCGAGAATGACCCCTTCTGCAACGCCGCGGAATATATGAAGAGTCTTGCCGTCGCGGGCCGTCGCGAGAACGCAGATAAATCTCGCAGTGCGTTTGTCCGACGGAACGTGTTTCAACTCCCGCAGCACGCGGGCGTTGTTAGCCTCGTCATCGGTGTTGGCATCCGCCAGATGCGGCTGATCGGCGGCATAACGCGCCGAATGCACTCCGGGCGCGCCGTTCAGCGCATCAACCTCAAGTCCGGAATCATCCGCAACCACAATCTCTCCGGGGACGTAACGGCTGTACTGCTCCGCTTTCTTGCGCGCGTTCTCTTCGAAGGTGTGTCCATCTTCGACAACGAGCGGCAGGGAAGAGAAGTGGGGGATGCCGGCGATCTCGATTCCGTGCACAGCCGCAGCTCCGGCGAAGTCGCGCAGCTTGCCCGGATTGGTGGTGGCAATGAGAATGTTTTTCATGCTGTTGACTAGTGGTGCTCCCTACAGGTGCGAGTTGCTCTGTTGCTACGCGTGCCAATGTCGTCGTATTGCAATGGGATCGCCAGAAAGTGAGCGGCCGACATGAAATCAAGCATGATAATATCGCCCGCTAATATGTCAACGAGTGGTCCAACCTCTGATTACGCTCTGGGCAGCACCGACGCGGAACACGAGCGCCTGATTCGGCAGGCGGCGCTTCTGGCACCGCTCACCGAACGATTCTTCCGTGAAGCCGATATTGGTCCAGGCCAGCGTATCTTGGACCTTGGTTCTGGCGTCGGGGACGTAGCTATGCTCGCGAGCCGACTTGTTGGGACTTCAGGAGAGGTGGTAGGAGTTGAACGCGATACGCGCTCGATAGCCCGAGCCAGAATTCGCGCGGCCGAGGCGGGCTTGCCTAATGTGAGCTTCACGCAATCTGATGTGAGCAAACTTTCGGACGACAAACCATTCGATGCACTGGTGGGCCGCTTCATTCTGCAGTTCCTGCCCGATCCTATTGCCGCGCTGTGTTCCTTGTCTCAACTGGTTCGTCCCGGCGGAGTCATAGCCTTTCACGAGCCATGTTGGTCTGCCATTCTTCCGCTTGCCGCGCACTTGCCTCTTTGGTCTGCATGCGCATCTCTAGTTTGCGAGTCTCTCCAACGTTCCGGTGGGAATACAGAGATGGGCCTCACCCTTGACCGCATCTTTCAGCAGGCCGGCCTGCCTGCGCCAATTCTGCAGATGGAAATTCCGCTGGCAGACGATATCTGCTCCGCGAACTGGCTCTACGATCTTTTTTGCACCTTGCTGCCGCAAATCCGGCGACTCAGTCTTCCACTCGAGGATCTGGGCGATTTGGCTACTCTCTCGGAGAGGGTTCAGTCCGAGGTGGTACTGTCGAAAAACCCTATTCCCTGCGTGGCCCTCGTCGGTGCCTGGTCCCGCATTCCGTCAAACCCCGCGTCCTAAGAGTCTCGATCAGCCCGTGGAGCGCGCGCGCCTTTTTCGGAAGGAGCGACGCAAGCGCGGCGCAAAAGAACAAGGAGACACCGGTCAGGGCCAAACCACCGTACAAGCTGGCGGTCCTCTGGCTAACCATCCCAACTAAGTAGGGCCCCACAAATCCGCCCAAGTTCGCGACCGAACTAATCAAGGCGATGCCCGAAGCCGCTGCAAATCCCGTCAAGAACTCGCTCGGCAGCGACCAAAAAGGACCATAGACGCTGTAGATGCCAAGGGAAGCAAAGCACAGGAAGAAGATCGAAGAGAAAGCGGAATGAGCACCGCCCAACGACACCAGGGCAATTCCCGCAATAAGGGCAGGAATGGCCGCATGATACTTCCGTTCCATCGTGCGGTCAGAATTCCGGGACACAAGAATCATCGCCAGCAAGCCCACAAGGTATGGAATCATCACAAGGAATCCAATCGTCGTGTTGGAGTAAAGACTGGAAAGCGATTTCACAAATTGCGGCATCCAGAAGCTCAGTGAATACATGCCGATGTTGAGGGTGAAACCGATCGATGCCAGGTGCCACACTCGGCCGTTCGATAGCGCCTTTAGCGCGGAGATTTTGTGCGTCCCCTTTTTTTGTCGTTCCTCCTGATCCAGTTCCTCGGTGATCCAGCGCTTTTCGTCTTGCGTGAGGAATTTAGCTTCCGCCGGACGGCCTGGCAGCAAAAAGTAGGTTAGAACACCACAAGCTACTGCCGGAATGCCTTCTAGCACGAGGAGCCATCGCCAACTACTGACGCCCAACCAGTGCACATGATCGAGAATTAAACCGGAGACAGGAGCACCCAGGATGCTGGTGACGGGCAAGCCCGTCAGGAACAGCGCGATCGCCTGGGCCTGTTCCCGCTGGCGAAGCCAGTAAGTCAAATACAGGACGATTCCGGGGAAGTAACCGGCCTCCGCCAGTCCCAGCAGGAACCGTGCTACATACAACTGAGAAACGTTCCGCGAGAAACCGCTTAGCATCGCCACAATTCCCCAGCTAATCAGGATTCGGGCGATCCAGACTCGCGCTCCGACCTTATGCAGCATCAGGTTGCTCGGAATCTCAAACAGGAAATAGCCAAAAAAGAAAATTCCAACGAGCAATCCAAACTGCTGGCTTGTGATGGCCAGCTCTTTGTTCATTGTCAAGGCAGCAAATCCAATGTTGATCCGGTCAAGATAGGAGATGACGTACAGGATAAAAAGAAAAGGAAGAATCCTCATCTGGATTTTACGAATCGTCTTCGTTCCGGTCGGGATCAAGGCGATCGTCGGGCTGCTTGCCATGTTTACCTCTCTGAAGAGTGACGAACGTCAACGTACGTCGTGGCCGGTCGCAGGCGTTAAGCGGCACGTCGATGATTCCACACGGACCATGAGATGATTCCTACCGCTGACAAGAGCGAAATCCATCCTCCCACGGTCCGGTCCCACGTGCGCGCGAACTGGATCTCAACACGATTCATACCCACTCCTACCGGGATCAACATCTGCCCCGTGCCCCCGCGGGCCGTCGTCTCCACCTCGCGTCCATTGACCGACGCTCGCCATGCAGAATAGCGAAAGACTCGCAGCGCGACCTGATCGGACGCAGACATTTCTGCGGTGAACACCTTCGATTCAGCGTCCCATCGCAGCACATCGATGGCGGCACGTGCCGGACCAGTGACCGTTACCTCGCGTGCATCTTTGTCAACAGCCGAGGGATCGGCTCCCAGGGGCGTGTACTCATCAGTCCCCTCATAGCCCACGCTTGTGGCCATATTGTCCTGCATCTCACGCAGGTCGGCGGCGGTATCCCACCACGGCGCTTGAACGTATCGCCAAGCCACAACTATGACCACCAGCGACAGTACGCATACTACTCCGCGCTGCCACCAACGCCGCAGCCCGACGGACACGAATACAGTGAAGATCATGCTCAGGCAAAGCAACCAGCGCCAGGGGAATTGCATGTACTGCAGCTTGGGAAGGGCCTTCCAGAAAAATGCAGACATTGGAAGCATGAGGACAGAGCATGCCAAGGCCCACAGGGACAAAGCTTTCCATAACTCGTGGGTGCCGTCTCGCCACAATTTGCCCGCGCTCGCCGCCGCAAGAATCACCACCAATTCCAGAACAGCTAGCCAGGAAACAATTCGGTTGAACGCGTCGTGATCCGCATCTGTAGTGTGGATGAATAGGAAATTATCCGAGGGACGGGAACCCGCTGAGACCGCATTCGCGATCTCAATCCACCTTTGCTCATAAATCGCAGGAAGCAGGTAAAAGGCCGACAAGCACGCGCCTAACGCGACGGCGCCGGCAGTGATCAGCAGAAGCTTCGGCGATCTGTTTTGCCATGCGAAGAACAAAATCAACAGCGCCAGCGAGTAATGAATCATCACCGCCGCCGGAGCGTTCGTCAGCCAAGCCGCCGCGAGTAGGAATCCAAGCGGCATGACAACGCGTCCATCCCCTTTCACCGCCTTCCAGACAAGCAACACCAGCAGCGGCACAAGGCAGCTTGCCAGCAACTCCGCGAAGGCACTGCGCCAGTAAACGATGATCAGATGGTATGGATTGACGGCGTACAAAACGGCGGCGAAGATCGCGTCACGTTGATTTAGCCGCGGCCGCGCCAGGAGAAACATCGAAATTCCCGCCAGCACCAACACGATCCAGATGTAGACGGGAGACGCAATCGTCCATGGAAAAATGCCACTGATCGTTCCGCCCAGGGTCCACGAAGCTGGCGGATAAAACACAAACCGCGGCTCTCCGTACGCGAAGTGTGCGAGCGCGGCCCAACGCGGATAAAGAATTCCGTGCTTCCACTGCGCCAGTACTTCCAGCCACGAGTAGAGATGAAACTCAACGTCGTGGCCGGACGGAGTGCCGAAGAAAAAGAATGGAACCTCTGCGGCGAAGACCGCCGAAGCGATCGCCACCAGTGGCTTCCACAAAAGACTCCACGTTTGCGGCGAGGTCCACGCGTCAAGAGTCGAGCCCGAGCTTCCCAGAGTGTCCTCTTTCAGCTGAGAGATTCCACACCGCAATGCAAAAATTCGGTCGCTCCAATTTAACCCAGATTTAATACTGCTGAAACCACGGCGCAACGCGAAGGCGCTACCTTACCGGCATTGGGGTGGAACAGACCACGAGGGATTGAGGGATCCGCGCCAGAGACGGGGTTCGGGTTCTTCAATTCTTCGGTAACCACCGTCGAAGCCTCTCGCCTCCCACAGGCTCTCGCCGCACTTCCCAGTCCACCCTTGCTTTCCCACCCAGAAGAATCTCCGCTGAAAATGACCTGCAACGAGAGGCTTTGCGCTGGTCATTAGTCGTTTGTCGTTAGCCGCTGGCAAATCGAACTCCTTCACCTAATTTGGAAGGAATTCGGAATTGTGGGGTATGAATGCTCGTTGCGGAGAAATGTGATCTGTCGTTGCCAAACTTGGCGAACGACTAACGACGAACAACCGACGACGATTTACGCCGTGGCGACGTCCTGGGGATTGCGCTGGTGCTGAAGCTCGCCGAGGAAAGCGTCCTGTTGCAGAGAAGTGCCGCGACGTAAGAGCTCAAGGAGCGGATCTTCCATCTCCTCGGGCGCATCTTGTGCATCCCGGTTGACTGGCTCAAATTGTGTGAGGTCTGCGACCAGTGCCTTAGGAGAAATGCTTAACTCAGGCAGCGCATTGGAGTTGTTTTGCAGGAAGGTGATCAGATTCGCGACCTGCGCTCGCTGCTCGGGTGTGCGGGAAGGGAACTCAAGTCCCATGCCTTGCCCGGGATGGGCCACACGAACCATACCCTCGGTGTGAACTTCGAGCTCGTTAGCCTTGAAGCACAAATCGACGAGGGAGCACTCTGGAAAAGGTGCGTCTGTCTGGACGTAACAGCCACCCAAACTCAGATCAGTGAGCTTGCAGTGCGGAACTATTTCATCCTCCGCACCAGCAGCCACGGCCGCAGCTCTCAGCCAAGTCTTCAATTTTTCCTTGACGGTGTCCGGTACATCCACAAAGTGGACGCCTGTCTGCCCGTTCGGGTTGGCCCATACCACCTGCCCGTGTCCATCGACTTCCACAGCTCCATCAGGCAGTTGGAAGCGAAAAGCTAGCAGGGAACCCGGCATTTGGGCTTCGGCCGTGAGCACATCCATTCCGGTCTCGGAGAGATCCAGGAGAATCCCATCGACTTTCCGAGTGTCAGGTAACGTGATTTCGACCGGTGCCTGCACCGGAACGCGAAATGCCCTGCGCCGTTCACGCGTCAGCAGCGCGGCAGCAGCCCGCAATCCGGCTCGCGCGGCTTCCTCGGAGATAGGTTTATAAAGGACGAAGTGAGCGCCGCCGCTAAGGATATGGCGTACTTTTGCCGTGTCGGCTACTAGGGCTATGCTGAGCGGCCCAGTTCCAAGTTTCTTCGCTTGAAGCAGGACCTCTTCTGCCACTCTCTGGTCATCGAAATCAAGAATCAGGGCGTCGAACTTCTGCTGGTGGATACGCGCCAGAGTAGTTTCGGGATCGCTGGAACGATCCGTAGCGATGCCGAAGCTGGACAGAACTCTGCCCAGCACGTCCGCGGCGGAGTCGTCGCTTGAGACCAGTAGTGCCTGAAGATTCATAGCTTCGATCGGAATGGGCTCTCGGCCTCAGCTTTACGGCCAGCGAGGCGCTGTTGGCCGCGCCGCCTTCGACCCTGTTGAACCGCCACCACTGGCGCCTGCCTTCGCTGCGAGTGCGTCGGCAGAGCCGGCGTCATCCACTTCAGCCAACACGACGTTATCTTCTTCGTCGCTTTCAGCTAGAAGCGGTGCTACTTCCCGCAGCTTTTCGGCCGCTTGCTGGAGCATTTCGATCTGCTTGCCAAGTTGGGCGTATTTTGCCTGCTTTTGCCGCAGGACCTCATGGATATCCTTCATACCACCCCCTGTTGGCACTGTAAGAAGCCGGGGGCAGCCGGGTCAACGGTAATCCCCGGCCTTCGATTACTGCGGTAATGGCGGTTGGATGGACGAAATGAGCTCAAACAGCAGCTCAGGCAGCAAAAGAAAAACCCCGCCCGAAGAGGGCGGGGGTAAGATGTTCAGGGAAGTTGCTCTCGCTATACCTTCAGCTTGCGTCGGATAACGCCAGCTAGTCCGACCAGACCGGTGCCGAGCAGGGTGAGAGAGCCTGGCTCCGGAACCACGACGTTGGTGTCTCCACTGGAGATGCTGGTGGAACCGTTAAAGAAGCCCTTACCGGTGTTGATGGTCAACTGAACCGTCGCGCCATTTACGGCTAAGCCTGAGAACCAGGTTCCGGTCAGAGCGCCGCTCAGCGTGTAGTTGTGGGTGCCATTGGCAAGTATCACCAGCGTCCAAGTCACCGGCCCGGAAAAAGTTCCTGTGAAGATCGCGCCGTTGTGAATTCCATTCGTCCCGTTGCCGGTAATGGTGAAGCTTCCGCCAGAGGCAAAGGTCGCGCCCATCTGCAGATTTCCACTGGTCAATGCGCCCGTCGAGAACGCCAATGTGCCAAGATTTCCGGTCGTAATAACGCCGCCGCTTCCAAAGGCGATTAAGGTCGAACCGCTAAGACTCATGCCCGCGCTGCTGCCACTCAGGGTGCCGCCCGCGTTCGTGAAGTCCACTGAGTTATTTGCGAACGCTGCCATCGGCAGCGCCAGAGCTAGCAAGAACAGCAACATCATGCGTTTCATATCGACGTCCTCCCACAATCAACCGCTTTTTATTTTCTCGTTCTTGCGGTCCCATCACCGCAAGCTGAAACTAGGTAGAGCGAAACTATCCCTGCCTTGTAACTGAGCACACGGGATGCCAAATTAGCAAATCTAGTAACCCATTGCTTATCAACGAGTTACTCGATTAAGCGCAAACCCAAGCAAACACCTGAGTGCAAAGTACTGCACACTGGATCAACTTTGTTGCGACTTACAGGTCAGCCCGTACCGGTACGGGAGCAGGTTTAACCCGTTAAGGAAGGCAGCCGATCTGCTGAACCCAGCAGAAAGATCGCCCCGACGACGATGCTATAAGCCGACGTGGCCAGGGTCAGCGCCCGCAAGGCATACGGGCGGGCCAGGCTTGCCGAAAACAGCCCAGCGGCGGACGCGCAAAGCAATGTATTCATGAAAATTAGGCCTACGATGAACATCAAAAGCCCGAGTAGGCCCAGGCCGGTTCCACCCAGATTCGCAGCCATAAGAAAGAGCAGGATCTGAGTGGGAGTCTCCGCGCCCAGTCCATGAACCGCTCCGACCACGAAGGTAGACGTATTCCCGTATCCATCTTTGAAAACCTGTGGCGGTTCCACGCGCGTGCCGCCAAACACGCGACTCAATCGCCAGTAGACCCACAATGCCCCATTCGCCAGGATGGTGATCCGCGTACGAGGCGCATGACTGTGTGCCCAAGGACGGAAGAACGTTCCCAGAACGTACAGACCCAGGAGCAGCAAAGTGACTCCAACCAGCCGTTCTGCCCAGCGGTCGCTGGCTGGAGGCAACGAGATGCGGAATATGACTGCAGCGCTTCCCAGCAGGGCTACAGTGGCGGCATGCCCAGCCACATAGAGCAAGCCGTAACGCATGGCGTCGCGAGGGCGAGCCTGTACGCTACTGATATCGGTGATAGCTGCGATGTGGTCGTAGTCCAGGCCATGCCGGAATCCCAGGAGAGCGGCGGAACCTAGCGCGAGTCGCAGATTAACAACGTCAGCCATTCGAGATTGAGAATCCAGGACCCGGCGCCTACGACAATGAATGTCGAGTGGCTCCAGCCTCGGCGATGCCGTAAGAAAGTCGCAGGCTGACCGGAGTCTTAGGCTAGCACAAGTGATGCGATGCAGTCGTCCATTAGGCGGGGTCTTTCTTGGGTGGAACTGGACGATCGATAACCTCGCGCAACCTTCGCGAAAGGATCGAAGCTAGAGAGCGATAGAAGCGGGATCCCAAATGGGGGAACAACTCGAATAACGACTGCAACGTCGGCCGATCGAGATAGTACGCCAAAACGGGCTCACTGGCGACGACATCAGCCGTGGCCGGCAGTTCGTCCAGAAATGAAATCTCTCCGCAAACCTCACCCGCGCCAATCTCCCGCGCGGTCCCGTGCCCGGCAATCTGCACCGACGCAGTCCCTTTAACCAGCAGGTAAACACCATGTGTCCGTTTGCCGCGATGCACGAACTGCTCCCCGGCCTTGAACTGCATGCGGGTAGCCTTGTCGGAGATCAGAGCCCAATCATTTGCTGTGAGATAGGCTAACCCGTTCTTGGCCGACAACAGTACCGCAACATCTTGCTGCTGAGTATCTTTCGACATGGCGCGCTGGCTCGATGACCGGAGACGTCCGGCGGCGGTTTAACGGAACAACAGGGCTGGGAGGAGACTAACAGAACCCGCCTGTCAAAGGAATCAGACACGAACCATGGTAGTCATGAAATGCAGGAATGGGGGTCCCACATTTGCTGGTTATGACAGCAATTTGAGAGTTACTAAATAACCCCTCGGATCATGTTCATGTCTACCCTTTCCGAGCAGCACGAAGACATTCCAAGGGGTCGCATTTGTAAGGGAGATTTACTTGACCTTTACCGTGCTCCCCGCCAGGATGTGATAGTGCCAGCCCAATGTGCCGCCACAGGCCCGACCGGAGCACGTGCTGACGTAGTAGGCATAGAACAGGAAAGAGCCTGTCACTCTCCCATCATCAGACTCAAACGACGCAGCGCCGTAGAACGGATTGCGGCTGCCATCGGGATTGCTCAGGAAGCCGGAGTAGACGCCATGCACCTGATCGGCTGCAATGAACGCGCCGATGTATAGATTGCCAGCATCGGACCGGTTGTCCAGGATGAGCGACGTTATTGAGCTTGCCGGATAGGACGAGACCGGCATCTGGCAGTACTGATACTCCTTGCCGCCGCAGACATCTTGGGTTGTGGTGTAGGTGGTTTGAGCGCTGGCCGAACACACAAGTACGAGTAACAGCAGGGGAAGGGCTACCGTTCGCATTTCGAAAGTTCTCCTCAATCTGATCTGAAATTTACATCCGGGCAACGGCGATGTGCGGGATACTTGACGCGCCAGAGTTCGCGGTTGAGGGTGACGTGGCTGGATTAGAGCAGCAGTTGCCCTGAACGTAGGCTACCGGCGAGGAAGTCGAAAATAGGGCATTCCCTGTAAGCGGTGAGTAGAGTTTCCCGTAGCCTAGAAACCACTCAAAGGTGAAGTCTGATTTTTTTGGGGGCTTCCTCTACTCGTCAAGACCGCCAAAACGCACTGGTTCACATGAATGTCGGGTTCCCGCAGAATGGGGATGTCTCGATTCTCAGAGAGGACGGCTTGATGCTTTCGTGGATGAGTTGAAGGAATGGTGCGCCCTGAGAGATTCGAACTCCCGACCTTCTGGTTCGTAGCCAGACGCTCTATCCAACTGAGCTAAGGGCGCAGATCTGAATGGAGGGTGAAAAATCCTTTTGAATTATAGCAAGAATCCAATTCCAGAAATTACGACGGCGGACGCGTCACGAGGAAGTTGTCGCGACTCGGGCGGCATGCTGAGTCCAGAACCGGAATTGCCGGATCAGTTGACTGGTTTGTGGGAAGACTGGCGAGCCGTCCGGATGAAAATCGCGGCAGAGAAAATTAAACCCTCACGTGACCGCGGGGTGGCCCTTCTTTTGCGCTGCCGCGCGCGAAGTAAAACTTTCCGCGTTGAGAGCAATTCCTACAACGGGTCGAACTAGATCGCCATGCGTTTTCAATCACTTAGGAATGGCGGGGTTCTTGCATTAACCGAGATCAGACGAAGTGGCGCGCAACGGGGTGCTTCAGAGAATAACTTCGGCCAGAGGTTTTCTGTGAGCACCCCTTGCTTTATTTCGCGCTTAGGACGGCCTTCCCCCACCCTCGTTTTCCAAGGAACACGAGGTTAAAAGACCATCCGAGTTTCGTTCTGCGTCTGCATTCCTAATCAGGCCAGCGCCACCGACTCCCTCACATCGACTCCTGCACTGCGCAACAGCTTCGCGACGGCATCCTGCTTCATGCGTGACGCGTCGTACTCCACGCGCACCGTGCGCTGCTTGTGGTCGAACCGCACCGATCGAATGCCGTACACCTCACGCATACTGTCGATGGCACGCAGCTCGTTTTCCCCCGGCAAAGACCCGTAATTGAAAACCACGTCGAGATAGGTCATCCCTAGTCCTTCTGTATGATGAATTTGGAATTCCGGCCTGATGCGCCGCGTGAATCCAATATAGAGCATTCCCAATCCAACAAGACAGAGGCTTCGGTTGGGCAAAAAAGATGATGAGCGACGATCCAAATCAGTCTACGAAGACCGCGGCGTCCACGGCACAGCTAGAGATGGACCCTGTTTGCGGGATGAACGTCAATTCCGCCAGGACCAAGCACGTTATCGACCATGCAGGAAAGAAGTACTACTTCTGCTGCGGGCCATGCCTCGAAAAGTTTGCTGCCAATCCAGGTCGATATCTCAATCTGAACCGGCCCGCCTCGGGCAGTCTAGTTTCATTGGGAATGCCCCCAGCCACTCCTGCGCTCAAGACTGAACGCGACCCCGTTTGCGGGATGAGTGTGAATCCTGCCACGGCCAAACACACTCACGAAGATGCCGGAAAGAAATACTACTTTTGCGCTGGCTCGTGCGCGGAAAAATTCAAAGCAGATCCGCAGAAGTACCTAAAAGCGCCTGCTGATGGCACTCACCGAGTCTTGCTCCAGCCTGCAACCAAATCAACTGCCGCGTCTGCCCCCCACTACGTTTGCCCGATGTGCGCCGAAGTGCGCGAGCCCAAGCCGGGAGCCTGCCCTTCCTGCGGCATGGCTTTAGAACCCGACGTGCCGCTCGCTGCGACCCGCACCGAATATACCTGCCCGATGCATCCCGAAATCGTCAGGGCTGAGCCGGGTGCGTGCCCGATTTGCGGCATGGCGCTTGAACCACGCATGGTCACGGCGGCGCCAGAAGAGAATCCCGAACTGCGGGATATGTCACTGCGCTTCTGGATCGGCGCGATTTTGACCATGCCACTTCTCGCTGTCGCGATGGGGAGCATGATATGGCCACACGAATTCATGCAGGAGCTAGAGGGCCCACGCTTGCCCTGGCTGGAACTGGTGCTCGCATCACCGGTCGTGCTCTGGTGCGGTCTGCCATTCTTTCAGCGCTTCTGGACGTCTTTGGTGAACCGCAGTCCCAACATGTTCACGCTGATCGGGCTGGGCACCGGGGTAGCGTACGGGTACAGCGTGGTTGCCACCATCGCTCCCCAGATTTTCCCGGCGGCGCTTCGAAGGATGGGGGGATATCCCGATGTCTACTTTGAGGCTTCGGCCGCGATCACAACACTAGTACTGCTCGGGCAGGTCATGGAGTTACGGGCTCGCAGCCAGACCAGCTCCGCGATCCGCGCACTGCTAGATCTAAGCCCTAAAACTGCGCGCTTGCTAGCGTCGGACGGCACAGAGAAAGACATTGCGCTCGATCAGGTGAAGCTGGGCGACAGACTTCGCGTTCGTCCGGGTGAGAAGGTTCCAGTAGATGGCATCGTGCTCGAGGGCCGCAGTTCGGTGGACGAATCGGTGATCACTGGCGAATCGATCCCGGTGGAGAAAGAGCCGAACCGCAAAGTCATTGGCGCAACGATCAACTCGACCGGATCATTTGTCATGCGAGCCCAGCGCGTCGGCTCCGAGACTCTGCTCGCGCGCATCGTGCAGCTGGTTGGACAAGCACAGCGCAGCCGCGCTCCGATTCAACGCCTTGCCGATCGCGTTGCGGCGTGGTTCGTGCCGGCCGTCGTAGCCGTTGCCGTGATCACATTCTTGGCGTGGTTCTTTCTCGGCCCCCAGCCGCATCTCGCGAATGCCATCGTCAATGCTGTCGCAGTGTTGATCATTGCTTGCCCGTGTGCCCTCGGTCTGGCCACTCCCATGGCCATCATGGTGGGCACCGGCCGAGGCGCTCACGCCGGCGTGCTCATCAAAAACGCTGAGGCACTTGAAACGCTCGAGAAAGTCGACACTCTCGTCGTCGACAAAACCGGAACGCTCACCGAAGGCAGGCCAGCGGTCGTCGCCATCTCCGACGCCTTGGAGAAGGATCCCGAACAGTTCCGCCTCGCCGCCAGTCTGGAGCGCGGCAGTGAACATCCTTTGGGTAAAGCTGTCGTGGACGCGGCGGTTGCGAAGGGGCTCAAGCTCTCGCAGCCGCAGGAGGTCCAGTCCATCACCGGAAAAGGTATCGTCGGCATCGTCGATGGACACGACGTAGCCGTTGGCAATCCCGCGCTGATGGTCCAGCTTGGAGCTCTGGAGGCGCCAGGGATCAACACCGCTCCTCGCCTTGATGATGGAAGGCTCTCGGTGGCTGTGGATGGAAAATACGTGGGTAACATCCGGGTGGCAGATCAACCAAAGGCATCCGCAGCGGATGCCTTGCGCGGTCTCAGGAATCAGCATCTTCGCATCGTGATGCTCACCGGAGACAGCAAGCCCATCGCCGCCGCTATCGCCAAGAAGCTTGGCATCGAGGAGTTCGAAGCCGAAGTCCTGCCCGAAAGAAAATCCGAGGTCGTCAAGAAGCTGCAAGAGCAGGGAAGAGTCGTCGCCATGGCCGGCGATGGCATCAACGATGCACCCGCGCTTGCTCAAGCCGACGTCGGAATCGCCATGGGCACCGGCACCGATGTCGCCATGGAAAGCGGCGGCATCACGCTGATCAAAGGGGATCTGACCGGAATCCTTCGCGCCCGCAAGTTAAGCCGGGCCACGATGCGCAACATCCGTCAGAACCTGTTTTTCGCATTCATCTACAACGCGATTGGAGTGCCCATCGCCGCCGGAGTTCTCTATCCGTTCTTTGGAGTGCTGCTGAGCCCGATCCTGGCAGCCGCGGCCATGAGCTTCAGTTCGGTGTCGGTCATCACCAACGCGTCGCGCCTGCGGAACCTGAAGTTATGAGAAGGTAAATGTAGCCTCGGACGCCTCGTCCGGGGTTGCGCGAAGCGCAATCACAGGGCCGAAAGTATTTGGGAACTCCATTCACGCGCCCCTGCGATTCGCTGAGGGCGCAGGGCGGACGAGGCGTCTGCCCCTACACGATCTCTCCTCACGGCGTAGCTGCGGAGGTTAAGGCTAGTCCGACGTGCGCTCGTTCTCCTCATCTCGCCGCTTGCCGTAGCGCACCGCAAATCCAAGTCCCAGCGACAGAATCCCCAGCGGCGGCACCAGCATAACAAGGATCGCGCGATTGATGGCCTGTTGACCCTCTTTCGGCGTGGCCTTCGCATTCGCACGGCACATCGCACAACTCTGAGCCAGCGCCGGAGCGCACGAGAACATCATCAGAAGCATTGCCGCCAACCAAGGCCTACGCACTACACGCCTCCTACTGCACTCCGAGCTGCCGGATCCGGTCCGCATCGGGAAAGAAGAAGAAATACATGATGACGAAACATGTCACCACGGAAAGCACGAGCAGCCAGCGCATCAGCGCCGTCTCGAATTTCAAGTGCATGAAGTAGCCAATGATCAGCGCCGACTTGATCACTGACAACAGCAACAGCACCTCGAGCATTCGTACCGGAGAGAACACCTGCTTGTATCCCAACACGACTTCAATGGCAGTCAACACCAGTAGTGCCGCCCAGACCCAGAAATACTGCCCCTTAGTGTCATGTGTTACCGTATCGTGCATCTCAGGCTCCCTCAATCAAGCTCGAATTGGCTGCCCCATCCTTCTTTCGCGTTTTCTGCAAAAGAGGGTGGGAAATTTTGACTTCTCAGACGTGTTCCGCCCCCGCCTAGCTGACCTTCGTCGACATCAGATAAACTAGCGGGAAGATGAACATCCACACCAGATCAACAAAGTGCCAATACAGCCCGCAAACTTCAACGTCGTGCGCGTCGTAGTCCTTGGGCTTAAGTAGAACGATGACCGCAGCTACGAGCAGTCCAATACCAAGTGCGTGCACTGGATAGTGAAATACGTTGCCGGATGGAATCATGAATGCGCCCGCAATCCAGATCACTGCCAGCGCCGGCAGAAACCATTTACGAAACGCGATCACGCCCAGATAGATGACGCCAATCGTCACGTGGAGCATGTGCATCGCCGTGAGCCCGAAGAAGGCCTGCGGAAATTGCGGAACGTTTTTCGAGATATCTGCCAGTTCTCCCGATGTCGCGGTCTTGGAGACTCCAAGGATGGTCTGGAACCCTGAAAGTATCAATCCCTCGCCGATCAACTTGCTCCACTCCATGGCGTGCAGCACAATGAATGCCGTACCGAAAACCATCGTAGCCAGCAGCCAGTTGCGCATCCACGGACGGTCGCCGCGCTGCGCGGCAAACACAGCCAGCACCATGGTCAGAGAACTCGACAGCAGGCATGCCGTCATGATCGTGGCATTCGCGATGCTCTCGGCGTGAAACGGTGTCGGCCAGGGATTGGTGTAGATCCGGTTGTAGCTGAAGGCGAACAGCAGAGCGCCAAACGTCAGCGAGTCCGACGCCAGGAAGAGCCACATCCCCACTTTCTTGGAGTACGCCCCGAACAGCGGCGCCTCGTAGGCTCCCGGTGCTGCATGCTGGACCGCATCATGCTCGATCGTAGCTTCCGCCATTCCCCAGTTCCCCTTTCTATCTGCCGGAAAATCGTCAACCACGAAGGAAACGAAGGTACACGAAGGAATTCCTTAGTGCACCTTCGTGTCCCTCGTGGTTATAGCCTTTTGCACTTTAACGAGCCAATCCCAACAGCAAGAAAATGTAAATCCACAACACCGCCATGAAGTGCCAATACCACGCGGTGATATCCACGGCAATCCGCTGCGCCTCAACCGGCTTGCGGAGCAGGGAAGCGCTGGCCGCCCAAATCAAGGCGATCATCCCTCCACCAAGATGCACCGCGTGCGCAATCGTAAGCAGAAACGCAAACGAGCTGCTCGGATTCGTATACACGAAGAATCCTCGCGTGTGCATCGTCGACCAGGCGAGCCATTGCCCAATCAGAAACGCAAAGCCCAGCACGACCGTGATGCCCAGCCACGGAAAGTTCTTCTCATCGCCCAGCGAAATCCCTGGAATCGAACTCACGGGAGCCAGAGCCGCCTGCCGCGCGGCCTTCCGTCTCGCCAACTCCATCGTGATGCTACTGAACAGCAGGATCGCTGTATTGATCCCCAGTAGCACCCAAGGCAAATCCACGCTCCCCCAATCGCGGACGTAGCTGTTCGATTCGCCCTGAAACGTCGGCAGGCCTCGCCGGAAGATATATGCGCTGGTCAGCGAGATGAAAACCATCCCGACCGTCGCGATCCCGCAAATCAGTCCCAGCCGAGCCCGTCGCAGCCGCGCCCCATAGTCTGGAACATCGCCGCCGCGTCCATCGTCTCCTCCACCTGTGACCGGGGGCGCCGGAGGTTTGTGCCCAATATCATCTACCGGAGTGCTTGGGGTATACGTCGCCATAACTACTTAGTGCGCCACTGCGTCCAACTGGTTGCCGAACGTGTACACAACCACGAAGCGGGCGCCCCATCCTTGTCTCGCGTTTTGCGCGTGACAGGGTGGGGATTTTGACTTCTCAATGCTTCGGCTCAGTCGGCGGATCCGTCTGCATCACAAAGTCCTTCGGCGCTCCCGGTACTCCGTACTCGTACGGCCCATTGTTTACAACCGGAGTCTTGCCGCCGAAGTTGTCGTGCGGCGGCGGAGTGGCTGTCGTCCACTCCAGCGTGGTCGCATCCCACGGATTGTCGCTGGCCTTCGGCCCTTTAAACATGCTCCAGAACAGATTGATGACAAAGATGAACTGCGCCGCGATTGTGACTATCGCCGCAAAGGTGATGAACGTCTGCAGCGGCAGCAGCTTGGTCTGGTAGGCAACCTCGGTAAACTGCGAGTAGCGCCGGGTCTGTCCCGCCATGCCCAGGTTGTGCATCGGCATAAAGATCGCATACGTGCCGGCGAGTGTGATGAAGAAGTGGATTCTGCCTAGAGTTTCATTCATCATCCGGCCAAACATTTTCGGGAACCAGTAATAGGTCGCCGCGAAGATGCCGAAGATTGCCGCCACACCCATGATCAAGTGGAAGTGCCCCACCACGAAGTACGTATCGTGCAACTGTATGTCGAGCACCGGCTGTGCCAGGAACGGACCGCTCAATCCGCCCGACACAAATAGTGAAACAAAACCGATGGCATAAAGCATCGGAGTATCGAAGCGAATGCGCCCCTTCCACATCGTGCCCAGCCAGTTGAAAGTCTTGATGGCCGACGGCACGCCGATGCACATGGTCAGAATCGAAAACGCAAATGCCGAGTAAGGGCTCATCCCGCTCATAAACATGTGATGGCCCCAGACCATGAATCCGAAGAATCCGATGGACAGCATCGCGTACACCATGGCGCGATACCCGAAGATCGGTTTGCGCGAGAAGGTCGACAATACCTGTGACGCCACGCCCATGCCCGGCAGGATGGCGATATACACCTCGGGATGTCCGAAGAACCAGAACAAGTGCTGCCACAGGAGCGGTGAGCCGCCTTTGTGTCCTACGATCTGGCCGTTCACAATAATCTGCGGCACGTAGAAACTGGTCCCTAGATTGCGATCCATTAGCAACAGGATTCCCGCTGAAAGCAGCACGCCGAACGCGAGCAATCCCAGAATTGCCGTAATGAACCAGGACCACACGGTCAGTGGCATGCGCATCATCGTCATGCCCTTGGCGCGCAGATCAAGCGTCGTGGTGATGAAGTTCAAGGCGCCCATCAGCGAAGCTACGCAGAAGATCGCGATCGCCGTGATCCACAGATCCGCTCCGAGCGCTTCGCCTGGTCCGGCCGACTGAATGGCACTCAGCGGCGGATATCCCGTCCAGCCATGCAGCGGCGCTCCGCCCGGCACAAAGAACGCGCACAACAGGACGATGAACCCGACGAATGTCGTCCAGAACGAAAGCATGTTCAGGACTGGGAACGCCATATCGGGTGCGCCAATCTGAATTGGAAGAACGTAGTTGCCGAATCCGCCCTGCGGTGCCGTGGTCAGCACGAAGAACACCATGATGGTGCCGTGCATGGTCAGAAACGCAAGGTAGGTCTCCGGCTTGATCTCTCCCACCAGCGGCCAGTTCGCGGTCGGCCAGATCATGTGAACCCGCATCAGCAGTGACAGACCCATTCCGACGAACACCGCTGTGAGCGCGAGGAAGAAATACTGAATCCCAATAACCTTGTGATCGAGGCTGAAGATATATTTCCGAATGAACCCCTGAGGAGCGTGCGAATGAACCGTAGCCGCGGTCGCCATTACTGTTTCTCAGCCTCCCGTGCCGCCAGCCACTTGTCAAAATCCTCCTCGCTGACGACGTGGACCATACCGTGCATCTTGTAGTGACCCAGTCCGCAAAGTTCGGCGCACGCAATCTCATATTCGCCGATCGCGGTGGGTTTGAAATGCATGTGGATGTTTAAGCCCGGTACCGCATCCTGCTTGAAACGCAACTGGGGTACGAACAGGTCGTGAATCACATCGACCGAGCGCAGACTGAGATCGACGTCGCGATTCACTGGCAGATACATCGTGCCCGTCACGACATCGTCTTTCGCCGAGGGATCGGAGGTGTCCAGTCCCACTGCCGCTTCGCCGCCCGCCGAGGGATCCATCAAACTCATCTTCGTCGTTGCATAGGTGCCATCCGGCCCGGGATAGCGGAAGTACCAGGCAAACTGCATGCCCGTAGCTTCGACTTGCACAGCACCCGCCTCGGGAGGGTCAAAACGCTGGCTAGCCCACACGCTGCTGCCCATCAGATTTAGGCCGACGAACAGTATCGTGGTCAGCGTGGTCCATACGATTTCAAGTGTCGTATTCCCGTGCGAATAAGAAGCCGGCGGAGCCGATGGTGTCTGACGGTATCTCCAAACGATGTAGCCCAGCCCAAGCTGGGCCGCGAGGAAAACAATTCCCATGATGATAAAAGTGATAGTGAATTGTCTGTCGATGAAACCGGTCGCGGCGGAAGCGCCGACAGGCAGCCACCAGGTCTTAGCGACAAAAAAATACGTGCTGATCAGAGTGATCAGCCAGATCAAAACCATTAACGCGAGGCCCATTCCCCAGTCCCCCTAGCCTTAGGACGGCACAAAAGGATCTCCCCCAAGGCTGTGTCGCGTCCCATAACGCGAGCATCAGTCGGCGGCGAGTGTAACACAGCCGCTTGGCCACAATGCAAGCGACTTGGGGAAGAAAATCTTCAGAAGTACACCCGATAGAAATGAATCAGCGTGCTATGTTTATTTTTTCTACAGGAGATTACCGAGATGAAGCTCGTGCTTGCTTCCGAGTCGCAGTTCCGTAAGCGAGCCATGGACTTGCTCGGCATTCCGTACGAAACGCGCCCAGCCCGCATCGACGAGAAGGCTATTCGCGACGACGATCCCGCCGAGTTGACTCGCAAAATCGCTGAGGCCAAAGCTCACAAGGTCGCCGGCGAGTGCCCCAACTCGGTCGTCGTTTCAGGAGACGCTGTCGCGGCAAAAGGGAACAGGATTTTCGAGAAGCCGCGCGACAGAAAACAAGCCGCCGAGTTCCTGAAAGAATTTTCGGGCAGCCATTTTCAATTCGTGACCTCGATTGCAGTCCTCAACACCCAAACCAACCGGATGCTCTCCACGGTCGAGACCTCCGACATCTTCTTCCGCCAGCTGCTCGACCGCGAGATCGAGCAGTACATCCACAAATACGACGCCCTGAGCTACGCCGGCGCCTTCGAAAACGACGCCGTCCTGCTCTTCGCCGATCGCATCAGCGGCAGCTACAACCTGGGCACCGCCTTGCCCCCAAGCCGCCTGATCGTTCTTCTCCGAGAGCAAGGTGTCGATATCTAGGGCGCACTCACCAGCCTGTCATCCTCGAGCGAAGTTGTCGCCCGCGAAGCGAGCGACAACGCAGTCGAATGATCCCTATCCCACTTGAAATCAGCCCTTCATCCCTTGCACCCTCGGTGTCCTCTGTGGTTTTGGTTTTATCCTATTTCTCAGACCACTCCGGCACGCGCCCCGGAGTCCAGGGCGCCCCCGCAGCCTCCATGTCCTTCTCGAGTTTCGCAAGATCAACGTCAACCAAAGTTCGCAATTTCCCCAACTGATCCGCGAATTCCGCTGCTGCAACTCCGTACGACTCCACATCCGACTGCGTCGGCTTTGCCATCGAGAATCTCTCTCCCTCGATGATCGTCCCAACGCGATCGCCGATCGAAGATGGGATCGGCTCGTTCCGCTTCGCGATTTCGATATCCCCCTGCAACGCGCGCAGGATCTCGCGATCGCGCTCCTCGAGTGAATCCGCCACAGCTCCCAACTGCTTCTCCGCCACCGGAGTTTCATGCAAGGCTTCGCGAATCTGCTTCAATCGCTCCTGCGCGTCCTCCGCCGTGCGGTTTGCGCCGTAGACCGCACGGTAGAGCCGCGACACTTTGCGCAAAAATTCCTCTTGCGCCGCACGGTCAGCCGGCGTCATGGACGCCGACTGTTCCGTCGTGACTTTGAACGACTGCGGGCCCGCTACTTCACTGACAACTCCTCCGATTTTCTCGAACATTCGTACCGAGTAGCTGCCCGCCAGTGCTAGCGGACCCTGATCAGACGCGTCGTGAAAAAATCCCGCGGTATCCTCCTCCTGCTTGACCACTTTCGCTGCCGGATAACGCAGATCCCATGCAATCCTGTGGAAGCCCGCATCCGTCGAGCCTTCCACTCGCCGGATCGGCGCCCCGCTCTCGTCGTACACCACGAAATAAACCTCCGGCTTCGCCTCCTCCGCTTCGGCGCGCAGTTCGTCATTCGACGGGTAGGGCGATGTCTCGTTCTTCTTCGCGGCTTCTTTCTCTGCCTCCTGCCGCTTTTCTTTCCTGGTCTTGATCTTCTCTTTCAAATACGCGGTGAACACCGCGCCATACGGAGGATTCTCCGCCGCAAAGTACGAATCTCCCTGGAACCCCTTGTGCGGGCCGCCCAGCGGATGCCGCTCGACATACATCAACGCATCCTTGACCGGATATAGAGCCGCGGCCTGCTGAGTCGCCTCGGCCCTCATCTGCCGCAAGGGATTGATGTCATCCAGCACGTAGAAGCCGCGTCCGAATGTCGCAATCACCAGATCGCCCTCCCGCGGATGAATCAGCATGTCGCGTACCGCAATCGTCGGCAGACCACCTTTCAGCCGCACCCAATGCGCGCCCCCATCGATGGTGAAGAACGCCCCAAACTCCGTGCCCGCAAAAAGGAGATTGGCGTTGACAGGATCTTCCGCAAACGCCAGCACCGGACCGTTCTCCCGCAGATCG
>Ga0210403_10000944_pt1 | contig 28668 bp, 30 predicted proteins | sample IncBWC19MmetaG_FD_150863 | JGI IMG/M metagenome (GOLD analysis project Ga0210403, IMG submission 150863) | Forest soil microbial communities from Barre Woods Harvard Forest LTER site, Petersham, Massachusetts, United States - Inc-BW-C-19-M | ecosystem: Environmental > Terrestrial > Soil >...
AACGCGATGCGCACCGCGGTCTCGTGAATTCGCTGGTTCACGGCATATGCAATCACGCCGTACATCCCGACCACGGCCAGCAGCAAACTCAATCCGCCCAGCGCCCCCGCAAAAGTCGCCGCAACCCGCATGAAGAAGTATCCGTTTCCGCCCTCGAGAGATGTAGTCATAGGCATCACATCAAAAACTGGAAGATTCGGATCCAGAGCGTGCACCTGCGCCTGCACCTCACGTGCGATATCGCCCGCGGGCAGCGAGCTATGAATATGCAGCACGCGTACCGAAGAATAACTCTGCGTCAACGGCAGGTAAAAATAAGGCCCGGGATCCTCGGCGATGAACGTGCCCTTGCTGTACTTCACCACGCCCACCACTTCCACCGGCACCGCGTCGTCCATCCCGCGCCGGAAGTGATGCCCGATCGCGTCCTGCCCCGGCCAAAGTTTTTCGGCTAGGTATTGGTTGATCACCGCGACAGGTTGAGTCGTAGCCTGGTCGCGTTCGTCAATCGCGCGCCCGCGCAAAATTTCCATCCCCATCGTGCGGAAATAATCCGCATCCACCTTGTTGAACCCCACCGTCGGCACCTGGGCTGCCGGCACGCCGCGCTGCGATTCGCTCCACAGCGGATTGCGCCCCGCGCTGTAGTAACCCATCGGCACCGAGTAAGCGAACGCCGCGGAGTCAACTCCAGGCAAAGCGCGCACACGGCTGCCGAGTTCGCGATAAAAATTCGCGCCGCGCTGCTCGTCGTAACCGAGTTCGTGCACGTCCATCGTGAGGTTCAGTACGTGCTCGGGCTTGAATCCCAGGTCGGCCTTTTGTGCGTGCTGCAAGCTGCGCAGGAAAAGTCCCGCCATGATCAGTACCACCAGCGACCCCGCCGTCTGCGCGATCACTAACACGCTGCGCAGCCGGTTGTGCGCGATTCCACCAGTCAGGCTGCGCCCGCTTGCGCGCAGCGTTTCGTTCAAGTCAATTCGCGTCGCGCGCCACGCCGGCGCCAAGCCCGCCAGCAGTCCCGAAATCACGGCCAGCGAGGCGACGAACAGAAACATCCGCCAGTCAAAAGGCTGCGTGGTGCGCAACGCCATATCGCCCGGCAACTGCAGCGTTTCAATCCATTTCATCAGCCACATGCCGATGAACGCGCCACCCGCAGCTCCCAGCCCCGAAAGCAGCAAACTCTCCGTGAGCAATTGGCGAAATAGCCGCGCGCGGCCTGCACCCAACGCGGCGCGCACCGCCATTTCCTTGGCGCGCATCGAAGCCCGCGCCAGCAGCAGGTTGGTCACGTTCACGCAAGTCACTACCATCACCAGCCCCACCAGGCCCATGAATACCGAAGCGATCACCGGCCAGAAACTCGCCGACGCTGCTTCCGGCCGCGCCAGTTTTTCCGGAATCAAATCCATCTTCAATCCCGCGTCCGTCTGCGGATACGCGCGCGCCAGATTGTCCGCGATCACTTGCAGCGAAGCGCTGGCCTGCGCCATGGAAACGCCGGGCTTCAAATGCGCCAGCACCCGCAGCTGGCGCTGCGTCCGATCCGTGAGAATGTCCACCGACCCAGCGCTGCTAGCAAACATCCCCAGCGGCGCGTAGGCGTCCGAGTCCACGATATAAAACGTTCCGAAAAAGCGTTTGGGCGCAACTCCGATGATCGTCACCGGCTGCCCATTCAAATTCACGCTTTTGCCCACCACTGACGGGTCGCCGTTGAATCGTCGCATCCAATACGCGTAACCCAGGACAATCACGGGATCGGCGCCCGCCGTCTCCCCCTCGCCCGGCAGAAACAACCGCCCCAGCGCAGGCTGCGCGCCCAGCATGGAAAAATAATTCCCCTTGGCGAACGTCACAAAAACGCGTTCGCTGCGATTGCCAGTACTCAGCCCCGCGAAGTTCACCAGAAACGCCGTCATGTCCGACGTCACCTGGCTGTGCGCCTCAAAATCCTGCAAATCAGCGTTGGAAACTTCGTGCGGGAAGGCGGCCTTGGGGTCCTCGCATGCCATCACAATCAGCCGCCCCGGATCGCGCACCGGCAGCGGGCTGAACAAGAACGAATTGACGATGCTAAAGACCGCCGTGTTCGCGCCGATCCCCAACGCCAGTGTCAACACCACCACCACACTGAACCCCGGATTCTTCAGCAGCATCCGCAGCCCGACCCGAATGTCCTGAACAATCGTCCCCATGTCGCCTCCACGATGTTTGTCGAGAATGCCGCGAACGCAGGAAATAGCCTAGGCCATCTTGAGCATCTTCGCTTCCAAATTGGCCGTCACGCATAACGCTGATCACACATGAGTTATTTCAATTGTCGAGCAGCACGCCGAGGGTAGAATGTCCGCATGTGGGACGCTCCATAGCGTGAATGAACATGCGCAAATCAGCCGAGCAACGCAATCCCACTGAAACCGCGCCGGAAATCCACGCGAAAAGTCGCCAATCTAACCCATTGGGGAACAGCCATGCTCCCTTCGATCCGCTCAGGTGAGTCTCGCGCGATCCTCGCCGGGCAAACTCCACCACAACGTTCCCGGCCTAGCGCGCTGATCCGAGCAGATGAAAAGGCGGCGTGCAGCCGTCAGCTTTGCTCTCCGGTAACGTTCAGATAGCTTGATTATTGCGTTCTTGTTTGGTAAACACTACACCTCCGGTTGAGATGGCACCGCAAGCGGAGGTGGACATGTTTGCAAAACGCCTGGGGGTTGCAGTTGGCAGTCTGCTGGCACTGCTGGTCAGCGGTTGCGGCGGAGGAAATTCGAATCTCATGCCTACGCCTCCCGCAAATACCTGTACGCCCGCAACCCAGCCGGCATTTGCCTACGTCCTGGATGCCGTCAACACCGACTCTGTTTCGATGTTCACCATAGACTCCTGCACCGGCGCCCTAATGCCCACGAATCCTGCAATCGTCGCGACCGGGTTCCAAGGCGCAAACATGGTCGTCGATCCCAGCGGCAAGTTTGTCTACGTGGCGAATCTTGTCTCCAACGCCTCTGACCAAGCCACCATCTCGATGTACACCATCGATTCCAGCACCGGTGTCCTTACTCCGACAACGCCAGCCACCATCGCGACGGGATTTTTGCCGCAGGGAATCGGCATCGATCCTTTCAGCAGATTCGTTTACACCGCGAACAGCGACAGCAACACGGTCTCCATGTTCACCATCAATCCAGCCACGGGAGTCTTGACGCCCATCATGCCCGCTTCCGTTGCCACCGGTTCGAGCCCCCTCTCCGTCACGGTTCACCCTTCCGGCGAATTCGCCTACGTTGCGAACCAAGACGACGACACAATTTCCATGTACACGATCAACCCCAATTCCGGAGTGTTAGCCCCGACGACGCCTGCAACGGTGCCGACCGGAGGCTCGCCGTTTGGCGTCACCGTGGATCCCTCCGGCAAATTCGCCTACGTCCCCAACACCTACGCCAACAACACCGTGTCGCAATACACCATCGATCCCGTCACCGGAGTCTTGAGCCCGAGTATGCTCAGCGAGGTCCTCACGGGAAACCAGCCCACTTCCGTGATCGTGGACCCCACAGGCAAATTTGCGTACGTGATGAACCGGCTGGACAACACAGTTTCCATGTACGTGCTCGACGCCAACACCGGAAACCTGACGCCAAATTTGCCGGCCACGATCGCGACCGGGCTGCAACCATACCGTGGTGCGTTCGACCCTTCCGGCAAGTTCGCCTACGTGGTCAATGAAGGTGACGGCACCGTTTCGGTTTACACCCTCAATCCCAACGGCACCTTATCCTCCGCGGGAGCGTCGGAAACTGGGATCGGTCCCGTCGCTGTGGCGGCCACCGCAGGCGTCAAGTAACTGCACGAGGATTGTCGCGCTTTAAGATTCTCGCGGATGAATGCTAACTTTCCGGAGCGATCCCGCGGCCGATCGGGAATCGAGCTTCCATCATTCAAACAATTCGCCGCCCAGTATGCACCGGCACCCGAGAACCATCCGTGATAAATGTAGCGGTCGTCCTTCGCGGTGCGCAAATTACCTCGGCCGACTCCCGCCGCCGCTACTCCCCCCGCTCGAACCGCCGCTGGAGCCGCCCGCGCTTCCACCCCGCGAAGCGCTCTCTCCGCCCGATCCCGCGTAACCGCCGCTCGACCGTCCCGCCGACGACTCACGACCCCCGCCGCCCGCAGCCGCGCCACCACGGGAGCCTCCTTCACCGCCTCGTCCCGAGGAGCCCGAGCCTCCAGAGCCCGAAAAACTTCCTCGCGAATTCAGACTGCCCGCCACGACGGGCTTCGTCGAGTGACCTCCGAGCTCCATGCCGGCTCGCACAAAAGTTCCTTTGCCGTAGTCATAGCCGATCCTGGTTTCATTTCGCTGGGCTTCGCCGGGTTTCCCGTCCCCCAATTTGGGGCGTGTCGCCGCGTCGGCCAGCAATCGCCCTTCAATGCTAGGCGGCTGCGCCTTGGCAAGTCCCGGATTCGCGCGCGCGCGAAATTCTTTCGGAGTTGCCGCCAAAGTCTCAACTTCTAATTTGGGGCTGTAGTTGATCCGTTCGAGATGCTCGCCGCCCTTCGCGGTTTCCACCGTGTAAATCCCGTGCTTCAGATTTACCGGCGGCTTGTCCTTCTGGTCGGACGGGTCGACCGGCACAAACCCCGTTTTCTTCCCGTCTCTCACCCAGTGCACGGGGTGGTGCGGTCTTCTGGGCCGAACTACAACGTGATAGCCGTGATTGCGGTAGATCCAGCGGGCGTAGTGGCAAACCGGCCAGCTCCATGGCTGGCGCAGGTCCCAGCGGTAGGCCGCTTCAGAGAGCGTAACGAGTTCCGCCGGCGTGTTCGCGATTGCTATTCTGTTGTACCACGTGGGGAACGGGCACTCGCTCACCAGCGTGCGGAACGTGACCGGCACAGGCGGCGTCTGCCGCGGCGTTCCGCTCTGCACGCCAGACTGCGCCGTCGCGGGTCGCTGCGCCGCGGGCTCTTGCGCGGCCGGCGGAGCCGCGAGCGCTTCCCAGGTTTCCTGCGACGGCTCCCAACACATCCCGTAAGGCGCGCAAGCGGAAAACGTTCCGCGCGCGTACATGTCCGTCAGGCCCGGGATCGGCGATGAAAGGCCCGACGCTTTTAACGCAGCCTGCATCGCCGTGGTTCGCGCGTCGTAACGCGCCGCGACCCACGGGTCCCAATCCCCCGGCACGGTTGATTGTGCTGCGTCACCGATTCGTGGTGTTTGCCCATCCGTATACGTCAGTGTCTGTCCCTTCGCGACGTGAATTTTCTTCGGACCGCTTTGCCCGAAATCAAATCCGGATTCCGCCTGCGGCGTGAACACCATTGCGTCCAGGTAGCTGTCCAAGCGAACAAAAGAGCTTTCCGGGTAAATAACTCGAAACTCGCCGATTGGAACGCCAACGATAAAAAACTCGCCCGGCACTGTTTTTACTCCGGTGGTGATCGTTCCCGACACCAGTTCCAATCGGGCTGAAGGCGTGCCATTGGTCGCGGTCAGTTGCGCGAACAGAATCACGGTGTTTTCCGCGACGTAAATCACCGAGCCGCTTTCAAATTCGATTTCGGCTCGGCCGTCAGCGCCCGTCGCCAGCGCGAAGCCGTTCTCGCTGGGCAAGTTCACATCCGCCTGTTCCCACGGCTTCTTCAAGTCCGGCCGCGTGCCGTCTCCGCGGTTAAAACGCACGTCGCCTTGCATGTAGCTCACGCGCACCAGCTGCGGCTCGCTTGGTGCCGCCGCTGTTGCCGGCTCTGCGTTCACTGAAGTAGGAAAAAACGCTGCGCAAATTGCCAGGAAGGGCACTGCGAGGTGACCGAAAGGCTTCATACGCATCCTCCGCGTAAAGCATTTCAGGTTCTGCCGCGTATGACGGATGATACGCCGCGCGCGTTACATCGCATTGGACGCACGGTTCTTAGGAAATGCGCGTTCCGACGTGCACCAACACTGGAGAACCTTCCGCGATAAACGCAGAATCCGGCGTGCCGCGCAGAATTTCGCGGAACCCCGCGCCGTAAAGCGCCCCGCCGTCGCCGTCAAATCTGGCGCTCTTGCTAACCCACACCCGCCACGGGTCGTGCGACACCCGGTACTCGATGCTCTCGTCCGCGCTCTTCGCCGAATACCCCCAGTAATGCTCAGTGATGAAGTTCTCGAGCGTTCCTTCCGCCACGCGCGACGGCGCGCCGCTCGCCTGCGCGCTTAGCTGAAATTGTCCGCCGCGCCACCTCCAACCATATTCTGCCGCCAGCCCATCCGCATTGCGCGCGATGCGATGCCACATCGGGCAGGCATCATATTTCTCGCCGTACATCAGCCGCGCGAACCGCGCGATCGCCATGCGCGGCACCAGTTCGCGCACAAACACCACGCCACGCCGGATTTCGCCCCCCTCGCGCCGCCGCACGTAAAAACGCAGATTCACTTCGTCGAAATTGCTGTGGAAGGGAACTGCCAGGCATCCGTAAAGTTTGGTGCGCAGGAACTGAAACCCCACGAGGCTTACAAAGGTCCGGCCTTCGAACGTATCGAGCTCAACTCCGCGCGGAACGTACTGCCGCAAAATTTCCGGCTCAACTTCATAGTTCAACATCACCAGGTCGCGCCACTCCGCCGATAAGAAGACCCGGCGCTCCGCCATCAGTACGCAACAGTGAAGCGCTGGCCCTGAAAATGTGGCCTCTCGAGTTCGTCCACGATGGCCCCCGCGAAATCCTCCGCGGAGATATAACTCTTGCCCTTATCGTCTACCAGCAACTGATCCGTCCCGGTGCGATATTTTCCCGTGCGCGCGCCAGGAGCGATCAGCGCCGCGGGGCTCACCGCGGTCCAGTCGAACTCCGCCATTCCTGCTTTGCGATAAACCTCCAGTGCCTCGCGATGCGCCAGCGCAATCGCTTTCCACTCGGCGGGAAAATCCGGCCTATCCATCAGCTGCACTCCCGGCTTAACCTCCAGGCTTCCCGCGCCGCTCACCACGATCAAGCGGATCGGCCCAACGCGCGTCAGCGCCTCAATCAACGCATGCGCCGCCTTCACCACCAGGTTCTGTTCGCCCTTGCCCGGCCCGTAAGCGCTCAAGACCACATCGTGATCCACCGCCGCCGTCGCAATCGTGTCCGGTTTGAAAATGTCGCCGGTGTGATAATCCAGACTCGCGCGATGCTCCCCCGTGCCCGATGTGTCTCGCACCAGTGCCGTCACGTGATGTCCGCGATTCAGCGCCTCATGCAAAATGCGCTGCCCGATCATTCCGCTGGATCCGATGAGCATTATTTTTTTCATAAAATAGTCCTTTGCTCGGGCGCCTGCTGCGTTCCCGCATATCGGTTTCTGGGAATGGCGAGTCGGTTATGATTAAGTGAGCTTCAAATCAGACTCGAACGTCGTTCTCAGATCGCCCGAACGACAAAGGCACGCAAAGGCCCGGCCCGCCGGAAAAGAATCGCGCTCTAAGCCAGTCCTGCTTCCGCTTCGGCAACCGTTGCATAGGTGTCAAAAAGCGGCGCGATCCCTGTCAAATGCAGCACGTTGTGCACGCGATGATTCAATCCCACCAGCGCCAGCTTCCGCCCCGATTTGTGGCACGAAACAAATGCGCGAACCAGCGCGCCGACCGCCATCGAATCCACCATGGGCACTTCGGTCAGATCCAGGATCAGCCGGGGCGCATCGGCGGCCGCCACCGCGTCCACAAAAATTGCCGAGGCCGTGGAAGTGAACGGTCCCTGCAACTGCAGAATTTGCTGTCCTGTGAGGCTGCTAGGTTGCGAAACCACGCGGAACGTTTCAGGCGACATGCCGCGCATTCTATTCCAGATTCATCATGCGAAGCAACGAACCTCCGCGCGGTTTCGCCCGAACTTTCCTCCATCACGCCTCGTCATTGCAACCAAAACTCTCGTCACGCATTCTCGCCAGCGTCGCCCAACATGGACTGCAGCGGCTTGTGAATGGCCCGCCGCGGCGGGCCATTCATCCTGAGATCCCGCAGTGCGGGATCGAAGGGCTGCGCCCCGGCTTGCCACAATGGCAACCGCATGTCGCTGCGATCCTGGCGCCGGCGTGTCGCCGGCTCTTCGCTCTTGACGTGGCCCGAGATTTTGCGGCAGCGGTCCCGCGACGCGGGGCCGGCATCGTTCCGGTTATCTTGACGGGTGGCACGCTACCGCGAAGTTGTACTCGCGAGGGGCTTACTTAGTTTCCTGCGGAGGCGGTGCCGCAGCGCCATTAACGGCCTCGCCTTCGTTGTCGTAAATCTCAAATACTTTGATCAATCGCGTAAGTTCCAGCACTTCGCGCGGATGCTTGTTCAATCCATACAATGCGAACCCGCTCTTCAGGCTGCGCGCCAGTTTCAATCCTTCCACCAAGGACGCCACGCCCGCGCTATCAATGTAATTGACCCCGGACATGTTCACGACCACGCGGTGCTCGCCCTTCTTATTCAACGCGTCCATCAGTGTCTTGCGAATCTCAGGGGAATTGTATAGCGTCACGTCGCCGTTGATATCCACGATCACTGCGGTCCCGGATTGGCGTGTGGAAATATTCACGAAAGATGGCCCGTGCTGCCTGGTACCGCCGCGGCCCTCAGACTCTGCAAGCGACTGCGCGAAGCAACAATCAATTGCAACACCACGGCGTCTGAATGGGTCTGGGCAACCCTAGGCCTTTTGTAGCATCACATCCGTGGACTGAACCACCACCGCAACCGTATCGCCGACTTGCAAATTCATTTCTTCCACGCTGCGGCGCGATATCACGCTTTCCACCTGATGTTCGCCGACCGACACCACCACGTGCGCCATGAGGTCGCCGATTTGCAATTCCTCGATCTTGCCTACCAGGCGGTTGCGTGCCGAAATTCTCATGCCCGGATAATACCCTGAGCGCGAGAACCTGTCGAGGACGAGATTGCGTGCGCGCGAAATCAAACCTCCCGCAGCGTTCTATGTTTTGGAGTGTTGGGTGGAATATTCCAACAACACGATTCCGCTCTGGTACACCTTGTGGCGGGTCAGTTGCAGCTGGGCCCGTTGCGCCGGCGCCGGTAGCAGGGGAATCCCCCCGCCGAGCATTACCGGAATCACTGCGACTTCGACAGTATCCACCAACCCCGCGTCCAGAAAACTGCGAAACAACAACCCGCCGCCGAACAGCCATATGTCCTTGCCAGGCTGCGCTCGCAATGCCGCGACCGTTTCCTTTTCCTTTCCGGCGATAATCGTCACGTCTGGAAAATCGCGTTGCTGCAGCGTCCGCGAAAACACAATTATCTTCATCCCGGGTACCGCTGCCTGTCCGTGTTTCACCATGAACTCAAACGTCCCGCGTCCGACGAGCAACGTGTCGAACTGCGCGAACAACGCGCCGAAGTCAATCTCGGAATCGCTGATGATCCAGTCAAATTCCCCCTCGGGCCCGGCGATGTAGCCGTCCAGACTCATCGCCACCTGATAGCGTATTCGTCGCACAGCCACCTCCAGCACGCTCAAGATCCACACAGTGCCGCGATTATCCGCCGCCTCGGCAGAATCGGCCCAAAAATGCTCGCGCCCCCCGCCTGCCGATGACAGCGCGAACGCCGTCCACCCCGGTCGTCGGGCAGCGCCGCGTTCCGCAATATCTCTCACGGCACACGGCAGCGCTAAGCATTGAGAATCCAGCACATAATTGCTAGCGTTGTCCAGTGTCCACCCACTTGGACGACCTGCCACCGCAGAACCGCCGCCGCAGCAAGCGCGTGCACGTGCGCATTCCCGTATTGGTACGCCTGCAGGACCCCAAGAAGAACTCCGTCGAAGAAAAGACACACACCATCATCGTCAACTCGCACGGCGCGCTGATCCTTCTCGCCACCAAGGTCAACGTCCAGCAAATCATCCACATCGAGAACGTCAACACCAAAGAAGAATTGCTCTGCCGGGTAGCGTGCCTAGGCTCCAGTTTCATGGGCAAGACGCAGGTAGCCATCGAATTCATCATGCCCGCCCCCCAATTCTGGCGCGACCGTCCCGCAGCGTCCGACCCCGCACCAGCGCGCCGCTGAGCCCTCGCGACAACTGTCCTGTTGCTTTCCCAATAGAGGTGTGGCACCTTTCCTGTTGGAAACCAAAACGGCGGCGCCATGAAACAAAAAACCGATGTCCCCCAAGGCACGTTGGCATTGATGGTCCTCAAGACTCTCGATGTTCTGGGATCGCTGCACGGCTACGGAATCGCGCGGCGCATCGAGCAGATCAGCGGAGATTTGCTTGCCGTGAACCAAGGGACTCTTTATCCCGTGCTGCTGAGGCTTGAGCAAGAAGGCATGATCGCGTCCGAATGGGGTGCCTCGGAAAATAATCGCAGGGCGCGCTTCTACCGGCTGACAAAGGAAGGACGCAAACAGTTGCAAGTCGAAACCCAGGACTGGCAACAAACGGCCGCCATGATCGAGCGGTTCTTCGCGGCCAAAGCCGAGGACTTGTCATGAAATCCGCAAAGCGATTTTTGGCACGGCTGTTCAGCTTTGCGACTGCGAAGGCCCAGGACGAGCGCCTATACACCATCGATGAACCAAGCCACGACGAACCGTTCATCATCCCGGTGAAGGGCAAAGACTTCGTGGTCGTTCCTTATACCTTCCACATGAACGACATCTCCTCATACCCATTCGAGGGCTATAACCCGCAGGGGTATGAACAGGCGTTGCGCGACGAGTTCGACCAACTCTACGAAGAAGGCGCGAGCCGCCGACGCGTGATGCTGATCGGAATGCACGACCGGATCAACGGACACGCAAATCGCATTCGTGTGCTGGATCGTTTCTTGACGTACGCGACGAGCCATGAAGACGTATGGTTCGCGCGCAAGGATGAGATCGCGAAGTGGGCATTAGGACACAGGGAAAATACTCCGATCCTGCATCGTGGACCAGCTAGTGCTACGGGCCTCCCGGGCGCTTGAAGAAGCTCCCTACCGCTCAAAATCAGCGGCATGGACGTTTTCGCGGGACGCAGTTTGCGTCAGTAACCAACTGCCCTTCGCCGCGACATCTTTATTAAATCGTGTTAGAATGGGTCTTCCGCTCTTCGAGTTTTGCAGTCCTTGCGCGTCTCCTTGAGCGTGTTTGGCGCCCCGGCACCGCGCGGTCCTGTTTCCTTTCGTTGCACGAAAGCAGCTTCAGTTTTGGGTTTGCGCTGGGTTTTTGCCGAAGCGACGGTTGTGCTTTGCTCAGGAGAATCACCATGAAGAATCTCTTTGTCGGCAACATGAGCTTTCAGACCACCGCAGAAGATCTTCGCGCTCTCTTTGAGCCCTTCGGCCAACTCGCCCGCGTGCACGTAGCCACCGATCGCGAGACCGGCCGCGCGCGCGGCTTCGGTTTCGTCGAAATGCCCAACGACGCCGAAGCGGCGAAAGCCATCGCGGCGCTCGACGGCAAAGACGTCGGCGGCCGCAATCTGAAAGTAAATGAGGCCCGCCCGAAATCCGAATCCGGCAGCGGATCGCGCGGACCACGTGGCGGCAGTGGGAGCGGCGGCGGTGACCGCGGCGGCAACAGTGGAGGCCCCCGCGGCGGCGATAGCGGCGGTGGTGGCGGCCGCAAGGAAAGATTCTCGAACGAAGATTATCGCGAAGTCGCGCGTCAGCCGCGCGAGCCTCGCTGGTAACAACCGCATCCGCGCAATTCGCCGGATGTGAAATCGTCCATAACTTCTACTCCTTCAGGAGATCGTAATGACGACAACATTCAAGAAACGGCAAAAGGAAATGAAGCGCCAAGATAAAGCCCGCGCCAAGGCGGAACGTCGCCTGGAGAAAAAAGTTGATGGAGTTCCCGGCGGCGTCTCCGACGACGGTATTGCCTGGGACGAGGGTGTCGGCACGCCCGGCGGTCTGCGCGTCCCGGAATTTCTAGATACGCCCGAAGACGGCACCGAGCCGGAATCACAGCGCTAAGAATCAATCAATGACTCCGAGCCCGCGCGCGCTCTGACGCTCCCGTCGCAACATTCGGATGTCTCTCGCAGTGTCCCCGCACCGCCTCAAGTTCGATCCTAATCCGCCGACGTCTTGGCTTGGCCGTTGATTTCGCCTATGTAGCGGCGGTCTTCAGACCGCCAGCCGTTGCATTGAAATCTTTGTGGGTCGTGGCTTTAGCCACGACATCAACCGCGCAGAATTCAAACGGCTTCAGCCGCTGAAGCTCCTCGCTCCACCCTTTCCGCCCAGAACAATCCGCAACTCGGGCGGCGTTGCCGGATTGAATCGCGTGGTATACTCTACTTTCGGCGCTTTCCACGCGGTTCAGTTCTTCGCCATTCGGGCAGGCAAATATTCGCAGCGCATAAGGAGCACCGGAATGGGTATTGAATTTCAGGAATTATTCAGCTGGATGCGCCGCCGCAAAATTTTCGCCACCTTGCTCGTAGTCTGCACCCTCGGCATCGGCATCGTCATCGGCACGCTGATCTCCGGACACGCCCAAGCCACCCACGACCAGACCGCCACCGGCGCCACGCTCCTCGCCGTGCCCGATCCCATCACGCTCTCCAACGCCTTCTCCACCATCTCCAAAAAACTCGGCCCCGCCGTCGTCAACATCTCCACCACCCAAGTGATGGAAAAGCCTAAAGGCGGCAAGACGCCCAAAAAATTCGGCGATCCCTTCCAGGATTTCTTCGACCGTTTCTTCGACGCGCCCGACAATAGCCCCGACGCTGAACGCAGCCTCGGCTCCGGCGTCATCGTGGACAAAAAAGGTTTCATCCTCACCAACGATCACGTAATTGACCAGGCCACCAAAATTCAAGTCGCGCTCGATGGTGATTCCACCAAGTACAACGGCCGCGTGATCGGCTTCGATAAGGACACCGACCTAGCCGTCATAAAAATCGATGCCGACCGCGAACTTCCCGTCGCCAAGCTTGGCAATTCCGACGGCGTGCAAGTCGGCGACTGGGTCCTCGCCATCGGCAGCCCGTTCGGCCTGAATTCCACGGTCACCGCCGGAATCATCAGCGCGAAAGACCGCTCCAACGTCGGCCACCAGTTTCAGCGCTTCATCCAAACCGACGCCGCCATCAACCCCGGCAATTCCGGCGGCCCGCTCGTCAACATGGCCGGCGAAGTGATCGGCATCAACACCGCGATTTATACCGGCAGCCGCGGATTCGAAGGCGTCGGCTTCGCGCTGCCTTCCACCACCGTCATCAACGTTTACAATCAGCTCATCACCAACGGTAAAGTCACGCGCGGCTCCATCGGCATTACTTTCCAGGAAGATCGCAGCAATAATCGCGTGCTCATGAAGGAACTCGGCGTCCCCTACGGCATCGTTGTCGAAGCCGTCGAGCCCGGCAGCCCCGCCGATAAAGCCGGCCTGCAGCCAGGCGACGTCATCACCAACATTAACGGCCAACCGGTACACTCCGGCGCCGACCTGGTAAATCCCATCGCGGAAACCGTCATCGGCCAATCCGTGCAGGTTCGCTACGTTCGCAACAAGCAAGCAAAAGAAGTCGCGCTCACCGTCGCCGACCGCTCCAAGATCTTCCCGCAAGTCGCACAAGCCGCCGAAGATCAGCCCGACCAGTCCGATACGCCCGGCCAATTCGGTCTGCACGTCGAGGAACTAACGCCCGATCTTTCGCGCAAGCTCGGCATGTCCAAAATCACCGGCGTAGTCGTCACCGAAGTCGAGCCCGCCAGCTTCGCCGAAGACGTGGACTTCGCCCGCGGCGACGTCATCACCGAAATCAACCACGTTCCCATCAACAAACTGAGCGACTACAAAGCCGAAATGGGCAAGCTCCATCCCGGCCAGGACGTGCTGTTCAAAGTAGCCCGCCACAGCGACAGCGACCGCGTCCTAACCCTGTTCCTGGCAGGCGCAGTCCCAACAATGCTCGCGCAGTAGCGGCCGCCGCGGTTGCCGTTGAATCTGTAGCGGCCGGTTCGACTCAGGTTTTCAGGGACGAACCGGGGGCAGTCGTTATACCGGTTCCGTCATTGCTTTTCTCTGCGCGCACTGCGTCTGTTCGCTATCTTTCTCAGATTTCTCTCCGCAGTTCCTCCGTTTTCTCTGTGTCAAATCTTTCGCCTTTGCCGCGGCTTTAGCGCCCGGGAACGCCAATCTGCGATCGCGCCGGCCGCGCCGCCACTTCAAAATGGCGCTCACGCGAAGCGCGCCTCCACCCCCGTGCCTGCGCAATGCAAATCACATGAGAAATCAAATACAGAGGCACCAAAAAAGTCGGGATCAAACTCAGCGGCAGCACCGTCATCGGAGCCATCGGAACGCTATGTGGCCGAATCAACCCAGCGGTAGTCCCCAAACCGACCGCCGTCACCAAATCAAGAATCCCCAGCCCCTGCCAAAAAATAAAACTCCCCCGGTGGCTCGGCCCGTACAACTTCGACGCCACGATCGCGGCCGTCGCCCCAATAAAAATGTCGCCGTACCCGGCAGGCCAGGCAAATATCGCTGGCAGCACGCCGCGCGCCTGCAAAATCACGAACGTCACCCCGATCATTCTCCCCGACTGCGCAAACGTCAAAGTGCGCGCATTCAAACCCAACGCAAACTTGCGAAACGAATCTGAAGCTGCAAAACAAACCGCGAACAGGACAAGCGGTACCCCTGCCGCAATTCCCACCGCCGCGCCGATGCGGTTGCCCTGATTCTGGAAAAACCCCAACGCCCCCGCGATCAACGCAAACGCAAACCACGCCACCAGCACTACCGCAACGAGCTTCGCATACGCCTTCATAGCGCTCCTCCTTTATCAGCCACCAGATCCGTAACCTGATTTGTAAGCCGCAGAAGGTTTTTCCAGCCGCGCTCGCCCAGTTTCGCGCTCAAGCGCGCCTGCACCCCGTCCCAAACAGGTGTCGTGCGTTTCAGTTTTGCCGCTCCGCCCCGCGAAAGCCGCAGCAGCCGTTCCCGCAAGTCCTTGCCCCTCCGCTCCGCAACCCACCCCCGCCGACGCAGGATCGCCAAAGTGCGCGTCAACGAAGTGCTGTCCATCGCCAGGATTCCCCCCAGCCGCCCCTGCGACACCTCCCCAGCCCGCGACAACGCCTGCAAGATGGTGAGCTGCGTAGCCCGCAACCCGGTCGGTCGCAGCGCCTCCTCGTAAAACGAAGTTAACGCCCGCGCCGTCCGCCGGAAACTCGCGCACATACAAGGTAGCTCTGGCAAATGTGGGTGGCTCATACCTAGGTGGATGTATATACATCTATCGTGGATTCACAATTCTTCGCCGGCTTACACGGCGAGGCGGAGGCCGCGGCAGGGCCAGCCCATCGGAGACTGGCCGTGTCCGTCCTTCGTTGCCGGTGTCAGCAAATGGAAGGTACTGCTTCGCAGGTTAGTGGGTCACGGTGCGCTTAGGGCCGCGAACTCAACCGGTCGATACCAAACCATGAAATCGGTCGTGCTGGCGAACGAAGAGCAAGGTAAATGTCACTTATGAAGAGCATCCGAGAATAAAGCGACAAGCTGGGAGACGTACGCGTGATCGAAGTCACGCAAAGCGGCGTACTCACTAACCTCGATGATCCGGATGCGCGGGTCCCCGAGGAACACGCAAAGGAGTTGGCCGGCTTCGGAAAATGTCAGGCCTTCTTCGTGAGGGAAGTAAGCGGTCGGCAGCGCTCGCGCCTGCACCGCATCGCTATCGAAATGAAGAAGTATGGAAGCCGATGCTGGAGTCAGTTGCAGCGCGTATTGAGCGGCCTGCCGTGGGCCAGCAGCCCGTACCTCAGCAAGTGATATCGAGCTTAGGCCTGACTTTGAGGAACGCGACGGACTGCTCCAGCCGATCACCGAAACATTGGCTGGTCGCAACGCTGGACCAGCCCAGAACGGAGAATCATTCGTCAACAGCCACACTGCACAAGCAGCCGCGCTGTTGCAGTGTGTGGCGTCAGGAGCTGCATCAGCGAAGTCGCCGTCAATGTACAGGACATGAATTTCTTCGGATGAAGTCCGCACCAATGCCTGCGCAGTTCCGATCCCCACACCGCAATCGCGGCCGATCAAAAACGGAATCTGTCCCGCCCGCTACAAGCTTGGTGCAATGCGATCACTGATGCAGTCGCAAACGATGCGCGGCCCAGGCCAGTTCCTGATGGGAGGCACGGAGTGATGCGGCAGATAACTCGGAACAGCGAGATCGCCATCGTCAACAACATTGCAGCCCACTGCTTGCAGCCGCGACACCAGCTAAACATCGCGATACGCCTGGGCACCATTTTCATTCCCAGGAACCAACGAACCAGAGCGCAACGGAACTCCGAAAACGTGATACGTGTTGTTCGCGGTGCTGGATAGCGACGCTACTCCAGCTTGAGCCACTCCGGACAACAACTGTGTCCCGAAGGCCGTGACGCGATTGAGAAGAAACTCCCGACGTTCCGTGGATACTCTCTGGCAAGCTTGCGGCGTTAGACGCTGCCTGGTACAGAATGTTTGCGCCAAGTCTTCGTGGTTAGACAAAAACTTAAGTTCAGACCGTTCGCGCCGCCGCACCCCGCGGAAGCAAATCCGCGAACACAAACCCATCCCGCTCCACAATCTCACCCAGCGTAACCGCCAAATCGACACTGAACATCGGACCCGCGCAAACAAAAGTATGAAACTCCCCATTCTCGCCGCAAGGATCCACCCCCGCCGGCAAATCCGCCAGCAACTCCCCATCAAACCGCCGCCCCGCAAACCCGCGCTCCAGCTGCCGCGGATCAACGCACGTCAAATAAGCGCGCAGCCCGCCCGCGATCATCTCCTCCGCCAACCGTCCCGTCTGCTTCCCCCACAAAGGAAACACAGGAGTCATCCCACACGCAGAAAGCTGCTTCTCCCGATAAGCTCGAATGTCCTCCAGAAAAAGATCGCCGAAGATCACATGCCGCACTCCCTCGTCCCTCGCGCGCGCCATCGCCTCGCTCATTGTCAATTCGTAAATTTCGTTCGGGCAGGGCGATGGAATGCCAACCTTCACCAAAGGCAACCCCGCCGCCGCAGCCTGCATTTCCAGCAAACTCTCCCGCACAGCGTGCATCGCCACGCGCCCATGCGTGCGATTCACCGTAGTAAACAACGCAACCACGTCGAACTTGCCGGCCAGCCGTACACTGTGCAGCGCCCAAGCGCTGTCTTTCCCGCTGCTCCATGCCAGCCAAGCTTGCGGTCGCGCCCGATCCCGCGGCTGTAGGTTGTCAGGAGCCGTCTCGCCGTTGTCTGAACCGGGAGGGCGGGGCTTCAGCCCCGCCGTAAAGCCGCTGAAGAGAGGGGCTTTAGCCCCTGAAGCCAAGCCTTCCCATCGCCGCTCCATATCCATGTGTTGAGCTCTAACCATCACGTTCTCCGCTCTCAGCGCGATTCCAACGCGCAATGATACGGCCATCTCCGCTTTCTCGCGCAGCACAGAGAGGCGAATATCAATCGAAGCACCGATGCCCCCACGTGTTCGAAAGTACAGTATCCGTTTGACACACCCCCACTCCTTTGCTGACCCAAGCCACCACCACCTGCTCTACTCTGTAACTCCAGTCTTCAAGGGACATTTATGGCGAACCCTTCAGCTGCCGGAAATTCGTACCGTGCAGCTCGCCGCAGCACACGTCGCGATGAAGCCGTGCTCGTCACGGTCTCGGGTGTTGACGCGCGTCGCGGACCCTACACCGAGAAGGTCTCGACGCTCACCATCAGCTGCCACGGCTGTAAATATCCGTCCAAGTATCAAGTCTTGCCCGACGCCTTGGTAACCCTGGAGTTGCATCCCGAAACCAACGGTTCCGCGAAAATCTCCGCGCGCGGCCGCGTGAAGTGGATCCAGCGCGACTCAGAATCCGGCGGCCCTCTCTTTACCGCCGTCGAATTCGAAAATCCGCAAAACATCTGGAAAATCCCGTCTCCCCCGGAAGACTGGCTGCAATTCGCGGAAGATCGCAAACGCGGCCCCGAGCCTGTGCCGGCGAAGCCCGTCGCGGTTCTGCGCCCGGAAATAGCCCTCGCCACAACGAAACCCGAACGCGCGAGAATTATCACCACTGGCGAAGCTCCATCCACGCAACCGCTGCCCACCGGAAATCGCGCCATCGGTCCGCTGATGGGCGAATTCCAGCAACAAATGGAATTAATGATTTCCGAAGCCGCGGCAACAGCCGTGCGCGAGAAAACCGCATCCCTCGTAAGCGAGATTCGCGCCGGCCTGCGCGACGACGCCAAGAAAATTCTCGTCGAGGTCGCCGCCACCCAAGCCGGAGATTGGGCCACGCAATGCCTCAAGCAAATTCAGAATGCCAGTCAAGAAAGCGCGCAAACGCTGCATGCCAAGTGGGCGAAAAAAATCGCAGCGGACTTCGCTGAATCGCTCCAACGCATCGATACGCGTCAGCGCGAAGTCGAGGTGCTCTCCGAAACGCTCTTCGCCAATTCCCTCGAGCGCCTGCAACGCACCCTCGAAACTTTTCACCAGGAAGCCGTTGAGCGCCTCGTCGTGCGCCTCAAGGACCGCATGGCGCCCGCCTTCAAAGATGCCCGCGACGTCGCCGGTACTCTCGCCACCCGCAAAGAGGAGCTTGAAAAATCGCTCGCCGATTCATCGGAAAACATCGCCGCCAAGATTGCAGAAACCTGCGAGCGCCTCGAAAAACAATTTGAAATCGTCATGCGCGCGCGCCTCGACGCTGCTCAGGAAGAACTCGAGCGCCTCGCCCGCGGCGTTGCGACTTCCACGATGCAAAATATCACCGCCGCCTCCGGCCGCCACGAAAAAGAAGCGCAAGCGCGCCTGCGTCAGGAGTCCGAACGCGCCGTCGAAAGCGCCAAGAAGTCCCTGGAACAAAAGGCCGCCGCGACTTCCAACGAATTTGCCGCCGAGATGACGCACTACAGCCGCAGCCACCTCGAATTCGTCAGCGGCGCGATTGGGGAACTAGCCAAAGGCATCGGCAAGCGCTCGAAAGACTAACGGGGCCCTGGAGTCTGTCGGAGAACTCGGAAAGTTTTGCAAGGCGTGGTTTTGGGCGGAAGCCCAGGCCGCAACAATGCCAGAACCGTCGAAGATCGAAATGGAAAACCAGCTCGAATCATCAAGCGAGGTGCACCTGCTCCTTGAGCCCAGCCACTGCGCCGGCGCCTCCTGCGACGCCACCGCCGCGATTGACTTCGACGGACGTTCGCTGTGCCTCGAACACTTTCTCCCCACATGCATAGCGGAACTGGAATCGCGCAACGAACGCCTCAGGAATCTTCCGTTCGACGCCTCCGCCACGGACGAGTTCAAAACTTTCATCATGAACTGTGCCGAGCAGGCCAAAAAATTCGCCGCAGATCCCCGCTTCACCCAAGCGCACTCCAAAACCGGCCTGCTGGATTTTCTTCTTCGCATCTCGCAGCTTACCCAGCACATCCGGCGCAGCCCGCGCAGCGTTTCCTCCATCGCGGTCTGGCTGCGTCGCGAAGATCCGCACCAAACTTGGCACGAGGAGACCTGGACGGTAAGCGTCAGCCGCCACGGCGCCGCCCTCCTCTGCCGCCGCCCGGTCGAGAAAGGCGGCACGGTAGTCCTCTGCCGCAAGGACAAAGGCTCCCGCGCCGAGGCCCAGGTCGTTTACAGCCTCCGCGACGCCGAAGGCCGCAAACAAATCGGCGTCCAATTCCGCGACCCCATTAACTTCTGGGACTGAAGTAAAGCTCTCACATGGAATGCTGATCCTGATAAATCGCGGCAGCACAGCAGTCGGACTGATCGGATTATTGTTTGCAGATCTCGATTTTCGCGGGCGATATCCTGAAGCAGCGCGCCTTCCCGTCCTCGTAAATCTTGTCCCGGTTCTCTTTCCGGAACTCCATCCGCCGCGCTTGCAGCTCCCTTCGTGTATGTGTCTTCCGAAAATTTCCCCTTGCGCTCGCAGCCGCACCGCCGCCTCGCCTGGCTCACACAAACCCTGCGCCATCGTCCGGCATCCAACTATGTTCCCCGCCGGTTGCTCGATACGCGCCGCAACAAATGTCCCAGCTTGAGGCCGGCCGGAAAACCATCATAATGAAGGAAGGTTCGCGCCGGACGCTTCGTACCCCGAAGCTCACCGCGCGGCAGGGAACTGAAGCGGAGAACAATGACCAAGGCTCTCATCGCGACATCGCTGTTCCTTGCATCGCTCGCCTGCGCGTGCTCCACGTCCGCGTTTCCTGCGATCGCCGCCTCGACGGCATGCAGCCCGCAACAATCCAGCGCCTCATCCGCACAGGGAAGTTCCAGCACAGCCAAGAAAAAGAAATCCACCAAGAAGCACCACAACTCCAAACGCGAACCCACGCAAAAAGCTCCCACTCCGGAACGCATTTCTGAAATTCAGTCCGCCCTGGCTCGCGGCGGCTACTATCAAGGCACTCCCAACGGCAAATGGGACTCGAACACCGTCGCCGCCATGCAAAAATTCCAATCCGAAAATGGCCTCAACTCCAACGGCAAGATTGACGCTACCAGCCTGCAAAAACTCGGACTAGGCTCCGGCACCGCCGGTGTTGACGCTCCCAAGCCCGCCGCGCCTCCCAGTTCCGCAGCCAACACCCCAGCCACCGCGCCGCCAAGCACCACGACGACCGCCGCCAGCGTCCCACCCAATCCGTCCTCGCCCAAGCGCTAACAGTTAGTGATCGCGTGTTAGCTTCGCAATTGCCCGCGGTTTCGCAATCCGCTGGTCAGAGCGAGGGCAGCCCGGGGTCCCTTGCCCTGAGCACTGGTTTGTAAACCCCTGAATCCTGGTTATTTGTCCGGGTTCCGTCTCAGGCGAAGTCTTCGTGCGCCACCGTACAAAGTGTGCAATTTTGAACAGATTTGCTAATATCCTTCCATGTTATTGTTCCCCATGGTGTACGCGGCTACTCGAAGTGTATCTAATAAGGCCCCTCTCCCCTCGAAACGAGCGAACGCAAGAAGCCGCGCCTTTGACGTGAAGCAGTTTCTCGACTCTACCGGCCTGGGCAGAAAAGTCGGCACGTACGATAGAAAAGCGACCGTATTCGCCCAAGGCGATCCCGCCAAGCATGTCATGTACATTCAAGATGGCGGCGTGAAACTCACGGTAGTCAATGAAACCGGCAGAGAAGCCGTCGTAGCGATTCTGGGCCCCGGTGATTTTTTCGGTGAAGCGTGCCTCGGAGGACAGCACATCTGCATGGCCACCGCCACCACCATTGCACCCACCGTCGTGCTCGTCATTGAAAAGAATGAAATGATTCGCGTGCTCCACGAGGAACACGAGTTTTCCGACCGCTTCATCGCCTACATGTTGGCGCGCAACATCCGCGTCGAAGAGGATCTGATAGACCAGCTCTTCAACTCTAGCGAGAAACGCCTGGCTCGCACCCTGCTGCTCCTCGCGCGTTATGGAGCGCCAGGCGATCCGCAAAAATCACTGCCGAAAGTTTCGCAAGAAACCCTAGCGGAGATGATCGGCACCACGCGCTCGCGCGTGAATTTCTTCATGAACAAATTCCGCAAACTCGGCTTCATCCACTACAATAGCCGCAAGATCCATATAGACAACTCCCTCCTAAGCGTAGTCCTGCACGACTAATTCGTCTCTGCGGATTGCGGCCAAACGCGCCCAGGCCAGCGCAAGACTTTGTAGCGGCCAGCTTCAACTGAGCGCTGTTGGATTCGCTTTTGACTCTGGAGCGGCCGCCTTCAGGCGGGCGCCTTTGACTTGGTCTTTGTAGCGGCCGCTTCAGGTTCATCGGACCGGAAAGCTGTTGAGGTTGCTATTGCCTCTTACCTACCTTTTGTAGCGTCGCACTTTAGCCCGCCGTCGGTGGCGCAACCGCAGAGACATACGGCTCGCCCTCATCCCGGACACCTCCTAGCCGTAGTAGTACCGATCTGGCAATCGCGCCCAGGATTTTTCGTATCGTCTCGCATTAATCGCAAAAGTGTGCCAAATTGAACTGTTTTACGTCCCCCGATTTTCGCATTCTATTGCTATGAAAAAGCACGAGCTCACCCCCGAACAATTATCCTCCGTACCCTGTCCCACTTGTGGCGTCGGAATTGGAGAACGATGCGTCCTGCATTCCGGCGGCCCGCGTTCAGAGCCGCACGTAGACCGCAAACTCGCCGCCGCCGAGTCCTTCGACAGGAAGTGAATTGCTTCGCCACAGCAAATTGCTAGCTCGGCGCATTCATCCTGCTTCGACTACAAGTGAACGCGGCGCAGTACACCCCAGCGAAGTAAAACGCAGAAGTTGAGCTAAGCTGCCGTTGAATTTATCTGCGTTAATCTGTGTTCAGCTGCGGCGCCTTTTTCAGCCCTAGCCCGCTCAGCCAGCTTTGTGCATAATCCGCAAATCATCTCCCAAGCGCGGTGCCCGCGATGCCTGCCGCAAATTCCTCCGCATCAGCCTCGTCCTCAAACTACGGCCGCAAAGCCCAACTAACCTTCGCGATCTTCCCCCCTCGCGTACATCGCCATAATGCTGCTCTGTCTGCGCCAGCGGCACACCTCGGATCCCTGGCCGCGCCTCGACCGTTTCTCGGGCGGCTACATCCTACTAAGCATTCTCTGGCGGCTAGCGTCGCTGCGCTTCATGCGTACGGCCTCCCGCGACAAAGAAACCGGAAGGGAACTCGCCGGACAAACTTTCGACCCCGAGTTATTCCGCTGGATCACTATTCTGGCAGTGTGTGATTTGCTGGCATTCGTGGATTACGGCCACTGGCGTCTTTGCCCCACTCTGGAAAATCCCGCGATGCAAATGTTTGGCCTCGTTTTGTCTTTGGGAAGATGCTGCTGGCTACTGTGGACCGACCCTTTCTTCGAGCGCATTTTTCCGGCGGCCTCACCAACCCGAAAATCATCGACCGCGGCCCGTACCGCGTCGTGCGCCACCCGCGCTATCTCGCGCCAACTATCTCGCGCATCGCCTTCGCGCTGGTTCTTGCCAGCATTATCGCCAGGTTCCTCTTCGCGTTCTGGATGTTCGCCATCCTGCGCCGCATCCATCGCGAAGAACCCCACCTGCGCAGACGCTTCGGCCCCGAATACGAAGCCTACGCCCAACGCACCGCCCGCCTAATCCCCGGCATCTACTGAATCCGAAAAAGCCACAACGCCATTCCGCCGCCGAGCGAGCGAGCTCGTCATCCGGAGCGGAGCGAAGCCTGTCTGCCGCAGGCAGGCTGCGTCTCCCGGGAATGTGACCTTCTCGCGTGCGTTTACGTTCTCGTTCGTTGCAGCTCTCGCCAGCGCTGTGCTGAATCGCACAGATATCCCCACTCCGCTTCAGTACTCTGTCCCCAGCCAGAAACACCCGGCCTCTCATTCGCGCGATCCGCGCCGCCCGTGGTCCACAGGAGGAAGCATGCGACGTCCCATCGGTGTCACGTTCATAGCGATTCTGATGTTCCTCTGCGCGGCGCTTCTGGCCTTGGGTTCAGCGGGTTGCTTTTTTCTGGGTGTGATGAATTTCACCGGCGCGGATTCTCATGAGCCGGTCACAGTAGCAATCGTGGGCATGGCGCTGGCCGGCGGATTTTCGCTGCTCCTGCTCGCCGGCATTTACACCACGCTGGGCATCGGCGTCCTGCAATTGCGAGAGACCGCCCGCCGGCTCTGCATGGCTTCCTTTTCCTTGGGTGTCGCCCTGACGCTCGCCGCCCTCTTCGTTTTCGTCCTACACCCACCAGCCCCGATTATTGCAGCCCAGTTGCTGGTAATCGCAGCCTACGTCGGCACTCTCGCGTACCTGGTCAGCCCCCGCGTCCGCCACGCCTTCACCCCGGCACTCGTCACTCCCTAGTTGGCAACGCAGCCGAGAGTCTCCGTGCCCATTTTCGCCAGCCCAGGCCATTTTGGAGTGCGGTGGCTTGCTTGTCCTGAGGCCCCGATTGCATCGGGGCAGAAGGGCCACCGCTTTCGCCTACGGCTAACCTCCGGCAACAGATCCTGCTAGGCGAGGCTTGCCTCGCCTTCTCGCATCGCCACGTCTACGGGTGACCTGCGATAAGCGTGCTGTCATGTATCGCCCTGTCGAACGATTCGGACTTAGATTCGGCACCGCCCGCCATTTTGGCCTATGCGCCTTTCAGCGATGAGTTGCCACTCCGCGGCGCGCGAAACCCGTCCGCGCTAAAATAATCCCCAGCGTTCTCGTATCTCAGCGGCGAGAGGGACCAATGCTGCCGAAGCTCGACGTAGTACTAAAGCGTTTTGAATCCCCTGACGAAATTCGCACCTTCGAAAAAGGAAAATTTGAACTAGTCCGCCTCGGCCGCGTGACCATCGGGCGCGCCACCTACCAACCTGGATGGCGCTGGTCCACCCACGTCGGTCCCTCCATAGGCGCCTCCCGCTGTAATGTCGAACACGTCGGCGTCGTCCTCGCCGGCTGCGCAACCGCCGCCATGGACGATGGCACCATCCACGAGCTCCGCCCCGGCACCCTCTTCTACATTCCGCCTGGCCCCCCGGGCCACGACAGCTGGGTAGTCGGCGACGAGCCCTACGTCTCCCTCCACTTTTCCGGCGCCGACGACTACGCCAACAAATAAATAGCGCGCGGCGTTCGCCCGCAGTCGCACTGCATTCAAATCAAAAAACTAGAGTGTGCAAAAGTGAACAGTCATCCTCCGGCGCTGCTTCTAACATGCAGTCGCCCGGTGCGATGTCCAGGCAATGGATCACCGGCAAATTACTGTTCACGCTGCTTCGTTCACGGAGGGAATTTGCGATCCCAGCGCTTCGATCAACACCTAGGCGCACAAGAATCCATGCGCCTGGACCAAGTCCTCGATCACTGGAACCGCCATACGGAAAATCTCAAAAGCAAACGGCTCGATTTCAGCGGTGGAATCGTGCAGGCCGTCTCGCAAGAGGAAATAAGGATTTGCAGGCAAGAACTGGGCCAGCGAATCGTTACCAATAACCTCCGCGCGGAATCGCGCGACGCATAAAGCGAATGGGGGACCATGATGGCTGACCAACCACGCTCGAAGCATATAACCGGAGACTTTCGGCTTCGTCAAAATTGCACCGATAGCCGCCGTTGCCCGATCGTCGGAGAGCACCAGATCCTCGAGCTGATTTCGCTAGGCGCCCCGCTGCCGGGCATCTTGAACAAACTCTGCATGATGATTGATGTTCGAATCGGCGACGTGGTTTCTATGGTCTCGCTCCCGGACGTGGACGAAAATCGCTTTTGCGCGATGACCCGCAGCGCCCTGCAAGTAGGCCTGGAAGTGTTTTGTTCCAGCGCGATTCTTTCGTTCGACAACCTTTTCCTGGGAAGCCTGGAGATTTTTGGATGCGATCCGCGACAGCCCACGCCGCTGGAATTGCTGCTGATTGACCGCGTCACCTACCTGGCGTCCTTGGCGCTGCAAAGTCAGAAAACGGAAGACCATATCGAGGCGCCCTCCATCAAGCCGCGAGGCAAGCAGGTTGGCCCAATCGAAAAACCGCGATTCATCAATTGAACGAAAGCGCGCGAAGCTTCTTAAATTCAGGGAAAGGCGCTAGAGAGTCTGTGTGAGAAATCGAGAATCTTGGTAGGTCGTGGCTTTAGTTCATCCTGAGAGCCCGTCGGTGACAGGCTCGAAGAGCCACGACATAAACGCCGCAAAGTCAGTGCGGCTTCAGCCGCTGAAGTACCGATTTTGCAGTTCTCACGCAGACTTTACAGCCACCGGGCAGGCGAATCGCATATGTATAACCAATTTTTTGCGTTGCGCGAAAACCCCTTTAACGTCAACCCCGATCCCCGTTACCTCTTTCTCACCCGCCAGACACGGGAATCATTCGATGGGTTGACGCACGGCATCAAGAACCGCAAAGGCCTGCTTCTACTCACCGGCGAAGTCGGAACAGGCAAGACCACCCTCCTCAACCACCTACTCGTTTGGCTGCATCAACAGCACACTCCCACCGCTTTCATCTTTAATTCGCATCTGGAAGTCAGCCATCTCTTCGATTTTGTGATGGCGGATTTCGCCGTCCAATTCGATCCCCGATTGCAGGATAACGCCTTGATGCGCTTGCAGCAGTGGCTGCTGGAACGCTATCGCGCGGGAGAGACCCCGGTGGTAATCGTGGACGAAGCGCAAGGCCTCCGCGATCGCGTCCTCGAGGAAATTCGCATGCTTCTGAATCTGGAGGCCTGCAACGAAAAACTGCTGCAGGTCGTCCTCTCAGGCCAGCCCGAGTTGGAAGACCGGCTCCAGCGACCGGCACTGCGCCAGGTCAAGCAGCGCATCGCGTTTCGCTGCAAGACGGCGGCTCTTTCGCTCGCAGAAGCTCACCAATATATTCAGGCCCGTTTGCACATCGCTGGAGCCAACGGTGCGCGAATCTTTTCGTCCGAGGCCGTGGACGCCGCGCACTTTTATTCGCGCGGGATCCCGCGCGTCATGAACCTGCTCTGCGAGCACGCGCTCATCAATGCCAGTGTCGAGAAGTTGCAGCCCGTGCCGGAGCACTTCGTCGCCGAAGTAGCGCGCGAATTTCAATTTGACGATATCAAGCCGGTCGCTTCGTATTCAGCTCGCAGAGAAGGCTCGCACCCCGATACGATTTCCGTGCATTCCAGATTCATGAACGCGCTGGTCTCTCTCGCTGCCCCAGCCGAAGCAGTTTTCCGGGATCGCCCGCAGCCTTCCGGCATTCCCGCTCCCGACTGGTCCGCTCCCGATGACAATGTGTTTAACCCGGTCAAGTCGCCTGCTGCGCCGGGTTTGGCCTGCGAGAAGTTTCCGGGCGATGACGACGACGCCGCAACTTCCGCGCCACCGAGTGTTCCGCCCGCCGCCCCGGTCGCGCCCTGGCAAAATCACGTACAGACAAGATCACTCTCGGACTGGACCGCGTTTTTTGTCGAGGTCGGCAGTTCGCTCGGCTCGGTCGCCACTGCGGAACCGGAGCTACAGCCGGCGGTCGAGCCAGTACAAGCCAACCCTCGTCCTCGCCTGCATTTGGTCGAAGCGAAACCGGCCTCCGGCCAACCGCCATCTGCGACTCGATGCCAGCTGCCCAGTCCTGAAGAGTTCTCGCATGCTTCCTTCAAGGTTGTCACCGCGAAATCAGAGCTTCAGAGCTCCAGATCGATGAAGATTATTGCCCTGCGTCTTGCTCTCCTCCGCTGCAGCGTGAAGCTGCGGAATAGATTTTTGTCCGTCGCCACCAAACTTTCCCGGATTCGCACGATGGCACTCTTGCTCCAGCTGCCAGCTCGCTTGCCTCGTGTAATGAGCGCTTGGCATTGGGACTACCTCCGCTGGAGAGACCAATGCTTCGCCGCCTTCGAATCCATAGACTGGCTGCAGCTGAAAATCACCACGTCTCGCTGGCTACGCCAACCCTGCGATCCTACCCAGTGGCGCGTGCTCGATTCCCGCCTCTTCGACGAAATGTTCCGCGTCAATCACAAGAAAATGTGACCTCTACAATCCGTCCCGTAAATCCCTAACTCCGAAGATCGCAGCGTCATAGTCATTGTGCGAACTAATGTTTTTTGTCGGGGTACGGTTTTCTACTTTGCTGCAACCGAAAATTGGGTGTCATCCCGCTTGCCCGGAGCGACTCCTGCGAAGGGAACGAAGTCCCGCGCTTTTTCTGACGATGCGACGAGCATCCTCATCCTGCCTGTCCTGAGTGATTTTGCGAAGGGAGGACGGCGCCGTTGCCTCAAGCCGGCCGAAGGATCTCTCCCCCCCGCACTCCGGCGGGCGCCGGACGCAAAGAGGCCTGCCCGCCGCAGGCAAAGATCTGCTTTCCGTGGAGCCATCTACCCTCTTGCGAGGTCGACGCGTTGCACTCTACGTGAGAATGCTTCAGCGATGACAAAATCGCGGAAAAATCAGTGCGCCTTCACAGCTTGCGGAACAAGACGGTTTTTTAATGGGTCGGAGGTTTAGTCGAATGCGTCTTCAGCCGCTGAGGTATCGATTTTGGATGTGTGGTCTCTGCAGAAAGGCTGTTGCACGTAGTGATGTGGAACTCTCGGCTAATGCGATACCTCACTGCGGGGTTTAATTGCACCTGTCGGCGAGGCAAACGCGTAAAAACGCAAATCGCAATCCTCGCACCGGAACGGCCGCACCGGTACCAAGCTCAGGACGGAGGATTCAAACAGCCCTCTGCGCTTCGATCGGCGAACGACTTTGCTCTGACAATGTGGGCAAGAGACAGGCACTGAAGTTGTCCTCATAAACCGATCCGCATCCGCCCCCGGCATCCACATCGGGTACAAAGTTCGGCGTGACCGCGGACTACCGCGACTCCGATTTGAGGTCCCATTACACGTCATCGATCCAACGAGCGTGATGGCGGGGAAGGAAGAGAATACCCAGCCCCCAGCCCTGGTTGCAGGGTCCTCTCTCCTACCCTCGCCATTCGCCCGCGATCTTACGCGTGGCACGAAAACCAAACTGTTCTCTTTTGTACACTACTGAAAATACTTGTTTGGGAATACACCCCGCGCAGGCCCCTCGCTTTTCTTTCGCCGCCGTGCCCGCTCTCCCGGTGTGAGTTCGACTGCGAACATGTGGCGAATTCGTAACTGTGTGCAATATTGAACAGTATTTGTTTTAAGCCCCGCTTAGTATCTCGCATGAATGCGAGCGCTGTAGTTGACCTTGAGGAGAATACCAATGAAGTCTAGGCCAGTCTTT
>Ga0210403_10000945_pt1 | contig 28664 bp, 26 predicted proteins | sample IncBWC19MmetaG_FD_150863 | JGI IMG/M metagenome (GOLD analysis project Ga0210403, IMG submission 150863) | Forest soil microbial communities from Barre Woods Harvard Forest LTER site, Petersham, Massachusetts, United States - Inc-BW-C-19-M | ecosystem: Environmental > Terrestrial > Soil >...
CGCAGCACTCGACGCATTCGTCTTTCCGTCGGAGTTCGAGGGCTTGGGAACGGCGCTGCAAGCGGCAATGGCGGTGGGCTTGCCTTGTATCTCGACGCAGCGGGGCGCGCTTGGAGAAGTGGTGGACAACGAACGAACGGCACTGGTCGTGGAACCAAATGGAAAAGAGTTTGCAGCCGCGATGCTACGACTGATAAGGGACAAAGAGTTGCGGAAGAACCTCGGCGACGCTGGCAGGCATGAAGTCGAGCAGCGATTTTCGGCGGGGCGCATGGTCGAGAATACGATTCGTGTTTACGAGGACGTGCTCGAGAAATGGCGAAAGGCATGAAGCCGCCTCAACTCACGGTGATACAGAGGGCGGTCCTGGAGCGCGTTCCGGCGCTCGGCCTGCCTCCGGGGGCGCGCGTACTCGATGCTCCGTGCGGAGGATCCGCGGCATTGACGCTAGCGCTCCTCGAGCGGGGATTCAGCGCCGTGGGAGCAGATTTAGATCAGGAAGCGGAGACGCGTCTGGGAAAGGGGTTCGAACGGGTGAATCTGGATGGACCGCTTCCCTGGCAGGGCCAAACGTTTGACGCGGTATTTTCCACGGAGGGAATCGAGCACCTCGAGAATCATTTTTCGTTTTTTAGGGAAATGCACCGGATCCTCAAGCCCGGCGGTATACTCGTGCTTACTACTCCGAATATCACCGCGTTGCGTTCGCGCGTACGGTTCCTGGGCAGCGGGTTCTTCGGACGCGACTCCCGGCCGTTGAACGAGACTTCCCGGCATCCACTGCACCACATCGGGCTCGCGACTTTCGCGGAACTGCGCTACGAACTACATGCATCCGGATTCCGGTTACAGGAAACACGGCACACGCATATCAAGCCAGTGAGCTACCTGTATGCGATCTACGCTCCTTGGATGTGGCTTTACACCAGGCTGGCATTTCGGAAAGAAAAGGACCCTGCACAACGAAAACGAAACGAGGAAATTGCCGGGACTCTTTTATCACCGTCAGTTCTCTTTGGCGAATGTTTGATGCTCGTCGCGAGAAAAGTCTAACGCGCACTTCGATAGAAACTGGGCGCTGAAAAGATGAAGCGCCTGGTGATCAGGTTTCGATCCGCCAAGCGCTTCAAGCCTTCTTGAAATTTTTGCACCAGTTTTCTGTCTTCGTTTGTTCCAGGCGTTTCCCTCCTATCCGCTCGCCGTTTTACGTCAAGCTATCTTGGGGATTGAACTACCCATCGCCCTTTTGGCTCGAGGAACTCCACGCCAATAGCAAAGCCGTCGCCTTGCAATGGCTGGCAGTACGCTACCCGGGCCGGGGAGCGAAACTCTCCAGTGCGCGAGGCGAAAACCAGCTTCTCGCCTTGTTCCCAACGGCGCACACTGACGACACGCGCGCCACGCGCACTTACGTTTTCCGTAAAAGTCGATTCCGAGCCCGGCGCCTGGCGATGGCCGTCAATGAGCACGGGGATCTCCATGGGGATGCGGTTTTCGGCACGGTGGAACATAAATTTGGCTCTGTGAGGCATGATCGTTGTTCCTCCTCACAGGCACGCGGCAATCCGCGTGAGATTTTGCACGCTGCTGACGCGGCGATGCTTCATGGCATAGAGAGCGCGGTCGGCGGCGCCAAGAAGCTTTTCGGGCGTGTCGCCATCTTCCGGGAAAGCCGCGACGCCGGCACTGACGGAAAGCGCAGGCGGTTCGCTCTCTGCGGCGAGGCGCTCGCGAATCCTGAAAACGACCCGCGAAGCAATGTCCTTGGCGGCTTCGGGAAGGACCAAAGCGAATTCGTCGCCGCCGTAACGAGCTGCGGTATCGATCGCGCGGGAATGGTTCCGCAGCACCTTGCCGATTCGAACGAGTGCGCGGCTCCCGGTGAGATGCCCGAAGTGATCGTTGATGATCTTCAGGCCGTCCATATCGAGAAGCACGATGCTGAAGGGCCGCTGGGTGCGGCGCGAACGGTCGACTTCCGCTTCCAAAACGCTGATGAGACGCCGATAGTTAGCCAGACCTGTCAGCGGGTCGCTTACGGCCATTGAGCGTACCTGCTCAAAGAGGCGAGCTTGATCCAGCAATGCGCCGGAAAGGATGACGACATAGCCGAAGGTCTTGCTCAACTCCGCCAAGAAGAATGGACCGTCGAAGAGTTGCCGGGAGAATGCCGCCGCCACATGACAGACGACGTTGAGCGCGGCAACAATGAAAAGCGAATAGTCGAAAAGAGTCGCGGCGCTCTTCTTGTTCTTATCGGTCTGAAGCCGCTTATAGAAGCAAAGGGCAGCAATCAAGAACAGTGCAGCAGGAAGCAAGTCCCAGGGGCGGGACAACAGATTGGCGGCGTGCGCCACAGGCGCTGAGGGTGCCGCAAGGAACGCCGCGCTGGTTAGATAGGCGGCTATGGCCACCACCAGCAGCGCAGCTGCGGTTTCCTTGCTGGGCTGCCTCGCTGTGGGCATATAACGCTCTATGGCGATGGCTGCAAGCAGCAGGACCGCTAGAAGGGTCCGGCTGACCATCCAGCCCATCGGGACGCGTGACAGGGCCACGGTTCCGGAGGCAAGAGTATCGTTCAGGCCAAAGGATCCGACCGTCTCTATAATTCCTGAAAGAACAAAGCCGAACGCCAGGATCAAAGCGGTGCGATCATGCGTGCCACGAAAGCGAACAAGGGCGTTTGCGGCGTAGCAGAAGCTCAGCAGAGTGCCGCCAACCTCCAGATAAAGATAGACTTGCGGGGAACCGGCGATGCTGGCTTGACGCAGATAGAAGATTGCCAGCGAGAAGAGCGTTAGTGCAGCCAAGGCAGAGGCAATTAGGGCGCGCGAACGGGCGCTGGGCGAGGAGACCGTGAGGCGGAAGCCCCGGAGAAGCCCGACGATTTTGCCCCAAACACCCACGAAACCCCCTAAATGCCGAAGAAAGACTGCGAACTGCCAGTAGGTGCAAGTTAGTGCCCGTTTCTCGCGGGAAATGATGCATTGTAAGTCAATGAAAATAAGTAGGTTAACTACGACAAGGAGAGCTCACTGTTTCAATGAAACAGGTCGAGACACATGACGCACCCCAAGTTTCGAGGCTTAGTACTGTATCGTTTTTGTTTCGTTAAGGTTACCGGGCCGATGGTCAGTATCAGAGAGAAACATTTACCCGTCTCAGTGTGAGACAGTCTCACGCAGGAGAACTGCTAATCGATCATCTCTGGATTTTGTCAGAGCTTCGGCTTTGGCGGCGGGAGCTCGCGGGCAGCAACGGTATCGGCGAAGCCAGAGGTCTTATGAGAGCCGTCACAAAAGGGCTTATTCAAGGAATGGCCGCAGCGGCACAGACTAACGACTGTCCGGCCCGCGAGGCCAAACGGCTTTCCATCTGGATCGACAATCTCGAACTCACCTTCCAGCCGAATGGAGCCGTTGTGATTGACCGTGATTTTCGTCGCTGCCATTTTTTCTCCTGAACCGCGGAAAGGTAGACTTTACTCCCCCGTAGCTGAAAGGGGAAACGAATGGGGCTCCAGCCTAGCTGGGCGGTCTTGTCCCATCCAGCTAGAAGCATCTAACGATCGTCAATACTTCGGAACGGACGGATCTACCTCATCCGACCAGGCCAGGATGCCGCCCTTGAGATTGAGAATCTTGCGGAAACCGGCTTTACGCAGGAAGTCCACCGCTTCCGCGGAACGCTTGCCGCTGCGGCAGTGCGCGACGATTTCCTGCGACGAATCCAGCTCGTGGACGCGCCGTGTGAGTTCGCCGAGCGGGATCAGATGCCCGTTAAGATTGCAAATCTGGTATTCGTGCGGCTCGCGCACGTCCAAAATGAACAAGTCATCGCCGCGATCGAGCCGGGCTTTCAATTCGCGCGGAGTAATCTCCGGGACTTGCACGGAAGGACCCGGGGCTTCTTCGCCGCGGACGCCGCAGAATTCGAAGTAGTCAATGAGCTTGGTGATGGTGCGATTCGTGCCGCACATCGGGCAATTCGGGTTTTTGCGCAGCTTCAGCTCGCGGAATTTCATTCCCAGCGCATCAAAGAGCAACAAGCGCCCGATGAGATTGTCTCCGCGGCCCAGGATCAGCTTGATCGTTTCCATGGCTTGAATGGAGCCGACAATGCCCGGCAACACCCCGAGTACGCCGCCTTCCGCGCAGGACGGCACGAGCCCCGGCGGGGGTGGCTCGGGATAGAGGCAGCGGTAGCACGGCCCATCCGGCATTCCAAAAACGGTGGCTTGGCCTTCAAAGCGGAAGATCGAGCCATACACGTTGGGCTTGCCGAGCAAGATGCAAGCGTCGTTGACGAGATAGCGCGTCGGGAAGTTGTCCGTTCCATCCACGATGATGTCGAAATCCTTGAAGAGTTCGAGCGCGTTGGCGCTGGTTAATTGGGTCTCGAACGATTCAATCTGAATGGCGGGATTGAGATTCGAAAGGCGCGCGCGGGCGGCTTCGCTCTTGGGCTTGCCAACATCGGTGGTCCCGAAGGTGACCTGGCGCTGCAAATTCGTGAAATCCACGACGTCAAAATCAACGAGACCCAGTTTGCCGACGCCGGCCGCCGCGAGATACAAACCGAGCGGCGCACCGAGTCCTCCGGTGCCGATGAGCAGAACCTTGGCGTTTTTCAGCTTGAGCTGACCCTCCATGCCCACTTCCGGCATGATCAGATGGCGGCTGTAACGCAGGATTTCTTCGTTCGAAAGGCTCGCAGCCGGTTTTGCGCCAGTCTGCGGCTGTGTGGTTGTGGCCATTGCGATTTCCCCAGTCTTATAAGATTCGGTGCGGCTGCCAAGCGCGAAGAACGCAGAAGCATTCTTTGTTTGCGCGGAATGGCGCAGCTACATTCTGCCTCCCGCGATCGACGGAATGATACTGATGGTGTCGCCATCCTTGGTGGGCGTGTTCTCTTTCGCCAGATAGCGGATGTCCTCGTCGTTCACGTAGACATTGACGAAACTGCGCAGCTTGCCTTCCTCGGTGAAGAGATGCTTGCGCAATTCTGCAAACTCCGTAGTGAGATAGCTGAGCGCCTCTCCGACCGTACGCGCGGTGAACTCCGCGGAGTCGCGCTTTCCCGCGTAGGGCCGAAGCGGCGACGGAATCAAGACTTTCACGGGCATCTTCGTTTTCTCCATTGCAACGGATCCAGCGCGCTAAACCGCGGCGCGGTGGCGAATTTCAATACCTTCCGGCGAAAATTCCTCGCGGTCATCATTCAAGCGCCAGGAGGTCATGTCCTGCGGAGCGCCGCCCTGCACGCTGACGATAATGTAGCTGTACCACGGCCAGGCATGCTCGCGATCATACTGGCTCGGCTTCGCGGGATGATCCGGATGCGAATGATACCAGCCGACGACTTCGAGATTTTGTTCCTGCGCGGCCTTTTCCGCGGAGCGGACGTCCTCGGCAGTCACGGAAAAACGGTTGCGCGGCGAATCGTCGCGGCGATTCACCAGCGGAAAGAGCCCGAGGATTTCGCGCTCAGGGTTCGGCGCCTCTTTTTCAGGGCTGACTCCGGCGACCATTGTTGAATCCCGACCAAGCAGCGCGCCACAGCACTCATGCGGGTAAGTCTCCGCGCCATGCGCGCGGATTTTCTCCGCGAGATGCGCGCTGATCGAGAGTGCTGGCTCGTTCGGCATGCCTACTCTTCGTCCCAGAACCGTTCGTTCAGATACTTCGACGCGGAATCCGCAAAAACGGTGACGATGACGGCGTGCTCGTTTTTCGGGAGCCGCGCCGCAACCTGTAAGCAGCCGAGCAACGCCGCAGCGGCACTGGGACTGACGAGCAAGCCTTCCTCGCGCGCCAGACGCTTCACCAAGCGATAGGATTCTTCGGTCGAAACAGAAAGATTCTCGTCCGCCAGCTTGTCGTCATAAATCGCGGGACGAATGGCCGACTCCATGTGCTTCCAACCTTCAAGGCCGTGGAACGTTGCGTCCGGCTGCAGGCTCACGCAACGAATTTCCGGATTCAGCTCTTTGAGCCGCTTCGTTGTTCCCATAAATGTGCCGCTCGTGCCCAGCCCCGCCACAAAATGCGAGGCGCGTCCGGAGGTCTGCTTCCATATCTCGTTGGCGGTGGTGCGGTAGTGCGCTTGCCAGTTCGCCGGATTGCTGTACTGGTCCGGATAAAAATATTCTTCGGGATCGGCGGCGACGATTTTCTGAACCCGTCGAATCGCGCCATCGGTGCCTTCGTCGCCCGGCGTGATCACCAACTCCGCGCCATACGCTGTTAAGATGCGTTTCCGTTCGGGCGATGCGCTGTCCGGCAAGCAGAGCTTAACGGGGTAGCCCAGCGCGGCAGCGATCATGGCATAGGCGATGCCGGTATTGCCGCTGGTCGCATCCATGATGGTCTTGCCGGGGCGCAGAGCGCCGCTCGCAAGGCCCGCCTGAATCATGTTAAGCGCGGGGCGGTCCTTCACAGAGCCGCCAGGGTTAAACCACTCCGCCTTGGCGCAGAACTCGACATTGGGGAACTCGTGGCCAACACGTTCCAGGCACAGAAGGGGAGTGTTCCCGATCCGGTCTAGCAGGGAATCGCCCGCGCGGTCCTGCTGAGCCGTTGATTCGTTAGGAGTTGCGCCGATATGTCGGGTGCTGGCCATGTTTTGTCGCCGCGAGTGAATCCTCCGGTCAAATCTCAGCCGGGATATCCGACCATTTTACTCCGAATTAGATGCAAGAGCCTAGCCCGGAGATATGAGCCCGATGGTTGCGAAGATCTTGAACCTAGCTTTGGAAGCGCCGTCAGCGAGCACGCGCGCGCTACGCAAGTTCGGGGCCGCATTGGCGGCCCCAAATCCCGGTTTTGAATGATTGCGTTTTGATCTTAGAACTTCAGATGCAAGCCCAACTGCAGGAACCGCGGGCTGCCAATGGTGTGCTGAATCACTCCCAGGCTGCCTTGGGGCGGAATTGTAGGCGGACCGCTAAAATTGGGGAAGAAGGTCACGTTGTTATTCGGAGCGTCGAAATCGGGGTGATTGAACATGTTGAACGCATCGGCCTCAAAACGCAGGCGGAAGCGCTCCTTGATGGGGAACTCCTTGGCCAGACTCATATCGAAGCGCACCTGGAAAGGACCTCGGAACAGGTTGCGACCGGAATTACTGTAGAGGGACTCAAACATGTCGCACCCGGTTGCGTCGCAGGCAGGCACGCCGTTCGTACCCGGCGCGACAAACTGCGGCGCAAAATCGTTAGCGTTGAGCACGGGCGAGCCCGCATTCACGCCGAGGGTCCCCTGCAGTTTCGCTTGCGCCGGGGACACGCCCGGTTTCAGAGGCACGATTGGATTTCCAATAAAGTCACTCGTGCCGAAGAATAGGCTGCCAACGGAACCCGAGAAATCATAGACGCTGTAGGGCTGGCCACTCTCGGCCACGGTCTGCCCGCCAATGACCCAGCCATTGACTGCCTGACCCAGAGCCTTGCCCTTGACGAAGCTGGGCACCGTGTAGCTGTAGTTGATCAGAAAAACGTGCGTCTGATCGAAGTCTGATGACGCATAACTTGCTCTCGGAACCAGCGGATTGTTCCCGGTGAAGAAAAGACCCAGGCCGCTCTGCTCGTCGAGAGCGTGCGACCAGGTATAGGATCCGGTGAGTTGCAGACCGTAGGAGAGGCGTTTATGAATCTGAACCTGAAGAGCGCTGTAATTGGAGATGCCCTCCGCCTTGTAAAGCACAGAATTCATGTCATACCCGGGAAAGGGAACGCGGAGTGGCGCATTGCCAGAAAATTCGTTCGTGAACACGGGCTCCGTATCGAGGTTCAGTGGCGTCGTTCCGCCATACGAGGAGGTCTGGCCGTTTACTCGATTCGTGGCCGTGGCAATGGATGGCTGGTTGAAGGGGATCGGTAGCACCAAGTGTGTGCCGTGGTTGCCTACATAGCCGACCTCAAACATCCAGTTGTTCGAAAGCTGGTATTGAAGGTCTAGGGTCCAGTTCTGCGTATAAGGCAATTTGTTATGGATGTCATAGCCACCAAACAGGAAAGGGCCAAAAAGGTTTCCCGTCGGCCAGCACCCAGGGAAACCGCACGCGGTTTGCTGAAGGTTAGGCAGGTAGGCCAGAAAAGCGGCGCCAGTGGCCGGCGGAGGTGGCGGTAGGGTCGTTCCGAATGGCTGTGAGAGATTCGCTCCTCTCGCCGCCGAGATCGGTTGGACAAAGGGCGGCGCCAGCGTCACGCCGAAGGGGCCATTAAAACCGGAGCCGGCACTCGGCGACAGGTAGCTGAAGAGCTCGCCACGATCATAGTAGATGCCGTAACCGGCACGAACCGTGATTTTCTTGAACGGTGTCCAGGCAACACCGATACGGGGAGCAAAGCCCCACTGGTGGTTTTTCATCAGCGAGTTGCTGGCGCCCGGCGTGCCACCGGTCTTGTTATTCCCGGCAATCACCAGCCCCGAGTTCGTGAGGATATCGGTTCCAGGGTCACACGTCTGCGTTCCCGGGTCTCCCGGTTGCCCGTTGACGGCGCACTGAACGTAGCTGTATTTCGATGGGTCGAACGACGTGAGGCGGCCATATTTTTCCGAGAGCGGCCCGTCAATATCCCAGCGCAGGCCCGCGGTCACGGTCAGGTTGCTGTGAAGCTTATAGTTGTCGTTAACAAAGGAGCCGATGGTATCGGACCGGTAATAGCGGCTCGCCGTGCCCACGAACGCAGTTCCGTCGCGCACCGCCCCTTCCACAAAGGTCCCGAAGTCCGTAAAGTGGAGGGTGTCCGTGTTTAAGTTGCGGTTGATGATATTGAGCTGCGTGTGGTCCCACACGGCGCCTGCACTAATCAGGTGCTTTCCTTTTACCCAGCTGAGCGAGCTTCCGTATTCCCATTGATTCTGGAACATGCCCCCATGGCCAAAGCTGGTGCTGGGGCCAAACTCGAGACCAGAACTGATCGTCGGATCGGAGGTGCCAATCTCAAACTGGGGGAACGTCGCCGCACCAGGCAGACTAATGCCCATCGAACTTGGTGTAAACGCCTGCGACGTTGCCGCAAAAGCACGCAACCGCGTGAAACCAACATGCTGCTCCCAGGTAAGATTTGGCGATAGAATGATCGTGTTGCCTATGGAAATCACCTGGCTGCCAGCGGAAAGCTCCTGCGGGAAACCTAGCAAGGAACCAACCGCTCCAAATGGGTCGCTGGTAGGATCATTTTGAACGTAATACTTCACCGAGAGACGATCCTTCGCACTCAGCGCATAATCCACAGCCGCGATCCCTTGATCGACACTTGCCTGCGTGTTAGGACCTTGAAGAATGGCATCGTAACCGAGCGTCTGGGCGCGAGTGATGCCTTCCGTAGAAGTATTGGCGGTCACGCTCGGAATCAGGAATTGTCCGTTCGGAAGTTTGGCATTTAGAAGATCCATCGCTTGCGTGCTGACCATGCTTGTCTGGAAGGGGCAGTAGGAAGGGAGTGGCGTCGGGCTAGTAGGGCTGCAAAAGTCTGCGTTGATCGTATTGGTAATTCCCTGTTGGCTGCGGTCGTTCGTCAGATGAAACGGCACCGTCAGTTGCTTTGTGGAAGGCCCCGCATCAGCGATGCGAACGCCTTGATAGGAGAGGAAATAGAACAGCTTGTCCTTCTTGATCGGCCCGCCGAGCGTTCCTCCAAAGGCGTTCCGGTTGAGGAACGGCCGGGGCAGTACTTGCCTTCCGGTGATTTGGTCAGTCCCTGCGGCGTTATAGAAGAACGGCGTGGCGTTCATGGCGCTGTTCTGGAACTGCTCCCAGACCGATCCATGCAAGGCGTTAGTGCCCGATTTGGTGCTGACGCCGATGTGCGCCCCGCTGTTGTTGCCCTGCGTCGCGTCATACATTGCGGCATTCACGTTGATCTCCTGGATGGCATCCGGAGGGGGCGTGGGCAGGGCCTGGCCAATTGCTCCATACACGGACGTGCTGGTCTGGATCGCGCCGGCTGCGCCGAAGTTCTCGCCGGTGTTCAGCACGAAGCGGTTCTCTCCCACCTGACTCGTGGAATTCCCGTTAAAGAGGTTGTTTGTGCTGATGCCGTTCAACGAGAAGCTATTGCTCGTGTCTCTGTTTCCGTTGGCAAAGATCGCCTGATTTCCGAGGCCGGCGTTCGATCCGGAACCTCCCAAAAAATCGGCGTGGACGCCGGGACTGAGAATCGCCAATTGCGTGAAGCTACCCGTGCCGAGCGGCGTCTGCTCAATAATCTGCTGATCGATTACGTAACCAATGGTGGTATCGGTCTGGTTCATAAGCGGTGTTGCCGTTACCGTGACCGTGGCGTTGACTTCGCCGGGCTGCAAAGAGCCGTTCACCGTTGTCGTGCGATTGCCTTGCACAGAGATTTGGGAGTGGACCTCGGTTTTGAATCCATCGCGGGAGAAAGTGACGCTGTACGCGCCAATCGGGAGATCGGCAATATTGAACGAGCCGTCCGCCTTGGTCGTGGCAGTTTGTTCCAAACCCGTGGCCAGGTTGTGAATCTTAACGGCCGCGCTGTGAATTACGCCGCCGGAGCTGTCCGTCACTGTGCCGTTGATGGAGCCGAGTGTCTGCTGCGCGCCAGAGACCGAAGCGAGCAAAAGCAATAAACCGAGAAAAGCAAGGACCTGGCGATATAGTTTCACCATAGAAAAACACCCCTTCACCGGAGAATTCACGTCCGTATATCACGTTGTCCGCGCGCAAGTCGAACCCCACTCTGTGCATATCGCCGAGCGCAGCGAACTCAACCCCGTGCGCTTATAAGACTGGATTGCCGTGAATGTCCGGAAATACGAGGGTTACGGCTGCGTTAAATTGACCTGAATATTTTTTCAGATGATATCCTCAGCGCGATTTGGCCATCGGCAGAGGCTAATTTGTTTTTGTGATGCATGGGGCCGCTTTACAGGGACGAGTGCATTCATTACTCTGAAGAGACCATGTGGAATGTCGAAGAGCGGTTTTCACCGAAAGCGATCGAAAGCCTCGCAGCGCTGGGCTTTGCCGTGGGCAGCACGCGCGGCGTAGTGCGCGTCGAGAAATACGGCTGCGGCGCGGAATTCCGCAAAGGCCCCGACGGGCTTTACCAGATGACGATTGTTCCCACCATTATGGTCAAGGGCCAGTTCACGCGGCTATGGGACGCCGGTTATCAGAAGTTTCTTCTAACCGACGAGGGGCAGAAGATTCCGGCGCTGGCGACGCACCTCGAGAATTTGCGCAAGTTCAACGAAGAGCTGCGCACGGCGCTGGGCATCCCAACGTTTTACAACGAAGCACTCGGCTCGGTAAGCCAGATCAGCGTCTATGATCGCGTGAGGGGCCGCAAGGGCGCGGTGCCGGATGAAACGGTTGGCGCGCACAGCTCCACCGAAGCTCACTAAAGTTCCCGATTTTTCGCTGAAACGAACAAGCCCGGATCATCCGATTGAAGTGGCTTCTTGAAGTTGGCGGCGAAACCGTGCGAGATCGACGTGATGCTTCGCGGCTTTGTGAGAGCCGATGAAAAGGACGGGAACGTCCCAGCCGTAACGCTCCTTCAGAAGCGGATCGTCGTCTATATTCACCTCGCGAAGAACGGCGCGAAATTCTCGCAGCAGCGGTGCGATGGCCGTTTTCGCTGCCTCGCAAAGGTGGCAACCGGGGCGCGAGTACAACGTGACGTCGAGGGGCCCCGATGCGCCAAGGCGAAGATCTTCAGGATGGTCGCTCACCGTTTTCACACGAAGGTGCATCTTACCGAAAGCAGCCATACGGTGAAAGCTGGGCGCATCGTTCGATGGCAGTTATTTAGGGAGGGGAGACAAGAGGCCTGAACAAATGGGGAAAGTCGTAGCGTTGATGGACGATCTGTTTTTTCAGATGAAGCTGGCGGAAACCGCCAAACAGCTCGGTGTGGAATTGAAAGTGGCAACGAACGGCGATGCGCTGCTGGGGCTGATGGAAAGCGGGCCTCGGCTGGTGATTGTGGATTTGAATGCGCGCAGTCAGCCGATCCAGACGATCGAGAAATTGCGCCTCACGAGCAAAGATGTACGTGTGGTTGGTTTCTTGTCGCACGTGCAGCGCGATCTCGCGGCCCAGGCGCAGGCCGCGGGTTGCGACGAGGTCATGCCTCGATCGAGTTTTACGCAGAACCTGGCGGCGATCTTAGGCCTGGCGAAGGATTAGCGTGCGCTCACGGAAAGGTCATTTTACAGGACAAAGTTTTCTACTTACGTGCGCCTTTTTGTTTGCCCCCGCGAATGGCTTCGCGCAGGAGTCCAGTTCCAAGGCCACCAGCACACCAGCAAGCGCGCCGGCACCGGTCGTGGGCCCAAGCGGGGCATTGCGCGACGCCTTGCTGGCCGCTTGCTCGCAAACGCAGGCGGAGTTTGCCAAGTTCCTGACGGCGCGAAATAAAGAAGCCTTCTCCCGCATGACGCCTGCCGCTCGCGTAGCGCTGATGAAACGCTTCGTGCTTCTCAATGAACCTGGCAAGGCCACGGCCTCGGCCAATCCGGTGGGCCGGCCGATCGTGCGCTGCGAAACGCCCGAGGTCACTACGGAAATGCAAATCGGCGGCGCGGAACTCCGCGACAATGTTGCGTTCCTACCGCTGGACCTGCGCGACACTGCGGATACGACTGGCGAAAACATCCACATGATCACCATGGGGCTGGTCCGCGAAGACGGCGAATGGAAGCTGCTCTCCCTTGGAGTGCTCTTCCTCGATCTTCCCGCGCTCGAGGTGGAGTGGGACACGCAGGAAATGGAAACGACAGAGAGCGGCGCAATCGTAGCTCTCAAGAAAATTGCGGACGCCTTGGAAGCGTACCGGCAAAAGTTCGGGCGGTTGCCCGAGTCTCTGGCAAACCTTGGCCCTCCCCTGCACGGTGCCGCCAATGGTGACGCGGCAGGACTTGTGGACTCCGACCTCGCCACCGGCCAGAAAAACGGCTACGGCTTTCGCTACGTCATCGTGGGAGCCAGCACGCTGGGCGCTCCGGCCAAATACGAGCTTGCCGCAACGCCGCTGCAGTACGGGCGCACCGGCAAGCGTTCCTTCTTTCGCGACGCGAATGGTGGTTTGCACGGCTCCGACCGCAGAGGCGCGATTGGAAACGAAACAGATCCCAAGCTCATGTAGCGCGAAGCCATCGAAACTCTGCAATTTCAACTTCACTCCAAACTCTCCGCTTCCGGTAGAGATTTGTACCCAGCATAGGATGGCGCTACTATCGTGCGACTCCATATGCATCGCACCGCGCAAGTTTGGCTCGTTCTTCTATTAGGTCTTCTCCTCTCGTCTCGGGCGGCACAAGCCCATACAAGAGCGGCGCAACAATACGATTCCACATCTGGTCCCCTTCCTGTTTTCGAACTTCACAGCGGTTTCTGGACCAATTTGCACCACACGCTGTACCACGAAGCCCGGCTGCGGACCGCGGCTGCAACAACCGGGAAAAACGGAAAGACCACCGAGCCAACGCTCAAAGTAGCGCCGGAAGCAAAGACCGCGCTTAGCGCAACCGAACAAAGAGCTTGGGATGATGCGGTGGCGTACTATGCATCGAATTACGCCAGCAAAGATCTGCTCTTCACCACGGAACTCATTCAATTAAAAAACCAGCTGGGGGATTTCGAGGATTGCGACGAACTGTCCGGCAGGACGAAAAAATTCTGCGATGCGGGCTTGCCGCCGAAACTCACGCAAGTTCTTGAAGCGGCAGCCAGCGTCTATCGCGCACATTTCTGGCCCGACCACGATCGTGCCAACCGCCGCTGGATCATGCGTGTGGCGCCGCTGGTTCGTGAACAGGGCGTAGGCCTCTCCGAACGCCTCGCGGATATTTATCAGGCACGCTGGCCGCGGGCAAAGATCCGTGTTGACGTTACAGCCTACGCGAACTGGGCCGGCGCGTACACCACGCTCGATCCTCTGCGCGTCACCATTGCGAGCCTTGATTCGCGCAACCAGGGTGCAGAAGCGCTGGAAGTGCTGTTCCACGAAGCTTCGCACGAGATCGCTGAGCCCGTGCAGGAAGCCATCATTCGCGAGTGCCGCCAGCGGGATAAAGCCATTCCTCGCGACTTGTGGCATGCGCTCGTTTTCTACACCACCGGAGAAGTGATTCGACCTGTCATCACCTCTTCAGGAACGAGTTCCGGAGACCAAGACGGCAACGGTTACACGCCGTACGCCGTGCGCGAAGGGCTGTACCAGCGCGGCTGGAATGACTATTACAAGCTTCTCCAAAGCTTCTGGCAGCCTTACCTGAACGGGCAAGCCACCTTTGATGACGCCGTCGCACGCATGGTGTCTCAACTCTAGCGGATCTTCTGAGCGGGCATTTTCCTTCGCGCTCTTCCGCGTTCAATTCCCGGACTGCTGGCCTTCAAATTCCTCCCCCATCCATTTTTGAAACGCGGCTGTATTTTGCGCGCGACCCAGAAAATTCTTGACCAGGTCGTTCGCGGACTGTGATCCGCCGGGCTCGAGCACGATGTGCCGATAGCGCGCAGCGGGCGCTGGAGCAAGCAGATTTGCAGGGTCAAATTGTGTAACAAAATCCTCGGCGATCACCTTGTCCCACAAGTAGGTGTAATACGCGGAGGAGTATCCCCCCAAATGTCCGAACGACGCGAACATGTGGGTTCCCGGAAGTGGAGTAAGCAGCGTGTATTGCCGCGTAGCTCCGTCGGTAACCGCGTCCAAATCCACGTCCTGGGGCTTACGACTGTAAATCTCGTAGGAAATGGCGGAAAAGCTGTCCTGAGAGCTCACCCAGGACGCACGGCCAAACGCGGAGGCGCGGTTCATGCGCGCAACCAGCTCGGCGGGAATCGCTTCGCCAGTTTTGTAATGGCGCGCGAAGGTAGCCAGCACTTGCGGGCTGCGCATCCACTCTTCCAGCATCTGAGAAGGGGCTTCGCCGAAATCCGCCTCCATGGAGATCCCGCTGACGCCCGCCCACTGCTGCCTGCCGGAGAGGATCTGGTGCATCAGGTGGCCAAACTCATGAAAGAAGGTCACCACGTCGCCGTAGTCCATCAAACCCGGGTCGCTGGCCGTGGGTGCCGCAAAATTGCAGACCAGCGCGCCTTCCGGCAATTGTTTCCCGCGAATGCCTTCGAGCAACGGAGACATCTGCGCGTGGCTGAATTTGTTCGGCCGCGGATGCATATCCAGGTAGAAGCGGCCGATCATTTTCCCGTATTCAGACACGTCCCAGGTTTCCACGTCCGGAGCCCATGCCGGAGCTCCGACCTCCTGGGTAAACGTGAGGCCGAAAAGTTTCTGCGCTGTATCCAGGATGCCCTGCTTCACGCGGTCGTAGGCAAAATAGGGGCGCACGGAAGTCGAGTCAAAGTTGTAGCCGCTGCGCTGGACCAGTTCACGCAGGTAATAGTTTTCGAAATCCATGATTTCCTTGGCACCGGGAGAGGTCTTGTTCTTCTCCGCGAGAAGCATGGCAAACTCCCGCTGCGCCAGCGGCCGCGCGGCTTCATTCACCTGGCGGATGAAGTTCGCGATATTCTGGCCGTTGCTTATCATCTTGTCCGCCGCGTTGTAGTCCGCCCAGGAAGAATAACCAAGGATGGTCGCGATTTCCTGACGCGTGCGCATCATCTCAAGCAGCACATCGCGGTTCTTCGGGTATGCCCTGTTGCCAAAAGCAATCCAGAGTTGCTTGCGCACGGATTCGTTTTTCGCAAAGGTGATGACCGGGAAGGCGTCCGGGTAATCCGTGGTGATGCGGATCTTGCCGTCGGCGCCCGGTTTGTGCGAAGCGATGTAGTCCTGGGGAAGCCCCTCCAGATCCTTGGCGCTATCGACGGTAATGGATCGCTGATCGTCGGAGATATTCCGGTCAAACGCGGATTGCTCATCGGTGAGTTTGTCATTTAGTTCGCGCAGGTGCGCGCGTGTGGCATCGTCCTTGTCTACGCCAGCAAGCCGGAACTCCAGCAATTGCCGGTGAACGTAGTAACGCGTCGCTGGATCACTTTTTGAAAGATCAAGAGACGAGAGCGCCTGATAAACCGCGCGGTTCAGCGAAAGCGCCGTGCCCGCCGCGCTGGCCTTTGTGGTCATGGCCGTGGCGCGATCCCGGAACGTCGCGTCCGGATGCACCTGCTGCATAAAGCTCGAGAATTCGATGGTGGCGTTTAGCTGGCGGGTGGCTTCGTCAAACGGGGCCAGCGTGTTCTCTATCGTCCAGCCGCCTTTTACGGCGACGATTTGATCGACTGCCTTTTGCGCCGCAGCAAGCCTATTGTTTTCCATCTTTTCAAACGCCGTGACGTCCGGCTTGGTGGCCCATATCGAGGGCTGCGAGGAAGGAAGTTCCTGCCCCTGAACGACAGGGGCACTCTCCAGTAGTGTGCTAGCAGCGGTAATAATGAGAAAACCTGTGAAGGACGGCCAGACACGGGCGAAGTTCATCGCGAAGCGCTCCAGTATGAGAATTGGTTCTGGGAGAGTTCCACTAAGATACCTGAGTTTGGACGCCCGGCCTAACAAAAGGAAAGGGCGTCTCGGCGCCATTTCTTACGTTGCCCATTGGTTCAGGTTCTTGCAGGACACGCACCTGTACCATTTCGATGTTGCCTCGCTTTGCAGCACCGCCTACATTGAGTGTGTACACGCTCTCTAGCAGGGAACATGCAATCATTGTTTGGTCTTCGCAGCGGCAAATCCAATTCCTCTCCTCTTGAGGGACTCGGTACCCTGCGGGCGCAGCAGGCAGAATCCGGTCTGCGGCAGCTCGCACGCCGCGAATGGTGGCTTTGGCTGTCTGCGTTTTTCGTAACCACGCTTTCGGCGCTCGGTTTCGTGCTCTCCACAATTCATTCTTTCTTCCTCCACAGCGAGCATTTTTACGAAATTCGCACCGATCAGGCCCGCTGGGGAATCATGTGCCTGCTGCTTTTGTTCAATGGCTGGATGGTGTTTCGCCAATGGTCTTTCCGCCGTCTGCGAAAGCAATTCCTTGGAGAAAGCGCGGGGACGGAAACGGACTCTGGCCAATTCTTCGATCCAGCCGGCGTAGATCCCGCCACCGGACTGTACAATCGAGCCTTCATTGAACAACAACTTGGGAAAGAGATTGTGCGCGCCAAGCGCCAGAACAGCGCGCTCAGCCTGGCCACGATTCATCTTGATGACTTCCAGGAGATCAACAAGCTCTACGGTCCGTCCGCAACGGACGTGGCCTTGAAAGAGCTTGCCCGGCGTTTGAGAAAAGCGTGTCGCGGGTCTGACTTTGCAGCGCGGCTGGCCAGCGACGATTTCCTGCTGGTGCTGCCCGAGTGCGGCTTGGGAGAAGTCAAGATAGTCTTGAACCGGCTCGGTTCGCTGGAAATGACCTGTTCCGGGCGGAAGATAAGCCTCGCGTGCACGACAGGATGGGTGGACTATCAACCCGGCGATATGCCCTCGGACTTGCTGAAACGCGCTGCGCAGATCCTTCATCTCTACGAGACCGCTGCCAAGGACAGTTTCTCTTCGACCCTCGCGCCACATTAGTTGCGTCAACCGCCGTTTCGGCACTCGATGCCAAGGCAGTTCCTACGATCTCCTTGTTCTGCTGCCGCCCCTATTCAACGAGAATATTGTTTCAGTTCATCGAATTTTCCGGCCCTTGGAAAATAGGTCATGCTCGCACATAAACTCTGAACTTTGCCTAGCGCGCGGAATTTGCTGCTTGTAGAATGAAGTGGCAGTCGAAAGGAGATGCATATGCCAAAGACGAAGGCCAGTTCCACGCCGAAGGTGAAAAAATCACAAACGGCAAAGAACCAGCCAACGCGGGAAGAGATCGCCCTGCGCGCCTACGAAATCTACCTCGAGCGCGGATGCACTCCGGGAAACGAACTCGAGGATTGGACGCGCGCCGAACGCGAATTGCTCGAGAAGAGCGAGAAGCCGCGCCGCAAACCGGCGCCGAAATCGCTTGCCGCTTAAGGTTGGCCGACTCATTTGTAGACCTGCCAATGCCGCGTAGCCTTACCTGCCTGCGCTCGCTGCGAGTGCGGTGTTTTTAGGCAGCCTGCAAATTCGAGAAGCATTACCTCTTCTCTCCGCTGTCGCATTCCTCGCCTCCGATTGTTCACCGGACTCCGATATGGTAGGCTTCCTCTTGCAAAAATAGCCCGGCCCAGCGCCACGCAAGCCCCTGCGACGCGCACGTCCTTTCCGTTCGTCTTCCGCTGCTGCCTCTCTGGAGGAGAAAGTCTCTCTGGAAGGAACGAGGCCAAGGCCAGAACAAGGAACGATCAGCCTTATGGCAGGCAGACAGACAGCCTCAAGAACGGAAAAAGAGCCGGTCAAGATCAAGCTGGCGCATTCGCCGGATTCCGACGATGCCTTCATGTTTTACGCCCTGGCTACTCACAAGCTCTCCACGCCTGGATACAAATATCAGCACATCCTCTCCGACATCCAGTCCTTGAACGAAGCCGCCCTTACTGAGACCTACGACGTTACCGCAATCAGCTTTGCTGCTTATCCTACGCTCCGCGACAAATATATTCTTCTCGATTGCGGCGCCAGTTTTGGCGAAGGCTACGGCCCAATCGTCGTTTCCACAAAGGCGTTGAAGCAAAACGAACTGGCGGGCAAACGGATTGCCGTCCCCGGCCTGACAACTTCCGCCTATCTCACGCTGAAACTCTTCGAACCCAATTTCGAGCCGGTGGTCATGCCCTTCGATAAAATTATGGACGCGGTTCAGAAGGACTTGGTTGAGGCCGGCTTGCTCATTCACGAAGGGCAGCTCTTCTTTCCTCAAATGGGGCTGCATCGCGTGATTGATCTGGGTATCTGGTGGCAGGAGCAGACCGGTTTGCCTCTTCCGCTGGGAGGAAACGCTGTCCGGCGCGCGCTGGGGCCGCAGCTTGGCCGCCACATCGCCAGGACCATTCGCGATAGCGTCGCTTACGGCCTCGAGCACCGCGAAGAAGCGCTGAATTATGCGATGCAATTCGCCCGTGATATGGACGCTGAGCTGGCGGACAAGTTTGTCGGCATGTACGTCAACAAATGGACGCTGGGGTACGGGGAAAAAGGCAAGCAAGCCGTGAAAGAGTTGATTGAGCGCGGCACCAAGGCCGGGCTGCTGCCGGGTCCTCCCAGGGTCGAATTCCTTCGCGAAGATTAGATTCGTCGCAACGACTTCCATTCTCGCAGTTCGCCTTGACGCTGTCCTAGGAATCCCTTAGTGTCTTTTGTCTGCGATGCGACCCCGAAAAATGCCCAAACTGTCTTCCCTTGCCGTGTTGGCGGGGACTTTGCTGCTGGTGCGAGGCGCAGAAGCGCAAGCCACACCAAAGCTATCCCCTCACGCCGAGGCAACGAGGGCTTGGCCAAAACGGGCGGTGCGCGCCATGCACGGAATGGTCGCCACCGATGAAGAACTCGGCTCTCAGGCCGGCGCAGAGATACTGAAGCGTGGCGGCAACGCCGTGGATGCGGCGGTGGCTGTGGCCTTCACTCTGGCCGTGGTGGAGCCTGCGGCAGGAAACATCGGTGGCGGCGGCTTCATGCTGATCCGGCTGGCCGATGGCAAAACCACATTCTTCGACTACCGGGAAACCGCTCCCGGCAAGTCCGCACGCGACATGTACATCGGCAAGGATGGCAAGCTCGATGAAGAAGCATCCGTCATCGGCTATCGCTCTGTGGCAGTGCCGGGAACCGTGGCGGGCCTCGAAGCAGCTCTGAAGACCTACGGCACGATGAAACTCGCAGACGTAATGGCTCCGGCAATCCATCTCGCGGAGCAGGGCTTCCGCATCCGCGACAAGCTCGCGCGCGAATTGGAAGAAGAGCGTCCCGGCTTGCAAAAATTCGCAAACAGCCAGCGCATTTTCCTGAACGGCGGTCAAACTTTCAAGGCCGGTGACACTCTGAAACAGCCGGAACTCTCGGCCACGCTCAAGCGCATCGCCAAGAATGGCGCGGAAGAGTTTTATCGAGGCGAGACCGCGCATCTGCTTGCCGATGAAATGGCGCGCAACGGCGGCATCATCAATTTGGAGGATCTCGCGCACTACGTGCCCAAAGTTCGCGAAGTCTTGCGAGCGAAATATGAAAACGGCGGTCACAGCTGGGAGGTGCTCACGTCGCCTCCGCCAAGTTCCGGCGGCATCGCCATCATCGAAGCGCTGAACATGCTGCAGGGCGTGCCTTTGAAGGGCTGGGACGATCCGCAAAGCGTCCACCTGGTTGCGGAAACGATGCGGCGTGTCTTCGCTGATCGGGCGGCCTATCTGGCCGATCCGGACTATTCTAGTGTGCCGGTGGCAGGGCTAACCGACCCGTGCTACGCGAAAGAGCGCGCCGCGACTATCAATCCAGCAAAAGCCTCTTCCAGCCAAGAGGTAAAAGCGGGGGCTCCGCACGTGTGCGGCGCCGCAGCCAATGTGGATACTACCCCGCAAATGGTCGCAAGCCTGGTCGAAGGTCGCCACACCACGCATTTCTCCGTAGTGGATGCCGCCGGAAACGCCGTGGCCAGCACCTACACGCTCAACGACAGCTACGGCTCGCATGTGACAAGTTCAGCTGGCTTCCTGCTCAACGACGAAATGGATGACTTCACAACACAGCCGGGGGTGCCCAATGCGCTCTTCGGGCTCATGCAATCGGATGCCAATGCCATCGCCCCCGGGCACCGGCCGCTCAGCTCGATGACGCCAACGATTTTAGTTCGCGACGGCAAGCTCAGCTTCGTTACCGGTTCGCCGGGAGGCCCCGCGATTATTTCCGCCACGCTGCTGAGTGTTCTAAATTGGATGGAATTCAGAATGGACGCGCAAGCGGCCATCAACGCGCCGAGATTCCATCACCAGTGGGTGCCCGATCGCATTCGCATGGAAGCGGAATTCCCGGAAAGCATGGAGCGGGCGCTGCGGGCGCGCGGGCACGAAATCGAGCGCGGCTGGTATGAAACGCCTAGCCTGGGGCACGAAGCCAAGTGGCGCAAACACATGGGGCTGGTAAACGCCATAGGAATCGATCCTCAATCTGGCGAACGCCTTGGCGCGGCTGATCCACGCGATCAAGGCTCAGCTGTGGGTTACTAAAGAGAAATCGAATTTGGCTGCGCCGCGAGCGCGTGAGAGAATTGCATTTGCATTGCGGCAAAACGCCTCAGAGAACTCGAACGAATCATGCAGAGATTACTCTCGACATACCCCTTTGTATCGCGAAAACTGACCGCTGAACTGCTTGGGCAAATCGCCGAAGCAGGCTTCCAAGGCGTCGAGATATTCGGCGCGCGGAGCCATTTGGAATACGCCATCAAGACGGAAGTGCGCGCCGTCGCCAGCGCCCTCGAAACGCACCGTTTGCAGCTTGTCTCGCTTCACGCGCCGACCGGCAGGGACATGAGCGCCACGCGCGAGAGCGGCACTCCTCTTTCCATCTGCGAAATCGAGCGTGTCCGCCGCATCGAGGCCATGGATGAGCTGAAGCGCGTGATTGATGTGGCCGATGATTTGCCGTACTCGCGGCTGGTGCTGCACATGGGCGGCTCGCGCGAAACGGCTGATCCGCGCAAGCGCGACGCCGCCTTTAGCACGCTTGAACACCTGGTGCTGCACGCGCACCACGCGGGCGTAACCATTTGCGTCGAAAACACCACCAGTGAAATGGGCGATCCCGCCTACCTGCGCACTTTCGTGGAGGAAACGCGGCTTACCGGTCTGCGCTTTAACTTTGATATCGGCCATGCGCATCTCGCGGAATTGCCCGAAGACGAACGCATTGAAAAAAGTTTCGCGCCTTTGCGAGAGCTTGTCGCCTCCGTGCATCTTCACGACAATCACGGCGACAAAGACGAGCACCTTCCTCCCTACGACGGCTCCATTGACTGGCCTGCCGCCATTAAGATTCTGCAATCTGCCTCGCAGACGAGCTTGCCGATTGTGCTGGAACTGAAGGAAAAGACCGGCCCCGAAGCTCCCAGCGCCGCAGAGCAGCTTTCTGGCGCCCGCAAGGCACTGGATCGCTTCGAGGAGGCTTGGGATTAGCCCAAACACCTCTCCTTCTGAGATTGACGAATCGCTGATTCCGTTGCTGAGTGCATGGCCGTCCCCTCGGTCTGCTAAACTGTTCGTTTGAATTTCCAACTCCAAACTGAACTATGACTATTATCAGTATCGAACAAGCAGGAAAGTACGACGGGCAGGAAGTCACGTTGAAAGGCTGGCTCTATAACCTTCGAGAGTCGGGCAAACTGTTGTTTCCGATTTTCCGTGATGGCTCGGGAATTATTCAGGGCGTGTGCGCGCTGAAGGAGAACCCGGAGGCCTTCGAATCGCTGAAGGGACTGACGCAGGAATCGAGCGTCATCGTCACGGGAACGATTCGCGCGGAAAAACGCGCTCCCGGCGGCTACGAGATCGGTGTCACGAAAATTCAGATCGTGCAGAAAGTTCCGGAGAGCACGCCGTTTCCCATTCAACTGAAGGAACATGGTGTCGATTTCCTGCTCGATCAGCGCCACCTGTGGATTCGAACGCCGCGCCAGGCGGCGATCCTGCGGATTCGCGCCGAAGCCATCCGCGCTGCCCGCGAGTTCATGGACGGCCAAGGCTACACGCTGACGGACGCGCCGATGTTTACCCCCGCGGCGTGCGAAGGTACTTCCACGCTTTTCGAAGTGAACTACATTGATGACCAGAAGGCTTACCTGACGCAAAGCGGCCAACTCTACGCCGAAGCCATCGCCATGGCGCTCGGCAAGGTTTACACCTTCGGCCCAACCTTCCGTGCTGAAAAATCCAAGACCCGCCGCCACCTGACCGAATTCTGGATGCTCGAACCCGAAGCTGCCTACGTCGAATTCGACGAAGCCATGTCACTCGCTGAAGGCCTCGTCAGCGGCATTGTGCAAGCAGTCCTCAAGAACAGACCGCGTGAGCTCGAAACGCTCAAGCGCGACGTCATCAAACTCGAAAACGTGAAGCCCCCGTTCCCGCGCATCAGCTATGAAGATGCCGTCGCGGTATTGAACAAGAACGGCAATCCCGCCAAGTTCGGCGACGATCTCGGCGGCGACGAAGAGACCATCATCTCCAAGGAATTCGACCGGCCCGTGTTGATTCACCATTACCCGTCGGCGATAAAGGCTTTCTATATGCAGCCCGATGCCCACCGGCCGGAGCTGGCGCTGGCCTTTGACATGATTGCTCCCGAAGGCTACGGCGAGATCATTGGGGGAAGCCAGCGCATCCACGACTACGACCTATTGCTGAAGCGCTTGCGTGAACACAACCTTCCGGAGGAATCCTTCCAGTGGTATCTCGATTTGCGGCGCTACGGCAGCGTGCCGCACTCCGGCTTCGGAATGGGCCTAGAGCGCACGGTCGCCTGGATTTGCGGGACGGAGCACATCCGCGAGGTCATCCCCTTCCCGCGCATGATTTACCGCGTGTATCCTTGATGCGGGGTAGTTCGGCACTTTTCCTGCTGTTCCCGCATTTCTGTTGAGTTCAAGGACTGGCTTGGATTTTGTGGCACGGTCTGCTGCCGCGCCACACGCTCGGCTGTCCGCCAGTTACGAGTCACGGAGTCGTCGTATGGCCCAAAAAGTTCGCATCATTGGCGTTCCCATGGACCTCGGCCAGAGCCGCCGAGGCGTGGACATGGGCCCTTCCGCTCTACGAGGCGCGGGTCTTCAAGCCAGCATCAAGAAACTCGGCCTGCAGGTCGAAGACATCGGCAATCTTTCCGTCAAGCAACCAGAGGAGATGCCCGTCGGCGAAAAGCGCGCTAAGTACCTGCAAGAGATCGCCGAGACCTGTGGCGACGTTGCCGCCGCTGCCGAAAAAGCGCTGACGGAAGGCTTTCTCCCGCTGGTTCTGGGCGGCGACCACTCCATCGCCGCGGGTGTTGCCGCCGGCGTCGCCAACTACTTCCGGAAAGACAAAAAGCAAATCGGCTATCTCTGGCTGGACGCGCACGGTGACATGAACACGCCGGAATCCTCGCCCTCGGGCAACGTTCACGGCATGCCGCTCGCCGCCATCATGGGCTATGGCGCGCGCGAACTTGTGGCCCTTCTCGGCTTCAAGCCCAAGGCCGAACCTGGCAACATCGTCATCGTCGGTGCCCGCGATCTCGACGCTCAGGAACGCAAGATCGTCAAGAAATCCGGCATCCGCGTCTTCACCATGCGCGACATTGACGAGCGCGGCATGCGCGAAGTCATGTCCGACGCCCTCAAGTACGCCATGGACGACACCGCCGGCGTCGCCGTCAGCCTCGATATGGACTTCGTCGATCCCTCCGACGCCCCCGGCGTCGGCACTCCCGTGCGCGGCGGCGTCACCTACCGCGAAGCCCATCTCGCCATGGAAATGATCGCCGATACCGAGTCCATGGTTTCCCTCGAAGTCGTGGAGATTAACCCTATCCTCGACGAACATAACCGCACCGCACTCCTCGGCGTCGAGCTGGTCCTCTCCGGCCTCGGTCAGAAAATCCTATAATCAGTCATCCGTTGTCAGTTCAGAACGCGAGGAAAAACATCCTCTCCACCAATCCTCTTTTTTCACTTATAACTAAAAACTGGCCACTAACTACTCCCATGACCCCAGAAAAGAAAAGACTCCGCGTCGGTATCCTCTTCGGCGGACGCTCCGGCGAACATGAAGTCTCCCTCGCCTCAGCAGCGTCCGTTATTCGCGGGCTTGACCCCGATAAATACGAAGCCGTGCCCATCGGGATTTCCAAGGAAGGCCATTGGTTGATTGGCAGCGCGGCGCAAAAAATGCTCCCCGAAGTGTTGAAGGGTGGCCAGCGCGTCATGATGACCGCCGATCCCACGGACGCCGCCATTGTGAAGTTGGACGGCAGCGGCGGCGGCCAGCGTATCGACGTCGTTTTCCCCGTGATGCATGGCACCTTCGGCGAAGACGGAACGATCCAAGGGCTGCTCGATTTGGCAGGATTGCCCTTTGTGGGCGCCGGCGTTCTCGGCTCAGCCATCGGCATGGACAAGGACGTCGCCAAGCGCCTGCTTCAAGTGGCGAAAATTCCGGTCGTGCCCTGGGTCACCATTCATCGCCACGACTGGGAAAACAACCCGGAAAATATTCAGGGCGCCATCGAACTGAAATTCCAATACCCCGTCTTCGTGAAGCCCGCCACCCTCGGCTCTTCCGTCGGCATGACCAAAGTGCACTCGCGCGCCGAACTTGCTCCTGCCCTGAACCTGGCCTGCGAGTTTGCGATGAAAGTCCTGGTCGAGGAGTCCGTTACCGCCCGCGAAATCGAAGTCTCCGTCCTCGGCAACCACGATCCGCAAGCGTCCGTGCCCGGTGAAATTGTGCCGCACCGCGAGTTTTACGATTACGCCGCAAAATATCTCGAAGAAGGCACGCAGCTTTTGATTCCGGCCGACCTCAAGCCTCCGCAAGCGCAAAAAATACAGAAGTACGCGGTGGATGCGTTTCGCGCGCTCGAACTCAGCGGCATGGCGCGCGTGGATTTCTTCCTGGAAAAAGAAGGCGGCAAAATTTATCTCAACGAAGTGAACACCATCCCGGGCTTCACCTCCATCAGCATGTATCCGAAGCTCTGGGAGGCCAGCGGAATTCCCTTCCGCGAATTGATCGACAAGCTCATCGCGCTGGCCCTCGAGCAACACGCCGAAAAAGCCCGCACCAAGTACCAGATCGACTTGCCGGCGGGAGCCAGCGGCGCACTGGAAGCCTAGTTCTTCCCCATTTGCTCGGCCCTGCAGTTTTTGTTAGGGTTTTTACTGTTGCTGCGCAATGCTGGGATGGCATTGATGCAATCGCAACTCTGATTCTGACGCTCGCGGGGCAGGAGACCAGCGAATGACACTTCTCGATGCACCTGCCGAAAAACCAGACAGCTCACGAGCTATGGCCTTCACCATCGCCGCGCTTGTGATTGTCGCGATTGTAGTGCTGTGGTTCACCTTCCGCTACTACCCGGAGAAAAAGGCGGCGGAACATTTCTTTGATGCGCTCGTCGCGGGCGATACGGCCAAGGCCTATCAACTGTGGAAGCCGGGTTCGAGTTACGCGATGAAGGATTTTCTCGCCGACTGGGGGCCGGAAGGCTACTACGGCCCGGTGAAAAGCTACAAGATCATCCATGCCAAAGCGCCAAAGGATTCGAACACCGTGGCCATTTCCACGGAGATCAGCCCCTACTCGCCGATGCCGGACGCCTCCGATGCAGAAAAAAGCCGCAAAACGAAAGTCGTCGATATCTGGGTTTTGGCAGCCGACAAATCCCTCAGCTTCCCTGTGCCAGGTTCCTAATCGTTTGGGCAAAAAACTCTTTCGCACCAGTTACCGGCCAATGTCGTCGAGGGCATGAAGGAGTTCTTGCGGGCTGACGCTGGCGGTGCCGAGCTTGCCAACGACGACCCCAGCGGCAGCATTGGCAAGCATGGCGGCCTCCGCGAGCGGTGCGCCGGCAGCGGCGGAGGTGGCCAACACGCTCAGAACCGTGTCCCCTGCTCCGGTAACGTCGAAGACCTGTCGACCCGTCGCCCCGCGCTCGATTCCAGGCTGTCCCACGCGCGCATACGTCACTTCGAAACTCGTTGCTGGAATCACGAGATGCCGTGGTGAGGCTTCTTCAAAAACGCTCATACCCTTTTCACCACGCGTAATAACCACCGCGCTGCAGCCAAAGTGGGCCAGCAGCGCGCGTCCAGCTTCCTCGACGGACTTTTCGTCCCCGAGGGGCCGGCTCACCAGTACGCTTGCTTCCTTCAGGTTACATGCAACGACGCGCGCTCCACGGTACGCGTACAGTCGCTTTGTCTTCACGCCCACAAACACCGGAACCTTTAATTGATGCGCGGCGCTGAGCACGCGGTCAGCAAAATCATCGCTGATGAGTCCCTTGTCGTAATCGGAGAGCACCAGGCCGTCGAGCTTTTTGAGTGCAGAAAAAAGAAGCGGCAGGAGTTTTTCCTGCATTTCCGCGCGAAGCGGCTCGCGGCGCTCCCGATCCACGCGAACCACTTGCTGGTGCCGCGCGATGATCCTGGTTTTTATCGTGGTCACGCGCTTCGAATCGGCGACAACGCCCTTGTCCACAATGCCCGCGGCGCGCAGGCATTTCTGCAAGGCCCTCCCGGCTTCGTCATTCCCAATCGCGCCGAACGCTTCTACGTGTGCGCCGAGAGCAGCGACGTTTGACGCCACGTTTCCCGCGCCGCCAAGGCACTCGCTCTGCTCCACAAAGTCCACCACAGGCACGGCTGCTTCCGGCGAAAGCCGCGACGCCGTCCCCCAGAGGTAGCGATCCAGCATCAAGTCGCCGAGCACGCCGATGCGTTTGCCGCCTAACCGCGGGATCCATCGTTTTAAACGTGGAACGGAATCGGCAATGTTGGTCAGCATGAGGACCCTGGGCTCTTTCCTTCTCCCGCTGCTTTATTCCTGCGCAATCTTTGCTTCTTCGGGCAGCATCACAGGAATTTCATCACGCACAGGATAGACGCGGCGGCACGAACCGCACTTTAGGCCTGAGCCGTCGGCCAGCGGCTGCACCGGCGTCTTGCAGATAGGGCAAACTAAAATGTCGAGGAGCTCTTTCGAAAGCGGCATGTTGGTCTCCATCGGGTACGGGTCCGTCTTATTCATTCGAACACGCACTGTACCAAACGGCGTCTAGCGCGGGCAACTGCGCGCGCCAGGACGGCCCAGCCCCCGGGGACAGGTAACTCGTGCTTCCGAGAAGCGTTAGAATTGCCTTGACCGTGTCGGCGGGCCAGGGTAGCGTTTTCTTCATATCCTCCCAAACTGGGGTTTTCATGAAGAACGGCGATCGTACGAGCAAAACAGTCCTCTGGGTCGGACTGGCCCTGTTGGGGCCATCCGCGTTTGCCCTGGCCCAGTCCCAATCGCAGCCCGCGCAGTCTTCGTCCTCCTCGCAGTCCCAGGCGCAATCTCAGCCACAACAAAAGGACGATTCCGTTCCGGATGCTGCGAAGAAGCCGCAAAAAGACAAGCCCAAGCCGAAAAAGGTTTACACCGAGGAAGATCTCTCCGGGCTGCGTGGCAACGGTGTCTCCGTGGTAGGCGACGCGAATGCTCCCACACGATCGAATGCCCCGGCAAGCCAGCCCTCCGGTGATGCGACGAAATCCGTGAGGGATGAAGAATACTGGCGCGGGCGAGCAAGTCAAATCAAGGAACAGATGGCCGCCACCGATGAAGCCATCAAAAATCTTCAAGCCGAAATCAAGAAAAACGGTGCCACCGGTTTTGACGCCCAATCGGGGTTGAAGCAAAACGTCATCTACGTGGATGACCGCAACGCCCGCCTCAAGCAACTGGAACAGCGCCGCCAGGATTTGGACAAGCAAATGGACCTTCTGCAGGAAGAAGGCAGAAAAGCCGGCGCCGATTCCGCCTGGTTCCGTTAGATTCCCCGCAAAACTTGACCGCTGTGCACCCGCGTTCGAACGGTCGCGGCAATGCAAACTTTTGTGCAGGAATAATCACCAAGACCAAAACTGACCCTCGGACCAGTAGTTTTTGGAAGGGCAAGCGCTGTAAGCTGGCGGCGAATCCTAGCTCGTGTCCCGTCCTCTGGGATTTGGGAGAGCCAACGTGTATTGCGACCGCTGTGGACTGAATTTCCTGCCCAAACAGTCCGTGTGCACCCGCTGCAAAAGGGTGCCCAC
>Ga0210403_10000947_pt1 | contig 28645 bp, 22 predicted proteins | sample IncBWC19MmetaG_FD_150863 | JGI IMG/M metagenome (GOLD analysis project Ga0210403, IMG submission 150863) | Forest soil microbial communities from Barre Woods Harvard Forest LTER site, Petersham, Massachusetts, United States - Inc-BW-C-19-M | ecosystem: Environmental > Terrestrial > Soil >...
CGCTGCGGTCTCGCCGATAGGCGTACTGTTCCGGCTGCAGATCGGACTCGAAGATAGGTTCGAGTACCAAAACTGCCGCCATTTCCGCTGCCCGATCACGGATAGCGGGTACCCCTAACGGCCGCTGTTTCCCGTCCGCTTTGGGTATGTACACCCGGCGCACGGGCAGTGGTTGATAGGTTCGGCTTTTCAGCTCTTGCGCCAGTTCGTCCAACCATCGCTCTGTTCCATACGCCTCGATGTCCTCGAAGGTTTGGCCGTCGACTCCTGCTGCTCCGCCATTGGCTTTGCAGCGTTCATAGGCGAATGCCAAGACGTCCTTCCGATACACCTTGTCGTACAGCGCGTAGAAACGAAAGTTGGGCGATTCCTTCGCTTTTGCGTGCAACGCCGTCTGCAACTTCTGAACACTGTATGGAGTTGTTAGGCTCATCGCCAATCCCTTGGTCCTTTGTCGCTTCTTGCGTTCGTCTTTAACCGAGGCCCCTTCCCTCCACCGGCATTACCCGGCTTCCGCGGTACTACGGACCTCTCCGCCACCCCAGACGGCCCGGCCTATCTCTCGCGAGTTGCCAGTTGATCCCTACCGCGATCTCCGCTGGGGCTTCCCGTGTTGCCTCTGGTCTCCTATGCGTACATGCCATCGCCATTACCCCGGTAGGTCCGACAGAGCTTGTTCGCTCGTCCATCTCCATCGTCAGCGGCCTTCCCTGTGTAACAGTCAGGTCGGCTCCTGCAATTGTTGTTTCGGGGCCTGTTCAGCGTTTACTCACGTTATGGCCTGCACGCTCGCCGAGTCGCCTAGCGACCCTCTACACCGAAAGCTCCGACAGGTTTGTTACCTCCGCCGCCGCTTCGATTGCTACCGGGTGGAGCGAACCAGTTCCCGGGCGGGAGTTGCACCCGCTGAAGTCCAGCGCCTTTCACGGCGCACTGTTACGCCAACTGTGGCGCGGTTGCCCCGTCCTGGCATGCGGGCGTACTCTTCCCATGACTGTCGCCGCGTGCCGCGCAACTCATCACGACGGGAGGATTTTGGCTTGGCTGAAGGAAACAAAGCGCTCGTTCGACGCCTGCTTGAGGAAGGATTCACGAAGCACAATGCGGCCATATTCGACGAGTTGCTTCCCGACTGCACATTCCACTCACCCGGTGTAGGAGAACTCAGGGGTGACGCTTATCGACAATTTCTAGGTGCGGTCCTTGCAGCGTTTCCCGATGGGCGATGGACGGTTGAGGATCAGGTAGCTGAGGACGACAAGGTGGTGACTCGCTGGACCTTCGTCGGCACTCACGAAGGGAAGCTAATGGGCATCAGGCCGACTGGTAGACCGGTTGCCATGACCGGAATAATGATCGACCGCGTCGTCGGCGGAAAGATTGCGGAGGAGTGGGAGGAATCGGACACGCTCGGGATGATGCGGCAGCTTGGTGCCCTTGCACAGCTAGGCTCGTAGACCGGCCGTATGCGTGGATGGATGGCCCCTGCGCTCAAACCGCAGGCTCAACGAGTGAAATTAGAATATTTCGGCCACCATTGCCTGGCAATGTGCAAGTTCACGCACATTGAGAACGCGACGCTCACGTCTTAAGTCTTCTTCGCCGCCTAGTCGAGCGGGGCGTACAATCCGGGCCGTAAGTTCTCTCGCCTCCCGAAGAGCACGCCCTGCAACGGAGTGCAACACCCCCTGAGGCGAATCGACCTCTTCCAAACATCTCAAGTGCGCAAGGCGATGTGTCCGGCGCAAGGAGGGCTGCCATGAAACGAATCAATGTTCTGATCTCTCTTCTCGGTGTTGGACTTGTCACTACACTGCAAGCCCAAGCTCCCAAGCCCGATCCGGAAGTCAAGAAACTGCATGCCTTGGTGGGTCATTGGACCTACGAAGGAGAATACAAGCCCGGACCGCTAGGCCCCGGTGGAAAAATCACTGGTGTATATGACGCGCGCATGATTTTAGGAGGCTTCTTTCTGCAGGCGCAGGAAACCGAAAAGGGTGCCATGGGGAAGACACAGAACCTTGAGATCGACGCATACGATCCGGTGAATAAAAATTTTGTCAGTAACCTGTACCAGTCCGACGGAACCAAATTCTCAGGAACGTTGACCATAAGTGGAAATACGATTACTTGGGCAGGAACGTGGGTCATTGGGGGAAAGGGGTATCAATTCAAGGAGCCCCTCGTACTTGCGGGGGATTCCATGAGCGGAACGGCGAAGGGCGAAGTCTCCGCAGATGGCAAGACATGGGTGCCCTCGTTCGAGGGTAAGTTTGTCAAGGTCAAGGCCGCCGCGAAAAAGTAGCGGGGAAGCCGCAGGAAAACCTCTGCTGCGATGCCGGGGCCTTCTCAACGAAGACATAATTAAGCTTAACTGTCGTGAATGGGATTTAACGCCAACTGAATGAAATGGGAGGCGACGCGGTCTTTCGGGTAGCCGCTATTTCGGCACAGAGAAGCCCTTCATGCAGACCACCGTCCGGTCTGCATCTTCGGACTTCGAATGCGCGAAGCCGAAATTGGAGGTGCAGAGAGTGTCGCCCTTTAAGACTAGGCTTGTGTTGTTGTCTAGCGGAGCGTTCAATTTGTTGGCTATCAGGATGCGTTGCGATCCGTCGGGCGATAGGACCCAGATCTCGTTTCGCAACATCTCGGAAACGTAGATGTTTCCCTTTGCGTCGAGTACGACGCCGTCAAGCAGAGAGTGTCCGCTGGGCTGCAGCGGCTTGGGTTCACCGGCCGATCCATCTTCCTTGATCGGGATTCTGAGCACCATCGGAACGCCCATGGTAACCGCGTAGATATTCTTCTGTTGTGAATCGATCGCCACGGCGCTGACGCCTAGATAGACTTCCGAATCGAAGAAGACTCCTGAATAAGGACTCGGCGGCCAGTTAATCAGCGGGTGGGCCGACCAGAGATCAACTTTCTTGCCATCCGGCGAGATCTTCCAAATAGCCGAGTAGGTGGTGTCAGCCATGTACAAATTGTCGTTCGAGTCGACTGCTAGACCATGAGGAAAGCAGAACGGCCAACCGTCCGCTTTTGTCGCGAGGGCCGTCACCCGTCGCGTCTTGGCGTCGATCTTATAGATCCCGGTGCGAATCGCCGTCGCGTCCCGGCACGCCGGATGAAAGGGATTCGTCAAATCCTCCTCGTCATATTTCGAATGAGCCTTGTCAAAGACGTAAATGTTGTCCGCCTTATCGAGTCCTACTAAGCCAATGAGATCCTTTCCGCTTTCTTCCTTCGAAGGCACCCAGGCGATGTGATCATAGGTGCCGTCATCCTTTAGCACCACAACTTCGCCGGTCAGAGGAAGAGACGTGTAGATGCTGCCCTTCGAATCGACTCCCAGACCCCAAGGTCTGTCGGGGAGCTTGGCCATGACCCATGCTTTGAACTGGGCCGACGCAGGCGCAATAGCAACTACGAGGAATCCACCACAACTGACTAGATGGAAGAGAACCGTTACAAGCGTTCCCTTGTGCAATGGCGATTTGAGCATGTTGCCCATCCCTTCCCCGATCAGGGCGCGAGATGCAGCAGTGTGAGGGTACAGAGGATTAGATCAAGTCGTCGGTAGTTTGCTACTCATGCCCCAGCCGAATCGTCGGAGAGATTCTATACCAAGCGCTTGGCAGGATTGCACTCGCATGACGGGGCAACCCGGACGTAGTAACTGTCGAAACTAGGCCATTACACTCACGAGCCAGTAAGCATTTCTAGCTTCCGACTCTGGTCTGCAAATCCTGTATTGCTGCCGTCCAGTCATTGAGACCGTCGGCCTCCAGCCATAGGTCTTTCAGTTCAGAGTTTTTCCGCACCCGATCCAAGGCTCGAAGCGCCAGAGCTTTGAGTTCTGGAGTTGGTACCGGTCGATTCATCGTCCATTTCACAATTTCTGGTGGAACTGCCTTGGCGGGGGATCCATTCAGAGCCGCGACAACCTCGGCCGCCGCTACAACGACACTGGCGGCGGGTGCCTCGAAATAGGTGAGATCGTCAGCGGCCTGACTGAATATCTTTGATAGATCGTCGGACGCCATGGTACCTAGCTCCGCAAGCCAATCCGCAGCGTCGTCATTCTCAAAGCTTCCGGAACCCCAGGCCCCCATGGAAGTCCTCCCGGCGAACGATCCGCTTGATTATAAAGCTACAATGCGAGCCACTAGCCTTGCCTCAGTGCAGACTTGCAAGCGAGGCATCGATTATTGGCGAAAGGCCATTACACTCAGAACCCCCGTTCCGGGCATTTTGAGCGTAATCGGGGGATTTATCAGCAATCATGAGCTGGATCCAATTTCCGAGTTGGCGACGGTAAACGCCAAGGCGTGGAGAGGAACCCACGAACTTCCAACAACCACCGATCTCGTCACCAGTCTGAATCGATGCATTAGTCTTTTGCCTTCTTCCCCAGCGCGGCGAACGCCGCACGAAAGATCTCGTCGGGCATCAGTTCCGGCGTGAGCAGCTTTTGGAAAACGAGGCCTTCGCTTAAGGCGTGTATGACACGCACAAACTGGCCAGCGGGCATCGGAAGATCTTCTTTTTTCGTGACAGAGCGAAGCCATTGCTCTCCGAACGCATAACTTTGGGCCGTGAAGTCGGTGACTTTGGCCCGCAACTCTTCATGCGTGAGTGCGTAGGCCAGACCCGTTAGACGACCGACCGCGGCCGCCTTACGGTCCGGGATCACGGCGAGTGTGGCGTCGGCCAGGGCACGCATGATTTCGGGGAAGGTCGCCCCAGGTTGCACCTTCGGCTTGATCGGAGGCCAGTAGGTCTGGCCCAGAGCAAGAAACAGTTCATCGCGGTTCTTGAAGTTGCCGTAGATCGCTCCGGTGGTCATCCCGGCCCGCTCCGCAATGGCCTCCAGACTCGTGTGCTCGTGGCCCTTTTCGCGGATCAGCGAGCGGGCCGCTTCCAGCAGCTTGGCGCGGGTGCGGTCGCGCTTGTCGCCTTTGGGCTGTCGACGTGGAGAATCGATTTTGGTTGTCATTTAACTTGATTTTATATAAATACTATTTTATAATATTACTATATTATGAGAGGGCGAGTTGTAACTGACGAACATGAATACACCAGGAAGCGCAGGGCAAGTGAAGGCGATTATTGATTCGGGGCAGCTTGCAGGAGCCGCGACCCTGGTTCTGGCGCGACCGCCGATTACCTACGATAGGGGCAAGAATAAGAATTCCTTTTTCCCTCGCTTGACGAAGCGGCCAAGCGAGTTCCACGTGCGCATTCCGGCAAGATTGGTGGCATCCGGTTTTTGCCTAGCGATCAGCATGACGTTGCCGAACGAGTAGGTGTGAAAACGGGCCGCCGCGTCCAGATACTGCGTGAGCACTTCACTGCGGCCCGATTCGAGCGACTGGACGAGATAATCAACTGCATCTTTGGTTTTGTTTTTGATGTCTTCCAATTTCATTTTTTGTTCCCCTTCCGCCGGTTCCGGCTGTTTTTGGTCTTCACAGAAGCGCAGCGGCCAAAAACAGACTGAACTGACGAAGGGACAGAACGGAGCCGAAGGGTGGCAGGGCGCGAGTGGCGGCGCGGTGCGTGCCAAATAGGGTTGGGTTCTATTTGGCACGTCGCCGGCGCATCAGCCCGAGCGCGCCCGCCCGAGCCGCGAGCGGCGTCCACCTGAAGAGGCGGAGTGAAGTGAATGATGCGAAGCTACCGAGCTTTTCCTAAGGGTGTTTGGATAAGAATCTGCTGGCCTCTTGCTGGACTCTAGGCTGCAAATGAGGTTCGTCAGTGCAACTGATGACTTGCTACACCAAACAAAATGCTTGAAAAGCGGTGAGTACGAACAGGGCAGGTAGAATTAGCAATGTGCCGCCACTTGACGCGCTACAGCCTCGAATTCCTCCCATTTCCTTAAGAGGGTCGCGTGAGTGGATCTTCAGACCTCATAGTTGTCAGCTATCAATTCCATCCATCAAAGTCTTGGACGTTAATCCTCATTCCTCCTACCTTCATGTCAGAAGGGCGGGGGTTGCTCAAGTTGCGTTTACGAGGAATGAGGTGAGCCTTGATGTAGAACCGCGGAATTTGAGGGGCAAAATCAGTCCGATGTTCATCTCCTGAAAGTGGACAAAGCGGAGGCCGATGCCGCGAAATATCTCGGCGTCTGGGTCGGCAAAGCAAATCTGATGAAGCGTGGTCTGTACACGATGGGCCTTCAGATTGAGGAGAGCCATGACCCGAATCATCCTTTCACCGGTTTTTCGAAATTCGCCTGCGCGCCAACAATGTTCGAGATCCTGGGCAAGGCCCAGCACGACAAGACCGCACCGGGGAGGATCGACAAGATATCCAAGAACTCCAATCCCGTCTCCACCATCCTAATCGACACGCTCAAGAACGGCGCCGTAACGTTCGAGGCGCAGCAGACATTCGGGCTTAAAGAGGTCGATCACGACTGCCCGATGGTTTACTCACCGTGACGCCTTTCTCCATCGAGCTTGCCGCCGACTGGAAGGAGAATGATCAGGACGAATGCCAGGGCGGCCAGCTCATGCTCGACAGAGTCCCGAGGTGATATGTGACTCCCGAACCGTTCGTCTCCGCGGAGAAGGCCGCTGAATTTCTCGACATCAGCCGCCGCTACCTTCTCGCTCTTGCGCGCAAAGGAATCGCTGGAGCCTACCCTCTCGACGGCCAGGCAAAGAGAAAGGTCTGGAGATTCCGTCTCTCCGAACTCGTTGACGCAATTGCGAAAACGATGATCCACAAAAACGGAAGACTGTGCGATCCTGCATCCGGCAGTCCCCGCTGAAAGGAATTTCATGGCCTATCAGCGAGGATGTTTGAAAAAAGTACGCCGCAAGGAAGGAGAAACCTGGGTGCTGAGGTTCCGGGTCACGAACGCGGAAGGAGACAGAGTCGAGCACACCCTGCCCGTCGGACTTGTTCAGAAGTTTCCGAAGGATAAGGACGCCTGGCGCGAGGTGGACCGGCTTTGCCTTGGAGTGAGAATCAACGACAGCCCCTGCCCCGGCCGTGCCTCATTTGAATTCCTGGCGGAGCATTACCTGAAAGCCGACTTCGGCGTGGACGCCGTTCGTCCCAAGACCGAGCGGACCACCCTTAACACACAGCAGATCGTCCGAAGCTACCTTATCCCCCGCTGGGGGGACGAGATTGCCGAGGACATCAAGCCCCTTGAACTTCAGCGTTGGTTCAAGTCGCTTCACAACGACAAGGGACTCGCGTGGACTACCGTGTCGAAGTTTCGTGGCACGATGCTGCGCGTCTACAAGACGGGTATGTTGCACGAGATCGTAAGCAAGAATCCCGTGCGGCCCGTCGAGACGCGCTCAATCACCAACTACAAAGCGATTCTCGTCACGCCCACACGGACGCTGGAAATCATCCAGAGCCTGACGAAGCCACTCCATCGCATTCTCGTGCTCACCTGCGCGGCTACCGCGTTGCGTGCGTCCGAGCTTCTGGCCCTGCGATGGAGCGACATACTGTGGCAAGAGGAACGAATCGCCGTAACCAAGCGCTGGTCCCTTGGGAAAGACGGGCCGACCAAGACCCGCAAGTCCGAAGGCCACGTGCCCCTGCATCCGGCACTCTCCACCCAGCTCGCGGAGTGGCGAGGCCAGACGCCTCATGCTGCGGACACCGACTTCGTCTTTCCGTCGCTCAAGAGAGAAGGACGCGTGCCCCTCTCCCCCGCCGTGTTCGTTGCTGACCACCTACGGCCGGCCGCGATCAAAGCGGGAGTGAAGATTGAGCCAGGCCAGCGATTCGGCCTGCACAATCTGCGGCACTCGCTCTCAAGCTTTCTGGTCAACAAGGCCAAAATTGAGCCGAAGACGGTGCAGAGTATTCTGCGTCATTCACGCATCCAGACGACGCTGGATCTCTACACGCAGGGCGACGGCGATGAAACGCGGGCAGCGCAAGGCGCGTTCCTCAAGGAAATGGGACTCGCCACGGAGATAATCCAGTGACCCATCTTTATTTGTGGGTTGGATTGTGGGTTGGAGTTTCCGGACGGAATCTCCGCAACCTGCAGAAAACAAATGGTGGGCGCTATAGGATTCGAACCTATGACTTCCACCGTGTGAAGATGGCACTCTACCGCTGAGTTAAGCGCCCTACTTTTTGTCCACGCAGTCGGTCGAGCCTTTGTTTCTTTTCAATCTCTTAGGCCGATGAAGGTGTCCACTCAGAGGGTACTCTATCGTTTTTTCGACTAGGTGTCCACCCACTTTGGACACGTTGGCGGTTAACCTTTCGCGAATTCTCCACAGTGGGAAATGCGCCGGAGGTGGCGATCACTCTTCGCAGCGATAGGAGAATCGGGGGGATGGTGAACAAGAACTCGAAAGGTGCTCGCTTCGCTCAAGACTCCCTGCTCGCAGTGAGGGTATTCGATCCGGCCGCAGAAGATCATTCAGCCAAGTTCAGACCAGGTCGAGTGTCCGAAGTGCGCGGGCGGAGCGGTCGCACCTCCCACATCCGTTTTGAGCGTTAAAGAGATGTTTCAACGCGAATCGTTCAGTCCAGCGGCTCCCTGAGAGAAATGACGGTGGGTTCCGAGTCTTCGGATATCCACTGGTTCCCTGGATAAAACTGGACGTGGGTATGCCAGGCAGGTTGCGCACCTTCCGGGACACTGAAGAACGAGGCCAACACCTTCAAGCATTCTGGATTCGCCGTAATATTGAATTCTCGATTCGCGCCGACCAACGCTATGATCGGACCATTCCCGGCAGAGATAATGAGTCGTTTGAGCCAACGGTCATAGGGTGCTGGACTTCCAGTCGAATTCCCCGAGAGTTCTATTCTTCCCACCCCGACTCTAGCAAGGCCAAGAATACGCTTTTTAATGGCTAGAAGTTCTTCCGATGGGCCTGCAATGTTGGCTCCGCTGTTCGGGCTATATCGTATCTCCATCATCCAAGCGTCGGTTTCGGGGAATAGTATATCGGCTGTCGATGCTCCGCCGCCCGTGCTCAAATGCCGACAGCAGCGATTACACACGCTGTGCCATAGAGAGCGAGTAAGTGCTCACTTGGCGACAGGATTACCTCGACGGAAAGGACCTTTCCGTTGTAGTCGGCAGGAAATGCAACTACATCGCAGTAGTTAATGCTCTGTGGTTCTGTACGTGCCTGTCCGAATGCGCAACTTACCAATACAAATGCCAAGAAAATGACGGCCGGGCCAATCCTTAGCATTTCAACATTTGTCTCCTAGGGAAGTTCCATCGACATAACCTATTTGGAGGAGGGTCCGACTTCTGCGGGGAGAAGTATAACCCGGGGATGCGCGTCTTTCACGGTACTTTTCTGATCGGACTACCAAGGGCGTGGGAAGTTGAATCTGGAACTAGAGTCAAAAACCCCACCCTGTCGCATAATGCGCGACAAAGGTGGGGCACCCGCTTGACTTGAATTGTTCGTATTGGATTATTCGTAGCGGAGGGCGGTCATAGGGTCTACGCCTATGGCTTTTTTGGCGGGGGCTGTGCAGGCCATGGCTGCTACTACGCTCAGCAAGACTGTGACCGCCAGCAGGATCATGGGATCGTGTGAACTGCCTTCGGCCCAGCGGGCGAGGAGTTTGTTCAGGACTAGCGTCAAGACGACGCCTACTGCGATTCCTGCGCCGACGCTTACGACTGTGGAAGAGAAAGCGATCTTCAGCACGTGACCGTGGCGGGCTCCGAGCGCGATGCGTATGCCGAACTCGTTGGTGCGCTGGGCTACGGAATAGGAAACGACGCTGTAGAGGCCGACTGCGGCCAGGGCTAGCGCGAGGACGGCGAAGGCTCCGAAGAGCCAGGCGACTAATTGCTCTTGTTCGTACTCCGGCTGGCCTTTAATCCAGTGATCGAGATCTTGAACCTGACCGTTGATCTGCTGATCCGGGTCGACAGAGTTGACCTGCATTCCGATGGAGTGCAGAAGTTTGAGCGGGGACGCATCGGAGCGGACGAGAATCTGCGTCCAGACTCGCATGGAGAGCGTGTAGGGGACGAAGATTTCGGGCAGGATGGGATTGCGCAGGCCATCGTCGCGCTTGTCTGCGATCACGCCGACAATCTGCAACCACGAGTCGGAGTACTGGGCGGTGGCGACAAAGGGCAGAGCTTCTTTCATGTCGGGGACCCGGAGAGAGCGTCCAAGAGCGTCTCCGTTGGGGAAATAGAGCTTGGCCATCGTTTGATTAATGACTGCCAGGTGGGCGGCGTTGTGATTCTCGGCTTCGTCCCAGATTCTTCCCTGGGCGATGGGAATGCGGAGAATGGGAAAATATCCGGGGCTGACGAAGTTGACTCGGACTTTTTGATCGTCGCGGCGGGGCTGGCCCAGAATCTCGATTCCGGTTCCCCATCCGTTGGCGGGAGGCGTGGCGTTGGTCGAGATCGCAGTCATGGTTACACCGGGAACAGTCGCTGCGCGGCGATGCAACTCTTCGAAGTAAGCCTGGCGAGCTTTCCACGTGGGATAGGCTCCGTCGTGCACGGGGATTCCAACGGACATCACATTGTGCGGATCGTAGCCGAGAGGAGTGTGCAGGAGATGAAGAAATCCTTGCATGGCGGCTCCGGCGCCGGCAAGCATTAAGAGAGTGAGTGCGACTTGCGCGCTGGTGAGGATACTGTGCGTGGTGCGTCCGTAAACCGCGCCGACGATCTTGCGCGTGCTGGACTGCATGACCTGGCTGACTTGCGGACGAGAGAGTTGTAGAGCAGGCCAGAGCCCGAAGAGCAGGCCGGTGAGCATGGCGATGGTGACGCTGAACGCGAGCACGGGCAAGTTGATCTGAATGTCGGCCTCGTGCGGGAAGGAATATTTCGGCAGGAGATGGATGATGATAGCGAGCGCGCGATAGGCGAAGAGCACGCCGAGAACGGCGCCGGTGAAGGAGAGCAGCAACGACTCGGTCAGAAGCTGCCGGATGAGGCGCGTGCGGCTTGCGCCGATGGCGGTGCGAACTGCGAGTTCATGCTGGCGTACCGTGCCGCGAGCCAGGAGAAGGATGGAAACGTTGCCGCATCCGATGGCGAGCAGCAGGCCTACTGCCGTGAACAAGAGATACAAGGTGCCACCGAGGTCGTGAACGAAATTGTCGTTCAGGCCGACAACATAGAACTGGAAATGCTCGCTGGGAAAATGCTTGGGCGTTTCCTTGGCGAACTGGTCGATCAGGGGAGATAAAGCGGCGTTGGCCATTTCGTGGGTGACGCCGGGCTCCAAGCGAAGGCCGACATAGTAGGCCCTGACGGGATCGAGTGAAACTTTGAGGGGGAGATAGACATCGCCATCATCCCAGGTGAAGCGCGGGGCGGCGACTCCGACGATGGTGTAGTTCTTGCGGACTAACTGGATGGTACGGCCGAGGATCGTGGGATCGGAGTTGAAGTGGCGCTGCCAGAATTTGTAGCCCAGCACGGCGACGGGTTGGGGCTCTTGACCGTCGATTGAGTCGGAAGGGATCAGGCCACGGCCGAGCGCGGGCGGGACTCCCATGAAGTTGAAGCCGTTCGAAGACATGTAGACGCCCTGGATGTCTTCGGGGAGATCGTGGCCGGTGACGGTGAGGTTCCAATCATCGGTCATGAAGGCGTCTTCGACAGCCGGGGATTTTCGAATCTCCTGCCATTGCGCGCCGGTCAGACCGAATCCGCGTTCTTGTGTGGAGGCGTCGCGGAGGCGCATGTGGACCATGCGGTCGGAGGCGGCGTAAGGATAAGGATCCATGAGGATGGCGTGGATGACGCTGAAGACGGCGGTGGTGGCTCCGATGCCGAGCGCGAGGGAGAGGATTGCTGTTAGGGCGAAGCCGGGATTCTTGAATAGTTGCCTGAGGGTGTAGCGGAAGTCTTGCAGGAGAGTCTGCATGGGCGGCGTCCTCGTAGAGGGATAGACGGATGAGGTGGGGATTCGGTATTGGGGAGTTTGCGAAAGTTTTTTAGGTCGGATGTTTTGTTTCGGGTGTGACGGTGCGGGACGTCGCGCCACAGCCGGCAGGATGCCGGCGCTACGGGCTGCGCTGGAACTGCGAGGCTGAGCCGTCAGGCGACGTTTTCTTCCAGCTATAGACTCATTCAACTGCGTGATTGTTCCGGCTGGCTAATGATCTTTGAACGGTGCAGAAAGCAATTCTTTCTCGGGGATTAGATGGCTTCGGCTGTTTTATTGCGCGTTTTGCGCGCAACCCCGGACGAAGGCGTCCGGGGCTACATAATTCGTGGGACGTCAAGATCCCCACTTTGTCGCAAAATGCGCGACAAGGGTCAGCGTCTTGGTTCGGAGATGAATTTTATCTGCTGCAGTTTGGCGAGGTCGGTTAGTTTGTCGAGTGGCACGCGGGCGATTACCAACCTTTCTTGTTTTCGGATCTGCGATATCTGGAGGCCGATGGCTTTTAGCTGCTCGATCAATGCTGCTGAATTTTCGTTCAGAAACAACTGGAGATCTACTGTTCCGTCTGGAGCTAGCTTGCAGTCGGAGGCTTGTTTCTTCCAGCAGTCGAAACGTTCGAGCACTGCGGGGCTTAGTTTGGACTCCAGCAGCGCGCGATCGGCGGTGGACTTGATGTCGGGAGTCGGAGAGGGTTGTACGACTTCCGGCAACGTCTTTGGCACACTAAAGGCGGCGCGCTCCTTGTCGGTGATGATGTAGGCGACGTCCTCATCCAGCGACTTCTGGTTCGACTTGCTTAATTCCTGTTTCTGGGGAGGCGTTGGTGGTGGCGCGGATAGCACTGGGCCGCCGACTGAGGCTCCGACGCCTCCGCCGGATCCGGAGCCCAAGCGTTCTATCGGCGTCGCCACGCTCGGGGCTAACGCCTTCTTGTACAGCACAGCACCATGAACGCTTCTTGCCATACCCCCTTGGGTGCTCCGCGCCCAGAATCCTTCCGTGAATGCGTCATTGCCATTCCCGAAGATTCCTTCGTAGCTCACGCCTTCGGGCATTTCCACGGGGACTTCGACTCGCGTGGGTTTGCCGTTTGTCGTCACGACACGTTCTTCGATGGCGACGAAGGAGGTGAATTGCATCATCAGTTTGTAGCTTAGCCCTAGCTGTGTGATTTCGTTTTGCACAGCGGGCTTGACGTTGCCTGTTTGGAGGCCCGACCAATCCTGAGACATTAAGTCGTCAATCTTGCGTCTTGCCCAGAAGGTGGAGAGGATGCCGTTGGTTGTCGCTGAGCTGTTGAGATGGATCGGGATCTCGCGCTCGAAATCTTCTCCGGCGCGTTTTCCGTGAATCACGATCGATCCGGTTGCGGCGGCTGTGTATCGTCCAGTGACTACCAAGGGCTTTCCAGTAAACAGATCCGGCAATTTTCGCGGGAGCACGTCTGCAACGGGCAGGTCACGCCAGTCGATGGAGACGTCAGTCAGAACTGGCGAGCGGAGGCGCTGGTAGAGACGCTGTGCCGCGGCGTCGGCTTTGTTGTTGAGCGTGACCACCTCGGAGTCTCCGCGGCCCGCTTTGGCCATCGATTCGATCAGGAAACGGTTTACGGAGTTGCCGACGCCGTAGGCAAAGACGCGCGCGTTGGGATGTTTCTGCACCTCGCCGATGATCTCGAGGTCGTTGCCAAGATATCCGGCGGTAAGAAAACAGACGACGCGCAGTTTAATTTTCGCTTGACACAAACCCACTCCAATGCAAATATGGCGCCATACGACATGTCGCAAAAAGCCATAACGGAAAGCCTGCCCCTGTCCGAACCCGTCCTGCTGATTCTGCTGAGCCTGGCGGGACAACCCCAGCACGGCTACGCGATCCTGAAAGACGTCGAACGCATGAGCGACGGACGCGTTGTCCTCAGCACCGGCACGTTGTACGGCGCACTTCGACGACTACTAGACGATGATTGGATCGAGCGCTTCGAGGAGGTAGAGACCTCCAGGGGACGTCAAGCCTATCGCTTGACGCCACAGGGACGCCGCAACCTGCAGGGAGAGATCGACCGGATGAAGAACCTCACACGGCTGGCGACTCTGCGAGTTGCGGCGAAAGAGAGTTGATGATGCTCACTGTCTACCGAAAGCTGCTGCGTCTGTATCCCGCCGAACATCGGGAACTGTTCGGGGAAGAAATGCTGGCGGTTTTGCGCGAAGAAAGTAACGATCACGCGAAGAAGAAATTGCTCGCGCGGGGCCGCTTCTTCGCCCGGGAAATTACAGGTCTCGTGAATGGCGCTCTTTACGAGCGTTTTCGTCTATTTCTACGAATTCAAGATGGTCTATCCCTTGCAACGGGGAGGTTTAGTATGCGCAACGGATTCCGTTTTCCAAAGACAACGATTGTATTCATGACCCTCATTCTTGCCTGTGTGGTGATGGCGATCAAGAAAGGCGGAGACATTGCTGCCTCGGTGCCCAACGTTGATCCGCCGCTCCCCATTCACATTCAGCCGGTGCACTCGATTCTGTTAGGAGGACTCCCGCTATTCTTCGCGTTCTTCTATGCTGCCGGACTGATCGGCTGGGCGATTATGTTTGCCCTGCGGCGCTCCGGTACGCACCGCCTGGACAACATGTCCGCCGGACAAAAATAGCCGCATCGAGACTGCAGTTCCTTACTCTCGCTGGTAATCTCCAACCGCCGGACCTGCGCGTTCACTTGCCCGACGGCACCATTCTCTCTAGACTCGTTCTCTCTATCGTCGAAGCAGCAAGTTCATTCTGCAGGGGCTGCGGATACTCGAGGGCGCGCCGTGACCTGGTACTTTATCTTTTTTTTCTTGTCGGGCTTCTGCAGCATTCTCTATGAGCTTATTTGGTTGCGCCTGTCCATGGCGCAATTCGGCGTTACCACCGCTATGGTGTCAATCGTTCTTTCGATTTTCATGGCGGGCCTGGGTCTGGGCTCGTGGATCAGCGGCAGGTGGCTGAAAGGTAATCGCTTACCTGCGCTTCGACTCTACGCCTTGATTGAATTAGTGATTGGCGGCTTGGGCCTCGCTGTCCCTTACGCGCTCGTTTGGAGCGGTCATACCCTGCAGAACACCGCATTACATTCTTCTTCTGGCTACTATTGGCTGGCCGGTTTCCTGGTGGCGCTCACTCTGCTCCCGGGTTGCTGCTTGATGGGGACCACGCTCCCCGTCGGGATGCGTGCCATCGGGCAAACGCTGCCCAGTGAATCGCGCCGCTCGTTCAGCTATCTCTACATGGCAAACGTTGCGGGTGCCGTGGCTGGAACCGCATTGCCGCTGCTTCTGATCGAGTGGCTTGGATTTCGCGGAACTCTCAAGATTGGTGCCGCCTGCAATGCGCTGATCGCCATCTCAGCGCTGGCACTTTCCCGAGGGCCGCTCACCCAGAGGGTGTCTCAAAAAACTTCACCCGTTGCGGTCAGCACTCCACCAATTTCGAATGCAGGCGACGGCGGCATCCTTGCGCTTCTCTTTTTAAGCGGTCTGACTTCTATGGCAATGGAAGTCATCTGGGTTCGTCAATACACGCCGTTTATGGGCACCGTGGTGTATTCGTTTGCTTCGATTCTTTCGGTGTACCTGCTGGCGACGTTTGTTGGTTCCCTGATCTATCGGCGATGGACTTCGCTGGAGTGGCGGGAAAATCCAGCAATATGGAGTATTCTGGCAGCCGCAGCGTTGGTTCCGCTGCTCCTCACCAATCCGGACATTCACGTGTCGAGACTTCTTCGTTTAGTGCTGGGGCTCTCTCCGTTTACAGGACTGCTGGGCTTTATTACGCCCATGCTGCTCGATCGTTTTTCGGCGGGCAACTCCAGCAAGGCCGGAATCGCATATGCCGTCAATACTGCAGGCTGTATTCTCGGACCACTGCTCTCGGGATTTATGTTGCTCCCCTTTATGGCCGGGCGCTGGGCGCTGATCGGGCTCACCGCGCCATGGCTTGTTGTAGGACTCGCCCAATTATTCCCGGCTCGCAACAAGGCAGCCAGGATCCGTGTGCCGATCTTCGTCTCGATAGCTCTGGCATTTGTGCTGCTCACTGCCGGAAGGGGACCCGACGAAGAGACTAGCGACCAGAAAGTGCTTCGGGACTCAACTGCGACCGTCATTGCGTCCGGCACCGGCATGGACAAGAAGCTCCTGATTAACGGCTACGGAATTACTTCCCTCACTCCTATTACCAAGATCATGGCCCACCTTCCCATGGCGTTCCTCGGCCGCCCGCCGGAGAAGGCACTCGTGATTTGTTTTGGCATGGGAACAACGTTCCGTTCCATGCGCTCCTGGAATGTTCCTGTGACGGTGGTCGAACTCGTGCCCAGTGTTCCGCGATTGTTTGGCTTTTACCACAGCAACGCCGAACAGATCTTGAGCTCGCCCATGTCGCACGTCGTAATCGACGACGGCCGCCGGTATCTGGAGCGGACACGCGACCAATATGACGTCATCACGATTGATCCTCCACCGCCGCTCAGCGCCGCATCATCGAGCTTGCTTTACTCAGAGGAGTTTTATGGGGCAGCGCGACAACGCTTAAAGCCTGGAGGGATCTTGCAGCAATGGCTTCCGGCTACTGCTGACGATGATCCGGTGGACACCGCCGCTGTCACACGATCCTTACGCAACACTTTCCCGTTTGTGCGCGCTTTTGCGAACGAGTTTGGCGTTCATTTTTTGTGCAGCGAGCGCCCCATCCCTGTTATCACGACGGAGCAAATCGTGACGCGTATGCCTACGAGTGCGCTGGCGGACTTGACCGAGTGGGCGCCCTCTGATTCCGCAGGATTGAGTGAACGGGCTTCCGAACAATTGGATGATCTGCTCCATGGAGAGTTGACTCTGGACTCGCTGATCGCCGCCTCTCCCGACACGCCAGCGCTCACGGACGATCGCCCCATCAACGAGTATTATCTGGTCCGCAAACTGCGCCACGACCGGCACCCACAAACCGATTGAGTCTGGTTGAGTTCTTGTGGGGCGGAAGGAGAGAGCGGCAAAACTGCCACACCATCCCCGCTGCAGCTTGACAAAAAAGGCTTGCCCTAGAATCGCTCAAGGAATATAGAAATCAGTCAGGCATTTCGTCCTGGAGCGCGTAAAGATGGCGAGCATTTGGCACGACCTTCGCTACGGCCTGCGGATGCTGGGCAAGAACCCCGGTTTTACGATCCTCGCCATTTTGACTTTGGCCCTGGGCATAGGAGCGGCAACCGTGATTAGTAGCGTGGTCGATACCGTCCTGCTCAACCCTTTCCCGTATAAGAACGCTGATCGGTTAGCAACTCCCTCGATTTCTTTTGCTACCCCCTCGATTACGCGTTTTCCTGTCCCCGTATTCCTGGATTTCAAAGAGCAAAACCATACGTTCGAAGAAATTGGTGCGCTTGCCTACTTCCAGGTCCGCTATAAGGGAAACGGGGTTCCCACTCAACAATTGCTGGGCTGCTGGGTGACCGCAAATACTTTTGAATTACTTGGCGTCAAGCCGTTGCTGGGCCGCCAAATTACGCTACAAGATGGAAACCCTAATTCATCCCCCGCGTTTGCGATGAGTGACACAGTTTGGGCCAGTCTCTTCAATCGAGATCCGAAAATACTAGGAGCTTCACTGAATCTTAACGGAGTACCGAGGACCTTAGTGGCCATAATGCCTCCGCGATTCCGATTCGGTGGCTGTGAAGTCTGGATTCCAACAGACCTAAACAGATCCAGTTTCATCAGTGGATTTGGCGCTCAACCTAACGAGTTGTTGACCATCGGACGCCTCAAACGGAATGTCAGCCTTCACGCTGCCTCCGCTGACCTTGGTGCGATTGCGAAGTTGTCGGAAAAAGATTATCCCGCTTGGTTTCGCGCCAACTACAAGATAGTGGTCAATTCCTTGAGGGATTACTCCGTCGGGCATTTCAAAGCAACTCTCTTGGCGATGGTGGCGGCAGTTTTCATACTGCTTCTCATTGCCTGCAGCAATGTTGCGAATCTTCTGCTCGCACGAGCGACTGTACGTGAAAAGGAGATAGCGATCCGTGCGTCGATAGGCGCGACACGTTCTCGCTTGATACGGCAATTGCTGGTTGAGAGCGGCCTCTTGGCGGCTGCAAGTTGTTTTGGCGGGTGCTTGTTCGCGTTCCTCGGATTGAAGGGGATGATAGCCGCGATTCCTCCTGATACGATCCCTCCCGAAGTGGCCATATCACTCCGATCAGAGACGCTGCTGCTTGCTGTGGGAGTGTCGGTTCTTGCCACTTTTGTCTGCGGTCTCGCACCTGCCCTCCATCTGGTAAGGTGCGACTTGTACGTCGGCCTTGCGGGAAGCGCTAAGGGGGCAAGTGGCGGCTTTCAGCACGGAAAATTGCGCTCCATTCTGGTCGTGGTCGAAGTTGCGTTATCGATTGTGTTGTTGACCGGTACGGGGCTCATGGTGCGCACCCTCCGCGCTCTTGAACGAGTGGACATCGGTTTCAATCCCGCGAGTGTTGCGTATGCGCGACTATCCCTGCCCGAGGGCCGCTACGATACTGCCGACGCGAAAAGAGACTATTTTGAAAAAGTACTTGACCGAGTGGCGGCTATTCCAGGAGTCATCGCTTCTACTGAGGCTACCTCTTTCCCGCCTTACTCTTTCGGGTGGACCGAGATTGTAGTACCAGGGAAAACACATTCCGAGCCATGGGGAACAACGTTTGACATGTGTAGTGAGGGATATTTTCAAACCTTGGGCCGACGCTTGCTGCGCGGCAGGCTGCTTACGCGAAGTGAAGTCGAGTTAGCTCGACATGTAACCGTTATCAACCAAACATTTGAACGCAATTACTTCGGGAACGAAGATCCCATCGGTCAGAGGATAAAGTTCACGACACTCGAACAATGGGCGACGGATTGGCCTCGAGATGCTTATTTCGAAATAATCGGCGTCATCGCGGATGCGAAGAACACAGGCTTGCAGGAAGCGCCGAGACCAGAAGTATATTTTCCTCATACAGTCAGTGGTACGGGGCCGCGCGGAATCATGGTGAGGACGGCGGGAAGCGCAAACCTCGTTCTTCCAAGTCTGAGTCGCACGATAGCCGCCGTGGATTCCGAAGTTGCTATCTCTGAACTCGGACCAATGGAAGACATTCTTAAGAGTTCGTATTATGCCGGACCGCAATTCAGCCTGATCATTCTTGGAACGTTCGGTATCACAGGATTGTTGCTGGTTGTGATTGGCATTTTTAGCGTCATGGCATATACGGTTTCATTACAGACCCACGAGATTGGAATCCGATTGGCGATGGGAGCTCAACGGAGCGATGTTCTGCGGATGGTGCTTAAGAAGGGCTTGTCTTTAATTGTCGCAGGCACGGTTGCGGGATTGGCAGTAAGCAGTGCTGTAACGCGTTTGATGGCTAGCCAGATCTGGGGGGTTTCAACCATGGACCCCTGGACGTTCTCTGTCGTCGCAACTTTAGTCGTCATTGTTGGTCTGACAGCCTCCTTATTTCCAGCCCACCGAGCCACGAAAGTAGACCCACTCGTATCTCTTCATTATGAATAATTGAGTTTGAAGAGGGCGAACACTCGGTTTCCGCGTCACCCTTCTTGTCGCGAGCTCTCGTCAACGAACGCCCTCCTTCCACTCCGTTGAGTTCTTGTGGGTAGACGTGCTTTGTCTGTAGACTCAGGACCGCGTTGCCAACTTACTCCATGACTCTGCGTCGATTCTTCTACCTTCCGATCTCGTGGTTTCTCTTAACTTCCGCGAGTGCGTTCGCCCAGTCGCTCGATACCGCATCGGTCGAGGCCTATGTGAAAACCGAGATGCAGCGCCAGCACATTCCCGGCCTGTCGCTGCTCGTTGCGAAGGGTGGAAATATTGTTCTCGCCGAAGGATTCGGATTGGCCAACGTGGAATTGCAAGTGCCGGCCAAGGTCGAGACGATCTTTCAGTCCGGTTCTGTGGGCAAGCAATTCACCGCCACGGCCGTGATGATGCTGGTGGAAGAGGGAAAGGTCAGCCTCGAGGATCCGCTCAGCAAGTATTTTAAAGACGCGCCAAAGACTTGGGACAACGTCACCGTACGCGAATTGCTGAGCCACACCGCGGGCTTTGGCGACTATCCGGAGAAATTCGATTTTCGAAAGGACTGGACCGAGGACGAACTCCTGAAACTCGTCGAGAGCCTTCCGCTTTCCTATGAGCCCGGAACGAAGTGGTCCTACAGCAATCTTGGCTTTCTCACCCTCGGAATTTTGATTCACCGCGTCACGGGTGAGTTCTACGGCGACTTCCTGCAGCAGCGGATCTTCCATCCGCTGGAGATGAACTCTACCCGCATCATCAGTGAAGCCGACATCGTTCCCAACCGCTCTGCCGGATACCGGCTGGTCAAAGGTGAATTGAAAAATCAGGAATGGGTCGCGCCGATGGTCAATACTACGGCCGATGGCAGCCTCTACTTTTCCGTTCTCGACCTGGCGAAGTGGGACGCTGCGCTTTACACCGACAAGTTGCTGACGAAATCAAGCCTGGACCAGATGTGGACCATCGCGAAGCTCAAGGATGGCCAGCCCAACAAAGGCCACTACGGTTTCGGCTGGTTTGTCGATGACCGGCATGGGCACCGCTGCATTCACCACGACGGCGCGTGGCAGGGATTTCAGACGGCGATCGATCGCTACGTCGACGACCAATTAACCGTAGTTGCGCTTTCGAACCTCTCCGGCGCGGAACCAGGCAAGATCACGCAGCATGTCGCAGAGATGTACCTCGCAGCCAAATAATCAGGCGCGCGCTTCGAGTGACATCCGCATCCCGTGCTTCGGGCGCAGCGTGATCAACGGCTCTGGTTCAACAGGGTGATCAGGAACAAGCCTGAGTTTCCACTTCTGCCCCAGCGTTGCCAGCAGCAGCACTCCCTCCATCCAGGCAAAAGACTCGCCGATACACTGGCGGAATCCCGCTCCGAAGGGAAAGTAAGTGAACTTCGCGCGCCGGGCCTTCGCCTCGGGCGTAAACCGCTCAGGATCGAAACGCAGCGGATCAGGAAAGAAGCGTGGATCCCGATGGGTAATGAACTGGCTCATCAGAACCGTGGTCTTGGCAGGCAGGAAGAATTCGCCCAGTTGAAAATCATGGAGCGCGTATCGTCCCATGGCCCACGCCGGCGGATAGAGCCGGATCGATTCCGCCATCACCATCTCCACGTAGCGCAGTCGGGGAACGTCCTCATAGGCTGGCAAGCGCCCTTGCAACTCCCGGTCGATCTCCTCGTGGAAGCGGCGCTCGCACTCAGGATTCTGCGAGAGCAGATACCAAGTCCAGGCCAGCGCATTGGCCACGGTCTCATATCCAGCGAGGAAGATGGTGATGACCTGATCGCGAAGCGACTTCTCCGACGCGGGGCTCCGGTCAGGCGAGGCGGCCAGCATTAGGTCTAGCAGACTGTTTCCATCCGAGTGATGTTGCCGGTGCGCCTCAATCATGCGGTGAGCGACGGCGTCGATCCGTTTGCGGGCACGCACGAACGCAGCCAGCCCGGGAGGTCGCACGTGCACCAGCCACTCTGCCGCTGGAAGCATTACGAGGAAGTTGTAAAGTCCCATGATGCGGTTGATGGCATCGGCAAGCTCGTGAACTTCGTTTCGCAGATCGGTTGCGAATAAGGTCTCCGCCACAACGTTCAGCGTCAAGTGCATCATGTCGATGGCAATATTCCGCTCTTCGCCGTCCCGCCACTGATCCCGCATCCGCACAGCTTCCCGCACCATCGTGTCCGCGTATTCCGGTATGCGCTGGCGATGAAACGCCGGTTGCGCCACCTGCCGCTGCGCGCGATGCGAAGCGCCTTCGCTGGTGATCATGCCCTCGCCAAGCAGCATTTTGCTGCGGCGCACCGTCCGCTCCTTCACAAAGTTGTCGTTCTGCACCACCAGCACTTCGCGGATGTAGTCGGGATGATTCAGGAACACGATATGGTTCCACCCGATTTTGTAATGGGCGATGTCGCCGTATTCCTGAACGAGATGTTGAAACAGGAAAATCGGATTGGCAGGCCGAAACCGCCGCCACGCAAACCACAGCAAATTGCGCTCAAAACCGGGCGGAAAGCGGTAACCCGCCTGCTTGGCAGCAGGATCGCGGACGTCATTCCGTGCGGCAGTCGCCATCTCGATAGGGTATCAGTTGGATCGGGTCCCGGAGGGACCGATGATAGTAGCCCGCCAGTTCTACCGGCGGGTCGGGTGTAGGTCCTCGCGTTCGCGCCGTAGGCACGGCTGAAACAGAGCCTGTCAAATTCGAGGAGATCCTTGTACGTGCCGGGACTTAGACGAAGATTACGGCCTCACCGCTGCCGATTTCTGCAGCGCATCCAGTTCCGCCAACACTTCGGCGCTATGGCTACTTGGATTGACGCCACTGTACGTCTTCGCGATTTTCCCGGCGGGATCGATGAGGAAGGTGTTTCTGGCCGCGAACTTCACCACTCCGAAGTTGGTCAGCGATCCGTACGCAGCCGTCACTTTGTGGTCCGTATCGGCCAGCAACTTGAAACTGAATCCTTCCTTTGTGCAGAACTTCTTGTGGGAGTCCACGTTGTCAAGGCTCACTCCCATGACGACCGCGTTGCGCTCGGCGTACTTGGGCAGGTCCACCTGGAACTGGTGGGCTTCGCGCGTTCAACCCTGGGTCTGATCTTTCGGATAAAAATAGAGGACAACCCACTTTCCCCGGTAGTCCTTGAGACTGACGGAACCGCCGTCCTGCGAGGGCAAGGTGAAATCTGGAGCCATGCTTCCCTCAGAAGGTTTCGCCGAACTCGACAGCAACCGTGGAACCACAAGCACCGCAGCGATTACGACCAATACCAACAAGATGACCCGGAGCATAGAAGCCTCCCGTGTGGAACGATTACCGATTCTAAACCAGTGCCGCGGCATCCCAGCAAAGGCATAAACCACGAAGGACACGAAGAAAGTCGCCACTCTGGGTTTTCCTTAGTGAACCTTCGTGAACCTTCGTGTTCTTCTTGGTGAAAGCCCTTCTCCAGCAAGAATCCCCGCGATTGAATTATGATGGACTATTCGCCAATCCTTGGGGGAGAAATCAGACGTGGCTCAGACCGAAACTGACGGGCTAGAAGTGTTGGAAACCCGAGAGTGGGTAGATTCTCTCGACTATGTTCTGTCGCACGGAGGCCCCAATCGGGCCGGCCGCTTGCTGCAACAACTGGCGTTGCACGCCCGGCGAGAGGCCGGCATCAACCTGCCCTTCACGGCCACGACGCCCTACCAGAACACGATTCCCGTGAGGCAGCAACCGCCATTTCCCGGCAGCCAGGAGATGGAACGCCGCATCAAGAGCCTGGTCCGCTGGAACGCGCTAGCCATGGTGGTGCGAGCCAATAAGATTCAGGAAGGCATCGGCGGACACATCTCAACTTTCGCCTCAGCGGCTACGCTATACGAAGTCGCCTTCAATCACTTCTTCCAGGCGCAGACTGAAACCGGCGACCGTGACATCGTCTACTTCCAGGGCCATGCCGCGCCTGGGATCTACTCCCGCGCATATCTGGAAGGCCGCATCTCCAAAGAAAAACTGCAGAATTTTCGCCGCGAGTTGAAGTCCGGCGGCGGACTTTCCTCCTATCCACACCCGTGGCTCATGCCTGATTTTTGGGAGTTCCCAACAGTCTCGATGGGCCTGGGTCCGATTCAGGCGATCTACCACGCCCGCTTCATCAAATACCTCGAGAACCGCGGACTGAAGCAGTCCACAGGCGGGAAAGTCTGGGCGTTCCTGGGCGATGGCGAAATGGACGAACCCGAGTCCCTGGGATCCATCACGCTGGCCTCGCGTGAAAGACTCGACAACCTGATCTTCGTCGTGAACTGCAACCTGCAGAGACTCGATGGACCAGTACGCGGCAACGGCAAGATCATTCAGGAACTGGAAGCGATCTTCCGTGGCGCTGGTTGGAACGTGATCAAGTGCATTTGGGGCTCAGACTGGGACAGCCTCATCTCGAATGATCGCGACGGCTTGCTGGTGAAGCGCCTCGGCGAGGTCAGCGACGGACAATATCAGAAGTATTTCGTCGAGAGCGGCGCGTACTTCCGGCAGAACTTGTTCGGCACCGACCCGCGCTTGCTGAAAATGGTCGAGCACCTTTCAGACGATCAACTGGCCCGCATGCGTTTGGGCGGGCACGATCCCATCAAAGTCCACGCGGCCTATCGCGCGGCAGTCGATCACACCGGGGCGCCAACAATCATTCTCGCCAAGACCATCAAGGGCTACGGCCTCGGTGAAGCTGGCGAAGGCAAGAACATCACGCACCAGCAGAAGAAATTGAACGATGAAGAGTTGGAAATGTTCCGTTCGCGCTTCGGGATCCCCATTCCCGACGACGAACTGCACGGCGCGCCATTCTACCGGCCTTCCGACGACAGCGCCGAAATCAAGTACATGCAGGCACGCCGCCAGCAACTCGGCGGATACATGCCACAGCGGAAGGTGCGTGCCACACCGCTGAAGCCGTTCCCCGATTCGCACTTCGAAGAATTTCACAAAGGCACCGAAGGTCGCGAAGTTTCGACCACGATGGTGTTCGTACGGCTGCTGTCGAAATTGCTGCGCGACCCGGAGCAGGGCAAATACATCGTCCCCATCGTTCCCGACGAGGCGCGCACCTTCGGTATGGAGGCCCTCTTCCGCCAGGTTGGAATTTACTCCAGCGTCGGCCAGAACTATGAGCCCGTCGACATGGACACGCTCCTCTACTACAAAGAAGCGAAGAACGGACAGATTCTCGAAGAAGGCATCACTGAATCCGGTTCCATGTGCTCCCTGATCGCCGCCGGCTGCGCTTATGCGAACCACGGCATCAACACGATTCCGTTTTTCATTTATTACTCGATGTTCGGATTCCAGCGCATCGGCGACCTGATCTGGGCCGCCGCCGACATGCGTTGCCGCGGATTCCTGGTCGGCGGCACCGCCGGTCGCACCACGCTCGCCGGCGAAGGCCTGCAGCACCAGGACGGCCACAGCCATGTGCTGGCGCTCCCCGTGCCGAATCTGCTGGCTTACGATCCGGCATTCGCATACGAGATCGCGGTCATCATTCAGGATGGCATCAAGCGAATGTATATTGATCAGGAATCCATCTTCTACTACCTGACCGTCACCAACGAACCGCTTCCCATGCCTGAGATGCCTGCGGGCGATCAAGTTCGCCAAGGTATCCTGAAAGGTCTGTACCGCTTCAAAACTTCCACAACGCCAGATGCCAAGCTGCGGGCGCAGCTTCTGGGCAGCGGCACGATCATGTTCGAAGTGCTCAAGGCACAGCAGATTTTGGAAGAAAAATTTGGAGTCGGCGCTGACGTCTGGAGCGTCACAAGCTATAAGGAGCTTTATCGCAACGCCAACGATTCTGAGCGCTGGAACATGCTGCATCCTGGAGAGCCTGCTAAAGTTCCTTATGTGACGCAGACCTTGAAGGATGCGCAGGGACCGTTCATTGCGGCATCGGACTATATGAAGGTGTTGCCGGAGAGCATCAGCAAGTGGGTGCCCGGGCAGCTCGTATCGCTGGGAACCGACGGCTTCGGACGCAGCGAGAGCCGCGCGGCATTGCGCGACTTCTTCGAGGTCGATGCAAAGCACATCGTGCTCGCGACCTTAGTAGCGTTGGCGCGCGAAAAGAAGGTCGGCACCGACGTAGTGAAGCGGGCAATCGGTGAGCTGGGAATTAATCCAGAGAAGGCAAATCCGGCAATAAGCTGAATGTATCCGTAGAGACGTAGCTTGCTACGTCTCTGCCGACAGCACCGGTGCACTCCGGGCTCGCGGCGCGGCAAGCACAGACGTTGCAAGCAACGTCTCTACGATGCGATTAACGTGTAATTAACATTGCGCTTACTGGCGCCGTAACAAGATTCTTACAAGAGGAACCATACGCAGTGATTGAATTCAAACTTCCGGAGTTGGGAGAAAACATCGAGCAAGGCGACCTGGTGCGCCTTATGGTCGCGCCCGGTGCGGCGGTAAGCGCCGGCCAGTCGGTCATGGAACTCGAAACCGACAAGGCCGTCGTGGAAGTGCCTTCGTCCGTGAGCGGCACTGTGCAGGAGATTCGCGTCAAAGAAGGCGACAAGATCAAAGTCGGCCAGGTGATCTTCACGGTCGACGGCGCAGAGGCCAAAGCGTCCACCGCACCCAGCCAGCCTGCCGCTCCGGCAATCGCTCCCCCTCCAAAGGAAAAGCCAACAGCTCCGGCCACTTCGAAAGAGGTTGCAGCAGCACCGTCGCAACCAGCCACATCCAGCGCGCCCTCAAGCACGCCAGGAGCAAGCGAATTCAAGCTGCCCGAACTCGGCGAGAACATTTCGCAAGGCGATCTCGTGCGTCTGATGGTCGCACCTGGCACCAAAGTTTCCGAAGGCCAGCCCGTCATGGAGTTGGAGACGGACAAGGCCGTCGTGGAAGTTCCGTCTTCGGTCAGCGGTGTGGTGAAGGAAGTCAAAGTGAAGGAAGGCGAGAAGATCAAAGTTGGACAGGTGATCTTCACGCTGGAAGGCGGCGCAGCGGCGGCTCAGCCGGCGCGGCCACGAAGTGCGCCCGTCGAGCACGTCTCCGGACAGCACGGCGCTCGCCTCGCATTTCAAGCCGCCATTCGCGCAGAGGGCAAGACCGAAGAACAAGCTTTGCCGCCCGACCAGCCACATCAGACTGTTCCGTCGTTCAGTATGCCGGCGCAACTTGGCAAAGTCGCTGGAACCGAGCACCGGCAACCAGTTCCTGCTGCTCCCCATGTTCGCCGTCTCGCGCGTGAGGTCGGCGTTGATATCTATGAGGTAAAAGGCACGGGCCCCGGTGGGCGCATCAGCGAAGATGATGTAAAAGGTCACGCCAAGGCGTTGCTTTCCGCCGCGGCTGCAGCAGTAGCTACGCCACGCGCCGGTCACTTCGCCCAGCCGCACCTTCCTGATTTCGCGAAGTGGGGCAAGATCGAACGTGTATCGATGCGCGGCGTTCGGCGGAAGACCGCGGAGCATCTGGCCGAAGCCTGGAACACGATTCCGCATGTGACCCAGCACGACCGTGCTGACATCACCGAACTCGAGCAACTGCGCGCCCGTTTCGCTCCCAAGGCCGAAGAAGCGGGCGGCAAGATGACCGTCACGGCAATCGCACTCAAAGTCTGCGCCGCGGCTCTCAAGGTCTTCCCGCAGTTCAACGCCAGCATCGACATTGAAAAAGAAGAGATCGTTTACAAGCAGTACATCAATATCGGGGTGGCGGCTGACACCGATCGCGGTTTGCTTGTTCCGGTGATTCGCGATGTCGAAAGGAAGAACATCGTGGAACTCGCAGTCGAGTTGTCGCAGCTGTCGAAGAAAGCGCGCGAGAAGAAGTTGACGCCGGCGGATATGGAAGGTGGCACCTTCACCATCACCAATCTGGGCGGAATTGGCGGAGTCGGGTTCACACCGATTGTCAATTTTCCGGAGGTGGCGATCCTTGGCCTCTCGCGTTCGCGAATGGAACCAGAATGGATCAACGGGAAATTCGAGCCACGCCTGATTCTGCCATTGTCGCTTTCCTACGATCACCGTCTGATCGATGGCGCGGATGCGGCGCGATTCCTGCGTTGGATTTCCGAAGCGTTTGAACAACCTTTCCTGCTGTCGGTTCAGGGGTAAAATCCAAAACCTTGAACCACGAAGGACACGAAGGTACACGAAGGAAACCCAAAAGCCATCAGGTTTTCCTTCGTGTACCAGTGCCCTTCGTGGTTGAAAGCCTTTCATGTCCGAGACATCGAACCTAAACATTGCAGTGGTCGGCGGCGGTCCCGGCGGATACGCCGCCGCATTTCTCGCTGCCGACCTGGGTATGAGCGTCACGCTCATCGACCCCGAACTGAATCCCGGCGGAGTGTGCCTTTACCGCGGCTGCATCCCCTCGAAGGCCCTTCTGCATGTGGCCAAGCTGTTGGAAGAGGCCCACCAGGCGAAAGATTGGGGAATTCAATTCGATGCCCCGAAGATCGATCTAAGCCGTCTGCGTTCATTCAAAGAAAATGTCGTCAAGAAACTGACTGGCGGCTTGGGAGTGCTCTCCAAGCAGCGCAAAGTTCGCTACGTGCAGGCCCGCGCTGCCTTTGAGAACTCAACCACACTGAGCGTCACTAAGGCCGATGGCTCGCAGGAATCTCTGGCGTTCGATCGCATCATCATTGCCACGGGCTCGCGCCCGGCGATCGTTCCCACGTTGAAGCTCGACACTCCACGAGTGATGGATTCTACCGGCGCGCTCAATTTGGAAGACATCCCCGGAACCTTGCTAGTGGTTGGCGGAGGTTACATCGGCTTGGAACTTGGATCCGTCTACGCCGCTCTCGGCACCCGGGTAACGGTTGTCGAAATGCTTCCCGGATTGCTGCCCGGCGCGGATCGTGACCTGGTGCTACCGTTGCACAAGCGCCTGGAAAAGCTGTTCGAGGCAATACTTCTGAACACAACCGTCGCTTCCGTGAAGGACGAGGGCAACGGCATTCGCGCCACCTTGAAAGCACAAGACGGCAACGCGCAAGAAAAAGTATTCGATCGTGTGCTGGTCTCGGTGGGACGCAAGCCGAATTCCGAGATTCCCGGACTCGACAAGACGCGCGTGCAAGTCGGGCCGCGCGGGTTCATTCAGGTGAATAAGCAGCTCCAG
>Ga0210403_10000948_pt1 | contig 28642 bp, 23 predicted proteins | sample IncBWC19MmetaG_FD_150863 | JGI IMG/M metagenome (GOLD analysis project Ga0210403, IMG submission 150863) | Forest soil microbial communities from Barre Woods Harvard Forest LTER site, Petersham, Massachusetts, United States - Inc-BW-C-19-M | ecosystem: Environmental > Terrestrial > Soil >...
GGCGCGCGTCGTCACTCCCTCGGAAGCAATTTCCGCCGGAGCCTCGCACATCGTGGTAGGGCGCCCGATCACGGAAGCCTCCGACCCCGCAGCCGAAGCACGAGCAATCCTGGGACAAATCGGGTAAGGACAACTGCCGCATGTCGGCTACAACTCTCCAGTAGAGACGGGCTTGCCCCGTCTCAGAAGCGGCAAACCGCGTCCCCGGAGGGAATCGATTTTGACTGGGTCCGGATACCTCACACCCGCTCTGCTATAGTTTTTCAAAAAACTCGCAGCCCGCGCACGAGATATAGATTCCCCCCGGCACGCCGCGCTCACGATCTTTCACGCGCTTGACGATGCGCGTTTCCTTCCCGCATTTGGGACATGCGGTCGATTTTGTCGTATCCATGACCTTTTTCCGGTCGGCAGTCTTTGCAATTTTCGCCATTCACTTCTCCTGACAGGAATGTGCCGCCAGCCCAAAGGCCGCGGTTCTACCTGGTAATTGGCGAGTATCGTAGTTGGACGACCGTTGTTGGACAAAAAACGAACTCCGGCCCATCTCGAATCAGCCGGGCAGAATCAATCCGCGCGGAAGCGGTGCACTATACTCGACTCCAGAATCTTACACGAATTGCAGCCTTAAGGTCGGACCGAAGGGTTTGCTAAACAACTCGATTTTGTTCTTGCTTTCGGGTGGCGCAGCGGTTCACCGTTCGGATGAGCGTCCTATTTTCAGCGTTGGCTTTTAGCCGCTTAGGGCGACTGCGCCGCGCAAGAGTTTTTCAGCAAACTGCGAAGCCGCGATGCTCGGCACAAAGACGCTCGGTTAAGAAGCTCGACTCAAAAAAAGCCCCGCATCTCTGCGGGGCTGGTGATTGCAACCGACGTTCCTATTTGCCGGTGCCCGTCAGACTCGAAGTCTGCGGGCTGTTGCTGGCATTATCGGTCACGCTCAACTTCCCCGTCCTTGTGCCCATCGCGGCCGGCTTGAACACCACTTTGATGGTGCAGTTCGTCTTCGCCGCCAGACTCGCACCGCAGGTCGTCGTGGAAACACTGAAGTCCCCGGTCGTCGAGATCACGATGCTCGTAAGCGTTACGCTCTGGCTGTTCTTAAGCGTAAACGTCTTCGGCAGGCTGGTCGTCCCCACCGTCTGTGCTGCGTACGTTGCGCTGCCGGGGGTTAACACGACGGGAGATATGCCGGTGCCGGACAGTGGCACCGTCTGTGGGCTGTTCGAAGCGTTGTCGGTAATCGTAATGTTGCCCGTGCGCGCTCCGAGTTGGGTTGGAGTGAAGGTAACCTTGATTACGCAATTCGCTCCCGCCGCCAGCGTGCTGCCGCAGGGCTTCGAGCTGGTCGCCGGCGCGAAGTCACCGCTGATCACGATGCTGCTGATGTTCAGCGTTGAGGTTCCCGTGTTCGCGACCGTGACACTCTTAGCCGTGGTCGTCGTGCCCACTACGGTCTTGGCAAACACCAGCGCCGTCGGCGTCAGCGTTACCGCCGGACCGCCGCCACCACTGCAGCCGGCGAAGGCAAACGATCCGATGTGAGTGCCCCAAACGAAGTCGCTATTGGCCGTCAGATACTGGTTCACGAACCAGAAGGTGCAGTCATCCGACGGGTCGATTCGCGCGGCGCTGTAGTCTCCCCATCGGCTATGACCCGTCTGGAAATGCGTGCCGGTAAGCAGAGTGTTCTCCGATTCCATGGTACCGGCGGCATCGGTCGGAACGCGCCCCGTATAGGCGAGGCCCGGATCGATGCTGCTGCTCGAGACGCTGTAGCTCAACAACATATCGCCCGCTTTATCCATGGCCATACTGCCCATCCATCGGAAAGTGGAGTCGGGAGCGTAAGTTCCCTGCTGGAAGACAGTCGGCGTATTGTTGGGAGTCCGAATTTCATACCAGCGCGGGGCGACGCTCGAGCCCGCTGTGACCGAGTGGTTCACGACCAACGCCTCGTGATCGCCGAAGTTGCGGTAGGCCAGACGGTACATCATGCGGTCGCCGAGCGTGTCGAGTTGTTGACCGGTTCCCTTTTGCGGGACGCACGTTCCGCCAGTTCCACCGCAGGGTTGTGAGAAACTACTGACCGGAATGTTGATGGGCCCGACGAATGTGGAAGCGCTGGGATTCGCAAAGTTCGGCGCCAGTTGGAATTGGTGCAGGCTGTTGGTCTCGAAGGTAATGAAATAACCCGGCGAGCCGTCAGGCGGAGCAGTCGAACCATCCAGGTCGGAGGGCTGGAACCCGCCATCATTTTGGATCGTGAAGCAGATTTGGACCGGCTTCGCTTTGCCGGCCAGCATCGCTGTGCGGTCGTATGCGCAGGCAGCGGTTCCAACGAAACTCCGCATATTCAGGAACAGGTGGGCCATCTGCAGGTAGGCTGGATTGCTGGCGGTCGGCCAGACTGAGTAATGAGGATAGTCGGGGAAGTTGTTGCCAAAGGCGTACTCATACAGCGAGTAGGCTCCGGTGGGGTCGTTGGTCTTGGAAACCGCCTGGCACAAGCTATAGGGCGCACTCTCACTGCCGATCTGGGAGAGGAACCAGCGGTCGGCAAGCCGATCGTATTGCACGATGGGATCACCCTGCTCGCCGGCGCAAGCGCCGCCCATGCTCGCCCAAATCGAGCCCAGCGTCTTGGGGAATCCGGCGGCGATATGGCCCGTTTTGTCGTAAACAGCCCATTCACTGTTGACAATCTCCACGATGTGGTTGGGTCCCACCGCCATATTGGAATCGGAGGGTTCACTACCGTTGACGCCGATGCCTTCGAAGTCGATGCCTTGAGTGCCGTTGAGCAGCGGGCCGAATTCGGTCTGTAGCGCCTTATCCTCGCCCCCTGGGCCCAGGTTGCGGTTAATGGACCGCACTTCGTGTTCCACCAGTTCCTCGGACGGCAGCGACTGCGGTACCGCGAACATGGGTGGCGAAATGGCAAATCGGATTGGTTGTCTGACGGTTGGCGCCTGAGTCGTGTTCTGGTTGGTTTTGGCGAAGGCCAGCGTTGTCAACGCCAAGCCACCTAGGATGAGAGTCCGAACAAACTTTCCTGCACGAACCATTGATTTCTCCTCGTGAAATTTGCTTAGGGGTTGGGCCGCTGCCGGTCAAAACCCGCTGGGGCGTGGGGCGGGACTTGCGAAGGCTACTAGCGCGTGTAGTTTATACCCCGGTTTTCAGGAAAAGCCAAGGAAAATCGGCGCGCAGCGCGCTTTGCAGCAATGTTGAATTTGTTTTCACATCGGGATAACAAAACAACCGGGGGAATCCCATCGACCCGTGATCAGTCCACCAGCGGGGGCCCCCGCCAGGGGCCGCGCTCCATCTCAAGTTTCGCGGCGACCGCCAGCACCACTTCTTCTTCCCAGGGCCGTCCGACAATCTGCACGCCGATCGGCAAGCCCTCCTCCGAATTTCCCATCGGAACCACGGCGGCGGGAAAGCCCAGCAGGTTAAACCACTCGCAATAACTCCAGGCATCGAGATACTTCACCGTCTTCCCTTCCACCTGCCACTCCCGTTCGCCGTGGCGAAACGCGGGGATAGCAGCGGTAGGGCAAATCAGCACCGGATACTTCCGCATCTCGACCAGAATCTTCTCCCGCACCGCATCGCGTCCCAGCCAAGCCGCCAGCAGCGACTCCCCCGGGTCCGACGCGCTGAGGGGCGCGGGCGTGGCCTTGGTCCACGCAAAAAACTCCCGCAGAATCGGGCTCAGTTCGGGCTCGTGGCCACGCAACATCGGTTCCAGAATCATCCCTCCGGCCGTGCCGAAGAATTCCCACCACAGCTGCCGCGCTTGTTCGAGTCCCTCGGGACGGAAGGAATCGACACGAAATCCGCAGCTCGACAACAGAGACGCTGCCCGACTCACCGCCAACCTGGTTTCGCGCGTCACTGGAGTTCGGCCATCGTCTTCGAAGAACCCGATGGAGACCGACAGCACCGCAGCCTCATGAATCTCACGCACCTCCACCGGCGCAGAACACGGATCTCCATCACGAACATCGCCGTCGTCCCACCCCGCCATCACTTCAAAGAGTATTCGCACATCTTCTGTGGTGCGTGCCATCGGCCCCACCACTCCGATCAGGGCAAAGGGCCCGCCGGATTTCGGAAAGTGCCCGGTTGAAGGAATGCGTCCAGGAGTTGGCTTCAGGCCGCAAATCCCGCAAAAGTGCGCCGGCACGCGGATCGAACCGCCGCCATCGCTGCCCACGCCGCCAGCGGAAAGTCCCGCCGCGATGGCCGCAGCCTCTCCACCGCTCGATCCGCCCGCCGTGCGACTCCGGTCCCAAGGGTTGTTGGTGCAACCATAAAGAAGATTGTCGGTTTCCCACGCCATGAGCAGTTCGGGCGTGTTGGTAACCCCGAGGATCACCGCCCCGGCCGCGCGCAGGCGCGCCACCAACGGCGCATTCTCAGCTGCGATATGTCCGGCCCGCAAACGCGTACCCGCTTCACACCGATGTTCGGCAACATCAATCGCGGACTTGATGGATAAAGGCACGCCATGCAGCGGCCCGAGTTCATCCCCCCGCAGAATCGCCTTCTCCGCCTCCCGCGCCTGGGCCAGTACAGCTTCCGGCCTGCAATCGACGAATGCGTTCAGCCTTGGATTCAAGCGCTCGATGCGATCAAGGTGAGCCCTCGCCACCTCCACCGGCGAAACCGCTTTCCGGCGGATCTGCGATGCGATTTCCCGCGCCGAAAAAAGAAGAGGAGCGTTTGACGTCATAAAGTGTGGAGGACGGCGCAACGAAATTCAGGATATCAGCCAAGCTCGGGCGCGCGGGTGCCTGTTCGGTGACTTCCGCCTCCAGGCTGTCGACTTATCCGGCACACGAAGGTCCAGGCGATGACCCATGCCTCGGCAGGAACATCAAGACACCGCCGCGGTCCACTTGTTTTCGCGCAAGTCGGGTACGGATTCTACGCAGTTGGTCGCTCCACCCGTAGCGCCGACGTTGCGGGTCGCGGAAAACTGTCCACAACAGAACCCGTCCGTGCCCGCCCAGATTGCCGGTTATATTTATGGATCCGCCGTTCGCGAACAAGACATGCGACAAGTCTCCCAAATGAACCCCGGCGCCCCGTAATACTGTTTACGAAGGGACTGGCGAAATCAGTGCGCATCACCGAGCCATCCACGATTCCGGATGCCGTCGAAGGCGTTGCCTGTCACGTTTGCAACCGGGAGTCGCACGTTCCCGTTGCTTCTCGTCCGCCAACGACACGCGCGAGTCATTGGTGGCCAGAACGCCGACGCCGCTGGGATTGTTGCTGATGGAGTCATTCTGCCAGTCAATCTGAGCGCGCGAAGCCCGCAGACCGAATCCGACTTGCGAATTCTGGATGGTGTTCCCGTTCAGGCGGCAAACGGCGTTGTCAAAGCAGTCGATACTGCCGTTGATGGTGAATCCGTTCAAGGCGAAACGCCCTGAGTCCGCTACCGCGACGGCATCCACCGTCCCGTTGGATGCGTCGGTAATCGTAGCTCCCAGCGGACTGGCCTGCAGGGTCAGGTTGTTGAGGCGGGAGATGAGCACGTTCTCATGGCAATTGCCGGTCCCGTTGATGGTGTTCGGACCAAGCGGGTTCCGGGCGGCAAGCCGGGCAACGGCCGGATAGACGAGTCTGGCGTTCTGCTTTTTTTCCAGTAGAGTAAGGAGTTACATCGTCACGGTCGAGAACGAGAATCAGCTCCAGCGTGGGTACTGGGTGGTGGATCGACTTCGGTCGGAGCTCATCTCGTGCGGCGAAAGTCGCATTTTGATTTTGTTTTGAAGGGGCGCGGCTTTAGCCGCGCCGTAAAGACCCTAAATCACAAGCGGCTTTTAGCCGCCGAGGCTCGCATTCATGAAGCACATCCACAAGGTTGCCATACTCGGCGCAGGCACGATGGGCGCCCGTATCGCGGCGCATTTCGCTAACGCTGGCGTCCCCTCATTGCTGCTCGACATAGTTCCACCAGACGCGCCTCCAAACGGTCCCGCCCGCAACAAAATCGCGGCTGCCGGACTCGACGGGGCCATCAAATCCAAGCCCGCCGCGTTTTTCGAAGCATCACTTTCACGCCTCGTAACCGTGGGAAATTTCGACGACGACCTGAAACGCCTGGCTGAGGTCGACTGGATTATCGAGGCTGTAGTCGAGAACCTCGAAATCAAGCGGTCACTGCTAACAAAGGTGGAGGCCATCCGCAAGCCCGGCACCATCGTCACCACCAACACCAGCGGACTTCCGGTGGCGAAAATCTCCGACGGCTTTTCCGAAGACTTCCGGCGCTCGTGGTTCGGCACACATTTTTTTAATCCCCCACGCTATATGCGCCTGCTGGAACTGATCCCAACTCCGGAAGCGGATCGCACGCTGATCGAGGCCGTCACCCGCTTCTGCGACGCGCAACTGGGCAAGGGCGTCGTGCTGGCGAAAGATACACCCAACTTCATCGCCAATCGTATCGGCACATTTTCCGTCCTCAACGTGATGCGCCTCATGCAGGAAATGGACCTGAGCATCGAGGAGATCGACGCGCTTACCGGCCAAACCGTCGGCTGGCCGCGCTCCGCTACCTTCCGGACCATCGATCTGGTCGGCCTCGACATTCTCGGCCATGTAGTCACGAACATGACGCAGAACGTGCACGACGAGCGCAGCGAATTGCAGATTCCCGCTTTCTTTCGCCAGATGCTCGAACGCAAGTGGCTGGGCGACAAAACCAAAGGCGGCTTCTACAAGAAAAGTGTAGGGGGGGCGCCCTCGCCCGCCGAACCCTCCAAAAACAAACAGGACGAGCGCCTCGCCCTGGACTGGAGGACGCTCGAATATCATGCGCGGCAGAAGCCGAAATTCGCCGCCCTCGATATGGCGAAAAATGTCGAAGACACCGGTGCGCGAGTTCGAATGTTGCTAGGACTCGACGGCCACGCACCCGCCGCACCGCAAAAATCCGACAAGGCCAGCGCTTTCCTCTGGGCCGCCCTCTCCGACTTGTGGACATATTCCGCCAACCGCATTCCCGAAATCTCCGACTCCACGGTCGAGATCGATCGCGCCATGCGCCTAGGCTTCAACTGGGAACTCGGTCCCTTCGAACTCTGGGACGCGGCCGGCGTGGAAGCAACCGTAGCGCGCATGAAAAAAGAAGGGCGTCCCGTCGCGGCCAATGTAGAGAGGCTGCTCGCCTCGGGACAGAAATCCTGGTACGCCGATGATCCAAAGACTTCATCCGGCCGCAAGCATTGGGATCTGACAACCGGCAACTGGCGACCGGTAGCTGTCCAGGCCGGCGTCTGGTCGGTCGAAGTAGCAAAAAAGTCCAACGGCGTGGTCAAGAAAAATTCGAGTGCCTCGCTGGTCGACCTCGGCGATGGTGTGGCCTGCATTGAATTCCACTCCAAAATGAACGCCCTCGGCGCCGACATCATCTCGCTCATCATCCAGACGCTGAAGCCCGGCGGCCCCGGCGACGCCTTCGACGCCTTCGTCATCACCAACGACGCGCAGAATTTTTCCGTAGGCGCGAACCTGATGCTCCTCCTCATGTCCGTTCAGGAGGAAGAGTGGGACGACGTCGACCTGGCCATCCGTCAGTTCCAGGCTATGACGCAGGCCATCAAATTCTCACCCAAGCCAGTAGTGATCGCGCCCTTCGGACTCGCTCTCGGCGGCGGCTGCGAGGTCTCACTGCACGCGGCCGCTCGCCAACCGCACGCCGAGCTCTACATGGGACTGGTCGAAGTCGGAGTCGGCCTGCTTCCCGGAGGCGGTGGCTGCAAGGAAATGTTGCTGCGCGCGGTCGACAGCGCAGCTTCGATTCGTCCGGGCGGTCGGGGCGAATCGGTGGAGCTGATGGAAGCGATGAAGAAAGCCTTCGAAACCATCGCCACGGCGAAAGTCTCCACTTCGGCCCACGAAGCCCGCGGCCTGGGATTCCTCTCAAGCTCCGACCGCATCACCATGAACCGTGAGCGGGTTCTCTCCGACGCCAAAGCGCACGCGCTGGAACTCGCAGGCGCCGGATACGAGCCGCCTCAGCCGCGCACCGACATTCCCGCTCCCGGCGAAAACATCCTGGCCGCTCTCAAAATGGGTGTCCACCTGATGCGCCAAGGCGAATACATCAGCGATCACGAGCAGAAGTTAGCCACAAAAATCGCCGGAGTCCTGTGCGGAGGAAACATCACTCCCGGCACGCCAGTCAGCGAACAATACGTGCTAGATCTGGAGCGCGAAGCCTTCAAATCCCTATGCGGCGAAAAGAAGACCCAGGAAAGAATCCAATACACGCTGAAGACCGGCAAGACATTAAGGAATTAGCGCGGTCGCTTGCTCATCTGTGCCTACCGGTAGAGACGCGGCTTGCCGCGTCTCCACCCGAGGCACGAACAGCGGCAGGGAGCGCTCGGAGCCAATCCAGACTCCGCCGAACAGCGAATAAGAATCGGGTATTGGAAATCCGCAGTTGCGCGGCAACGCGAATCGGTTCAGCTTTTCAGACGACTCGGAAGAAGTGATTCTTACACTGGATTGACGATCTCGCGAATCAGTGGCCCGGTGGACTGGTCGAAGGATATTCAGCGATGGCAATGGACGCTGCACGCGTGCGCGAGGCGGAGGAGTGGTTGGAGGCGCTGATCGGCGACGCAGCCGAGCCGGCGTGAGTCTCGCTCGGTCCCCATTATCTCTAAGGGAAGAAATTCGCCAGCATCGTCCCGCTTGATTGTTGAGCGATCTCCTCCATCGCCAATTTCCAGCAGATAGCTGCGCGATTTACTTCGCCAGCGCCCGGTCCAGCGAGAACGCTCCCGCACCGCGCAACAACAGCGCCCCGGCTATGGCCAGCGCCAGCAAATGAAATTCGATCCCCTCGCCTTTTTGGCTGCCCATCCAGTTCATGAAGAAGCCAAACGGCAGGTGAACCATAAAGATAGCTCCAACCATCAGGCCGCCGACTCCGAAAGCGGCAATGCGCGTCAACAAGCCGACAATCAGCCCCAGCCCGGCAAAAAATTCCGTGCAGATGATCAGAAATGCCATCGGGGCGGGCATTCCCATATGCGTAAAGGCTCCCATGGTGCCGTGAAAACCAAAGCCCCCAAACCAGCCCAGCATTTTTTGCGCGCCGTGCGCGAAGAACACCACTCCCAGAACCACTCGCAGGATGGTCAAAGCCACGTCATTGCCAGTACCCATCAGTCGCTTCATCGCTTTCTCCTGGCGGGATCTGTCGTCTTGCGCGTCTTACGATGACGGTGGTCCCGCGATTGTCGTTACAACAACAATTCACTTCGATTCTCTTCCCCACCACAAGATTCACTTTTTCTCCGGGGACCTCAGCCACTCAACCGCGCCAGCCCTTCCCGAGAAATAATCCGCCTTCCGGATGCGGCGTATAATTTGTGAACTAGACTTCGTGAAGGATGGTACAGACGAAAATGTCGGCAGGCAATGGCGATTCGAAAAACGGCGCGAACGGCTGGAATAACGATAATGATTTGGCTGCGGTCCTCAAACCGCGGACAGAGTGGCTGGCCCTGCGGAAAGCCGAAAACACCGACGGCAACTTCTCCCAGATGCACTATGCGCGCCAAGGCGTAATGACCGGCGAGATGCGCTACATCGCTCATCGCGAGAAGATCGCGCCGGAATTGGTCCGCGATGAAGTCGCTCGCGGTCGCATGATCATCCCCGCGAACATCAACCATCCCGAACTCGAGCCCATGGCCATAGGCGTAGAGTCGCTCTGCAAGATCAACGCCAACATCGGCAACTCCGCCGTCACCTCCAACATAAAAGAAGAACTCAAGAAGTTGCACACCGCCGTTCACTATGGAGCCGACACCGTGATGGACCTCTCCACCGGCGGCGACATTCATACCATTCGCGAAGCCATCATCCGCCATTCCCCCGTCCCCATCGGCACGGTTCCGATTTATGAAGCCATCTCGCGAGTCAAGCGCGTAGAAGACCTCAACAAAAACGTGATGCTGGAAGTAATCGAAGAGCAGGCCGAGCAGGGCGTGGACTATATGACCATCCATGCCGGCGTGCTCATCCAGTACCTGCCCATGGTCTCGAAGCGCATCACCGGCATCGTCAGCCGCGGCGGCGCGATCCTGGGCCAATGGATGGCCTACCACCACAAACAAAATTTCCTCTACGAGTGCTTCGAGGACATCTGCAAGATTTTCGCGAAGTACGATGTAAGCTTCTCCCTGGGAGACGGCCTGCGTCCCGGCTGCATAGCCGACGCCAGCGATGAAGCGCAGTTCGCCGAGCTAAAAACTCTTGGCGAACTAACTCGCATAGCCTGGAAGCGCGACGTGCAGGTAATGATCGAAGGCCCCGGCCACATCCCCATGCACAAGATCAAGGAGCAGGTAGAAAAAGAAAATGCCTGGTGCGACGAAGCCCCGTTCTACACCCTAGGCCCACTGGTAACCGACATAGCTCCCGGCTACGACCACATCACCTCCGCCATAGGAGCGGCCATGATCGGATGGTACGGCGCGTCAATGCTCTGTTACGTAACTCCCAAAGAACATCTCGGCCTGCCCAACGAAAAAGACGTAAAAGACGGAATCATAGCCTACAAAATCGCCGCCCACGCCGCCGACATAGCCCGCCAGCGCCCGGGCGCCCGCGACCGCGACGATGCCCTAAGCTATGCCCGCTACAAGTTCGATTGGGAAAAGCAGTTCGAACTCTCCCTTGATCCCGAGACCGCCCGCTCCATGCACGACGAAACCCTTCCCGAAGAGGGATACAAAACCGCAGCCTTCTGTTCCATGTGCGGCCCAAAGTTCTGCTCGATGAATTACTCCAGCAAAGTGGACGAATACAACAAGCAGGTTCACGGCCTGGAAAAGAAAGACTACTCGGAGTTAGTGGAGAAGCTGGTAACCCTGAAGGAACTCACGTAGCGACGGACGCATTCGTCCCGTCCGCCGCCAACTCGCGAAACCCCACGAGCGATGCCTGCTATTGCGGCCATTCCGTGCCCATATTGTCGTCCGTGATCACGCGGACGCCCGCTGCACGAGCGCGGATATGGCCAGCAGTTTCCAAGGTGATGACTCCAGCCCGTAGGTCACGGTCCATCGTAGTCGCCATGGCCATCACTTCGAGCAACCGGCGGCGATGTTGCTCCCTGTGACGAGGCAAACACTGGCTGGCCATCGATTTTGTAACGCACCAGGAACGTCGAGCCCACCTCTTGCATCGAGTTGCAGGGGCGTATCACTGACCGCCATAAAATTCGCTAAGCGCATTCCAAAGGGAAAAGCACTGACGCCAGTCAGCATGGCTTCTTTCGAGCCGGTGGTGTTGTAAAGATGCACTCCCGCCGGATTCAAATGCCGGCGAACCAGCTGCAGAAATTCCAACGAGGGAAGGTTGGACATGTTGGAACGCCAGCGATAAGAAGTGTTCATTAGAATGACGCCCAATTTGTGTCCCGGGTTCCGCATCAGCCAGCGGCGGCCATCGTCGACGTCGATGCGCACCTGCGGATTTTGCAGCATGGCCACCTCGGGAACGCGCTGGATGAAGCAGAAGGCCGTTGCCCTGAACTAGCCCGAACGCCTGCCTTCTCAGGACCTGCGAGCCGAAATGACAGTAATAATGAAGGTTGCGACGAAGCGCCCCTGCCTCTACCGCAGCAGCGCCGGCTCCCACCACAGCGCCGGTGCCTGGCCGTGGAAATCGCCGGTTCGGCGGTCGGGTGAAAAGGCGATCCGTTCTTGTGCTCCACTATTACCCGCGTAATCTTCCCCTCGCCTCCGGAGTCAAGGTACGGTTGATCTTCGCCGTTTGTCCGAGATTCTTGCGCTCGGCCTGGAGTCTCTAGTGTTGAATGCGCGTGGCATGTGGGCGCTCGCGATCGTCGGATCTTTACTCATCGGCTTTACTGTGTTCTGGCTTTCTCCGGAAGGCGGCGAACGCGAATTCGGGCGCGCCGTCGAAGCCGCAAAGCTGGTGCGCAGCTATCGATACGCGTCCGTAACCGCCCCTCGCCCGACGCGCCACACCGAAGCGCACGGCGAGATGAGCTGTTCGCAGGCCGCGTTCCACCAACTCATTCATGTGGTTGATCAAGATCTGAAACCATCCGACTTCGTTGAGGAAACCGTGCGTTTGAATACCGGAACGTTTCAGCGCGCAGGAGACGGCGCATGGAACCGGCGGACGCTCTCGGAAGGATGGGAAAAGCCCGAGCAGCTCTGCACCAATCTCAGCAGCGGCGTCGATATTCAGTTCCTTCCCGACGTGAGCCGGATGCAGAAGAATGGAATCTTTGAAAGAGGCGAGAGTAAGGATGTAAACGGCGTTCAGTGCCGGGTGTGGAAAGTCCAAGTCACCGAGTACGGCTCGGGACTCGAGAACCGAACGGTCTGCCTCGGAGTGAAGGACCATCTCCCGTACGAAGTCACCTCCGACTACGATGGTTCACGAACCACATTTTCCGATTTCAACGCCGCCATTGAAATCCCGGAGATGACTTCGATCGCAGCTTCCGACGATGGTTCCAGGGCGAATAACCCCTGATCCAGGCGAGGTGGGAGTCCTCGCCATCTACCACGGCGCGCAACAGTGGCGAGGGGCTTTCTGAGCGTTAGCCTTTTGATCACAGCCCCTGCCCCCTACCGCATCAGCGCCGACGCGCACCATAGCACCGGCGCCTGGCCGTGGAAATCGCCGGTTCGGCGGGCGCGGGCGAGGTAGTAGTCGAGATCATTTTTCTTGCCGGTGCCTTCGCAGACGCTGGTCACGTCGGCGTTCTGGTCAATGTAGCCGACCAGCGCCAGCCATCCTCTGCGAGCTGCAGGGCCGTAAGTGGCGGGGTCGAGCCATCCGTTTTTTACGCCGGTGATCAATGCAAAAGTGAACATGCCAGTCGAGGAAGTTTCCGGCCACGCCTCGGGATGGTCAACCAGTTGCCTCCACATGCCGTCTTTGCCTTGGAAACCCAAAAGCGCCGGCATCATCTTCCGGTATGCCGCCAGAATACGCGCGCGCTGGGGATGGTCCGCGGGCAGCGCACGCAGCAAATCGGTCATACCGGCGGCCACCCAGCCATTGCCGCGTCCCCAATAGTAGGGCGCATCGGACGCGTGGAAGAACAGACCGTTGGGTTGCTGCAACCGGTCTAGGTAAGCGACCATTTCCAGCGCAGCGCGATCGAGATATTTGGAATCTCCGGTAGCGCGAAACGCCTGCACCTGGACCATGGTGATCATGTACATGTCGTCAATCCAGAAGCGGGTTTCACGGGTCAGCCCGTCCGGCATCGGATTTTCCCACTGCCGGTCGGCGAACGACCTGCCGAGCTCGAGGTATTTTGGGTCTTTGGTCTGCTGATAAATTTCCAGTGGAACCGTGCCGAAGACGGTGAAGTCCACATGCCGGTCTTTGCCGATGAGACCGGTACCCGCCGGCGTCATCAGCGGATCGAAACGCTGAATCAGTTTTGCGGAGAGACCCTTATCGCCGGAAAGCTGTGCGAAAGTCAGCGCACCGTACCAGGTACAGACCTCCTGATAGACGATGCGCTTAGGATCCGCGTGAGGACTGATGACGAAGTGTTCGGACACGCGTTTGCCGACTTCGGCGGGGGAAGTGCCGGCGGGCCAGTCGGTGAAGTAGTTGGTCTCGGCGGCGGCCGGAAGGGCAAGAGCAAGGAGCGCAACTGCGGCCACCAGTATCATGAAAGGTTTTGAGGCTCTCTGCCTGGGGAGTGCGGACATGCGGGTATCATAATATCCAACCACATATCGAACCGCCGTCGCCGGCGAATTCCCGCCCCGTTCGTGGAGGCGCAATAACAGTTCGTTTCCTCGGTGCCTTCAATGCGAAAGACCACCGTAACTTGGCAGCATTCCAATCTTCATAGGAAAATCCGGAACGATCGTGGGTCCCGCGCTCTCTGCGCCCCTCGATCTTTTCCGGCCATAGCCGAGATCAAGGCGTAAACGCTATTCGTCTTTCGCCAACCATGCCAGAGCTTCCTCGCGGGTCTTAAAAGCGGGAAACTCGCGGCGGGAGAAGTCACGCAGCGTCTCCGAGAACGCATGAGGAAAGTTCTCTGCTCCCATCCACGCGGATTTCTTGACATGAGGCTTGTCAAACACGGCGCTCTCTTTCATGGCCTGAATGGCTTCCTTGTCAAAGGATGCTCCCGTGAAATCGGACAGGATCAATACCGAATTGCGCGGAAGCGCAGTCACCACTTCGGGAACCGCCCGGCAAACCTTTTCTACCTCGGCCGCCGAACAGTTTGAAAAATCTACTAGAAGAATCTTTATACCTGCATGAGAAATCCACCGAATACGGTCGCTCATGTGACTTCTTTCCGGCGCAGGTGCGAGTTTGTGCTGGCGTCCGCCGAATGTCAACAGGCGTTAAAGTGGCCCACCCGCCTCTCGAAGTCAGCCGACCGCTGACTTCCTGCGCATCCAGACATCCCAGGTAACTCGACCAGCTTCCTGATCCGTCAGCGGGCGGCCCGCCGCCTTGAGGGCCAGCTTGATCTGGCCGTGGTGGTAGCCCTCGTGCCAGATCATGTGCTGAAGTAGGAGGATCGGGTGGTCGTAATGGAGGTTCATGTCCTGGCCTGCTTCCACCCGGGTCTTGACCGCGTCGCGCACCGCCTTGGCGCTGTCGTTCAGCTTTTGCGCGAGGTCATCGCGGTCGCGCTCGTCCATCCACTCCTCCACGGGAAGGTCTCTGGCGAACTCGGGGGCATCCTCGGAGATGAACACCAGTCGTACATAGTGTATGTGCGTAAAAAGCTCCGCGACGGACGGGCTGTCCCCCAACACCCGGGCCTCCAGTCCACCCTCCGGCAGGGCGCGGAGCAGGTTGAGCAGGATCGTGTTGTTCCGATCCCAGGAGTCCAACAGGGCCTCGAGCAGGCTCTGATCGCGTGTACTTGACATCATGATCTCCGTTCGTTGCCATCATAAACTCGACCGAGTCTGCGATAGCGCCACGTATAAAGCTGAGCATCAGGCCGAGGAGCCGTTGGAGAGGTCGTGAAGGGAGAATCACGATCTCGAAATGCGCGAAACTTGGGCGATGCGCCGGTCGCCAGGTAAGTTCTGCAAACTCATGGTATTGCGGAGAATTGGGGGCATAATAAACTCGGTAATGCATCAATAGTAAATACCCAAGAATTGAAGTCAAACCGAAAACTCGGAAGCCCTCCGACCCAGCAGCGGGTTCACCTCTCTTGTAATTCACACTCTAAAGTCCGCCACGCCGTTCCAGACCAACTGCACCGCAATCGCGAGAATCAGGAATCCGAAAATGCGGTTGATCGCGCCCACCGCGCCGGGTCCAAGACGCTTGACGAACGGACCTCCCAGGACCAGCAATAGATAGACGGTCAGGCCAAGCGCGACGATTCCGATCACCATGCCCAGGTAAGAAAGAAAGTGGTCGGCGGTGGCGGCAAGCCCCATGACCACACCGATCGAGCCCGGCCCGGACAGCATCGGCATAGCCATCGGCGTAAGCGAAATGTCCTCCTTGGTCAGAGCCTCGCTGCTTTCCGCCGTCGTCATGCGGCTGGAGCCGGTCACCATGCCCCACGCCGTATTCGCCACGATCAGCCCGCCCGCAATTTTCAATACGGGCAGCGAAATCCCAAAAAAGTTGAGCACGAACCGGCCAAAGAACATAAAGGTAACCAGGATCGCGATTACATAGAGGGCGGTTTTCAACGCGGTGCGCCGGCGTTCGTCCGGCGTGAAGTCGGCGGTAAGAGTAAAGAAAACCGGAATGCCGCCAAGCGGGTTAACAATGGGGAAAAGCGCGAAGAATGTTGCCGCCGCTGCGCTGGGCAGGTCGTGCAGCGCGTGCTGAATAGCCATCTGCGGGTTCATTGACTCTGTAGTCGCTGGAAAGGCTCCCGGCGAAAGAAATTCGAGTATACCGTGCGACGCCAAACCGGCCGAGCGTCTCGTACAGAGAGAACGTAGTACGACCCGCGCGCGGCAAAATCTTCACCACCGGGAGCACAGAGGAACGCAGGGACAGGCTGAGCGTCATAGACTTGCGCCTTCCCCTGTGAACCTCTGTGCTCCTGCGGTGAGGATTTGCTTGGGAGTTGCTACTTGAAATCCGAATGGTATTTGACGCCGGAGTCCTGCTTTGCCGCTTTCGAAGCAGAATTGCTGTTGGCGACGGTATTCGCTGCGATCACGCCATTAAGTTTGCGCGAACTCGGCTGCAGAGTAACGGACAGATGCGAGGCCTTGGCTCTCGATGCCGCTTCGTCGAAAGTACGCTGGCGGAAATAAGTGACCGTGTCGCGCGCGATCAAGTCTTCACCGTGTCTGCGTGGGACCACGGCCCCACTGTCGGCAGTCGCGGCTGCGGCCTTCGCGACTTCGGATTCCTTCGGCATGTAGTTGGAATTCGGTTCCGATTTATTAGCTGGCGGCGATACTGGTTTTTTCCCCGCGTCTTTATTATGACCCGTGGCGTTCAACAACTTCATCTCGGTCGACGCCGCCGCGGAATTTTGTGCGGCGGAAGCTCTGCCTGTCCGGCGCATGCCGAACCCGAGAACGAGCGCCAGCAGCACCGCGCTGAGAACAGTTAGAGCAATGCGCCAGAATGACCATCCCGCGGGAAGATCACGCCATTCCCACTCTCGCACTGTGCGGGCAATCGCTAGCTTGGCGATCGCTAGCCTGGCGATCGTTAGCCTGGCGATCGTTAGCTTGGCGATCGTTAGCTTGGCGATCATTTGTTGTTTGGCGAACATCGGCCGAGCCATGGTTGAGACCTCTACCGCATCATGGCCCGGTGGATCCACCGAGAGCGATAGCAATGGATCCGGCTGCAAGATCAGCCGAGCGCCCTCTACCGAATCTGGTTTGGGGTCGAGTCCGGGGTCGAGTTTCGAATCGTCCAGAATTTTAGCTGTCTGGGAAACGGCTGCAAATACCTGCTGCGGAGCGTCCGCAGGCAACTCCACATCCTCATCTTCATCGCTCCGCTCGGCATTGAAGCTGACAGGCGGTTCCGGGAAGTCAACCTCTTTATGAGGCTCCGGCGGCGGCCTGCGGATGAAGTCCGGCATGGGTGCTTTCAAATAATGCACAAATTCAAGCGACCGAGAACGTTCGCCATTGCGCGCTTCCACGCTCGCTACCAACTGATTTCCCGGATCCTCTTCGACGCGCAATTCCAGGTCAGCAAGATTATCGGGGATCGAGTCGGGAGAAACGATTTCGACCGCATAACCGCGGGCAAGCAGATCAAACGCCAACTGTCGGGAACACGGACGCGAACGCGTAATAATCCTTGCCAATGCCATAAAGCTCGTGCCGCCCTTGCGGTGTTTGCCTGGTCGCGTCTTTGATGCGGAAAACCATTAATGGGTTAGCGATATTGTTCCAGCACCAGAGCGGCCCGGTTCAAAGCGGCCGCCAGATCGGCGATTTGCCGTTCGGTCCGGTGTAAATCCCCCCGATCGATCGCCTCGTTCACCCCCGGAATCACCACGGCTGCGTATCCCGTGTACTGTCCTGGAGCGTAAATGGCATGACGAAACCACGGACGGTTCGGTAACCCCTCTGGAATCAATAGCGCCCGCTCCGCTTCCCGGAGTTTGACGTTCATGCGATCCGTCGCCCCAAGGACTTTCCGTTGCTTGTGCAGCATTTTTGCGCCAGCCTCCTGGAGGTGGCGCGCGCCTTCCAGGGCCGCCGAGAAGTCAGGCGCCTTGTCTCCGAAGCGCTCTTTACTTTTGCTCCTGGCAGCATCGAGGTAAACCATAATTTCCTTCCCGTAGTTCTCGTAGTCGTAGGGAAGTACGTCGGCGCTCGCCATGCGCAATACCTCCAGACCATAAATGCGGGCCATCTGCTGCTCGTAGAGGAAGTCAGGGTCGCCGAACTTCTTGAACCAGTTGAAGTTATCGAAGGCTGAGTGATACACGCCATAATCGCCGCTCGAACTGATATCCGTGGAAGGCACACCCAGATGCTGCAGGAAAACGGTGTAGTCGGAACCACTGCCGAGGTCCCCCACTGGCACATCGCTGTGCGGTGCCGCCGGCGGCGGGCGGAAGGTGCTGGTTTCCTGGGGCCGGGAGTTCTCGGGGCTGGGCTGGCTCGTCTTCTTCCACGTGTCGTACACGGTTCCGCCTTGCGGCGAAGGCACCGCCTTCGCAATCTCGCGGATAAACTCTTTCAGACTGGGAACTCCTGAAGCTCCGAACTTCTTACCCGATACCGCCACGTCCATGTTGAAATAGGCGTCAGCGCTCCCCAGTTCCTGCGCATGATCTTCGCCCCACTCGGTGGAACCGATTAGCCCTTCCTCTTCCGCGTCCCAGCTTCCGAACACCATCGTCCGCTTGGGCTTCCACCCAGACTTCAGCAACTCGCCCAACCCGTGCACCGTCTCCAGCAGTGCCGCCGTGCCGCTGTTTGGATCCACCGCTCCATATACCCAGGCATCGCGATGATTGCCTGCTACCACCCACTCGTCGGGCGATGACCTGCCCCGAACCTTGCCGATGACATCCCAGATGGTGCGGAACTGGTAATCCTGCTCAAGGTGCATCTTCACCCTCGCGGGGCCGGGACCAACGTGGTAGGTAAACGGCAGTGCTCCCTGCCATTCGCGCGGCGAGAGCGGCCCGCCGAGGTGCTCGAGAATCGGCGAGGCATCGGCGTAAGAAAGAGGAGTCACGGGAATCTTCGGCAACTGCTCGGATTCAGCGGGAGATACCCTTTTGGAATCCGGAAGACTGGGAGTGGACGCCATTCCCGGTGTGGTCGGGTCTCCGGGAAACTGGAACATGTATCCGACCGATCCTCGCTGCACCCCGCTCGCCGGGCGCCACGGCCCTTTCGGATAAGCGTCGCCGCGGTAGTAGCCATCGTCTTTCGGGTCGGAATAAATGATGACTGCCGCCGCCCCGTGTTCCTGCGCCACGAACTCTTTCACGCCGCGGAAATTCTCACCGTAACGGACGATAACGATCTTGCCGCGCACATCGACGTTCATCTCTTTCAGCTTGTCAAAGTCAGCGGGCGATCCGTAGTTCGCATAGACAACCTCGGCTTCGGCATCGCCTGAGGGCGACATTCCGTTGTAAGCGGTCACGACGCGCGGATCGTCCGCCAACGAATCGCCGTCGACGTGCTCGCGCCGCGGCCCATGCATCTCCACGCCGTCCGGCGCGGTCAGGTCTACGCGAATCTCGGCAGGATAATTGAGCCATACTCTGTACTCGACAATCTCAGTATCCAGTCCGGCCTCGCGAAACTTCTTCGCCACATACTCGGCGGTCGCTTTATCTTCCGGAGATCCGGCGATGTGCGGGGCTTGCGTCAGAATGCGCAGATGCTCCTCCGCCAGCTTCGGATCGGGCACAGCCATAAACTTCTTTTCGACTTCCCGCTCGCCGGCAACATCGCGGAACCCACTGATGGCAGTGCTCTCTGCCTGGACTCTATCCTTTTCTTGATTCTTATCTTTATTGTTATCTTTACCAGCCTGATCCAACGCTTGCAGGTTCGAACCAATCAGCACGAAAAACAGAAAAGCAGCCGAGAGAACTTTCATGAAGCTCCTTGTAAGAAAATGTGGACAAGACTGATTCAGATTTTTTCCAGCACCGCGAGAATTTCGTCCACGGGCGCAACCCGATCGTCGGAGTAGGTCTTGCGGAATACGACGCTGCCGCCGCGATCCACTACGAACACGGCCCGTTCGCTCGCTCCCGCACCTGCTCCCGACTTCCGCAAAACACCGTAACCGCCACTGACTTCCCCATGTGGCCAGAAATCGCTGCACATCGGAAAGTCGAAGGGGCCAATCACGCGTTCCCAGGCCGTAGTGTTCATCACCGAATCCACCGTGATGGTCACGATTTCCGCGTTGCTCGCCAGCACTTGCGGACGTTGTGCCTGGTAGCTGACCAACTGGCTCGCGCTGATTTCCTGCCAGTTAAACGGATAGAACGCGAGCACCACATTTTTCTGTCCGCGATACGCGCTCAGACGCAATGGCTGCCTGACGCCCGCAATCAGCGCCGGCAGCTCGAAGTCCGGTGCCGCATCCCCGACCGCCGGCGTTCCGTTCTCGAGAACTCCGCGTACACGCTCCTCTGACATAAAATCCGGCGCCAGCCTTCGGACGAATTCGGCAAAACCAAGATTGTACCGTGCGCAGGGAGCCGCCAGTGGAACGCGCTACACTAAAGAGCGATGAGTAAGCCGCCAACGGCTCGTTTTTCTGATCGGGTGGAGAACTACGTTCGCTATCGCCCCGGATATCCGCCTGAAGTTCTGGACCTTCTTCGCGCCGAATGCGGACTGCGGCCGAGTCATACCGTCGCTGATATCGCCTCCGGCACAGGCGCGTTTACCCGCCTCCTTTTGGAAAATGGCAATTCCGTCTTTGCCGTCGAACCCAACGCGGCAATGCGCGAAATGGGCATCGCGCAGCTCGAGTCCTTCGGATCCAATCGGCCGGTGTCCGTCGCCGGAACGGCCGAGGAGACGACGCTGCGCTCCGCTTCCGTCGACTTCGTCACCGCCGCCCAGGCCGCACACTGGTTTGATTTACCGCGCGCCCGCGCGGAATTCGTCCGCATTCTGAGGCCGGACGGGTGGTGCATCTTGATCTGGAACGAGCGCGAGACCGCAAGCACCCCTTTCCTGCGTGACTACGAGCAGCTCCTCCTGACTTATGGCACCGACTATAAAGAAGTGCGCCACGAGCGCACGACCGCCATGATCCCTGAGTTTTTCGCGCCCGCGCAGTCCAAGGAGCGTGCCTACAGCCTGCGCCAGCAGTTTGACTACGAAGGTCTCGCTGGACGACTGTGGTCTTCTTCATACGCGCCGCTCGAGGGTCATCCCAGCTACCTGCCCATGATGCAGGAACTCCAGCGGATCTTTCGCGCCCATGCTAGAGATGACACGGTTGACTTCGAATACAAAACGCGCGTCTTCTACGGACATTTGTAATTTAAGAGCATTGGGTTTCAAATCGCCATTACAGATTACAAATTGCCGGTCGCCATGTCTGAACCCAAATCTTTCCACATGTCTCCCGAGGAGTTCCGCCGCCAGGGCCACGCCGTTGTGGACTGGATCGCCGACTATCATTCCCGCATCGAAAGTTTCCCGGTTCTCTCGCGAGTGCAGCCGGGCGAAATTCGCTCGAAGCTGCCACCAAATGCGCCGGAGCAGGGCGAAGCCTTCGACCAGATTCTGGGCGACATCGAACGCGTCATCCTTCCGGGCATCACGCACTGGCAGTCGCCCAACTTCTACGCCTACTTTCCGGCGAACGCCTCCGGGCCGGCCATTCTCGGCGATCTTCTCTCCTCCGGACTGGGTGTGCAAGGGATGCTTTGGTCGACCAGTCCGGCGTGCACCGAACTTGAAACGCACGTGCTCGATTGGCTGGTCCCCATGCTGGGCCTGCCGGAAAAATTTCTTTCCACCAGCAGCGCCGGGGGGGGAGGAGTCATTCAAGACACGGCGTCGAGCGCCTCGCTCTGCTCCCTGTTGGCCGCGCGCGAGCGTACAACCCAATTCGCCAGCAATCGCAAAGGCTGCGATCGACGCCTGGTCGCCTACTGCTCCACACAGACTCACTCCTCGATCGAAAAGGCGATGAAGATCGCCGGCATGGGCTCGGACAACCTGCGGCAGATCGAAGTGGACAAGAACTTCGCCATGCGCCCCGATGCATTGGCGCGCCAGGTCGAGTCCGACATCAAGGCCGGCTCCATCCCCTGCTTTGTCTGCGCCACCGTGGGGACGACGTCTTCGAACGCGATCGATCCGGTCCGCGAAATTGCCCGCATCTGCCGCAACCACAGTCTCTGGCTGCACGTGGATGCTGCCATGAGCGGCACGGCCGCGCTCTGCCCGGAGTTTCGCTTCGTTCGCGATGGCGTGGAATTCGCCGACAGTTACTGCTTCAACCCGCACAAATGGATGTTCACCAACTTCGATTGCAACGTTTTCTACGTCGCCGACAGGAAGCACTTGATCCAAACGCTTTCCGTCCTGCCGGAATACCTGCGCAACCAGGCGACGGAATCTGGCGCCGTCATTGATTACCGCGACTGGCACATCCAACTCGGGCGCCGTTTCCGTTCGCTCAAGCTTTGGTTCGTGATCCGCTATTACGGGATCGAAGGCCTGCAGCACCACATTCGCGAGCACGTGCGTCTGGCCGAGCGATTCGCCGCCTGGGTGGGCGACGATTCGCGCTTCGAACTCGCCGCCCCCGCCCAGCTCAACCTCGTCTGTTTCCGTTTGCGTGCGGGAGATCGTACGTCCCAAGATCAGGCCAATCAACTCCTGATGGAGCGGCTGAATCGCAGTGGCGACCTCTACCTCACGCATACCAAGCTCGATGGCAAATTCACGCTTCGATTCTGCGTCGGGCAAACCAACACACAGGCGCGCCACGTGGAACGCGCCTGGCAGCGCATTCAGGAAGAGACGGGGAAGCTACGGAACTCCTGATGCTGTGTCCATATCGCTCGTGTGGGAAGGGGCGCCACCGCCAGTCCAAGCCGAGCGCAGCTCGGCAGCTGCCTGGGGTCACTACAACGTTGGATTCGCGATAGAGTGTCAGTGATGGAGCGGGAAATTTCAGCCGGCGGCGTCGTGCTTCAGCAAATTTCGGGAATCTGGCACGTCGCCCTGATTGAGCCGCGAAAAGACGAGCCCCAGATAAACGAGCCCAAGACAGAAAGTCTCAAACCCGCATCTTCAAAGACGCCGCGCAAGCGCAGCCGTGCCATGTTGACCCTACCCAAAGGCTTGGTGGACGCTGGCGAAAAACCGCAGGCTGCCGCCGTACGCGAAGTGCTGGAAGAGACCGGCCTTACGGCCGAACCGGTCACAAAGCTCGCCGACAACAGGTATGTCTACGTCCGCACCTGGGGCGACGGCAAACGCGTTTTCAAAATCGTGAGCTTCTACCTGATGCGCTATGTCTCCGGCGAAATCGACAACCTCGCTTCTGACATGCGTATCGAAGTCAAGCGAGCTCTCTGGGTGCCCCTCACCGACGCGGCCAGCCAACTTGCCTACAGCAACGAGCGCAAGCTACTTCGTCAGGCAGAGGACTACCTGCAAAACCACGGCCTCTCTTGAGCGAAGCGAACGTAGCGACAGCCGAGGGCGGCTGTCCCTACGCCACCGCTCGCGAAGCCCGATCGATGGTCTTCTTTTCCTCCGCCGTCAACCGTCTCACCGAGGCCTTCTTCAGATCGCCCAGCTCGAGCGGCCCAATCGACACTCGCACCAGACGCAATACCCGAACCCCTTGAGCTTCGAGCAGACGCCGAATCTGCCGATTCTTGCCTTCGTCGAGAGTAATCTCCAGCCAGCTATTCTTATCGCCATGCCGCAGAAGGCGTGCTCCCTTGGCGCGCAAAGGTTCAGCGGGTTCACGCTCCAACGACTCGCGCTCAACGGAGGCCCCAACCGCGCAACCTCGAGTGATTCTCGCCAGCAGATCGGCGTCCGCAACGCAATCCACCTGTACATGATATTTCTTATCCAGATGACTGGCCGGCTCAGTGATCTTCGCCGCCCACTCCGGATCATTGGTCAAGAGCAGCAGCCCTTCGCTCGCCTTATCCAACCGTCCCACGGGACCGACCCACGGCAACCCCGGCTCCAGCAGGTCGTAAACCGTCTCGCGTCCTTTCTCATCGGATGCGGTCGTCACTACGCCGCGCGGTTTATTCATGATGAGGTAGATCGCCGGCTGTTTGTCGAGCGGCAAACCGTCAACCTCAATCCGGTCCTGAGGCATTCGCGCCGAGCGCTCCGGATCCCGGACGATTCGCTCATTCACAGTGACGCGTCCAGCACGAATCAAAACAGCCGCCTGAGATCGCGAGCAATAGCCCATCTTGGAGAGCGCTCGCGCCAGCCCAATTCGTTTCTCTGTGCTCACATCCGTATGCTAAATGGATACCGGCTCAACAACTCTGTTACTCCGGCAGTTTTTGGATGCCCCTGATCCTGAGCTCTGCTTCCGCCAGTGGAGCGCCTGTTCCCGGCTGGCTTCCTCCCACGCTGATGTGATACGCCCCCTCGGCGACAATTCGATCTCCCTTTTCGTTCACTTCGCTCAAATCACCCGCATCCAGCGTGAAATGGACATGCTTGGTTTCGCCGGCTCCGAGAGGCACCCGCGTGAACCCACGCAGCGCGCGAATCGGCGCACCCGGAGACCGTGGAAAACTCACGTATAGTTCCACAACTTCGTCACCTTCGCGCTGGCTCACGTTCCTTACATCCGCTTCCACCTTCAGGGAATCGCCCGCCTTCAGACTCGTTGTAGAGAGCTTCAAATTGCTGTAGTTAAATTTCGAGTAACTGAGTCCATAGCCGAACCCATAAAGAGGCTGGCCGTCAAAATAGCGGTAAGTCCGGTTCTTCATCGAGTAGTCTTCAAAGACGGGCAACTGCTCGACGCTCTTGTAAAACGTTACCGGCAGCCGGCCAGCCGGATTATTCACGCCCGCCAGCGTTTGGGCAATGGCAGTTCCGCCTTCCTCGCCTGAGTACCAAGCGTCGAGAATGGCGTTCGCGTGTTCATTTGCCCAATTTACCGAGAGCGCGCTGCCGTTCATTAGAACAACGACGAGCGGCTTGCCCGCGCCCTTCAGCGCTTCCAGAAGATCCTCTTCCTGTTTTGGCAGATCGAGGCTGGTTCGGTCGCCTCCCTTAAAGCCGGGCACGTCCACTTGCATCTCCTCGCCCTCAAGTTTTGAAGTGATGCCGACAACCGCGACGACCACATCCGCTTGCTTTGCCGCGGCAACCGCTTCGGCGATCGGATCGGAAATAAAATTCAGCCAGACCAGCTTCGTACCAACACCCCCGCGCAGGTATTGGACTCTCAAAGCATAGCGATGCCCCTTCTCGAGTTGGAGTGTCTTGGTCGTCGGTGTCGGATCGTGCAACGTAAGGTCATCCACAATCAGTTGTCCATCGAACCACAGCTGGTTCATGGAACCCGCGAGACCGATTTCGAAAGTACCCGACTCGGCGGGCGTCAGAAAGCCTGTCCAGCGTGCCGAAAAATCCTTCATGCCGGGGGGCGGCGTAAGCGCGGATGGATCCTGATTGAAACGCCGAACATCCACCGCCTTGTCCACGCGGACCACCTGCGGCGTACCCGCAAGATTCTCGCCGGAAAAATATTCTCCCTTCAAACCGGCTCGACCGTCGCCGGTCGAGAGCACGTCTGTGGGGACGACCGTTGGTTGTCGCAGGAAGTTCATCCCCGGCAAAAAGGTGACCTCGCCGGAAAACTGTTTGCGAATGCCATCCAGAGCCGTGGTCGCCTGTGACGCCGTGCCACTGTAGTTGCCATGGAGCACGCTGACCGATTCGGCGAGCGGCCCGAAGACTGCAATCGTTCGGACATCCGGACTCAACGGAAGCACACCGTCATTCTTCAGCAGCACCATCGATTCCCGCGCCAGCTTCAGCGCAAGCGCCCGGTGCGCCTCGTTGTCGATTTCCGAATCCGGCGCCTGTGCATAGGGCACCATCTCGGGAGGATCGAACAATCCCAGCCGGAAACGTGCCGTGAACAGGCGTTTCAGCGCAACATCAATATCTTTTTCACTCAGAAGACCCTGCTTCACAGCGTCCAGATACTTCCCATAGTCGGAGTTGTCCGTGGCCTTGGTGAAAAAGTCCGCGCACTCATTGTCCATGCCCGTTTTCATCGAAACCGCGGCGGCTTCGGCCATGCTCTTGGTGAACTGGTGGCCCTTGAAGATATCCACAATTGCATCGCAGTCGGACACGACATACCCATTGAACTTCCAGGCGCCGCGCAATTGATCTTTGAGCAGAAAGGTATTTGCGCAGGCTGGCTCTCCGTTGACCCGGTTGTAAGCGCACATGACCGACTCTGCCTTGCCTTCCGTAACGGCGGCCCGGAAGGCGGGCAGATACGTGTCCTCCATGTCGTGCTTCGACACCTCGATATTGATGGTGTGCCGCGACGGCTCCGGCCCACTGTGCACGGCAAAATGCTTGGGCGTAGAGATCACTCGAAAATACTTCGGGTCATCGCCTTGCATTCCGGTAACGAAGGCTACCCCCATCCGCCCCGTGAGAAATGGATCCTCGCCATAGGTTTCCTGTCCGCGTCCCCAGCGCGGATCGCGGAAAATATTAATGTTCGGCGACCAGAAGTCCAGGCCCTCCATGATGTCCCGCCGGCCGGCGCGTACCGCCTGGTTATGTTTCGCTCGCGCTTCCGTGCTGATAACCACTGCCATCTCATGGATCAAAGGAACGTCGAAGGTGGCGGCGAGTCCAATCGGCTCCGGAAACACGGTGGCGGTTCCAGCGTTGGCGACTCCATGCAAGGCTTCACTCCACCAGTCGTAGGCAGGAACCTGGAGCCGCGGGATCGCTCGCGCCTGGTTCACCAGTTGCGATGCCTTTTCCTCGAGCGTCATCCGCGCCACCAGGTCGTCAACCCGCTCATTCGTCGGCAGGGAGGGGTTCAAATAGGGCAGAACACTCGCAGGCTTCGTGTTCTGCGCGACGGAGCCGACTACCGCTACAAACAGGGCAACCACCAGCGTCGCAAACATTCGAATACGATATTCGTGCATGGGGCGGCACTCCTCGCGGGCAGTATGATTCGAAACGAGCGGACTCGACGTTTACGGGCGCGATGAAGTATAGCACCGTCAACGTACACGTAAAAGAAATTCCGCAGTTTTTTGCCACGCGCTCGATCACGATAAGTTGTATGATCCGCAACAGTAAAACATGTGGGTTGGGGCGTGAAGAAACAGAGACGCGGAATCCATTTGATCGCCGAACTGGCGAACGTCTCGATCGGGACGGTGGATCGCGCCTTGCATGGGCGCGACGGGATCAACGAGTCTACGCGCGAGCGAATACTGCAGATTGCGCGACAAATATCCTATACGCCGAACCTGGCGGCGCGCGCTTTGTCGGTCTCCAAGGCTCGCTTTCGTATCGCAGTCTGCATACCTCGGGAAATCCATTTTTTCTATGATCAACTTTGGAGCGGGGTCCTGGACGAAGCTCGTCGCGCTGCACAGCTTGGTGCGCAGTTTATAAACCGCCCGATTCGCGCGCTCGGGGAGGGGGATGCCAAGGCCTTCAAGGAACTCGTGAAGAGCGGCGTCAACGGAATCATTCTCACCGCAGGAAACCCGCAACGTCTCACGCCTCTCATCGACGACGCGGAAGAAAAAGGCATCCGCGTAGTTTGTGTCTCCACCGATGCCCCCGAAAGCCGGCGGTCGAGTATCGTTTGTGTAGAACCGTGGTTGAATGGCCGGCTGGCAGGGGAGTTGATGGGGAAATTTGTGCCGCCGGGTTCAAAAGTGGCCGTGGTTGCGGGTATGTTAAATACTGAAGATCATCGCAAGAAAACCGATGGTTTTTCGGAAGCCTTTCCGCAGCACTGCCCCGGCGGCAAGATCCCCAGTGTGATCGAAGGACACGAGGACGAAGACGAGAGTTTTCAAAAGACGTTTGACCTTCTCGGCGACGATCCAACTCTCGCTGGACTTTACGTGAATACCGTCAACTGCCTTCCCGTGTGCCGTGCCCTCGGCGCACGCGGCCTTGCCGGAAAAACCAAATTGATCACGACCGATCTCTTCGCGGAGATGTCTCCCTACTTTAAAAAAGGGATCATCACGGCCTCGATCTATCAACAACCCCATCGCCAGGGCCAAATGGCGGTTCGGCTCATGGTAGACAATCTCACCAGCAAGGTGCCTTTCCCGCCGACTGTCCATCTCAGCCCCGGGGTGGTGATGTCGTCCAACCTGCATCTGTTCCGAGAGATAAGACTGGCCAGGGTGATGTTGGACGATTCCGTCGTCAGTAGCCGAACCGTGCCAAGGGCATGAATACAGAAGTTCAGGATTCGCTTCCAGGCGATGGGACTCGCGGGATACTCCGGGCGATTGCCGTTTGTAAGTGACCTCCGCAATCCCATCTGCTGGCGATCCGGGTGTCGACGAAGAAAATCGATTTTTCTCTTGACAAAATTCCAATTGAGAACTGAAATTCACAATGGGATATCTATGAACTTACACCTACACCTACGCTCACTCCATTGGAACCGAGTGTCGCTCGGCATTGCGATCCTCAGTCTTGCGCTGTTGCCGGCTTTCGCGCAAACCGGCTCGGAACAGAAGGCGTCACCGGCGCCCTGGATGAATAGCCGCCTTTCCCCGGATGACCGGGCGGCGCTGGTGGTGAAGGAGATGACGCTCGATGAAAAGATTTCCCTTTTGCACGGGACCGGCATGGCCAGCCTCGGCCCGGTCAGCCCGCTGGCTGTGAAATCAAACGGCGGCGCTGGATATGTCGTGGGTATTCCACGGTTGGGGATCCCCGCCATCCAGATGTCGGACGCGGCTTATGGCGTGAGGAACAGCGGGGAGAATGGCCGATATTCCACGGCTCTGCCGGACAATCTCGCCGGTGCGGCAAGTTGGGATCCGGACGCCGCCTATGAATACGGTGCTCTGATCGCGCGCGAGTTGCGAGCCCAGGGCTACAACATGTCTTTGGGCGGTGGCGTAAATCTGGCGCGTGAG
>Ga0210403_10000951_pt1 | contig 28537 bp, 26 predicted proteins | sample IncBWC19MmetaG_FD_150863 | JGI IMG/M metagenome (GOLD analysis project Ga0210403, IMG submission 150863) | Forest soil microbial communities from Barre Woods Harvard Forest LTER site, Petersham, Massachusetts, United States - Inc-BW-C-19-M | ecosystem: Environmental > Terrestrial > Soil >...
GATTCGATGTCATTGGTCGTGGTCAGCAGCGCCGCAAACGTGCTGCCCTTCTGCTTCAGCCCGAATTCCGACGATTGCTTGATCAGATTCACCGTATCGCCGCCGGCCGTTGCGAACGCGATCACGTCGGCATTGGATCCATCCGCCTGCAAGATGAAGGACGCGTAGTCGGCCGTGTTGATGGGAACGTTGACCGATCCGAGGATGGTGCCGCCGCTCGCCTTGATCACCGACGTGCCGTCGCGAACCATGGATTTTCCGAGCGCATTGTCGGTCGCGATGAAGTACCATTTCTTGCCGCCGTGATGGACGAGGTAATCGCCGATGGTGTGGGAAGCGGCCCAGGTGTCGAACGTCCACTGGATGGTGTTGGGCGAGCAGTATTTTCCGGTGAGATCGGACGACGCCGCGCTGGACGCGATCAAGGCGACCTTGCTGCCGCGCACAACCTCGTTGACGGCGAGCCCCACGGCCGAATTTGGCACGTCGGCGACCGCATCGACGTTTTCCTGATCCATCCATCGGCGTGCAATCGCGGAACCGACGTCGGCCTTGTTCTGATGGTCGGCGGAAATGATCTCGACCTTGAAGTCGGGATGCTTCTGCATGAAGTCCTCGGCCGCCATTTTCGCCGCGGTCACCGAGCCTTCGCCGGCATTGTCGGAGTAAGGACCCGAAGCGTCGTTGAGCACGCCGATCTTGATGGATCGCGGGGCCTGGGCCAGTGCGGGCCAGGACATCGAAACTGCGAGCAGCGATACTCCCAGCATGTGCGATAGCTTTTTCATTTTTCCTCCCTATGTTCGTTGTCAGAGATCCAGCACGAGCGTGCGCGATTTCGAGCCGGAACAGCAGATCATCATGGTCTTGTTGGCTGCCTGCTCCTCCTTGCCCAGGAACAGGTCGCGGTGATCAGGTATCCCTTCGATCACGCGGGTCTCGCAGGTGCCGCACACGCCTTCAGCGCAAGCGTAGTTCGCCGTTATTCCGGCATCGAGCAGGGCGTTCAGGATGGTGTTGCCGGCCTCAACCGTGATCGTCCGGTTGCTCCGTGCAAGCTTGATCTGAAAGCCGCCTTCTGCCGCGGGCTTCTCCCTGGCCTTGAAGTATTCGACATGCACCTGCTCGGCGGGCCGACCTTGGGTCGCCGCTTCAAAGGCCTCGAGCATCGGCACAGGCCCGCAGCAATAGAGGTGGGCGTCGGGTCGGGCATCTTTGATGATCGCCGAGAGGTCGAGCATGCAGCCCGACGGCTCCTGGTCGAAATTCAGGTGCAGGTTCGAATGAACGTGGCATCGAACCGCATGCAACTCATCGAGGAACGCCGCCGCGACACGCGTTCTGGCAGCGTAGAAGAGCTCCCACGACCGCCCGAGCGCCTTCAGGCGACGGATCATCGAGAGCAGCGGCGTGATTCCGATCCCGCCTGCGACAAGCACGGAATGCGCCGCATTCTCCTGCAAGGCAAAATTGTTCCGGGGATGAGAGATCGTGATGACATCCCCTGCCCGCAGATTTTCATGGACGAATCTGGAGCCGCCTCGACTCGCCGCGTCGTTGTTGACCGCGACGACGTAGCGGCTCCTTTCGCTCTGATCGTTGACGAGCGAATAGCTTCGGATCATTCCGTTCGGCAAGTGCAGATCGATGTGGCTTCCCGCGGTGAAGGAAGCGAGTTCGCCACCCGCGGGTGCCACCAATTCGTACGAATTGATGCTCTCGGCTTCAAAACTGATCCGCTTGATGCGGACTTGCATCATGCCGTTAGCCGTGGTCACAGTTCGTACCCGAAATCCGCGCCCAGCTGCGCGCGCATGAACGGCGCGCCGACGTCAGCCCAGCGGTCCTCGGGCGGCAAGCGCAGGGAGACCGCGCGCACCATGAACACATCGGGATCGATGACGCCCTTCGGCCGGGTGCCATGGTCGCGATAGGCGCCCAGCGTCTCGAGCAGCAGGCGCCGGGTCATGGCGATGCCGGTATCGCTGGAGCAAAGATTTTCCCTGGTGCGATCGAAGATCGGCGAAACGCCGCTCTGACACGCGCCGTCCTGCACCCACAAACCCGGCAGCCCTGAAAACCAGGTCGTCTCCTGGGACTTGTAGTCGAACTGAAAGCCGTTCTGCGGATTGTACTTCGTCCAGTATCCCGCATAGGGCACCGTGACCGGATGCTGGACCAGCGAATGGCGGCTGGCGTGGCCGCTCTCGCGGCCGTTGTGGCCCTCCTCGAAGATCTGGCGCGTCTTCGGCAACAGCGGCTGGGAGGGGTGATAGGAGAACATGATGCAGAGCGTGTTCTCGTCGTCGATCGGCACCCAGGCGTGCCCGCTGAGATCTGGAAAAGGCGATAGCGGCGGGACGAGTGTGTAGAACGGCAGGATGAACTGATTGACGCGCCAATAGAGCGTGTTGGCATCGTAGTTCCGCCGCGCGGCGATGCTCATGCCGAAATCCTGCTTGATGCACTCAAACGTGGGACGCAGGTCGCGCTTCTGGATCCACGCGCTGGTCGTGCCCTGGGCGTCGAGCCGGCCGTGCAGCAACGGCGCATGCGCGGAATCGATTTCGCCCTCCACGGCTTGCAGCCAATTGCATTCCTGAACCCGGACGGACACGTGCACCTGCTCTGCCGGCACCAGATTCCATTCCAGGTTCGGCAGCGGTGGAGGATTGGCGGCGTCTGGCCCCATATAGGTCCAGATCACTCCGTTCCGCTCCTGACAGGGATAAGCCTTGATCCGAACATGCTCCTTCAGGCGGCTGCGCGCGGGTTCGGCCGGCATGTCCGTCACCGCACCGGTCACGTCGAATTTCCAGCCGTGATAGACACAGCGTAGTCCGCAATCCTCGTTGCGGCCGAAGATCAGCGGCGCGCCACGGTGTGGACAGGCCTGGTCGACAAGACCGACCCGGCCTTCGGTATCCCTGAATGCGACCAGATCTTCGCCCAACAGCCGGATGCGTTTCGGCTGCCCGTCTTTCGCCAGATCCGCTGACGGCAGGAATGGAATCCAGTAGAGCCGGAACAACTCCCCGAGAGGCGTGCCTTTGCCGACCCTCACCAGCCTTTCATTATCCTCGTGCGACAGCATGAGCTTTCTCCGTTCAATCCAGCGGTTCTTCCCAGCGGGCTATTTGATTGAGCTTTCCAGGAGCGCGGCAACGCGGGCCGACAGCCCCAATTCCTTGGCGGTCCAGAGCGGATCAGATGCGGCAAGCGGTTTTCGAGGAACGGGAGGCTCCTGGCCTGCCTCCACCAGGCTCACGATCATCTCGACCCGACGCCGCTCAAGGTCCCTCAGCACGTCCTCGACGACAAAACCTTCGGCGGCGCAGCCCGTCAGCTCCGGATAGGTAAGCCGCAGCAGCCACCTGCCGGGCTCTGCTTCGACGGCCTCGGCTTCAAGCAGATAGGGAACCGACAACAGCTCGCGCAGGTCCAAACAATCCTCCCGGGCAACGCCGATCCATGGCCTTGTCATTTTGATACGTATACGTACTATATTGGCGAATGCCTTGCAAGAGCGGTTGCCGCTCCAAGCCGCAATTCCGATCCGGTTTCGGCGCTGCCGCGGGGTTGAGAGCAGGTAACCAAGCTGCTAACGGCTACTGACGATTTTTCAGATGGACATGATGCCTGCCGACAAGGGAATCAAAACGGGTTCACCGGCCGAGGTCGCGCGCCAATGGCAGCTCGAGGGCGGCATCGGGTTTCTGCTGCGGCTGCTTGAGGCTCGCTACGATGGACTCTATCAAAACCTGACGCGCCAGAACGACATCACGCCGCGGCAGTTCGGCGTGCTGATGGCATTGTATCAGCAAGGTCCCCTCACCCCCTCCGTTCTCGCGGAACGCGTCAGCTCCGACCGTAATACCCTGAGCGAGATGCTCAAGCGAATGACGGCACGGAAGCTGATCTCAAAAAAGAGCAATGCCGAAGACCGCAGGTCGATCCAGGTCCAGATCACGGCCAAAGGCGAGGCGGCACTGTTGAGCGTGGTTCCGGCCGCAGCCGAGCTGCAAACCCTGATGCTGGCTCCGCTCAACAAGGAAGATCGCGCGCATTTCCTTAAATGCATGCTGGCGATCGCAAAGGCATCGCCCACGGATACTTCACCCGCGTCGGGCGACTGATGCCTCCGGTTTCCGAGGGCTACCGCGCGCGGCATCGCACCGGCAGCCGCTTCACCCCGCCCAGGAAAGAGGTCTCCGTCCAGGCTGGCTTGCCGGCAAGCTCGACGCGATCGACGCGCTTGAGAAACTCACGGAAGAACGCCACGATCTCGGCCTTGGCCAGATGCCTGCCGATGCAGGCGTGAATGCCAAAGCCGAAACCGAGGTGACGGTTGGGCGACCGACCGGGAACGAATTCAAAGGGGCGATCGAAGGCTTCTTCGTCGCGGTTGCCGGAAGGAAAGCTGATGAATAGACTGTCACCGGCCTTCATCTTCTTGCCGCGGATTTCGTAGGCGACCGCCGCGGTCCGGAAGAAGTGCTTGACCGGCGAGACCCAGCGCACCATTTCCTCGGCGGCGTCAGGGATCAACTCGCGATCGCGTTGCAGGCGCGCCATCGCATCGGGATTCTCGATCAGGGCGAGCAGGCCGCCCGCGATCGTGGCGCTCGTGGTGTCGTGACCGGCACTCGCAAGCGCGATATAGTAGGAATAGGCCTCGAAATCCTCGATCGGCCTGCCGTCGATTTGCGAGGTCGCGATCACGGTGGCGACATCGTCCTTGGGGGTTTGCCGCCTCTCTTTCACGACATCCCTGAAATAATCGACATATGCGAGCGTCGCGTCGATCAGGTCGCTTCCCTTCTGCATGTCCGGATCGCCGCCGCCGAAATAGGCCTGGGTGATCTTCAAAAGACGCTGCTCGTCCTCGCGCGGCAGGCCGAGGATCGTCATCAGGACACGCAAGGGATAATAGATCGCGATGTCGCTGTAGAAATCGCATTCCTCGCCGATCGCAAACAGCCGGTCCACGCTTTCTCTGGCCAGCGCGTCCATGCGATCCGACAAGGTGCGAAGTTGGCGCGGCTGAAACCACGCATGCGTCAGCTTCTGATATTTGGCGTGATCGGGATTATCCATCTGCGGCAACGCCCGCACCAGCATGGGCCTGCCATTCATGGCCTCCCTGACCTTGCTCTCGAAATCGATGCTGAGGAGTTTCGTCCGCGGCGTATTGATGAAGCGCTCAGGCTGACGCTCGATCTCGATGATGTCGGCATGTTTCGTGACCGTCCAGAATGGGCGATAGCCCGTGGGCTCGGTCCAGTGGATCGGATCCTCGCGCCGCAGCCGGGCGAACAGCCGATGCTGCATCTCGACGCTGCCATAGGTCTTGTGATCGGCGATTGCATTGTCCAGCGCCATGTCGAGCATTTTTTCCCTCCCTGATTAGTTGACGCGAAGCTCTCGAGCGGAATGGGCGGGCCGTTGTTCGCCCTTATGCTCCCATTCCCGCTATGCCCTTTTCTGTTCCTTGTGCTTTCCAAAAACGCCCGCCCCTGCAAGCGAAGCGATCGCCTCGGACGACAGCCCGAGTGCGCGCGACAGCACCTCGTCGCGATGCGCTCCGGTCGCGGGGATATCAGGCCGGATCGTCGTCTCCGCACCCGACATTTTCCAGGGCGCGTTGACCCCGAAAAATTCGCCGGCGCCATCCCTGAGTTTCGCGAATGCGCCACGCTCAAGGAGATGCGGGTCGGTCAACGCCGCAAGGGGATCGCGGTATCTTGCACAGGGAACGCCGGCGGCATCGAGTGCGGCGATGCATTCGTCGACGGTGTGGCGTTCGGTCCACTTCTCAACGACCTGCATCATCGCGGTCCAGTTCGCGCCGCGGGTCGGCACGCTGTTGAATCGCGGATCGTTGGCGAGCTCGCTCTGGCCCGTCACCTCGCAAAGCGACGTGAAATTACGGGCAGTCACCGGCGCGATCAGGAGATCGCCGTCCCTGGCCCGCACCGGACCATAGGTCGGACGCGGCGCCCGGATCGGGAATTGCGCCTCCTGCAATTCGTAGACGAGCAGGTTCAGCATGCAGTCCATCAGCGCCACATCGATGCGCTGGCCCTTGCCGCTGCGCGAGCGCTGCACCAGCGCGGTCTGGATCGCAGAAAAGCCGAAAATGCCGCCGAGCACGTCGGCGACGAAGACCGCGCCGGCCGCGGGCCGGTTGCGGTCGCCCGCGTAGCGCATCAGCGAACGATCGAAGCCGCTCTCGGCATGGACGATCATCGCATAGGCCGCGCGCTCCGCGTCGGGCCCGGATTGCCCGTAGCCGGAGATCGAGCAGTAGATCAGCCGCGGGTTGATCTCGCGCAGCGCCTCGTAACCGAGACCGAGGCGGTCCATCACGCCGGGGCGGAAATTCTCAACCACAATGTCGGTCTCCGCGACCAGGCGGTGCACGAGCTCGATCGCCTCCGCATTTTTCAGATCGAGCGCGAGGCTGCGTTTCCCCGCATTGAGCTGACCGAAATAGGCGCTGTGGCCGTCGCGAAGCGGTGTGCGCAGCCGCATATCGTCGCCTTCCGGCGGCTCGATCTTGATGACCTCGGCGCCGACATCTGCGAGCAGCCGCGCGCAATAGGGACCGGCCAGCATGATCGAAAAATCGAGCACACGCATGCCCTCGAGCGGCGTCGTCATCGTCACGTCTTCCAGCATCCAAATACTCCTATCTCGGAAGCCCGAGCCCCCGCTGCGCAATGAGGCTCCGCTGAATCTCGTTGGTGCCGATGGAGATGACCCACATCAGCGAATGGCGCAGGTTCTGCTCGAACCGTCCATTGTCGAGCGCGTCCGGCATCCCTTCCGAAAGCGTTGCGCGCATGCCGAGGATGTCGAGCGCGGCCTCGCCAAAACGCTCCATCAACTCGCTGGAAAACACCTTGCTGATCGCGCCATATTCCGGCGGCGTGATGCCGTCGGCGGCGAGCTCCGCGCACTGCATCATCAGTTGGCGGCCAACCTCGATCTCGGAGGCAAGCACTGCCATCCTGTCACGCACCATTGGATCCTCCGAAAGCGGCGGCGCACTACCCTCGCGCGCCATCACATGCCGGCGCAATTGCTCGAAGGCGTGGGCGATCTTAAGCACGATGCCGCCACCGACCAGGCCGCGCTCGAAAGCGAGCGCGCCGGTCAGCACCTTCCAGCCGCCATTGAGATCGCCCACGATGTTTTCGAGGGGAATGCGGACGTTGTCGTAGAAGATGTTGGCGAAGGAGCCGTCATACATCGTGGTCGACGGACGGATGGTGATGCCTTTGGCATCCATCGGCACAATGAACATGCTGATCCCGGCATGTGGCGGCTTGGCATCCTTGTCGGTGCGCGCGGCGAGAAACATGTATTTTCCCCACCAGGTCGTGGTCCAGATCTTCTGGCCATTGATGACCCAATGATCACCGTCTCGTTCCGCGCGCGTGCGTAAAGCGGCGAGGTCGGAACCAGCCTGCGGCTCGCTATAGCCCATGCCGTGCATGGCTTCGCCGCGCAGGATCTCCGGCAGATATTTCTGTTGCTGCGCTTGCGTGCCAAACATCATCAGCGCGTTGGCCTGGATCGCAGCGCCTATGCGTGGCGCTTCCGCATGCTCCATGGTTTCGATGAAGGCGATCTGCTCCAGCGGCGAGCGCGCCTGACCACCGAATTTTTCCGGCCAGCCAAGTCCGATCCAGCCGGTCTTGCCGATATCGAGCGCGAATTCCTCATCGAACTCGCGCTTGGCAAACGGTCTTGCATCGAACTCCGCCTTGCGCGCACCTGTCCAGTGCTCCACGAGCCATCGCCGCGCTTCCTCGCGCAAGGCGTTGCCGGCGAGGCCGAGGTCGCAGGGCGGCAGTCCATTGCCGCCCTCATCCAACAGAAACGCGGCGATGCGGCGGCGCGCCTGTAGCGATCCGCCGAGCGCGACGGTGTCGAGATGCACGAGCTTGAAATGCAGCGGCGCTTCGTGCTCTTCGGCATAGCCGATCGCGCCAAATGTGTGCTGGGTTTCGAGCGAGACGCGTCGCAGCGTCTCGCCTCCGAAGGCGATAGCGGCATCGCTAAAATAGCGCCAATGGGCGTCACCGCGATCGTGCAGATGCGCGGCATGGTCGAGCGTGAGCCGCACGCCTTCGAGCGCGATCAGCGAGTTGGCGAGCTTGTGCTGGATCGCCTGGAATTTGCCGATGGCCTGCCCGAACTGCTGGCGTTCCTTGGCATAGTCCACGGCAAGCTCGAACGCCCGCCGCGCCGCGCCGTGCGCCCGCGCCAGCAGCGTCAGCTTGCCCTTCAGCAGGAGATCGTCCGCCGAGACATTTGCCAGCGGAAGCAATCGGGCCGGCACGTCGTCAAGGCGAAGCTGATAGAGGCCGAAGGCCCCCATGGCGCGAGTCGCTTCCAGTTTGACGCCGGGCGCACTGAGCTCGACGAGCGCCAGTGTGGATGGATCAATCACCACGAGAAGATGCGCACAGCTTGCCGCAACCTCGACAAAACGAAGCAGGCCGCGTACGTGGCCGTCAGCGATTTCAACCGACCCCCCATGGCGATCAGGGTCGAGCGCGCCGAAGGAAAAGGTGACGCCCGCCGCACCGGTATGCAGTTGTTCAAGCAGTTCGGTGGCTGCCTGGTCGCGCGAGCCCGATAACGCAAGATTGGCGAGCGCAGCCGACCACATTGGCGCCGGACAGGCGGCGCGGCCGAGCTCGGCCATGACCACCAGAATCTCGGACAGGCCGCCTTCGCCGAGATCGCTGCCGAGCGAGGCGATGCCCTGCCCGGCCAGCCTGGTCCAACTTTCCAAAATTTCCTCGGGCGCAGTGGAACGGGAGGCCGCCTTGTCTGTGGCCCAATGCTCGTCCAGAAACCCGCGCAGGGAATCGCGGAGCATCGTCCGCACTTCCTCGTTCGGGATTTCGGCGAGATCCATGGCCGCAACTACCCCTGGCCGAATTTCGGCTTGCGCTTCTCCTTGAACGATATGGTCGCTTCCTTGTGGTCGGCCGTCTCGAACGTCACCTGCTCCAGCGCCATCGAGGCTTCGAGCAGCATATTGACGCGATCCTTGACGATCTGGTTGATCGACAGCTTGGTCCAGCGGATCGCCCAGGTCGGCCCATTGGCAAGCTCGATTGCGATCTCACGCGCCTTCGCCAGCACTTCCGCACGTGGCACGACGTGATTGACCAGCCCGATCCGCTCAGCCTCCTTGCCTTTCAAGAGCGTGCCGCGGATCAGGTATTCCTTCGCCTTGTTGATGCCGATCAGCAGCGGCCAGATCACCGTGCCGCCGTCGCCGGCGACGAGGCCGACGCGCGAGACATGGGTATCGCCGATGCGGGCATCCTCAGCCATGACGGTGATATCGCTCAGCAGCGCGTGCGTGGCCGCAAGCCCGATCGCGTCGCCATTGATGGCGGCGATGATCGGCTTGTCCAATTCGAGCTGGCGGGTGACGGCGCGTCGGCTGATCATGGGGTCGTGCACTTCCCCCTCCTCGAGCACGTCGCCGCCTGGCCGTTCCGACATCGCCTTCACATCGCCGCCGACGCTGAAATAATCTCCGGCACCGGTCAGTACGACGGCGTTGACCGCGTGGTCGTCGCCGAGGTCGTCCCAGATCGTCCGCAGCTCGCGGATCAGCTTCTGATTGATGGCGTTGCGCGCCTGCGGCCGGTTCAACGTCACCGTTGCCACCTTCTCCGCGACTTCGACCTTCAGGCATTCATACTTGGCGTAGTTCGACAATTCTTCCTCCCTTTTGTTCTCTAGGCCGGCGGCCGCTTACCGGCGCATGCCCGGCTGTACTTCAGCCAGCGCCACATGAAGCGACATCGCGCCGGGATCCTGCTCCAGCATGCGCTGCACTGAATCCAGATGGGTCCGCATCAAACGCGTCGCGGTCGGGATGTTCCGTGCGCGCAGCGCCGACAACAATTGCCGGCGCCTCTCCGCCAACCGCGGCATTGCAACGCCACTCGACACCACTTTCGCATAGACGAAACGCATGTGAATCTCGGTGACCGAGTCCATGATCATGGCGATCACCTTGTTGCCGGTGGACGCCGCCAGGAGCCTGTAAAACTCACGCGAGCATTCGACGCGGTCGAGCAGCCGGCCCTCGCGGGTGGCGAGCTCCGTGCGCTCTATATTCGCCTCCAGCGCCTCGAAATCGGCCTGCCGCGCGTTGGCACAGGCGAGCCGGACCACGAGGTCGAGCACGTTGATCCGCGCTTCCGACAATTCCCGCACCGAAATCGTGCCAAGGCTGAGCATGTCGCGCATGACGACATTCATGCGGCTGGTGTCGCCTTCGCGGATGAAGGCACCGCCCTTGACGCCCTTTTGCAGCCGCAACACCCCCGCCATCTCCAGACTGCGCAGCGCCTCCCGCAAGACATTGCGGCTGACGCCGAGCTGCTGCGCGAGGTCGCGCTCCGGCGGCAGCTTGTCGCCCGGCTTGAGCACGCCGAGCGCCAGCTGCTCGCGGATGCGCTCGCAGATCTCCTCGAAAGCACGGCGGGTGTGGATCGGCCGAAAGCTCGGCGGCGCTGGAGCGCCGGCAACCCGGTGGTCCGCGGCACGATCGCGCCGCTTGAAGGAGGCGGGCCGCGGGCGGCCAGCCTTTTGAGGGCTTGACTTGGTCGTCATGGGAATGATTATTAAATGGATCACCCATTCAATGGAAGCCCCTTTTTGGCCTTCCCGACAAAAAAGCAAGCCCAGGGATCTTCATGAGCTTCACCGAGGAACAGATCGCGTTCCGGGACAACGTCCGAAAAATGGTCGCCAAACACGTGGCGCCGATCGCAGCGGAAATCGACGAGACCGACCGTTTTCCGACCGAACTCGTGAAGCTGTTCGGCGAGATGGGGCTGATGCAGCTCTGGGTGCCCGAGCAATATGGCGGTCCGAACGGCAACCTCACCATGATGTGCATCGCGCGGGAGGAAATTTCCAAAGTCTCGCCGGCCTGCGCCTCCATCGCGGGCCTCAACACCATGTTCATCATGCCGCTCCTGCACTTCGGATCCGAGGAGCAGCGCCGAAAATTCCTGCCGATCATCGCCAGGGGCGGCGTCGTCACGGCGATCGCTATCTCCGAGCCGCAGGCGGGGTCCGACGTCACCGCCATCAACACCCGCGCCCGCAAGGATGGCGACAGCTACGTCATCAACGGCCGCAAGCAATGGTGCAGTTACGGCGTCGAAGCCGAGTTCATCGTGCTGATGGCGCGCACCGGCGACGGCCCCGGCGCCGACGGCATCAGCGCCTTCATTCTCGAGCCGAAGAAGATGGCGGGCATCTCGTTCGGCCGGCATGAGCGCAAGATGGGCTTTCGCGGCGCGCCGAACACGCCGATCTTCCTCGACAATGTGCGGGTACCGGCCGAGAATCTCGTCGGCGAGGAGGGCAAGGGATTTCGCGCCTCGATGCGTGCGCTCGACCTCAACCGTCCCACCATCGGCGCGCAGTCGGTCGGCCTTGCCCAGGGCGCGTTCGAGGCCAGTCTTGCCTATGCCAAGGAACGCAAACAATTCAAGAAGTCGATCTCGGAGTTCCAGGGCGTGCAGTTCATGCTCGCCGATATGGCGATCCAGATCGAAGCCGCGCGCGCCCTGGTCTATGAATGCGCGCGCGCCGGCGACGAGGGCGACTGGAAGCGGCTGAACCTGCTCGCCAGCATGGCGAAGTGCTTCGGCAGCGACATGGCGATGAAAGTGACCACCGACGCCGTCCAGATCTTCGGTGGCTACGGCTACACCATGGACTATCCGGTCGAGCGCATGATGCGCGACGCGAAGCTCACGCAGATTTTCGAAGGAACGAACCAGATCCAGCGCGTGGTCATCGCCCGCGAGCTGCTGCGCTGAAACAAAACAAAACCAGAAAATACGGAGGAAACATTGACCAGTACCCTCAATAACATCTGCAGTGCGCTTGCGATGTCGGCGCTGCTCGCCGCCTCGCCCGCTTTTGCGCAGAAAGCCTACGACACCGGCGCGAGCGATACCGAGATCAAGCTCGGCCAATCGACACCGCTGAGCGGTCCCGCTTCCGCCTTTGGCGCCGGGGCAGGACGCGTCGTCATCGGCTATTTCGAATGGCTCAACGCACAGGGCGGAATCAACGGCCGCAAGATCAGCTTCACCCAGCTCGACAATGCCTACAGCGCGCCGAAGGCCGTCGAGCAGTCGCGCAGACTGGTCGAGGATGTCGGGGTGCTGGCCGAGGTTGGCACCATCGGCACGGTGCCCAATGTCGCCATCCAGAAATACTTGAACTCGAAGCAGGTTCCGCAACTTCTGATCACCGCGGGCGGACGCCGCTTCAACGATCCGAAGAATTTCCCGTGGACGGTCCCGCTCTATCCCGACTTCGAGACCGAAGGCCGGGTCATTGCGAAATATATCCTGAGGACCAGACCAGACGCCAGGATCGGGGTGCTCTATCAAAATGACGATTACGGCAAGGACTATGTGAAGGGCCTGCGCGCCGGGCTCGGCGACAAGGCCAAGCAGATCCTGATCGAGGCCTCTTATGAGCTCTCCGATCCCACGATCGACTCCCAGATTGTGCAGCTCAAGGCCGCCGGCATCGACACCATGATCGAGCAGTCCGCCGCCAAGGCCGCCGCGCAATCCATCCGCAAGGTGCACGAGCTCGGCTGGCATCCGCTGCACATCATCGGCGCTTCGACGGCCTCGGTCGAAACGGTGCTGAAGCCCGCGGGCCTCGACGCATCCAAGGGACTGGTGACGACGCAATTTCTCAAGCAACCCGGCGATCCCGCCTGGGCCGACGACGACGAGGTCAAGGCTTACAAGGCGTTCCTTGCGAAATACGCGCCCACCGCCAATCCGGACGACTATTCGGTACTGGTCGCCTATATGAACGTGAACGCGCTGACGACGGTCCTGAAAAAATGCGGGGACCAGCTGACTCGCGAAAACCTCATTCGCCAGGCCACCTCGCTGCATGGGGAGCGCATGCCGATGATGCTGCCGGGTATCTCGATCAGCACCAGGCCGGGTGACTACACGCCCTTCGAGTCTCTGCGGATAGCAACCTTTGACGGGACAAGCTGGTCCTTGTCCGGCGATCCAGTCTCCGCCGAATAGCCTCCGAAGGATCAGGCCAATAGCTGCCGCGCCACGATGAGGCGGTGGATCTGGTTGGTTCCTTCAAAGATCTGGTTGATCTTGGCGTCGCGCATGTAGCGCTCGACAGGAAAGTCCTTCATGTAGCCGGCGCCGCCAAAAATCTGTACGGCGTCGGTGGTCACCTTCATCGCCATGTCACTTGCAAAGCACTTGGCCATTGACGCCTTGGCCGAGAAGGCGCGGAAAGTCGCGTCTGACTCGAAACCGGCATCCGCCGTGCTGGCGCAGTCGTAGACCAGCGACCGTGCCGCCTCAATCTGTATTGCCATATCGGCCAACATGAACTGCAGGCCCTGAAACTCCGCGATTGCCTTGCCGAATTGCCTGCGCTCCTTCGCGTATTTGATGGCGGCATCAAGCGCGCCCTGGGCAAGCCCGACCGATACGGCTCCAATCGTCGGACGGTTCATGTCGAGGATCCGCATGGAGATCTTGAAGCCATCGCCCTCCTCTCCAACGCGGTTTTCGACGGGTACCTTGACGTTCTCCAGGTAGACCGGCGCGTTGGGAATACCGTTGAGGCCAAGCTTGCGTTCGTTCTTCCCGATCGTGACACCAGGTGTCCTGGCATCGACGATGAAGGCCGAAATGTTGCGCGTGCCGCCTGAGATATCGCCGATACGGGCGAACACCAGGATGTAGTCGGCAACCGGTGAAAAGGTGATGTAACATTTCTCGCCGTTCAGGATGTACGCGCCGTTTTCGTCCGTGACGGCCCGGGTCTTCATGCTGCCCACGTCGGAGCCCGATTGCGGCTCGGTGATGGCGACCGCTGTCATGGTCCGGCCCTTGGCGATTTCGGGAAAGAAGCGCTGGCGTTGCTCCTCATTGCCGAAATGCATCAGAGGCACGATCATGGCGATGCCGTTCTGGCCGCTGATCAGCGCGATCGATTCCGAGACTTTGGCGAATTCCTCCGCGGCAATACAGACCGTGGTCAGGTTCGCGCCCGGCCCGCCATACGCCTCCGGCAAGCGGAGCTGCAACAGCCCCATGTCGCCGAATTTCGGCACGAGCTCGGCGGGAAAGCGATCGTTGCGATCGACTTCGTCGGCGATGGGCGCCACCTCCTTCGCGATAAACCGCCGCAAGGTGTCACGAAATGCAATCTGGTCCTCGGTGAACTGCATGTCAGCCGATCCTCATGTTCGGTCCGCGCGCGAGTATGCTCACTTCGCACTGGCGGACGTCTCTGCCTCACCCAACAGCTTCCAGGAATTGTCTTCGAATTGTGCCATGCGAAGGGATTGATAGGGCGTGTAATCTTCCGGGGTGGTGCTAAGCGTGATTCCCGGCAGCATCATCTTGAAGCGCTGTCCTTTCATGCTGGTCGCCTGCTTGAGCAGATTCTCGCGCGTCAGGTCGTCGCCGCACTGCCTGATTGCCTGCGCGATGCCTTGCGCGATGACGTAGCCGGACAAGGCGATGAAATCGCCGGGATTGTCGTTGGGCGCCCATTTCTTCATGAAGGCCACGTACTCGATGACTTCCGGGTCCTTTTCCCACGCGGGATCACCGGCCTGTTTGGTGAACTGGGTCGTAATGACACCCTGCGCGTTCTCGAAGCCGGCCGGCTCGAGCACCGCCTTGACCGAATTTGACGGGCTGACGAGGAACTGGAGCGGAGTCCATCCCACTTCCTTGACCTTGCGCAGCGCTTGCGCGGTAAACTTCGGCGTTGAAAAATACAGGACGACATCCGCGCCGGCATCCTTCAGGCGCACGATCTCAGAGTCGATGGTGGGCTCGGTGATCTCGTAAGCGATTTCCGCGACCGGCTTGTTCTTGTCTCCCAGGCCAGCCTTCAGGCCGGAAAGGAAGTCCTTGCCGTAGTCGTCGTTCTGGTAGAGCACGCCAATCTTCGCGTCCGGCTTGTGGTTCAGGATGTATTGTCCGAAGGTCCTGCCTTCCAACTCGAAGCCAGGATACATCGGTACGCTCCAGGGAAAGTTCTTCGGATCGGCGAAGCGCTTCCCGCCCGCGGAAATGAAGATGTGGGGCACTTTGGCGCCGTTGAGATATTTCTGGATTGCGACGTTCGGCGTCGTACCGACCGTGCCGACGTCGGCAAGGACGCCGTCGTCTTCTACGAGCTTGCGTGTCTGCTCGATCGCCTTGGGTGGACTGAACGCATTATCGAGCGATGTCAGCGTAATCTTTCGGCCGTTGATTCCGCCGGCCTCATTGATCATCTGAAAATAGCCGGTCATGGTGCGGCCGTAGCTGGAGAAGGCCGAGGCGGGACCGCTATAGGCGACGGTCTGCCCGAGCCTGATCTCGGTGTCGCTGACACCGGGCCCGTACTGCTTCTCGGCCGCCATCGCGCTGCCGATCCCTGCTGCGGCGACTATCGAAAGAGCCGCGTGTTTCCATTTTCCGATCATTCATCCCTCCCCGCCATGTCTTTCTTGTTGTCATTTCAAGTGCCGGTCGCGCCAATCGCGACCTCAGGCAGCGCGACCGTGCCGTAGCCGCCGGCGGCAATGGCGTCGCGGAGCTCGGCCTTTCGGATCTTGCCGCTCGCCGTCATCGGCAGCGTGCCGACGAAGATTACGTCGTCGGGCAGCCACCATTTCGGCAGCCGGCTCGCGAGATGCTCGATCACCTGCTCGGGTGAAATAGCACTGCCCGGCTTCAACGTCGCAAACAGCAACGGGCGCTCCTGCCAACGCGGATGCGAGACACCGATCACCGCCGCGAGCGCCAGCGCGGGGTGCTCGAGCGCCGCCTGCTCGACGGTCATGCTGGAAATCCATTCACCACCGGATTTGATCACGTCCTTGGAGCGATCGACGATTTCGATGGTGCCGTCGCGGTGGATGCGCGCGACGTCGCCGGTCGAGAGCCAGCCCGACGTGCTCCCTGCATCTTGCCGATAGTAGCCGGATGCGATGCAAGGACCCCGGGCCTCCAAATGTCCTTGCGTCATTCCATCATGCGGCAGCGGCGCGCCATCGTCGCCGACGATGCGAAGCTCGGTGCCGTAGCCCATGCGGCCCTGTCGCAATTTGCGCTCGAGCTGCTCGCTTTTCGGTAATCTTGACGAACCCGGGGTTGGTGTCGACCGCACGCCGCCGGCGGCTTCGGTCATGCCCCAAACCTGGCCCACGGAAATGCCGCGCGCCTCGAGGTCCTCGACCAGCGGCCGCGGCGCCTTGGTGCCTGCGATCAGGGCCGCACGAAGCGAAGGAATTTGGGCGCCACTGTCCTTCAGATGCTGGATCAGACCGAGCCAGACTGTGGGGACGGCCGCACACGCCGTCACTTCTTCGGCGGCGATCAATTCGCACAGCATGGCCGGCTCGAAGTTACGGCCGGGCAAGACCAGCTTCTGGCCGTTCATGGGCGCCGTGAACGGCATCATCCAGCCATTGGCGTGAAACAGCGGCGCGATCGGCATCACCGCTTCCAATTCGCCGGGCCGGAACACACCGACCATATCGGCGGTGCTCATGAAGAGAGAGGCGAGAACGATCGAGCGGTGGCTATAGACAATACCCTTGGGATCGCCCGTGGTACCCGACGTGTAGCACATGATGCTGGCATTGCGTTCGTCGAACTCCGGCCATTCGTGACCGTCGCCCTGCGATTTCAGCAACGTTTCGTAGGAGAGGAGACGCGGCAATTTGCTGTCGGGCAGCGCGTCTTCCCGGTCAGCGAAGATGTAACCTTCGATGGTCGCAAGACGCGGCGCCAGCTTCTCGGCCAGCGCAATTGTCGCGCCATCGACCACCAGCCAGCGGTCTTCGGCGTGGTTGATGATCTTGACCAGCGTGTCCTCGAACAGGCGGGGGTTGATCGTGTGCAGCACGATGCCCTGCCCCGTCACCCCGTAAAACAGCTCGAAATGATGATGGGTGTTCCAGAGCAGCGAGCCGACGCGGTCGCCGGGACTGATCCCGAGCGACAGCAACGCGGCCGAAAGTCTTCGGCAGCGCGCTATCGCATCGGAGTAGGAATAGCGAAAGATGCTGCCATCGATGCAGCGCGAGACAACCTCGGTGTCGCCATGCGCGGCGGCGGCATAGCGCAGCATGCCGGTCGTCTGCAGCGGCGCATCCATCATCAGCCCGAGCATGGCCAAGCTCCCGGCACGTTTCTCATCCCTTTGCCCTGGTCCGCCGGGCGCGGCTCTTTGGCCGGAACGCTAGCAAAGGGGTTGCAAACTTACAAGCAGGCTATCCGGTTTCTTTTGTCGCGGCGCGCTTCAGTGGCAAGGCCGCGATTCTCCTTCGGTTTTTTCCAAAGCGATACGGTCGATGATCCCAAATAGGCTGTCTTCGACAGCGAGATCGGCAGCGAAATGCATGGGATCGGCATGACCGCAGATCACATCCGGGAAGTGCCAATCGACGACCGCGAGCGTTTTCTCTTTGGCGACGACGGCGATCTTCAGCGGACATCGCTCGCCCACACCGCGCGCGGTCTGGTAGCCGTCGGCGATGCAATAGAGCTCCAGCCGCACAATCCCTTCCGCCACGCGCTGAACCGACAGTTCGATGTCACAAAAACCGAAGGCCGGATCATCGTCCGAACCGTCGGCATAAAAGTAGAACGCGCCGATCTTGCCGTGCGCGCATGCACCGAGCTTTCGATCCTTCGGCACCTGCGGGTCCGGCCGCGCCGGGGTCCGCGGCGGCAACGGTCCCAGCGAACAGAACCGACGGTAGGAATAGCAATTCGGCACGCCCCTCTCCTCAGCGTTCCAGTCCGAGCCACCGCCTGGCATTGTTTTCAAAGACTTCGCGAGGCATCGCCAGTTCCTGCTCCGCGAACTCTGCCGGCCGGTCCTGCTTGATCGTGAAGGGATAGTCCGAACCGACGACCAGGCGATCACTGCCGACCTTGACCGCGAGATAATCGAGCGCGGCCTGGTCGTAGAGGATGGTGTCGTAAAAAAAGCCCTTCACCATCTCGCCGGGATCGCGCGCAAACAGGCTGTCGAGAGGCGGCCCGACGGTGCGGGCGTGCCTGAGCCGCGGCAATATCCAGGGCAAAGCGCCGCCGCCATGGCCCAGCATGATCCGCAGCTTTGGGAAGCGCTCGGTGATGCCGTTGGTCATCAGCGAGACCCCGGCAAAGGCCGTTTCGAGCGGAAAGGCCGCGACCGCGGCAAGCTCGCGGCGGCCACCCATCCGGTCGAGCCCGAGCGGATGCAGGGGATGAATCATGATCGCGAGGTCCGCCTCCTCGGCCGCCGCATAAACCTCCTGTAGCCGGGCATCACCCAGCGCAATGCCGTTGATATGCGTGCCGATCTCGAAGCCCCTCAGGCCCAGCGCCTTCAAGTCGCCCAGCCGCTTCGCTGCGAGCGAAGGATCCTGCATCGGCACCATGCCGATACCAATGAAATTCCCGGGATGCGCGCCGCAAAGCGCGGCGATTTCCTCGTTGATGTGAGCGCACAGTGCGTCGGCGTCCTGGGCCGGAAACCAGTGCGACAGCAGTTCCGGCATCGGCGAGACAACCTGGATATCGACATCCTCGGCCGCCATGTCCTCGATACGACGTTTTGCCTTCCAGCTTCGGGAATCGATCACCCGAAAAACCTTGCCGTTGACCATAACCGCAGCGCCGTCCCTGTCGCGAAGCTCGATCGACGGCCACAGAGGGTTGCGTCCCGACTCCGCGGGAATTGTTCGAGGAACAAAATGGGTATGGGTATCAATGGCCTCGGCCAAGACGCATTTCCTCTGTCGTATGCACCACGCCGTGACCAGCCGGTATTCCGAGGCACGAGGCGTGATGTCACTTTACAAGCAGGTTGGACTGTTTTTATTATAGACGCAATCGAAACAATAACGACAGACGGGTCTGCAGTCGCGCTCACCCGATTTGCCAATGCGGCGATCGCTTAGGGGAGTGCAAACGACCTTGTCGGCGGGAATCGGGAACATCGTGATTGCAGGGGCGGGCCAGGCCGGCGGGCGCGCGGCGGAGGCCTTGCGGGCGCGTGGCTTCCAGGGCGCAATCACGATGCTCGGCGACGAGCCCCACCCACCCTACGAACGGCCGCAGCTCTCAAAAGAGATGCTCCATGCCCCCGATACGGCCCTGGTCTATATCAAGCAGGCACGAGACTGGGATGGACTGAAGGTGCGCCTCGAGACCGGCCACGCGGTGACCGAGTGCGACGCGGACCGCCGCATGGTGTCCACCGCAGACGGACGCCGCTTCCCCTATGACAGGCTCCTGGTCGCAACCGGCACCCGCCCTCGCCGGCTTGCCGCGCTCGAAGATTCCGATTTGGACGTTCAGTATTTGCGCAATGTCGAGGACGCGCTGCGCTTTCGCCGATCGATCCAGCAAAAATCCCGCATCGTCATTGTCGGCGGCGGCGTAATCGGGCTGGAGGCGGCCTGTGCCGCTGCGAAAAACGGTTGCGCCGTTACCGTGATCGAAAGCGAGCCACGTCTGCTGGCGCGGGCGTTCCCGGCCATCGTCAGCGACCTGGTGGCGGCGCGGCATCGTGGCCACGGCGTCGACTTCATCTTCGGCACGACGGTGACAGGCAGCGCGCCTGCGGGCGTCAAGCTCAGCAACGGCGAGCAGATCGCGGCTGACCTCGTGCTGGTCGGTATCGGTGTCGAGCCGGTCGCAACGGTTGCCGACCGATTGGGGCTGCCCTGCTCCGGCGGCATCTCGGTCGACGCCTGCGGCCGCACGTCTGCACCGGACGTGTTCTGCGCTGGCGACGCCGCGCTGCAATGGAGCCGTTGTCATGGCCGCGCCATTCGCGTCGAGACTTGGGCCAATGCGCAGAATCAGGCGATTGCGGTGGCAGGCAACATGATCGGCGAAGCAAAGGAATATAACGACCCACCCTGGTTCTGGACCGATCAATATGACCTCAACATCCAGGTCGCAGGCGACATGCGCGAGGCTGACTGTGTCCTTCGTGGCAATCCCGCTTCCTCAAAATTCTCGATGATCGCGATGCGCGGCGCCGAGATCGCCGGCGCACTCTCGGTCAATGCCGCCAAGGACATGGCCATGCTGCGGCGGATCATCGCCGCCGGCAAGCGCCCGGCCCGCGCCGACCTTGAATCGCCCGCTTACGACCTGCGTGCCGCCCTGAAATGACGAATAGAAATTTTTGAGGGAGAGACAGCAATGAACGCGTTCCAACGGATGAATACCGCGCTCATGGTCGACGAGGCGAAGCAGATTTTCAAGGTTTCGCGCCAGGCCTTTGTCGATCCCGACATTCTCGAAGCCGAACGCGCCAAGATCTTCGACAAATGCTGGCTTTACCTCGGCCATAGTTCCGAAGTGCCGAAGCCCGGCGATTTCGTCACCCGCCAGGTCGGCGGCCGCAACATCCTGTTTGCGCGCGATGCCAAGGGCTCGCTCCGCGCGCTGCTCAACACCTGCCCGCACCGTGGCGCCCAGGTCTGCCGCGAGAAGCACGGCAACGCCAAATCATTCCAGTGCTTCTACCACGGCTGGGTGTTCGGCCTCGACGGCGCGCTGCGCAGCCAGCCCGGAGAGACTTCCTACGCCCCGGACTTCAAGGAGCGCAGCACGTCGAACATGCAGCTTGTGTCGCGTTTCGAGGGCTATCGCGATTTCAACTTCATCTGCTTCGACCGCAACGCCCAAAGCCTGAGCGACTATCTCGGACAGGTAAAGGAATATCTCGACGTCATCGCCGACCAGGCCGAGACCGGCATGACCATCGTCGGCGGCACGCAGGAATATTCCATGCGCGCGAACTGGAAACTGCTGACCGAGAACTCGATCGACGGCTATCACGCGCTGACTACGCATGCGACCTATTTCGACTATCTGAAGGCCACCAATGGCGGACTCGCGCCGGTGCCGCTTGACGGTGCCGCACGCGACCTCGGCAACGGGCACGCCGTGCTCGAATACAAGGCGCCGTGGGGCCGCCCGGTGGCGCAATGGGTTCCGATGTGGGGCGAGGACGGAAAACGCGAGATCGATCGGCTCTATCAGGGACTGGTCACGCGGTACGGCGAGGAACGGGCCAAGCGGATCGCGCTTTATAACCGCAACCTGTTCGTCTTCCCCAACCTCGTCGTCAACGACATCATGGCCGTGACGATCCGCACCTATTATCCGCTGGCGCCCGACTTCATGAACATCAGCGCCTGGGCCCTGGCGCCGAAGGAAGAGACCGACTGGGCGCGCAAATACCGCCTGTTCAACTTCCTGGAGTTCCTCGGTCCCGGCGGCTTTGCCACGCCCGACGATGTCGAGGCGCTGGAGCAATGCCAGCGCGGCTTCCGCAATGCCGCCGAGGTGCAATGGAACGACATCTCCAAGGGCATGGGCAAGGCGACGCCGTCCTATGACGATGAGCTGCAGATGCGTGCGTTCTGGTCGAACTGGAACAGGCACGTGTTCGAGACGACGATCTGAGCGGGGGGAAGCCATGCAGGACATCTCTCGCGCCGATATCGAAGACTTTCTGTTTACCGAAGCCGACCTGCTCGACGAATGGCGTCTGCCGGAATGGCTGGAGCTGTTCACGGAGGATGCAATCTATTACGTGCCCTCGACGGACGTCGCAGCCGACGCTTCACCCGACAAGAGCCTGTTCTATGTCGCCGACGACCGATTCCGCCTCTCCGAGCGCGTCAAGCGGCTGATGAAGCGGACCGCCCATGCGGAGTTCCCGCATTCGCGCACGCGGCATCTGGTCAGCAATGTCCGCATCCGTAACCGCAGCGAGCGCGAGATCGAGGTCGGATCGTCCTTTATCACCTATCGCACCAAGGACGGTGTCACCGACACCTATTTCGGCAGCAACCGCTACCGGATCGTGGCCGAGAACGGCAAGCTCCGGATCAAGGAAAAGCGCTGCCTGCTCGACAGCGATGGGCTTCGCAGCCAGGGCCGCGTCAGCATCATTCTCTAAGAAACGAAAGCAGTGGACAAGAAACTCAAAGACAATGTTGCCGTCGTCACCGGCGCCGCCAAGGGCATCGGGCTTGCGATCGCCGAGCGGCTCGCGCGCGACGGCGCCAAGCTCGTGTTGGCCGATGTCGACGCGGCCGGCCTGAAACAGGCCGAGGCTCACCTGAACAAAGAGTTCGGCGCGGAAATCGCAAGCCAGGCCGGCGATCTCTCGGAGCAATCAATTGCCGAGAAGACGATCAATCTGGCGGCCGAGCGCTTCGGCAAGCTCGATATTCTGGTCAATAATGCGGGTGGCGGCATCATCAAGGCCTTTGCCGAGCATTCGCCGGAAACACTGAAGACCACGATCGACCGCAATCTCTGGACCGTCCTGTGGTGCTCCTGGTACGCGGTTCCGAAGATGCGTGCGCAGCGCTATGGCCGGATCATCAATCTCGGCGCCGATTCCGTGCGCAACGGCCTGTGGGATCACGCCGCCTACAATGCCGCCAAAGGGGGCGTGCACGGGCTGACCACCGGCATGGCGCGGGAGTTCGCCAAGGACGGCATCACCGTCAACACGGTCGCGCCGTGTGCGGTAAACACGCCGCAGATGGTCGCGATCACCAAGAGCAACCCGGCGCTTGCCGCCAAATTTGTCAGCGTCATCCCCATGGGTCGTCCGGCCGAGATGGAGGAAGTCGCATCCATGGTCTCCTATCTCGCTTCCGCCGAAGCCTCGTTCGTGACCGGCCAGGTCATCAGCGTCAACGGCGGCAGCACCATGCTTTAGGTTCCTGAATGAGCGAAATCGTTATTCTCTGTGCGGCCGACGACGTGGTCGAGGGCGAGATCAGGCAGGCTCCGCTGCCCAACGGAACCAAGGTCGCCTTGTATCGGGTGGACGGATCGATCTATGTCACCGCCGATATGTGCACACACGGCGAGGCATCGCTCTCGGAGGAAGGCATCATCACCGGCAAGACCGTGGAGTGCACATTCCATTTCGGAACCTTCGACGTCACCACCGGCGAGCCAACCGGCATGCCCTGCGAAATTCCGTTGAAGACTTATCCCGTCACCATCGTCGACGGAAAGGTTCAGATTGAGGTCTAGAATGCGCAATCCCGATCGCATCGCCGTCCCGCAAAAATCCGCGCGCCGCTCGCTCGGCACCGCGCGGCGGCGAACCCAGGCCGAACGCACGGCCGAGACGCGAACACGCATCCTGAAGGCGGCAGCCGACCTCATTCGCCGCCGCGGTTACGCCAGGTTCCGAACGGCCGACGTCGCGGCGGAAGCCGGGCTGTCGCGCGGGGCCCAGCTGCATCACTTCCCCACCAAGGATTCGCTTGTTGTCGCCACGCTCGAATACGTGTTCGAGCAAGCCCAGATCGTCAGCCGCCGCCGCGCCGCCGCGGTGAACCGCCCGCGCGATCTGATCGAGGCCGTGATCGACGATGCCCGCGAATTCTTCTTCAGCCAGCACTTCATGGTGGCGATCGACATTGTGCTGTCGACCTCGACCGATCAGGCGGTGCGCAAACAGATCCTCGACATCTCCCGCAAGGCCCGACGTCCCGTCGAGACCGCTTGGACCGAGGCGCTCGCCGCCAGCGGGGTGCCCGCTTCGCTGGCGCCGGACATCGTCGCACTGACGCTCAGCCTCGTTCGCGGCCTGGCGGTGCGCACGCTCTGGGACAACGACCCGAAATGGTTCGACGAGCTGTTCGCGGTGTGGCGGCGGATGATCAAGATTTTCCTTGAAAACCAGCATCCCAAGGCTCGGGCACGATGAACAACGGCCGTACTATCCCGCTGATCACGTCGGTCTGCTACGTCCGCCTCGCGGTGAGCGAGCCGAACGCCAGTGCGCGTTTCGTGTCGGATATCTTCGGCCTGCAGCGGGTCGCCGACCAGGACGGCGAGATTGCATTTCGCAGCGACGACCGGTTCCGCACGGTGAGCCTCGCCAGCAACTCGGCCGACGGCCCAAGCGTCGGCATCGAGGTCTGGGACGAAAAGGCGCTGGAGAAGATCGGCACGAGATTGCGCAGTCTCGGTTTTGCCGTGAAGGAGGCGACCACAGGCGAATGCCGGCGCCGCTACGTGCAATCCGCGCTGCTTGCCGAGGACGCCTCGAAGAACCGCATCGACTTGGCGGTTCGTCCCTCACGCAGCGGACGGCGCTACTTTCCGGCGCGCGACGCAGGCATCGTCCAGTTTCACGGTGTCGGGCTTCGTACCACGGATCATTCTCGCGACCTCGCCTTCTGGCAGGCACTCGGCGCCGAGGTGAGCGACTTCGTTGGCGACATCGCCTATCTGCGGATCGACGGCATGCATCACCGCGTCGCGCTTTATCCCTCGAAACGCAATGGGCTGCTTTATGCGGCGTTCGAAGTCGAGGGGCTCGATCAGATCATGCAGAACAGTTATTTCATGCAGGAAAGCCAGATCAAGATCGTGCAAGGCCCAGGCCGGGAGCCGGCGTCGCGGCAAATCTTTCTTCATATCGAGGGACCGGACGGGCTGATCTTTTCCTATGTCAACGGCATGACCGAATATGGCGACAAGCCGCGCCTGGCGCGGCAGTACCCGCTTCATCCGACATCGCTTTGCGACTGGGGCAGCGAGAGCAAGGACGTACCGGAATTGGGTGCGCCCGGCTGAAAAAAGGAGAACATCATGATCCAGCTAAAGGATGTCAGCTACGTTCGTCTCGGCTCGCCCGATCTCGACTCAGCGGAATATTTTGCGACCAATTGTCTTGGCCTGCAGATCGCCGAGCGCGGCAAGAAGGATCTGTACCTCCGCTCCGACGAACGTGCACATACGCTGTGTTATTCGGAAGGCGATCCGCGCAACCAGACCGTTGGTTTCGAGGTCGAGGACGAGGCGAGCCTTCAGAATGCCGCGTCGACGCTAGAGTCGCTCGGGCATGCGGTCCATGCCGGGACCGCCAGGGAGGCCGAACAGCGCAAGGTGAAAGCCTTCATCGGTTTCCGCGATCCGACCGGAAATCACATTGAGCTCGTGGTGCGACCGGAACGCAGCGGACGTCGCTACTTCGCAAGCCGCGACGCTGGCATCACCGGATTCAGCCATATCGGACTGAACTCGACCGATCCGGCACGCGATGAACGGTTCTGGACGCAGGTTTGCAATGCCCGCGTCAGCGACCGCATCGGTGATATTCCCTTGATGCGCGTCAACGCCATACACCACACGATCGCAATCGTTCGGGCGCCTCAAGCCGGCCTCCAGCATATCAACCACCAGGTCGAGAGTAGCGACGACGTGCTTCGCTCCTATTACTTCCTGAATGAAAAGCGCGTGCCAATCGTGTTTGGTCCCGGCCGCCATCCAACCTCGGGTGCACGCTTCCTTTATTTCAAGGGGCCCGATGGCATGATTTTCGAATATTCCGTAGGCGTCGATGAGATCGAGGATGAGGCGACGCACCGGCCTCGGCAATTCGGCTTTGAGCCCTCCAGCTTCTGCATGTGGGGCTCCAAGCCCGCCGGCATGAGCCTGCCGAACAACCAAGGTGACAACCGCACCAGTTTCGCACCAGAATGAACCCGATCGGACTTCAACGAACGCGATCGAAATCAAACGAAAGCGCAGCAAAATCAACGAAGCTGTTCGATGTCCTGTCGCTCATAACGGCTTGGTTGCAGGTTCGAGTCCAAGCTTCGCCATTGCTGGCTTCGCGCGGGGGGCCTCGACTGTGACGGCGAAGCTTTGGCCAAGGGAAAACGAAGACGGATTACAGCGAAGCCCAGCTCCAGGCCGCATCGTTGCGCGATGGCCCTTCTCGCTAGCCGGCTAGGCTGCGACCCTGGGTTTTTTGAGCCGCCGAACATCAAATCACGAAATCGTAGGTAAGACGCGTGGGTCGGCATCCCGCGCGGCTTCGCCGAGCGAAGACAAGCCTCGCCGTAGTGAGAGGGTACACGCGGCCTACCCTGCCATCCGATCTAGGATAGACGTCATTCGTTCCGCTTCCAGTAGGCCCTTGGCAACGATTAGTGCACAGACAGCGCACGCACGTCGCCGTCGCATGCCGCCCTGCTCGCGCCTGGCTCGACAGGGGCAAACAGACCAAGATGGAGCAGGTCTACCAATATCTGATCGGGATCAAGTTTCGACAGCGAGTGGAAGCGGTCATCGAGAAGTTTAGCGACATGCGCGAGGATCTCGACAGAGAGCGCAAGTTCATGGGCCGACATTGGGCAAAGCGCGAAACGCAGATATTGTCCGTGATCGAGTCGACGGTCGGCTTGGTTGGCGACCTGCAGGCTATAGCCGGCAAGGCCATGCCCGAAATTCCAAGCCTCGACTGCCGCTGCTGGAGAGTTCAACGCTGCCGGAACGAAAGGCCTCATGATGTTCGGCACCCCTGCTCGGTGAGATTGCCCGAACGCTCGCTTGCAGGAGGCTGTAACTCAACCTGCTCGCCGACGAGCGTCTGTCTAACCGCCTCTTGTTAGAAAGCTCATCGGTTCGCGCAGGCGGCAGCCCTGAACTCTTTCGAGCTGGCACATCCTCTGAACTCACCGATGGCACTCGGGCGGTCCACCCTAACGCAACCGTCACGTCTGTCAGCGCACGACGGGCGAGGACCCCGGCGCAATCAATGCCAGCAGAAATGTGAGCCGCGAGCGCTCGCAATCGAGCGAACAGAACGAGAAATCGGAATTGCTTACAACATTGCTTACGGATTGCTTACTGAAAAACAGGTAGAAATAGGAATTGCTTAGCTATTTCAAATTGGTGGGGGAGGCAGGACTCGAACCTGCGAAGCCATGAGGCGGCTGATTTACAGTCAGCTCCCTTTGCCACTCGGGACACTCCCCCGTTTCAACGGCGCGCGATCCGCTTCCCCTTGCGGCGACGGAACGGGCCATGGAGACGTGAAGACCGCGGATCGCCCGTCTTGAGGGGTCGCGGCCGGGCGCGTTTATGGGGGGAAGCCGCCTCCAAAGTCAACCAAGCCAATCCCCTAAATCCACCCGGAATCATGCCAAATTGCCATTATTCGGAACCCGTGACACAAGCGGCCCATGAGCGATCGCGATCGAAAGCCGCCGTTTCGGCGTGGCGGCGGCAAACCCTTCGACAAGGCCCGGCCGGGCGGCCGCCGGCCGATCTGGCAGGATCGCGACCATGACGGCCCGGCCGTCCTGTATGGCTGGCACACCGTGACCATGGCGCTGCAGAACCCGGAGCGCCGCATCAAGAAGCTGATCCTTACTGAAAATGCCGCGCGGCGGCTGGAGGAAGAGCATATCGCGCTCCCTGTCACGCCGGAGATCGTGCGGCCCAACGAGATCGACCGGTTGCTCACGCCCGACGCCGTGCATCAGGGCCTGCTCGCGGAAGCCGACCCCCTACCCTCGCCCGATATCGAGACCTTGGTGCCAGAGGGCATGGTGCTGGTGCTGGACCAGATCACCGATCCGCACAATGTCGGCGCCATCCTGCGTTCGGCCGCGGCCTTCGCGGTCAAGGCGATCGTCACCACCGCGCGCCACAGTCCCGAAGCAACCGGCGTGCTGGCAAAGGCGGCGTCCGGCGCGCTCGAACTGGTGCCGCTGGTGACGGTGCAGAATCTCGCCCGCGCGCTGACGCAGCTCAACGAGCGCGGCTTCATGACCGTCGGCCTCGACAGCGAGGGCAGCGAGAATCTATCGGCGATCGCGCTGAGGCAGCCGCTGGCGCTGGTGCTTGGGGCGGAAGGCAAAGGCTTGCGGCAATTGACCCGCGAGACCTGCAGCATGGTCGCGCGGCTCGACATGCCCGGCGAGATCAAGAGCCTCAACGTCTCCAACGCCGCGGTGCTCGCGCTCTATATCGGTGCGACGCGGCTCGGATTGATGAGCTGACCTAAAAAGACAAACGTCCGCTCGCTGATGCGAGCGGACGCTGCAGTCCTCGTTCTTCCAGCGGTAGTATCAGTAGTAGCGGCGCACCAGCGGATGGCCCCAGTAGTAACCTTCGTGGCCCCAGTGGCGATACGCATAGTGATGCGGCGCGTGGCCGTAGCGGTAGCTGTTGTACCACGGACGGTGGTGACGGTAGCCGTATTGGTAGCCGTAGCCGTAGCCGTAGCTCGGCACCGCGTTTTCCTCATAGGCCGGATACGGCGCGAACGAGCCGGGGCCGGAATAGGTCGGGCCCTGGTTCACGTAGTAATATTGCGTGGTCGGCTCGGCGAGGCGCTCATAGCCCCAGCGGGTGCCGCAGCCGCCGCAGCCGCCGCCGTAGGAATAGGAGTAGGACGGCGCGTAAGTGTAGGCGGGCTCATAGGTGTAGGCCGGCGCATAGCTCGTGGCGCAAGGGGTGACCGCGCCGCAGGGCGAGCAACCGCTGAAGCCGCAGGCCATGGCGGGCGCAGCACCCGCGGTCATCACGGCAAGAGCCGCGACTAATCCTTTAATCGTATGACGCATCACTTAACTCTCCTGTTGGTCTCTTCTAGTTTGGCATTCTCTCTG
>Ga0210403_10000954_pt1 | contig 28462 bp, 21 predicted proteins | sample IncBWC19MmetaG_FD_150863 | JGI IMG/M metagenome (GOLD analysis project Ga0210403, IMG submission 150863) | Forest soil microbial communities from Barre Woods Harvard Forest LTER site, Petersham, Massachusetts, United States - Inc-BW-C-19-M | ecosystem: Environmental > Terrestrial > Soil >...
TCCTGATTGGCCTGGCCGCTGAAAATAATTCCGCGCTGACCTCCCGCATTTACCGTGAGGGCCACGAAATCGGGAATCACACGTTCACGCATCCGGACATCAGCAACCTTTCCGGCAATTACATGATGCTGGAAGTCAATCTCACCGAGCAGCTCTTTGCCAGCCGCCTCGGCTTAAGAACAATTCTGTTCCGGCCGCCCTATTCTATCGATGCGGAGCCCGATACTGAAGACCAGGTTCGACCGCTTGAGTTCACGCAGAACATGGGATACATCACGGTGGGCGACAAGATTGACACGAATGACTGGCAGGGGCCTTCGGAGGCACAGATTACCTCGGACGTGCTTAAGCATCTTCCTCCATGCGCGCCGGGAGACTTGCACTGTGGCAACATCATCCTCATGCATGACGGTGGTGGCAACCGGCTTCAGACGCTCCTGGCGCTGCCGAAGATCATTGATGGAATTCGCGCCAAGGGCCTTCAGATCGTGCCCGTTTACCAATTGATTGGGAAGACCCGCGCGGATGTAATGCCCTCGATTTCGGGCGATGACCGTTGGGCCGCGACGCTGATCCGGATCACCTTCTTTCTTTACGGATTCGTTAACCAAGCGATCACCTGGACATTTTTTCTCGGTGACGTCCTGATGACCGGACGGTTGCTGATTGTCGGCGCGCTCGCTATTTTCGATCGTTTCCGGGAGGGCTCGCACGGTCTGACGGAAGAAGCAACGTCTTACAAGCCCTCGGTCGCGGTGCTGGTTCCTGCGTATAACGAAGAAAAGGTTATCGAACGGACGGTTCGCGCCGTACTGGCTTCGAACTATCCCAACTTTCGCGTGATTGTCATAGATGACGGTTCAAGTGACAACACTCTGGAAGTCGCACGGCGCGCGTTTGTTGCCGAAGAAGCTTCAGGTAAAGTGCTCATTCTTACAAAACCAAATTCTGGTAAAGCGGAGGCTCTTAACTTTGGCCTGCTTCATGTCGAAGACGAGATCTTTGTTGGAATCGATGCCGATACCGTGATCGCTCCAAGCGCTATCTCACGATTGATTCCGCACTTCGTGAATCCGAAGGTCGGCGCGGTTGCCGGAAACGCCAAAGTCGGCAACCGGGTCAATTTGTGGACGCGCTGGCAGGCTCTGGAGTACATCACCAGCCAGAATTTTGAGCGGCGCGCACTGAACACTTTGGGGGCGGTGAGCGTAGTACCCGGCGCGATTGGCGCGTGGAGGGTCTCGGCAGTTCGCGAGGCAGGGGGCTATCACACGGATACCGTCGCCGAGGATGCGGACCTGACGATGAACCTTCTTCGGCGTGGTTATCGAGTGGAGTATGAGGATTTAGCTCTTGCATATACCGAAGCGCCGATCAATGCCAACGGGCTGATGCGCCAGCGCTTCCGGTGGTCCTTTGGGATTCTGCAAGCGGTATGGAAACATCGCGCCGTATTCGTTCGAAAAGGCGCGCTGGGATGGGTCGCGCTGCCGAACATTGTGATCTTCCAAATACTGTTGCCGTTGGTCTCTCCGTTCATAGACATTATGTTCTCGGTAGGAGCAATCTGGTATTTCGTTCAAAAATCGTTTCATCCCGAATCAACGGACCCCGCCAATTTCCAGCGGTTGGTAATCTTTTTCGCGGTTTTCCTAATGATCGATTTCATAACCTCGGCCATCGCATTCGCACTAGAACGCCGAGAGCCAGAGGTGCGCGAAGATATCTGGCTGCTCAGCCAAGTCTGGTTGCAGCGTTTTGCTTATCGGCAGTTATTCTCGGTCGTGCTGTTTAAGACGATAAAGCGCGCTATACAAGGTCAGCGCTTTGCCTGGGACAAACTGGAGCGCACGGCAGCCATGAGTTACATTCCCTCCGAGAAGGAAGACTCGCTGCAACTGCGGTGAGCCTGCGTTCCGCGAAGTTCGGTGCGGGAGCGCCGCTGGCACTCTGGAATAGCGAACAAGACGTCGTGGAAGAGCGGCCCTTTAGGGCCGCCTACCTCTTCACTTAGATATAAGGCGGTGCTGAAAGCGCACGCCGCTCTTCCAAGAGTTTCCCGCGGGATGGTGAAATCCATTGCTCCCCCGGAACAGATGAGATACCTGTCCCTATCGGGGCTGGGTTAGTTAGAACCAGCGGCGCAAAGGCGCTTTGACAGTTCTTGCGGGTTGGTTGCGTGGGACAAAGCGGTTTGCAGTTCCACAATTTCCGCGCGGACAAGCTTTTCTATCTCGCCGTCAAAGTGCTGCATGCCCTCAGGTTCCCCTGTCCTCATAGCTCGCAGTAGGTTATCTCCGAGACTGTCTCCGGAGGCGATACAGCCTCGAGTCTGGATAGAGGGCCTCAGAATCTCCACGGCGGGAACCAGGCGGGTGCCCTTTGCGCTGGGAATCAAACGCTGCGAGATGATGTATCGAAACGTTGTCGCGAGGCGATCTCGAATCGAGGACTGATCATCCGGCGGGAATGCACTTACTATGCGCTCGACGGTTCGGGCGGCGTCAACCGTATTCATGCTGGAGAGGACGAGGTGGCCGCTTTCAGCCGCTTGCAGAACCAACTCCATGGTTTCCCGGTCGTGCATTTCGCCGATCATGATCACTTTCGGGGCTTGCCGCAATGCGGCGCGGAAAGCCAATGCGAGACTTGGCGTATCACTGTGCAATTCCCGTTGATGGACCGTGGCACGCTTGTGATTGTGCAGAAACTCGATGGGATCTTCGATGGTAATGATGTGACAATTTTGTTCTTGATTAATGTGATCGAGAATTGCCGCCAAGGTGGACGACTTTCCTGACCCGCGCGGGCCGGTGACCAGGACGATCCCATCCCGAAGATTGGCTACTCCTCTTAACTGGTCTGGCAGATGCAGGTCCGTTAAATTTGGAATTGCGCTGGGGATTACCCGCATGATCACGGCACAACTTCCGCGCTGAATGAAGATGTTCACGCGGAAACGTGCTAAACCAGGCAGCCCGTAGGAGATGTCGCAGGAACCTTGCTCCCGCAGCATGGCAATTGCCGGCTTGTTGTTCCCAATTACATCGGAAGCGATTCGTCTGGTGTCATCGGCAGTAAGCCGGGTGATGAAGGATGGCACGCCAGTCAACTTGCCGTGAGTTTCTACTTGGGGTGCGCGGCCCGGCGAAAAAATCAGATCGCTGACATGATCGTGCGCCCGCAACATGACAGTTAGAACGTCAGAAGTGGAAACCGCGGTGAAATCCGGGGCGGTGACTTTATCCGAAATGTGAGCGGTGCGTGGTGAGGCCATAACCCCAATTAAAGATGATCGCGTCGCGGGAGGGGCAAGTAGGACGCGCCAAACTCTAACTCTACCGAAAAGGCTGTTGAGCTTCCACGAACGTGAGGCTAAGAGACTTTGGTAATGATCTGGGGACAGGTGGGCTTTTTTGACGAAAAAAATTGAGGGCGCTACCGCCCCCAATTTTCGTCGCGATTTGCTACAGCTACTTCTTGGGCTTCTTCTTGGTGGTGCCGAAAGTGGTTTCCACGGGAGCCCCTAGACTGGCAAGCATCGCCTTCGAATCTTCGGCATGCGGTCCGTTGGGTTGGAGCTCGAGATATTTATTGAAGGCCTCGGCAGTCCCGGCCGGAGCGACCATTTTGTCGCCTTGCAGGGTGGCCGCACCTACCATATTAGTGGCTTTGTAATAGTAGGCGTCGGCATGATTGGGATCTGCGGCAATGGCTTTGTCGAAGGCATCAATTGCGCTCTGGCGTATCTTCGGGTCATTCGTCTTGTTGATATTCGTCAGCGTAGCGCCCATGTTGAAGTAATACGTGCCCGCGGCCGCTGGATTGAGTTTGGCCGCTTGATCGTAATCCTGTATGGCCTCATCGACCTTTCCATCATTTGTCTTCGCGCGCGCCATGTTGTTGTACATTGCCGCGAGCTGAGCATTAGCGTCAGGTTTAGCTCCGCTTTCCATCGATTTCTTTTTGAGATCGACGGCTTTCTGGTAGTCCTGGATCGCCTGGTCCAGCATTTTCGTCTTTTGCGCCGGATCGGTTTGCTTCAGGGCCGCCCCTGAATAAGCATCGGCGAGACTCGCCCAGAGCACATCCCGGGTTGCATCCATTTGAGTGGCTTCAGTTAAGGTAGTAACCGCGGTATCGTAGTCGCCAGCCTTCATTGACTGGTTCGCCGCAGTCAATTTCTCATTCAAAGTCTTAACGGTTACAACCTCTTTCTGCTGTTTCTCCGCTTGTTCCTGTTGTTGCTTTATCACTGCTGGATCGATACCTTTTGCCTTTGCCGAGGCTTCGGCTTCTTTCTGAAGATCGAAGTCCTGATCTATCTCGTCTACTGCGACGTGAATGGCATCAAGGTGAAATACCTCTTTGCCATCCAGCAAAAGTATGGCCTTGTACATTCCCGGCTGGATGCCTAGAGAGAAGTATTCACCTTTGCTGTTCGTTTTTATCTCGTATTTTCGACCGTTGTCTTGATTGAGCCACCGGACGATTGCGCCGTTAACCGGCTTACCATCCGCGTCCCTCACGACTCCTTTCACAGATCCGGTAGCTTGGGCAAGGGCCGTAGTCACGAGCACGTTCGCGCTCAATAGCGCCACCAACAGAACCATAAGATATTTCTTCATTGTGTTTTCTCCCAACATGGTCTCCTTACTCACGATTGCGCGAATCGCCAAGAATCATAACCCATCCGGTCTTGTGGCCGAGATATAGCGAATAGGGTCCGCAACTCCGGCCTCCCGGAAAGCCCGCAAACGTAGGATGCAGCTATCGCACTCTCCGCACGCACGGTCTTCACGAACATAGCAAGACCAAGTTAAATCGAAAGGAGCAGCCAATTCAATACCCAGCCTGACGATCTCCGCTTTGCGCATTTTGATCAGCGGAGTAACGATTTCAATTTTGCCATCCTTGGTCCCGGTCTTTACGACTGCGTTGAAAGCGTCGTAATATGCGGGACGGCAATCGGGATATCCGGAGCTGTCTTGTTCCACGGCTCCAATGTATACCTTCTGCGCCCCTAAGACTTCCGCCCAGCTTACGGCGACGGCCAGAAAGTGGGCGTTTCTGAACGGCACGTAGGTTACTGGAATGGGAGACTCTGCCGACGAAGGGGCTGCTGCCATCGGCACCGCGATGTTCAAGTCGGTCAAGGCCGACCCTCCTATCGCTCGCAAGGCGTCATTCCGCACGATGAGGCGGTCCCGAATTCCCAGGCGGTCGCAAATGCCTTCGAATGCCCCGCGCTCGCGCTGCTCGGTGCGCTGGCCATAGCTGACGTGAACCGCTGCTGCATCGTGATCGCGCGCGGCGATAGCGGCACAGACCGAGGAGTCCATGCCGCCGCTCAATAAGACTACTGCACGTGATCTTCCTACCCGGGACATTTTCTCCGATTGTCTGCTTCGACGCTCGTCAGACGCCTTTCAGCGCCGGATCCCAAATGAATTTGTGCAGTTGAAGGCTGAGGCGAGCCGGGACGTTATCTGCCAGCATCCACTCGGCGAGCTCTCTGGGATCGACGCAACAATGCGAAGAGTCGCGTGTTCCCGCAGCGTCTTTCGCGAACGCCGGCGAGAAGAGCACCGCGTTCACACGCCGGTCGAGGACATGCTGGGCGACAAATGCCCGCGCAAAATCGTAATCCGCCCGGCTGGCGATTACGAACTTCACTTCGTCTTTGGAATCGATAGCGTCGAGATTTTGCAGCCGAAACGTGTCCGCAGCGCCCGAATCCGGACACTTCACGTCCACAATCTTGACCACGCCTTTTGGCACTGATTCGAGAGGGCGCTCGCCACTGGTTTCAAGCAGGACGGTGAATCCCGTATCCAATAGGGTCTGCATCAGCGGCACGACTTCGCGTTCCTGTAACATTGGTTCGCCGCCGGTAATCTCGACCAACCCTCCGCCGTGGCTCAGTTGTTCAACTCGTTCCAGCACTTCTTCCAGTGCCATGCGGTGCCCGCCGGTAAACGTGTATTCGCTATCGCACCAATCGCAGCGAAGATTGCAACCAGTGAGCCGCACGAATACGCACGGCAGCCCAGCATAGGTGGATTCCCCCTGAATCGATTTGTATATTTCGGTTATGTACATTGAAGATTAATGCTCTCGGGCGAGCGCCGGCATCTACTCCGAATACGTCGCGGTGGTTGTGTCAGTCTCGTACACGGTGACATTTTTCACCCAAACCCGGCCGCTGGTCACAATATTGAGTTTGGCATTTGTCTGATCGAAAAAATATTTAGAAAGGTTTTCGGCGGACGGGTTCAGCACCGTGAACGGTTCTATGTCATTGATCATCTGATGGTCGAGGCGATCCGTCACGTCTCTCATAACCTCGCGCAGATCTTTGAAGTCAAGCAATAATCCAGCCTTGTCTAATTCGTTTCCGGCAAGCGTGACACGCAGCTTGTAATTATGCCCATGCGGATTCTCGCACTTACCTTTGTAGTTGCGGAGGTAGTGGCCAGCTGCGAACGAGTCCTCAACCGTCACTTCGTACATGAAACCTCTTTGGAGTTCTTAAATGCTGACACTATTGTATCGCGGAGATGCGGCTTGGTTTGTCTCGTAAGGCGGCTGCGAGCTTTGCTCGCCTGCCCGACGAGGGCGTCTGGGCCTACGTGATTCATCACAATTCCATCCGCGAACGCGTGGGGGCGGACGCAGCGTTAGGCACAACAGGGTTGCAAAGCAAACGGAGAGAATTGGCACGGTCAATATCCGGTGACTCTCATTCCCCAACTTTCTGCGCGCCGATCAGCTTGATGATCCGACCGGCAAGAGTCGGACCTGCCACCAAAAAACCGCAACGAGCAGGGCTGCCCCGGGCGATCTGATTAAAATCTCACAAAAGGCGGGCCAGCCGCCCATAAGAAGGATCTAAACTCAGATTATGCCCCATTCGTAAGACAATTCGGGCGAGCACTTGGATTCCATTACCTTCACCGTCTCGGTCCCCTTACTCTTGTTACCGGGATACGCAATCATGCTGAAGCGGATGGTTCCGCTTTTGTCCGACACGATAACCGCGTCGGTCGTCTTTTCCCCAGATACTCTGTAATGAACATCAGCGTTCGGTTGATATCCCGAGCCGGAAATGAAGGCTAGCTCAAACTTCGATGTGAGGCGAACTGCATTGAGCGTACATCCTCTGTCGCTGGCCTCGATCGGGTCGGGCACGATAACTGTACCAATCTTGAAGTCTTGGGCGATGAAGGCTAGGCGTGTTGGTTCCCCCTTTCTCGGCCTGGTGATAAATTCAATCGGATCATCTGGCTTCTTAGGATCGCCACACTGCTGCGGCGTTCTCCCGGCACACATCAAAATTCCGTCTTTGCCCACCGATATACCCGCCAACGGAGACGACGGCTTGTCATGGTTCACTGGCCACTGAATTTCTTGAAACATCGTGTCAGCGGGGGGGCCCTTCACGAATATGTGATACTGCACCTCAAGGTCGTCACCAGACTTGCCTGTGCGCGAAATTTCCTTTGCCACAATTGACATACCAGCAGGTACCATTTGTGCGAAGCCTACCTCTATATCCATTAGCCGCTCCACCAGTGGTGCCACGTCACTTGGTTTCAGAGGGGACTGTTGAGGCGTAGCGGAACCGAGGAGGAGAAGTATCCATACGGCCGATACAGGTATGCGGCATGTCATCGAAAAGCTTTACCTCCCCAAAATGGGTGACTGACTAAGCTTACCTCGTCCGTCCGGCGGAGCGATGCCCCGTTAGTTGGAGTCAAAAAAAAGCTCGACATCGGCGAAGTCTGTGGTCCTCCGATAACACGGCAGGCTCTCCACGAAAACTCTACCGTAAGATTTCTTCAGTATTCGATTGTCCAACAGCACTAATAGTCCACGATCATGCAGAGAGCGGATCAGCCGGCCGAATCCCTGCTTAAGCGTGATTACGGCGGCGGGAACCTGGTAATCGAAGAACGCATTTCCGCCCTCTGCATCAATGGCCTTTACTCGCGCTGCGACGATTGGATCGCTCGGCACCGCGAACGGAAGCCGGTCGATAATTACGCAACTCAGCTGCTCGCCTTGTACGTCCACACCTTGCCAGAAAGAGGATGTGGCGAATAAGACGGCGTTGGGAGTGAGGCGGAATTCTTCCAGCAGAGCATTCTTGGGAGCGTCTCCCTGCAAGAACATAGGAAAGTCAAGCTGCTGCGATACCCGCTCATAAACCTCTCTCATCTGCACATAGCTGGTGAACAGCACGAAGGCGCGTCCGCGAGTGACTTCGAGGATTTTGCTAATTCGCCCGGCAGCAAGAGCTGAGAACTCCGGAAGGCGCGGATCGGGGAGATCGGGAGGAACGTACAGCAACGCCTGACTCTCATAATCGAAATGAGAAGGCAGCAGCAGTTCTCGCGGGTGTTCAAGTCCAAGCCGCCGTCGCATGTAGTCGAAGCCACCTTCGACAGAGAGAGTTGCTGAGGTCAGAACCGAGCAATCGAGTTTTTCGAACAGGGCCATCTTGAGGATGGGAGCGACATCGATGGGAGTGGCTTGCAGGAATACATTGTCCTTCGCGCGGCCGGCGGCGCCACGCACGCTCCGGCGCTCGATCCAGAAAACAGTGTTGAGGCTTTGCTCCTCCATCAGGAAAGATAAAGAATGGTCGAGTTCGGCTGCGCGACGGGAAAATGTGAAAATTTCTTCGGGTTTTTCGGGAAGCACCTGCAATTCCGATTCAAGCCTTCGCAGCGATTGCCGTAGCGCGAGGTACTCTTCGCCATTCTCCTCCAGAAAGTCGCGGCGATTCTCGAAAGCAAAGCGTCCTTTGCCGGTTGGTAGGAGTGAAAAGAATAATCCGGAAGAGTCACGGAGACTGCCGATTGCGCCGGACAGCGCCGCCGACATCGTGCGGTTGCGCTGGAGAGATTGCTCAACGTCGCGCGCCAACTCGTCCATGCGAGCGTTGCTAACGCTCACCCCAAAGTAGTTGCTGGCGGTGTCCTCCAACTCATGCGCCTCATCGAAAATGACCGCGCCGACGTCAGGCAAAATGCCGGCATCGGGGGCATTCTCGGCACCCTGCTTAATCATCAGGTCCGCGAAAAACAGATGATGATTGACGATTACGATGTCGCTCTCCATCGCCCGCCTTCGCATTTCGGTGATAAAGCATCGATCCCACTCGCTGCACTTCTGACCAGTGCATGCCTCTGCCCGCGCATCGAGCTTGTGCCAAACCGCACTGGTTTCTGAGACGGAGACTAGTTCCGCACGATCTCCAGTTTCGGTAGTTTTTTCCCAAGCCGAGATGGCGGCGAAGTGATCGATCTCCTCAAGGCCGTTCAACACCGGGTGGGCGTTGAGGTCATAAAGTTTCTTTCGACATAAATAGTTGTTGCGTCCCTTCATGTAGCAGACGCTCAACTTGCCTTCGCCATTGGGGAAGAGAGCTTGTTCAAGGAAGGGAACGTCTTTGTGAAAGAGCTGTTCCTGGAGATTTTTTGTACCGGTAGAAATGATCACGCGCTTTCCCGACTGAATCACAGGCAAAAGGTAGGCGAGGGTTTTGCCGGTTCCAGTTCCTGCCTCCACAATCAAGTGCCGCTTCTCTTCGAGGGCCTGCGCCACTGCTTGCGCCATTTGAAGCTGGCCGCGGCGGAATTCGTAAGCTGGATGAGTTCGCGAGAGCAATCCGCCGGGACCGAAGAATTCGTAAAGGCTTGGGCCATGCTTTTTCGGACGTGAATCGGCGGAAACTGCGGGCTGCGGGCTTGAAGTCACGGAGCCTCTATAATACTCACTGCCGCCTTCAAGGAGAACGTTTCTTGGCCCTGTCGCAAGACCCGCAGTGGTACAAAGATGCAGTCATCTATCAAGTCCATGTGCGGACCTTTTATGACAGCAATGGCGATGGCGTTGGCGATTTTCGAGGCCTGGCTCAAAAATTGGACTACCTGCAAGAGCTCGGCACTAACGCCATCTGGCTAATGCCATTTTTCCCGTCGCCACTGCGCGATGATGGCTACGACATCGCCGATTATCGGTCAGTTCACTCCAGTTATGGCACGCTCGATGACTTCAAATTATTTCTGGACGCGGCACACCAGCGCGGCATTCGCGTGATTATCGAAATGGTGCTGAATCATACTTCGGATCAGCATCCCTGGTTCCAGGAATCCCGCAGTGCGCGCGATAATCCCCGCCGCGACTGGTATGTCTGGAGTGACACGGACACCCGGTATCGAGGCGTGCGCATTATTTTCACCGATACCGAACTTTCGAACTGGGCATGGGACCCGGTCTCAAAGGAATATTACTGGCACCGTTTTTTCAGCCACCAGCCTGATCTCAACTATGACAACCCCGCAGTACGCGAGGAGATGTGGAACATAATGAAGTTCTGGCTGGAGATGGGAGTCGACGGTTTTCGTCTGGATGCTGTGCCCTATCTCGTGGAACGAGAGGGTACGTCGTGTGAAAACCTTCCCGAAACTCATGTCGTCCTCAAAGGTCTACGGGCGCGGCTTGATCGGGAGTTTCCGGGGAGGATGCTTTTGGCGGAGGCGAATCAATGGCCCGCCGATCTGCGTCCGTATTTCGGAGATGGCGACGAATTCCACATGGCATTCAATTTCCCGCTGATGCCGCGGATGTTCATGGGCCTGAAGCTCGAGGATCGCAAGCCGATCACTGAAATTCTGCAGCAGACGCCAGCCATTCCGGATGTGTGCCAGTGGTGCCTGTTTCTCCGCAACCATGACGAACTCACCCTTGAGATGGTGACCGACATGGAACGGGATTACATGTATGACGAGTATGCCAAAGACAGGGGCATGCGGCTGAATGTGGGAATTCGGCGACGGCTCGCTCCACTCCTGGATAATGACCGCCGCCGTATCGAGCTCATGAACGGCATGCTGCTGTCGTTACCGGGGACGCCAATCGTCTATTACGGAGACGAGATTGGCATGGGGGACAACATTAACCTCGGGGATCGCAATGGTGTGCGCACTCCCATGCAATGGGATGGGGGATGGAATGGGGGTTTTTCGTCGGCCGACCCGGAAGCCCTCTACTCGCCGCTGATGCTGAACCCTGTTTATGGGTACCAGGCGATTAATGTTCAAGCGCAGAAACGCTTTGACCATTCACTCCTTTCCTGGATGAAACGCATCATAAGAGTCCGGAAATCGTTGCCGGTTTTCGGGCGCGGTTCGATGGAGTTTCTTTATCCAGCAAACCATCGAGTGCTCGCATATGTGCGCGAGTTAGGGAAAGAACGCATTCTAGCGGTGAACAACCTCTCCAACTCAGCGCAGGTGGTGGAGCTGGATTTGAAGCGCTACAAGGGGGATATTTTGATTGAGATGTTTGGAAAGAATATCTTTCCTCGCGTGGGAGACCTGCCGTACTTGCTGACTCTGGGTCCTTACCAGTTCTACTGGTTCCGTATGCGAAAAATTTAACGGGTAGAGACTGACAAAAAAGATCTGACAAATAAAAGATTTTAGCCGTACACCTTTGCTAGCCCATTCCCGCTATCCTGTCATGATGTTGCCCGGAGGAGACTAGTTGGCCGAGGGAAGCATTCTTACGGATGATTTTCTTCGTGAACTGATGAATGTCGGCGAAGTCGACATTCTCATCGGCGTGCCGACGCTCAATGCTGCCGCGACGGTTGGTCCGGTGGTGCAATGCGTGCGTGCCGGACTGTTGAAATATTTTCCGCGGCAGCGCGCTGTGATCATCAACGTCGACGGGGGATCCAGAGACTCGACTCAAGACTTGATCCGGGCAACGGCGATTAGCGATTTGGGGCGCGCCTCGAATCCAAATGCGTTGCGCACCCTGCACTCCATAAGTACGACTTATGAAGGAAGTGACGAAAACGGAGGCAGTTTGCACACCATAGTTGCCGCCGCGGAGCTGTTGCGGGCGACGACCTGTGGCGTAATATCTCCGGATTCGAGCAGCATCCAACCCGAGTGGATAGACCGATTGCTCAGCCCCGTGATCCACGACAATTTCGACCTTGTCACCCCGATCTATCAAAGGCACAAGTTCGACGGCCTTTTAGTCCGTAATCTTGTTTACCCGATGACTCGGGCTCTTTATTGCAAGCGTGTGCGCGAACCTCATCCCAGCGAGTTCGCCTTTTCTGGACGGCTCGCCAGCTACTTTTTGGAACAAGACATCTGGTCCCAGCCGGCGACGCAAAACGGGGCAGAAACCTACCTCATCATCGCGGCGATATCCGACGGCTTCCGATTGACGCAGTCCTTCCTGGGTCCCAAGCCTCGTGTCGACAATCGGTCTGCAGATCTTGTTCTGGCAATGCGGCAAACAGTCGGCGTTTTGTTCTGGGCTTTGCAAAGATATTTTCCCGTTTGCACAGCACAGGCGGATGCAGACGCGGGCCCGATTATCGACCCCAAAGCTGTAACGAGTATTGAGCCCGTTCGCGTGAACCGCAAACGGCTGTATGAAATGTTTGTGCACGGCGTGGCCGAACTCGAACCTGTGCTGAGTTCCATTCTTTCTGCCTCTACTCTGGAGGATCTCAAGCACGCTGCGGCGGCCGCCGAGGATAGTTTTCGCTATCCAGACGAACTATGGGTTCGAACTGTCTATGAATTTGCCGCTGCCTACCACAAGGAAGTCATTAGCCCTGATCACGTGATCCAGGCACTGGCTCCTCTCTATAGGGGAAAGGCCTATACGTTCCTGGTGGAGAATCGAGATGCCTCAGCCAACGAGGTTGAGGAAAGGATAGAAAACCTGTGCCTGACGTTTGAGCGACTCAAGCCGTATCTGGTGCAACTATGGAACGGAAGGAAGTGAGGGCAAAATGTGGGAGCTGATCGTTACAGAGTTGAGCGAAGCGACGCGCGAGATTGTAGGGAGCATGGCGCGCTTCTTGCCGCACTTGCTCGAAATGCTAATTATTGTGATCGTAGGTTGGATCATTGCGTATTTTTTGAAATACATCGTCCGCAGCATTCTTCGGCTAATCCGCTTTGACAAGATGTCCGAACACGCGGGCGCGGCACAGCTTCTCAACAAAGCTGCACTTCCCCCGCCGACCGAGCTTGTGAGCCGGTTCGTCTTCTGGCTTGCTTGGCTGGGCTTCATTCTGATTGGCATCAGCGTGCTCGACATAGTAGGCATGCAGGAGCATATTTCGAGTTTCTTCGGATTCCTGCCACGCCTATTTGCAGGACTTTTCCTCCTTGTCGTCGGACTGCTGGGAGCGAGTTTCTTTTCGCGGGCCGCTCTACTGGCTGCGGTAAATGCCAACCTGCCATCGCCCCGGCTGGTGAGCTCGTTGATCCGGGTTTTAATCGTGGTGTTCACACTGTCAATGTTTTTCGAGGAAATAGGCCTGGCCGAGCACACCGTGCTGGTCGCTTTCACGCTGGTCTTTGGGGCCCTTATGTTGGGGATGGCCATAGCGTTTGGGCTGGGGGGACAAGACCTGGCGAGACGTTATCTCGAGAGGAGACTGCTTTACGATAAGGATAAGAAAGAGGAGCAGGACGAGCTTTCGCACCTGTAGACTATCTTGCGGCTGCTGACTCTGGGGACGAAGAAGCGTGACGAAACGGGCAGGGAAGTTCGATATAAGATCGTTCGAGGTGAGAGCGAATGTAGTCAAGTTTCTACCATTGTTGTGTTTTCTGACCTTGCTTTCGTCCTCGATGGCGGGCAAGAACGAGCAGCCTTCTCAAACTCCTTCCATCGAAAGCATCGTCGCCAAACTGGTAGCCGCCAACCAGCGGCGGTCGCGGGATCTACGCGGCTTCCATGGACAACGCTTCTACCATCTCGACTATCGTGGGTTCCTGGGAAGCCATAGCGCGGAAATGCAGGTTGAAGCCGTGTATACAGCTCCTGATAAGAAGGAGTTCAAAGTAAACTCGCAGAGCGGTTCGAAGGTTTTGATCAATCGAGTGTTGTTGAAGTTGTTGGATAGCGAGAAGGAAGCATCTTTACAACAAACGCATAAGCAAATCGAGCTCAGCCCCGAAAACTACATCTTCAAGTTTGTCGGTATTCAACACTCGCCCAATTCTTACGTTCTGAGCGTGGAGCCACGTGAGAAAAATAAATTTCTTTACAGTGGAAAGATCTGGATTGACCCGGTGGATTTCGCAGTGACGCGTATGGAAGGCGAGCCGGCAAAGAATTTGTCCCTCTGGATCAGCCGCACTACCATTGAGTATGTCTGGACTAAGATTGGCGAGTTCTGGCTCCCCTCCAGCACCAAATCGGTAACGCAAGTGCGCTTAGGCGGCGCGGCTACTCTTACTATCCAATACTCGGACTATCAAGTCACAGGATTAAACAAGACCGATGTCCCGCACGGGTCCGACAAATCGGTGCTGCCCGACCCTTCTTCGGTAACGCCCGACGAACGGTGAGTCTGCGGATGGAATGAATTACGTGCGTATTTTCTTCAGCTCTTCTTGTTTAATAATCTCTTCGACTCTGTTGAGGTCATCTTCAGTATCGATTCCGATTGTGTCGAAAGGCGTTTGTTGAAGATGAATGGATATGCCGTCCTCAAGGAAGCGAAGCTGCTCGAGCTTTTCAACTAATTCAAGGGAAGATGCGGGAAGCGCAACAAATCGGTCGAGAGCGGATTTTCTATAGGCGTAGAAACCAAGATGCTTAAAATAAGCGGCGCCAGTGTTGTCACGATCGTGAGGAATCGCGCTCCGGGAGAAATAGAGCGCTTTCCCAGCCATGCTGGTCACCACTTTTACAACGTTGGGGTTTTTGATATCGGCTGTCTTGGCGGCAGTTTTCAGTGTGCCGACTTCGATTTTCGGATCAGACATTAATTCAATTAGCGCCAACAAATGCTCAGGACGGGTCAGGGGTTCGTCTCCCTGCACGTTGATATAAACGTCGGCGGAAACAAGGTTGGAGATTTCATGCACGCGCTCGGTTCCGCTTTGGTGCGACCTTGATGTCATCCGTACATTGCAACCTCGCTCCCGGCAAATCTGTGCGATTTCATCGGAGTCAGTCGCGACTAGAAGCTCGTCCAAAAGTGTGCAAGTGCGAACGGCGTTATAGACCCGGATAATTAAAGGCTCTCCCGCAACTTCGCGTAGCATCTTGCGAGGCAGTCGCGTCGACGCTAGGCGAGCAGGGATGACCGCTAGAACTTTCATGTGCGCTTATAGTCTCGCTTTCCAGACAGAAGTTGCAAGGGTGCATGGCTCTTGGTGCAAGGGGGACGGAATCTTTGACGCTGCCGAATTTTGCCTGTTAGACTGAAAGCTTGCCAAACGATAATTTGGATGAGAAGGGAAGTCAGTGCGCGCTGAAACTCGTCATCAGCTAAAACAAGATCGTTTTAAGGGAGTCACCATGGGGGCTGCGGAAGCGACCGCCCATTGGACAGTGGAGCACCGGAACACGCTTCTGGTTGCGGCGGCCGTCCTGTTAGTCGCCATTCTGGCCATTACGGGCGGCTGGTACTTCATGAATCAGCGAAACGATCAAGCCAGCCTCGGAATCTCACAGGCGGTTCGCACATTGGAGACGCCGACGCGTCCGGCGGGTATGCCGGCGCAGGCAGAATATTTTAGTTTTGCGTCCGACAAAGAGCGCCAAACGACGGCGCACAAACAATTTCAGGCTGTCGTCGATAATTATCCGCATACGCATTCGGCCGAGTTTGCTCTGTATTTCCTGGGCGTGACCGATGCGAGCATGGGAAACAATGCGGCTGCCGAACATGAATTCAAGGACGCGGCTGCGCTACGCAATCGAGATGTCGCGGCATTAGCCGAGTTTGCTTTGGCTTCGCTTTATCGCAACACGAATCGAAGCAAAGAAGCGATCGACCTTTATAAGAAGCTCATCGATAAGCCGGCAAGTACCGTGGGGAAGTCAACGGCGCAGATGGCCTTGGCAGAAACCTATCAGGCGGCGGGGCAGCCGGCAGAAGCTAAACGAATCCTGGAACAAATTCAGAAAGAAAATCCTGCCAGTGAAACCTCGCAGCTGGCTTCGCAGAAACTGCAAGACCTACAATAATGCGGCCTTTGCGATGGTCGGTAGTCCCTCTGTGCTTCGCGCTTCTTATCCCGACTTATTCTTTGGCGCAAAGCAACCATCCCGTGCCCAGCGCGGGGTCTGCAGAAACCGCGAGGCGTCGAGCAGGCGGTTTGCGACATGGGATTAACCTCAGCGAATGGTTTGCGCAGGTTTACGATCCTAAGGGATACACGCCCGAGCATTTTCAGAACTGGACTACAGAAGCGGACATTGCGCTCATAAAAGCGATTGGATTTGATCACGTCCGTTTGAGCGTGAATCCTGCACCGATGTTTCGCAATGGCCATGCAAATGAAATTCCCGAAGATTACTTGAACTACCTTGATGTAGCTGTGAAGATGATCCTCGATCACGGGCTTGCCGTGATAATCGACCTTCATCCAGAAAGCGATTTCAAAGCGAAGCTGGCCGATGATGCCTTCGTCGAGCAATTTGCCGACTACTGGCGGGCTTTGGCGCAACACTATTCAAGTTACGATCCCGACCGCGTTTTCTTTGAGATTTTGAACGAGCCAGAGTTGCGAGATCGTTATCGCTGGTACGGAATTCAAACCAAGCTGGCAGCTGCAATTCGCGAAGGTGCTCCGCAGCACACTATTATCGCGGCTGGGGCGCGGTACTCGGCAAACGATGAGTTGTTATTTCTCGATCCGTTGGGCGATCCCAACATTATCTATAATTTTCATTTTTACGAGCCGCACGTCTTTACCCATCAGGGAGCAACATGGGGCGTGAACTTTTGGCACTTCGAACGGGAATTGCCATATCCTTCGAGTCCTGAATCGGCGGCGCGAGTGGCAGCGCAAATCCCTGATGACACCAATCGTCTGATAGTTCTGCGCTACGGCATGGAACGTTGGGACGCAACTCGTATCGGAATGGAAATTGGGCAGGTTGCCAACTGGGCAAAGCGCTGGAATGTTCCGGTTACATGCAACGAGTTTGGCGTATTCCGAAAATATTCCGATCCGCGAGACCGCGCGGCCTGGATTCATGACGTCCGCACTACGCTTGAACAAGACGGAATGGGGTGGACGATGTGGGACTACAGCGGCGGGTTCGGCGTGGTCACAAAAGCTAATGGGCGGGCGACTCCGGACGAAGTGACAGTGCGTGCGATGGGTCTAAAGATGCCTGCATCGTCCCAACCGTGAGCTTGAATAACTGGATGTTGTTTCCGAACGATTCGATTTTCAGGTTTCTAAATTCTGGCGAGGCGGCTAGTTTCGGTCCTATTCCAACTCCCCAGCCCTCTTGTGCTACCCACACTGTGTCTCCAGGTTCTAAGCCGTAAGTTCGAATCATCTCAACATATAAATCCGGAAATGCGACTGGATCGAAAGACCAAACATTGGCGACGATCAATTGGTATCCGCCACATTGCAACACCTCGAAATCTGCATGGGGAGCTTCGGCAGAAGTCTGTTGCTCACGGCAAAGATAATAGCCCAGCAACATACGGGTCTGAACGTCAACAAAAAGCGGGACGGACGTTGGTATTTGTTGTTGGATGAACTCGAGCGAACGTTTCATTTGGACGCGGCTTTGGTCGGCTCGGGTCATGTAAGGTTGATGGGGTGTTCCAAACGCCGCACAGGCGGCGACGATGGCCAGCGCCAAAGCCAGAGACCCCGCGCTTCCTAACCCGGAGATTCCTGCAATAAAAAAGCTAATTCCAGCGAGGGCGAAGAGAGCCAGGAAGACGGAATGGCGAGTGCCCCCGAAGGGATATGCTCCGGCCAGGGCGGCCGCGCAGTTCAGCGCAAACGGGAGCGTGAACAAAATTGCCAGTTGCCACCCCGCCGGACGTGTTCGCGTGGGGACAGCCGCCCCCGGCTGTCCAGCCGCGCGTAACGCGGCTGTGGCGGGTTGCTGTGTCAGCGTAGGCTTAACTGCGGGCTGGCGCCCGCCTGGACAGCCGGGGGCGGCTGTCCCTACGCGGAGAAGCAAAATCACTCCGCCGATGAAGCACAGGCCCATGACATCGCCGATCACTAAGTGTCCGAAAGTGAATTGGAAGACCCCGAAGGTGCGTCCCACGATGAAAAGCAGAACGTGGTCCTGACCGGGATGAAAATAGGATCGGCGCAACCAGCCTTCGGTCGCCTGCTCCGCCAACGAGCTTCCCTTCAGCTTCGAGATGTGAGTCCGATAAAGAAAGATGAACAGCGCGAGCGCTCCGGCCTGGCTGACGAGCCAACTAATGAACAATTTCACTGCGTATCTTTTTTCAGCGAAGCGGATCGCTGCGTAAACACCAGTCGAGGCGGTGAAGAACATCGCCGAATAGTGAGAAAGCATTGCAAGATACAGCGAGATCGAAAACAGCATCATCAGGCCGGGTGAATTTTCGGTCAAGGATCGTTCGAGTAGGTACGCTGCCAATGCCATAAACAGGAGCAGCAGAGAATATTGGCGGACTTGCGAGGAGAGCGATACCATCGGGGGAAGTAGACAAACGAACGTTAGGCCAAGCAACGCTGCCTTACGTCCTAAGATGATTTCCAGCCATTTGAAGAATACAAAACAGAACAAGATGCCCGAGATAATGGAGGACATCCGCAGCACAAGTTCCGAACCGCCGAGATAGCGCCAAAAGTAGAGAACAAAAATCAGTAGCGGAGGATGGGCCAGCGTCAGGCTAGATTTGTAAGCCAGAGCTAAAGAAGTTCGATTGGCTATTAAGAAGTGCTGCGCTTCATCCGGATTGAGAAACGTGCCGGAAGCGACCCAGACGCGTGCCAGAAACCCCAACCCTAGAATCAGCCCCGCAATTTCGTTCGAGTGATGCTGTATCCAAAGGTCCCACGGTCTGCGGCGAGCGGCTTCTTGGGACGAAAGCTCTTCTCCCTGCCGATTTCTTATAAGACTCATCAAGTGGACCTAGCTCGGTTTTGTCGAGCATCACCATAGCAGGATTATAGGAACGCGGTCGACACTCACAATGCTTCTAAAGAAAAGTGTTTTCTTTGCTATTGGCCGCAGGGGGCTGTCTTGAATTCCCTAGGAGACCCCGAAAGGATGTGAGAACATTGAACGAGGAGAGCAAGCGTTCAGGGTGAAATATCGAATTGCCATGTGGGCGGGTGGAGGCCTTCTTGTTGCGGGCTTCTGGGCACTTTATTTGTTCGCGACGGCCCCGATTCCGATAACTTCAGCCAAACCACTGTGGACTCTTGTCCGTTTAACTTGCCCGGTCATGTTTGCCGGTTTTTATTTTCATTTCCCCGTCAGTGTCTATTGGTCCCTTCTTGCGAATACAGGTACATATGCATTGATTGGTCTGATCGCGGAACCCTTCCAGCGACAACTGAAACACGCAAAATAATCGGTAGTCGGTCAGTTTGAAATCCATCCAGCCTTGATCAGCATTTCCTGAGCAACATCGGTCAACGAACGATTCGCATTCGCGACGGTAAAGTCCTCCAACCGCGCGCGATCAAGGATGACATTCAATTTCGCGACACGAGCCACATATTCCCCCTGCGATACACCTGATTCGCGCATCTGTACGCGCCGCTGCATCGCTTCGATGCTGGCGGTGAGACGGCACACAATCGTATTTGCGGCTGAAACCGCGTCGCGACAGAGCTGTAATTGAGCGCGGTCCTCCATCGCGCGCGCCAGTAAGAGTCGCTGCACACCGAGGGCATGATAGTTCTTGCAGATACAGCGAAGATTGTCGTACATGACGTCATCGTTGCTGGCTGCGGGCGGAAGATGGGCGAGGCCAAGCGCATCCAAGTCGATCGCCGCATGGGAAATCCGGCGCAGTGAAAGGATGTCTGACGCTTCGCCTAGAACGGCTGTCTTACCCGCACCCATCGTACCCGTAATGATAAGCAGCGATTCCGTAGCTCCTCCGTTGCGGCTCAATCATTTCACGGTTTCAGAACTGGTGCGACGGGTAATGCGGACCGACCAAGGCGTTCCTTGACACCTCCCGCACACGCCTTTATTCTTAAGTGTTGCTCCCTGGAGAAACTTACGCCTCTGGGCGTATTTCCGCGGCCGTTACGGTGTGTGGCGGGGGCGCGGAGGTCCCGATGTTCATCGAAATTAAGGAATTGGAACTTCACCCCATTGATTTCGAGGAGAAGTTTCGTCCGGGCGTAATTGATTTTGGCCCTGACCTCCGGCAGAGGACGCCCTTGACGGCCTCCGGCAGGGCTCAACTCGTTGAAGAGCGGCACGGGAAGCACGAACGAATTAAAGATATCCGCATTACGGGACATTTGGACACTACCCTCGAATCGGATTGTGCACGGTGCCTTGAGCCGGCAGTTCAGAAAGTAATCCGCGAATTCGATTTGTTATATCGGCCGCTGGGCTCTGATTCGGGCCGCTCAGAGTTATCAGTTACCGCAGCTGAAGCCGAGGTAGGCTATTATCAAGGCGAGGGTCTGTTGCTCGAAGATGCTCTGCGGGAGCAAGTTTTGCTGGATCTGCCTTTGAGGGCGATCTGCCGCGATGACTGCAAGGGTCTTTGTCCACATTGTGGGACGAACCTGAACAGTGAACAATGTTCGTGTGCTGCGCCGCTCGAAGATCCGCGGTGGACTGCACTGAGAGATATTCGGAGCAAGTTGTAAGCCTAAGGTTTGAAATTGCCACTTCGCCCGGCGCTCACACAGTTGCCCGGCTTTTGAAAAGGAATCTGATGCCTAATCCTAAACGTAGACACTCAAAGAAGCGCACCAGCACGCGGCGCGCTCACGACTTTTTGACCAGCCATTCACTCTCCGAGTGTCCAAACTGCCACGAGCGGAAAATGCCGCACCATGCCTGCCCAAAGTGCGGATACTACAAGGGCCGCGAAGTCCTCAACGTTGAGGAATCGAGTTAATCGCGCAATCCCATGCCAAGCGTCATAGCCTTGGACGCGATGGGTTCCGACCGGGCGCCGAAACCTGAAATTGAAGGCGCCATTCAAGCGGCGCGGAACTATGGCGTTCATGTGCTATTGGTGGGTCCGGAACCGGCCTTGCAGGCTGAACTCGTACGGTATTCAGCCGCCCGGAATCTTCCGATCGAGATCGTCCACGCCAGCGAAGTCATCACCATGGATGACAAGGCTGTGCAAGCCGTTCGCGCCAAGCGGGATTCCTCCATGCGCGTGGGGCTTCGCCTCGTGCGGGAGGGACAAGCTCAAGGATTCGTCACCGCCGGCAATACTGGCGCCGCGATGGCCACAGCAAAAATGGTGCTAGGAGCGATCCCGGGCGTGGATCGTCCGGCGCTGGCGGCTGTATTTCCTACTGCATTAGGCACCGCAGCAGAACTGCTGGACGTTGGAGCGAATGTCGACTGCAAACCGGAAAACCTCGAACAGTTTGCGGTCATGGGGGAAATTTATTTTCGGAGCATGTTCGGCACTCGGCGTCCGCGCGTGGGATTACTCTCCATTGGAGAAGAAGAGAGCAAGGGAAACGAACTAACGCGAGAAGCTTTTCATCTTCTGAAAAAGCTTCCCTTGAATTTTGTAGGAAACGTTGAAGGGCGCGATCTCTACGGCGGCAAAGTTGACGTCATTGTGGCTGATGGCTTCGTGGGCAATGTTGCGCTGAAAGTTTCGGAGGGCGTGGCTAACCTCGTCCGTTACACGCTGAAAGAGACTCTGAAAGCGACCATTACACGGCAAGTGGGATACCTGCTATCGCGCAGTGCCTTCGCCGATTTCAAGAAACGGCTTGACCATACGGAATACGGTGGCGCGCCTCTCCTGGGAGTGAAGGGAGTATGCTTCATCACCCACGGATCGTCGAACATGAATGCGATAAAGAACGCGATTCGCGTGGCGGCCGAGTTTGCCGACCGAAATATAAACGACACGATTGAGACCGAACTGGCCTCGCTACGGGCCGGGGCGATGGTGGGCAGTTAGTGGTCTTACAAACTTGAAAGGTATTGTCATTCCGAGCCAATGCATCTCCGTCGCAGTAATGGCCGAACCGCGAGGAATCTGCTTTGCGCGGACGAAGCGTTACTGATTCCAACCTTGTGTAGAAATTTAGATATTTATGGCAACTTCGTTAGCATCCACGAACGGTCCCATCGCATTCCTCTTTCCAGGCCAGGGGTCCCAGACGGTCGGCATGGGAAAGGATCTGGCGGAAACCTATCCAATCGCCCAGCAAACATTCGATGAAGCTGACGATTCCCTTGGATACAAAATCTCAAAGCTTTGCTTCGAAGGGCCGGAAGACCAACTGCGGCTCACGGAGATTACGCAGCCTGCCATCCTGACTGCCTCTGTGGCCGCATATCGCGTGCTACACCAAAAAGGCATCAAGCCTGCGTACGTCGCGGGACACAGTCTCGGCGAGTATTCTGCTCACGTTGCGGCGGGGACCATATCGTTTCACGACGCGGTGCGCACGGTGAGGAGTCGCGGGAAGTACATGCAAGAGGCGGTTCCAGTGGGAGTGGGAGCCATGGCCGCTATTCTAGGCATGGATCTCGACGCGGTGACGGGCCTGTGTGGCGAGGCGGCGCAAAACGAAGTTTGCGAGCCTGCGAATATCAACTCATCGGAGCAAATTGTGATCTCGGGCCATGCGGCCGCGGTAGAGCGCGCGGTCAAATTGGCTGAGACCCATGGCGCTAAGCGCGCAATCTTGTTGCCGGTGAGCGCGCCTTTTCATTGCTCTCTCATGAGGCCGGCGCAGGAGCGGTTAATCCCCGATCTTAAGGAAGTGATTTTCCAAAAATCTCGGGTTCCCGTGATTTGCAACGTGGACGCAGCTTCGCATTACGAACCCGCCAAAAGCCGCGATGCATTAGTGCGACAGGTGACAGGATCGGTTAAATGGGATCAATCTATTCGGCTACTAATTTCAAGCGGAGTGCAAACGTTCGTTGAAGTGGGTCCCGGCAAGGTCTTAAGTGGATTGATGCGGCAGATCGATCGCTCGAAAAATAGTCTGAATGTCGGCGATGAAGCGTCACTGCAGAAAGCTTTGAAGAATTTCGCAGCAGTGAGCGCTTAGGTTGCAGACCGCAATGAGGAGCGGTCCTCACAAACTAGTGGCGTTTGCCTTTAATTGGAGGTTTTCGAAGGAGTATCCGTCTTTCAAGCCGGTTCATGCTTCGGCCGGTTACTTCGCGGAAGATGCGCTCGATCGGCGTTTCGCACTTGCGTCGTACCATGGAGCAGCTTTCTCGCAGGAGTGTACTACGGGAGGGCCGGACGCACGAAACGTGACGGCAAACGGCTAATCGTGAAGCACAACATTGAGCAGTGAACTGTGTACCTGAAGGCCTCCCTGTGCTCCGCTGTCGTACTGAATAAAGCCTAGTTTCCTGAAGCGGTTCATAAAGAAGCTGACACGGGAGCGGGTTGTGCCAACCATCTCAGCGAGGGTCTCCTGACTAACCTTCGGCACAACGGTTCCGGGGATTCCATCCTTGCCGAAGTGAGCCAGCAGAAGCAGGACTCTCGCCAGTCTTTTTTCACTCGAATTAAAAAGTTGATCGACCAGATCTTCCTGATACCGGATGTTTCGCAGCAGCAAATGAGCGACGAACATATCCGAAAATGCGTGCCCCTTATGCAGGGCTTCCATCATGGCGTTTCTCTCGATCCGCGTGACAGTGCAATCGGTCATGGCACTGGCGCTGCCCATTCGAACAGTTTGGCCTGCGAGGCATCCTTCGCCGAAGAAATCGCCGGCACTTAGAATCGCAATGGTTGCTTCCTTGCCTTTCTCGGATACGACGGTAAGTTTTACTTTTCCTTTCCGGATATAAAACACATCATCGATCGGATCACCCTGGGCAAAGATTGTTTGAGACTTGTCAAACCGAACAATCGTCCTTCCTACGCCAATGATGGCGAGGAATCTGGCCGGATCAAACGCGCCGTTTTGTTTGACTGCCGCTACGGGAGACATTTCCCCGATTCTAGTCCTCGCCGGAAGACAAATGTCACTTATTGTGACTGGGAGAGATGTGGTGTTCCGTCTGCGGTTCCAAAGTGAGCAATTCTGCTCAGGATTGCGGCGGAGAATTGTGAGCACTCTTGCTCAGACGACGACTTCGGAACCTGTCATCTTTAACAGGTTCGAGTCTGTCGATTCCGGGTTCGCTCAATCAGCTCACAAAGTAGATCCATAGAAAAAACTTCAAACTCATTTCTGTCGTGCCGGGCACCCACCCGACAGACGTCCGATGTTTTCGACCCAAGATATCGTCCGAGTGCATCGAGCACCCGATTCGTAATAAAGGAGATTCATTGAAGAAAAGAATAGGTTTAACGCTCTGTATCGTTCTGACTGGTTTGGCGGCTGTAGCCCAGGACGCCGTTCAACACACTGGTTCAGTGCCAATCTACCGAATCACAGTAGTTGCGCGCACAACTAAGGCCGTCAATTACAAACACCGCAGCGGGTCCACCAAGGTCGCTTTTGCCGGTACAAGCTTATTACCCCGAGCACATGGCACCGCGGAAGTCGCCAGCAAACAAGGAGCGATTCATGTGGAGGCGGAATTTAAAGATATGGCTGCCGCCAGCCAATTTGGACCCGAGTACTTAACCTACGTATTGTGGGCGATCAGTCCCGAGGGACGTCCGGTTAATCTTGGAGAAGTCCTACTGAACGCTGATGGCAACAGCAAGCTAAACGTTACCAGCGATCTTCAGGCTTTCGGCCTGATCGTGACTGCGGAACCTTATTTTGCCGTGACACAACCCAGTGACGTCGTGGTCATGGAAAACGAAATCAGAAATGACACGCGCGGCAACATTGAGGAAGTCGACGCGAAATACGAGTTGTTGCAGCGCGGCCAATACGAAACCAACGTCAGCCCGGCTGATCTCAGGCCGGTAGAGATGGACAAGAAGACTCCGATCGAACTTTATGAAGCGCGGAATGCTGTCCGGATTGCCAAGTGGACGGGGGCTGACCAGTATGCTTCCGAATCGCTGAAAAAAGCTGAATACAATCTGCAAAATGCAGAAGGTTATCAGTCCCATGGAGGCAACCGAAAGTCTGAAATTACGGAAGCTCGAGAAGCAGTGCAGACTGCGGAAGATGCCCGTGTAATTACCGTTAAAAAGATGGACCAGCAGCGTCAGGATGACGAACGGCAAGCTGCCGCCCACGCACAGGCACGGACCCAGGCGGAGGCGGACGACGCTACCCGTCAGAAGGAACGAGCTGAGTCCGACACCGCAAGAGCGCAGTCTGAAACAGCCGCCGCGCAAGCCGAGCGAGCTCGGGCAGAATCAGAAACCGCAAAAGCCAAACTCGATATGGCCCAGAACCAGGCCGCTTCAGCCGATGCTGTAGCAGCGGCCCAGGCCGATGCAGATCGGTCACGACTGGCCGCGGACAAAGCGGAAACAGATAAAACAGCGATGCGCACGCAGTTGACTCAACAACTGAATACGATTCTTCAGACTCGTGACAGTGCTCGGGGGCTCATCGTGAATATGTCCGATGTATTGTTTGACACCGGCAAATATTCATTGAAGTCAGGAGCACGCGAGAAGCTTGCGAAGATTGCCGGCATCCTGCTTGCTTATCCGGGACTCAACATTGAAATCGACGGCTATACCGATAGCGTCGGTAGCGATGAGCTCAATCAAACGCTCTCGGAAAACCGGGCATCCTCGGTACGGGATTACTTGGTAAATCAGGGCGTCACGACTGGGGCCGTCAGTTCGAAGGGCTTCGGTAACTCGCAGCCGGTGGCTTCAAACGACAATTCCGCGGGACGTCAAATGAACCGCAGAGTTGAGCTCGTGGTATCCGGCGAAGTGATCGGACAACATGTTGGGGTGACGACTGGCGAATTGCGTTAAAGGATTTTGGGGAACTCCTCAGGGGGGGACGATTTATTGTCTCCCCTCTTTTTTTGACAACTCGCGTGAACGTCGTTACGCGTTCTGCAATTCTTCCAGAAGATCCGCTTTCAATTCCTTCTCATGCTCGCGGCTCAGCTTTTGTCCGTTGGCAGTTAAATAAAAAACGTCAATCGCCATTTGGCCTTCGGTATCGATCAATGCAATCTCGATGTTGCATTTGTGGTGAGAAAAGCGGGAGCTGATTTTGTACAGCAAGCCCAATCGATCCTGAGCGATTACTTGCACCAGCGTGCTGTTACTTGAGCTTTGGTCGTCGAATTCAATCTTGGTTTCCACTTTTACTTTCGCAACCGTGTTCTTTTCGGAGCGGAGGCGATCCCTTAGCAGCTTATCCAAGTCAACTTCGCCGATAACTACATCACTGATGCTTCGCTGAAACCTCTCCCATTCGGGCATGTTCAGCTCAAGCGTCCGGAAACGGTCGGTGAAGAAAAACGTGTCCACGACGATGCCAGTGCCGTTGGAGAAAGCGTCAGCTTTTACAATGTTCATTCCCCACGCGGCTAGCGTCCCCGCTATAGTCGCAAACAAAAATGGGCGATCGGTCGTGACCACGGTCAGCTCATACCAATGGCGTCCGCGTTTAAGGTCAAGCTTCACCTGTTCCCGCACCAACTGCTCTGACATTTCAAAGTGTCGCAGGACTTCTTCAGCCGGATAGGTTCGCAAATATCGCTTGGGCAATCCTTCCAGGAACGCCTTAATGCTTTTACCAGCGACCGGCGCAAGACTCTGCAGCCGGGACAGACTTTCGTCGTCCGAATCCGCGTTTAGCCGCTGGTCGGCATGACGGTTCAAGAAGTTTGAAGCGACGATGTAGAGTTGCCAGACATTCTCAGCCTTCCATGGAGTAAGCGCTTCCGGATTGACGGCCTTAATGTCGGCGTAGGTTAGCAAGCAAAGCATCTTCAGGCGTTCGGGCGTGCCCATTTTCTCCGCAAACACTCGCACCGTTTCGGGGTCAAAAATATCGCGACGCAAAGTGGCGGACATATCGAGATGACTGCCGATCAGAAACAGAACTGTCTCGCGGTCTTGCGGCTCAAGGTCGAGTCTGCCCATGCAATCGCGCGCGATCTGCATGCTGGCTTGCACATGGTTCCCGCCCAGCACACCCTTTCCAACATCATGCAGCAACAAAGCAAGGTAAAGCAGTTCGGGACGCTCCAGTTCTTGGAGGATGCGTCCATAACGCTGATCCCATTCCGATTGCGACTGGCTGGCCCGATGTAGGCTTTCGATTGCGAGGAAGGAATGCTCGTCCACTGTGAAGCGGTGGTAGAAGTCTCTGACGACCAGCGAATCGATCAACTTCAGCTCTGGTAATAACAAAGTTAGTAATCGCAGTGAATGCATGGCGCGCAAGGCGTCGGCCGCGAACGGTTCGATGAGGATGACCTGCAAATATCTCCAGAGCTCCGCGCCCTGCGGAGGAGTTGCAGCCATGGACGGCAAGACCTGTTCGATGCGGTATTCCGTCGTCGTGCTGAGCTTCAGGCCGTGGTGGGCCATGAAGTCAAACATGCGCAGGAGTAGTTCTGGATCCTGAACCGCAGATGGCTGCTGCAAATAAATCAGGCCGTCGACCACGGAAAAATCCGCGTTCGAAACCCGCGAACGCCAATTCTGAAAATGCTTATAGAGTGACGACCGCGCTGCCGGAATTTCCTCGAGCAGTTGCATTGATGCCCGATTCAGCGCACGCGCATGGCGAAAATAAATTCGCATCCAATCGGCGGCATCCATCTCCTGGTCTTCGGAGAAACCGATTTTACGGGCCGCCGCCTCGTCCTGGGCTTCCCATAGCAACAAATTGTCATCCCGACCCTGTCGAAAATGCAGAAAGCAACGGACCGCCATCAGGAATTCGAGAGCGGGCTCAAACTGCTTGCGTGCCGAAATTGGGAGAAGAGTTTTCTGGTCCGGCCAATCGCGCAATTTATCCATCGAGGAAATTAACGCCAGCCAGCAGGCTACGTTGTAGTCGCGCAAACCGCCGGGCGTTTCTTTGACGTTGGGTTCCAAATGAAAAACAGTATTGCCGTACTTTGCATGGCGCGATCTGGTAATTTCAGCCAGCCGTTGTACGATGGGCTGCATCTCGCGCATGATCAGCTTCGGAATCAGCTTGTCATGCAAACGGTTGAATAAATCTTGATCCCCAGCGAGATACCGGGAGTCGAGCAGCGAAATAGTGAACTCGACGTTGTCAGGTTCGAGGCGATCGCATTCGGCCAGAGTTCGCGTGGCCGGACTCAGTTTCATTCGTAGGTCCCAAAGCTCCTGCGAAAATCGCCGGATGCGGTCTCGGTATTCCGCTTCGACGTCGCCGTCAGCGTGAAGGAAGAGAACGTCCACGTCAGAGTGAGGGAAAAGCCACCTTCGCCCAAATCCACCGATAGCCACGAGGGCAAAGTTTTTGGGGCCGGATTCGTCTGAGGAAATTATGTCCTTCCAAAGTCGGAGTACCACACTCTCGACGAGCGTCGTTCGTTGGGCAATCGCAGCCCGGCCATCCCCGGTCGCAAAGAACTCCTG
>Ga0210403_10000955_pt1 | contig 28396 bp, 21 predicted proteins | sample IncBWC19MmetaG_FD_150863 | JGI IMG/M metagenome (GOLD analysis project Ga0210403, IMG submission 150863) | Forest soil microbial communities from Barre Woods Harvard Forest LTER site, Petersham, Massachusetts, United States - Inc-BW-C-19-M | ecosystem: Environmental > Terrestrial > Soil >...
CGCCTTTCCCGACCCCAAAATAAGACCTGCCTGTAATGTCCCTGTGCCCGAATGGCGGAACTGGCAGACGCGCTAGCTTCAGGAGCTAGTGGCCTCACGGTCGTGGAGGTTCGAGTCCTCTTTCGGGCACCATTTTTTTCCGCTCACCCTATCCGACGCTTTTTTTAGCGGCCGCCTTCCGAGGCGGGTGCCTTTTTGGAGTGCGGGAGCTCCGCTCCCGCTTTTACGGTCCCAACCCAACCGACCAAATCCCATTCCCCGCTGAATTCTCCCCCCGCTTCGCGTATCCTCTTTGCCTATGCATCTTTCTCCGCGTCCCATTCGTTTCTGGTCGGCAACGATCTTCGTAACCTTTCTCCTGACCTGCGCCACAACTCTCCGCTCCGACGAATGGAAAGCCCGCCACGCCCTCGTCGCTCCCAACGGCACCATGACCCTCACTATTCCTCCCGCACCCTCCGAGGTCTTCTTCGCCGGCCCTGCTGATCCGAACGATCCCTCCTGGCTCGCCGGCCTCCAGGCTTGGCGCAACGAACGTCGCACCCAGCTCCGTCTGGAAGAGTCCGATTATCTGAATCCCGACCTCGCCTGGACGCAGCGCACTTTTTCCCAAGTCCAACTTCTCGTTTGGGACCGCTCCATCTACGACCCCGAGTCCCGCCGCTACACCCCCGAAAAATTCCTCGCCGAAACCGAACGCCGCCTCGGCCCCATCGACGCCGTCCTCCTCTGGCACGTCTATCCCAACCTCGGCGTGGATGACCGCAACCAGTTCGATCTTCTCCGCGACCTCCCCGGCGGCCTTCCCGCGCTCAAAAAACTGGTCGACGATTTTCATCGCCATAACGTTAAAGTCCTTTTCCCCGTCCTCGCCTGGGATTCCGGCACGCGCGAAGAATCCACTCCTCCCTGGGCAGCGCTCACGCAACTCCTGAAAGAGATCGGCGCCGATGGCATCAATTTCGACACGCTCGAAAGCGTTCCCGCCGACTTCCGCGCCGCCTCCATTGCAGCCGGTCATCGCCTCGCCTTCGAACCGCAATTCGAAATCCGCGATGAGTCCGTCGCGTGGAGCACCCTCGGCTGGAACGACTGGGTCACCTGGGAAGACGTCCCTTACCCCTTCACGCCCATGGTCAGCAAAACGCGCTGGCTTGAGCCGCGCCACATGATCAACGTCACCGACCGCTTCACCCGCGATAAAACCGACAGCCTCCAGCACGCCTTCTTCAACGGCGAAGGCTACGCCTCGCTCGAGAATCTCTGGGGCTTCTGGTATCCCATGAACCCGCGAGATGCCGAAGCCGTTCTCCGTTTCACCCGCATCGAGCGCGCCTTCGCCGAAAATTTGGTCAGCCCCGACTGGCAACCGCACGCGCCCACGTTGCAATCCGGTGTTTTCGCCAGTAAATTTCCGTCGCCCACTGAGGAACGGGGAGCCTTCATCGCCAAATTGCCGACGCCGGCGCGAACTCTTTGGACCATTGTCAATCGCAACGAATTCGACGTTGACGGCCAGCAACTCCGCGTCCCCTACAGCCCCGGCCTCCACTACTACGATCTCTGGCACGGCGTCGAGCTCCAACCGCACATCAACGCGCAGGGAGCAACGCTGAGTTTTTCGATGGAAGGCCTCGGCTTCGGCGCCATCCTCGCCACCACCGAGGACGCCAGGTCGGCCCCACTCCCCGAACTCCTCCCCTTCATGGCCGAGCGCTCCAAAAAATCCCTGCGCGATTATCCCCGCACCTGGTCCGCGGTTCCGCAAATCATCGTCGAAATTCCCTCCACCAAGCCCGCCGCAACCGCTCCCGTGGGCATGCTGAAAATTCCCGAAGGGGATTTTGACTTTTCCGTCCGCGGCATCGAAATCGAAGGCGGCAACGATCCCGGCGTCGACGTCCAATATCCCTGGGAAAATTCCCCGCGCCGCTCGCATCTTCACCGCCTACATCTTCACTCCTATTACATCGACCGCACACCCGTGACCAATGCCCAATTCAAACAATTCCTCGACGCCACGCACTACCATCCCGCAGACGATCACAATTTTCTGCGCGACTGGTCCAACGGAAATTTCCCCGCCGGCTGGGACGCGAAGCCCGTCACCTGGGTCTCCCTCGAAGACGCCCGCGCCTACGCCTCTTGGGCCGGCAAACGCCTTCCGCACGAATGGGAATGGCAATACGCCGCGCAATCCGCCGACGCGCGCCTCTATCCCTGGGGCAATGATTGGAACGCCGCCAACGTCCCCGCCGCAGACCGCGGGCATACGCGCGCCCCGCTCGCGAACGTCGACGCACACCCGCAGGAAACCAGCCCCTTTGGCCTGCTCGATCTAGTGGGAAACGTTTCGCAATGGACCGACGAATTTCGCGACGAACACACCCGCGCGGCAATCATCCGCGGCGCGGCCGCCTATCAACCGCTAGGTTCTGTCTGGTATTTCCCCGAAACCTATCGCCTCGACGAACACGAAAAACTCCTGCTCATGGCCCCCAGCCGCGACCGCGCCGCCACCATCGGCTTCCGCTGCGTAGTCGACGCCTTGTAATTCTTCATTGGTCGCCGGCCACTGGTCACTTTCTATGCTCACTCCGCCGCCAACACCGCATACCTAACCACAAACAACCCCGTCAAAATCCACAGCAGCACGCTAACCTCTCTCCACTTTCCCGCCGCCAATTTCGCCGCCGTATACGAAATCACTCCCAGGCTCAATCCCGTAGCAATGCTGAATGTCAGCGGCGTTGCTACCAGCGTCACAAACGCCGGAAACGCCTCCGTAAACTCCTTCCACTCCACCTGCGCAATCGATTCCGTCATCAGCGCCCCCACCAACACCAGCGCCGGCGCTGTCGCAAACGCGGGAATCGCCGCTGCCACCGGCGAAAAAAACATCGCTGCCAGGAACAGCACGGCCACCATCACGTTGCTCAAGCCCGTCCGCGCCCCCGCAGCCACGCCCGCTGCGCTCTCGATGTAGCTCGTCACCGTGGATGTCCCCGTCATCGCCCCGAATATTGTCCCAATCCCGTCGGCCAGCAGCATCCGCCCCACGCGCGGAATCTTTCCGTCCTTCACAAACCCGCCCTGCTCGCACACACCGACCATCGTGCCTACGTTGTCGAACAAATCCACAAACAGAAAGATAAAAATAATCTCCACCAGCCCCAGGTGCAGCGCCCCGCGCAAATCCATTTTCAAGAAAGTGGACGAAGGATGCGGCAGCGCCACCCAGTGTTCCGGCAAATGCGCCAGCCCGCGAAAAATTCCAAACGCCGCCGTCCCCAGAATCCCCAGCAGAATCGCCCCGTTCACCCGCCGCACCATCAGCACCAGCGTCAGCAGAATTCCCACGCACGCCGCCTGCACCGAAGGGTCCGCAAAATTCCCCAAACTCACAAATGTCGCCGGATTCGCCACCACCAGCTTCGCGCTTCGCAAACCCACGAACGCGATGAACATCCCGATCCCGCCCGCTGTCGCGTGTTTCAACCCCAGCGGAATTCCGTTCACGATCTGCTCCCGCACGCGTGTCACCGTCAGGAGCACGAACAGCACGCCGGAAAAAAACACCGCGCCCAGCGCCGTCGGCCACGGCACATGCATCCCGATGCAGACCGTGTAGGTGAAATAGGCGTTCAGCGACATCCCCGGTGCCAGCGCGATCGGATAGTTCGCATACAGCCCCATCACCAGCGTCGCCATCGCCGCCGCCAGGCATGTCGCAAACACCACGCCCTCCGCCGGCATCCCCGCCTGCGACAATATCTGCGGATTCACCACGATGATGTACGCCATCGTGATAAACGTCGTCAGCCCGCCCAGCATCTCCCGCCGGACGGTCGTCTGATTTTCCTGCAACTTGAAAATCCGCTCGATCAACGCATTCCCCTCTGTCTGAAGTGAGCCGCCACTCTAAGGTTCTCTCTTCTACCTGTCAATCACCGCCCTCCAGTTCCATCTCTACATTTCTTCAATCAGCGCGACTTGCCTCCCCCGCCAACAATTGCGCCCCCGCGCTTTCTACGGTAACTTCTAACCCTCATTCATTTTTCATCCAAGGACACCGATGCGCTCCAAAAATATCTTCAACAACCGACGTGACTTTCTTCGCGCTTCCGCCGCAACGCTAGCCGCCGGCGCTCTCCCCGCGCTCCCTTCTTCGCTCTTTGCCGTCACGAGCGATTCCCCCGTGCGATCCTCTGCTGTTCCATCGAAACCCCAACGCATTATCATCGACACAGACCCCGGCGTTGACGACGCCATGGCCATCTTCCTCGCCCTGCGCTCTCCCGAACTCAAAGTCGAAGCCATCACGGCCGTCTCCGGCAACGTGCCGCTGGCGTTCACTCTGCCCAACGCGCTGCGTCTTGTGGAAATCGCCGGCCACCCGGAAGTCCCCGTAGCCGGCGGCGCGGCCTTTCCTCTGGTGCGGCGTCTAGTCACCGCGGCTTACGTCCACGGCAACAACGGCCTCGGCGGCGTGGAATTTCCCGAAGCCAAAATCAAGCCCGTCCCGGAAACTGCCACGGAACTCATCCGCCGCATCGTTCGTGCCAATCCCGGCGAAATCACCATCGCCGCTGTCGGCCCCCTGACCAATATCGCCACGGTTCTCAAATCGGATCCCGGCATCGCCAAATTGATCAAATCCTTCGCACTGATGGGCGGCTCCCTCAGCGGCGGGAACATCACCCCCGCCGCCGAATTCAATTTCTATGTGGACCCGGAAGCCGCGCGAGTCGTTTTTGATTCCGGCGTCCCCATCCTCATGGTGGGGCTCGACGTCACTCACAAAGTCCTGCTCCGTGAATCTCATGTCCGCACTCTGGAGGCGGCGCAAAACCCGGTCAGCCAAGCCGCGGCAAAAATCATGCACGCCACCTTCGGCCGCATAGCCAAAACGAACGACGAAACCGTCGTGGCCATGCACGACCCGCTCACCATCGCCAGCCTCATCGACCCCAGCGTGGTGACACTGCGCGACTATTACGTCCAAATCGAAACCGCGGGTGAACTCACTGCCGGTCAATCCATCGGCTACAGCCACGGCCCTGTCCGGCGCTCTCCGCCGTTCGATACCGGCGACACTGCGGGCGCGATACCCGTGGAGGAATACAAGCCCAACTGCAAAGTCGCCGTCGGCGTAGACCCTGACAAGTTTTTCAACTTGCTCATTCCGCGCCTGACGGCTTCGGCCTAAGGGTAGCTGCCGATGCTGCGACTGCTCATTTCGTGCTTTCTCTGTGTCCTGGCGATCGCGGCCGTGGTAGCCACGTCGACCCAGCCATCCGTCGATTCCTGGCGCCTGACCTCAGAGTCCGAAGCACTCGTCCCGGACGCCGCCCTGCGCGCGCAAATCTTTCGCGCTCTTGACGCCGCCGAAAGCGCGGGCACTGATCCGTCCATCTCCCATTTCAAAGTTCGCGCCGCCACAGTCGTCACCGTTGGCAACGAAGACCATGTCGCCCTGGGCGGCAACACCGAATACGAAGTCCCTGAAGCCATCCACGGCGAATCCTCCTTGCTCAATCACGTCACCACGCTCTATGGCGCCGATGCCACGCGCCACGCCGTCCGCTTCGTTGCCTTCTTCTCCCAGCGCTGCGGCGTCAGCGGAAGCTGCGGCGATTGCCGCGATTACCAGCACGCCGTCACCGACTACGACCATTTGCTCATCGTCTGCGGCCAGGCTTCCGATCACACCGTGCGCGTCACCCGCTTCGCTGATCAGCTCGTGGACGAAGACAAATTCCCCGCGGCCACGCCCGATTCGCTCCCGATCACCCCCGGCGAACTCGCGCAACTCACGCAATCCGCCTCCGAAGCGCGCCTCGGCGGCGTCACTCTCTTCACCACCTCGCGCCACACCGGCGCCGCGGGACTCTCCTTGTCCGGGAAGGTCTATCGTGCCGCTGGTGGTGACGACGCGGCCTTCCACTATCGCTTCCCCATCGGCGGACTTCTCCAGCAAGCCGCCACTGAGCGCGATTACTTCTTGCGCGCCATCGTTGTCGTGGGAGAAAAAGGCCAGTGGCCCGTCGTCAGCTATCGGGACCGCCAGTATGGCTTCGAATCCAGCAGCTTCAATCACGAAGCCGGCAAATCGCCCATCGCCCTGATCCTCACCGACGGCCTCGGCCACTATCGCGCCACCACCTTCGAAGCCGCCCTGCCCCACGCCTTCAGCACCGCCAACTTCATGCCTCAGGCGCTGAAAGATTTTCTGCAATCCCACGCCGCGCCTAAGTAGCCCAGTCACGGCTACGCGGCCTTCGCGGCACAGAACCAGAAGCGCTCTCGCACGATCAAAGTCCCGGAGGCAAAACGCATGACCGCGACGCGTCAGGAAAAATTCAATGCCTTTCAGGCACTTCATCTACGGCCCGGGGTGTTCGTGATTCCGAACCCCTGGGATGCGGGAAGCGCAAGAATCCTGGCGGCACTGGGTTTTGAGGCTCTAGCCACCACCAGCGCCGGCTGCGCTTTTTCCAAGGGCTACCTCGATTCCGCGCCGGAAATCACCCGCGACGTCATCTTGCAAAATGCGAAGGAGATCGTGGAAGCCACGTCCCTGCCCGTTTCCGCGGATCTCCAAAACGGTTTCGGCGATGACCCCAAAACCTGTGCGGGAACCATCCGTCTCGCTGCCAACGCCGGTCTGGCCGGAGGCTCCATCGAAGATTCCACCGGCGACGCGAAAAATCCGATCTATGACTTTCAGCACGCCACCGAACGCGTTGCCGCCGCCGCGGAAGCGGCTCACGCTTCCAACTTTTTGCTGACGGCGCGCGCCGAGAACTTTCTTCATGGCCGCCCGGATCTCGACGACACGATTCGCCGGCTGCAATCTTTTGCCAAGGCCGGCGCGGACGTTCTCTACGCGCCCGGACTCTCTAACCTCGAAGCGATCCGCACTCTGTGCGCCTCCGTCGCAAAACCCGTCAACGTGCTTCTGGGTTTGCCGGGAGTCTCGTTATCTGTCGAAGATGTGGCCGCTGCCGGTGTGAAACGCATCAGTGTGGGCGGATCGTTCGCCCGCGCGGCGCTGGGAGCGCTGGTGCGCGCGGCCCGCGAGGTCAAAGAAAAAGGCACGTTCAGTTACATGGCGGACGCTCTCCCGTCCGCCGAAACGAAACGCTATCTGGCCTGAGGCGCGAAGTCAGTCTGCCTCTACCGGAAAATTCCCCATCCAATCCGCACCTGAATCGTATTGATTCCCGGATTCGGCGTCGTCATCCCCGCATTGGAAATGTGCATGAAGCGCACTTCCGCGCTCCAATTGTGCTTCTCGCCCAGGATGTGCATCCCCAGCGCGCCGCTCGTCGTGAAATTAATTTGCGAAGTCCGCTCTGGGACTTCTTTATTCGTAAACAGCGTCCCGCCCTCAATCTCAAAAAATGGCTTCACCTTCTTCGGCTCCGATAAAATCCACTTGAACGCGAACGGGTTCACCCCGCCGCCATACGCCGTGTTCGTTTTCTGCGTCAGCACCCACGCCGGCACCACGTCGAATGCATACTCCAGTTGCCCCTTCAAGAATCCAGGCCCATGCGGGCTCGTCAAAATCAATCCATACCGCAATCCCAAATTCCACACGCCCGTTTCCGAGGTGCTCCCATTAATCCCGTGCCCGCCCCCAGTCCAAATCTGCAGCTCCCGGCTGGAATTCTCCGGCGACCCCTGCGCCCGCAAATCCCTCGCGCTAAAAAGTAAAACCAGCAATCCCATGGCACTCATCAACACAATCTTGCGCTTCACGTTCACTTGTTTTCCCCGCACATCTCGAATCATGCACAATATCTGAAAACCACCCACCGTGACAATCCATTGTTCCCCATGGAAGGCGCGGGCCGTGGAGTTAATTATTGCGGATTCGGGTTTTGGAAAGTGAGAAACAAATTGAAGCTTACATTCTTGCCGAAAACTGAAGTCGTCCTCCGATACCTGAGTTCCCTCAAGAACCCGACCTACTGCTGAGGAAAGCAGTCCGCATTTTGGGTGGCTTCAAGCCCTTTCACGATCGTAAGCCATTTAATACAGTCTGCTTGACCCGCCTGCCGAAACACGACTGTGTGTTTGCCCGGCGACAGAGGCACACTCATGGGAATTTGCCCGAACAAGCTCCCATCAATGTAGACGGATACTCCTTCGGGTTTCGCAAAATGGACGACTCCAAGAGGCGGAACAGACGGGGTCAGAGGCCGCAGGAGATGAAAGTTTTTCAACGGGAAAACTCTGGGCCCGAGACCAATCTTTCAACGCGGCGCTTAAATGAGCGGTGCTCAGCGCGAAGGCGATACCAGTGACTGCCTTTCCGGCTGGTTTTTCTGTGGTGATCCCAATCACCTCTCCCCGGCTGTTCAGAAGAGGGCCACCGGAATTGCCAGGATTCAGCGCCGCGTCGGTTTGGATCCACGTTTCGTCTCCGGAGGATGAAAGTTTCCCGACGGCGCTAACAATACCCTTGGTAACGCTGAACGGCATTCCCCCAGCAGGATGGCCGATGGCAAAGACAGTATCGCCTTGACGAACGGAGCTGGAATCGGCCAGAAGCAAGTATGGAAGGGGAAAACCAGTGGACGGAGGTTGAACGAGAAGAAAAGCAATGTCCATAGCTGGATCGGCATAGACGAGGTGGGTTTTCAGCGATTGGCCGTTCCAGAGGATTGCTGAGAGATCCGATCCCGAAGTGGTGAGATGCGCGTTGGTGGCAATTAGCCCGCTATCATTTACGAAAAAACCAGAGCCGGACAAATTGGGTGCAACGAGAACGACGATGGCAGGTTTTACACGGGCAATTACTTCTTCGGGGGATAACTCTAGTAGCTCCGCGGAAACGGGTGTCTTGCCTGGCGAGGGACTAACGTCGGCTGGCGGCAGCGGAACAAGTTCGAAATGAAACTCGTCGGCTTTAAATAGCCAGAAATCACCGTGACTGTGATGATGCAAGTCGACCCACTGCCTGGGACCGTCGGTCAACACCATCTCCTTCGTAACATAGCCAGAAAGAATTAGTCGAACGCGCACAGAATGCTGGAGACGGTCTTGAAAACTAGTGAGAGTCCTTTTGAAATAACCAGGCGGAAAATCCTTCTCGTAGGGAGTGACACCAATGACTTTTTCATCGAGTACGATGGTGGCGCCTGGCGGGGTTGAGGTTATTCGGAGTGTTTTTGCCGACGTTAGGGCACAATACGAGACCAGCAAGGACATAGAGAGGCAGCTGCGAATTAGAGAGAGGGGCAACACAGGGGGCTCTCGCGGCTGAGTATACTAGATATTTATATTTACAGAGAAGAACTAAATTGCTAGAGACATTGCAATCGGCCTAGTTTGGCGCGTGTCGATCTCAATCAAGAAGCGGACTTAGGGGAATAGCCGGAACAGGCGAGGACGGGAAGGCGCGGGTATTTGGGGAATGCTGGATCGGACTGGGAAAGCTGGCAGAGGAGGAATTGCGAGCCTTTGCTGGAATCGATTAGTCGAGCGTGAACACAGTCCGAGCAGAGGCCGAACCGGGGGTTGGCGCCGGTTGATGATTTGGAGGCGGGCATGACGCGTCGGGCCTGAGGCAACCTCAGTTGGATTTCGGCGGGTCGGCTGCCGTCGCCGAGGGTGCGGGAGGAGTAGGCTTGGCGAATTGCGAGTCGTTGAGGGGAATATTGGTTTCGATTTTGGTGGCGATGATTTTCTGGATCTGGTCGGACTCGATGGCCGCGGATTCGACGAGGAAGGGATATTTAAGGCCGTCAACTTCGCGAAAATCGCGGAAGTAAGTTTCCCAGGGAAGTTCCTTGCCGGCAACCTTGCGGAGACCCTGCCATTTCATGAGCAGACCAGTGGAGGCGTCGAAAGAAAAGAAGCTGGCGTCGCCCTGCTTGGTGGTGAGTTTCAGTTTGTGCACGATCTTGCCGTCGATTTGCTCCTTTCCCACGTACTCGATCTGATTGCCTTTGGCTTTGTAGTCGACGAAGGGACCTTCGAAATCAGCTTCGTCGGCGATGCCCGAAAGATCCTGTGCCGACATATCGGCAACGGAAGCGTTTGGTGCGAAGGGATTATATGTCCAACCCGCGGATTTTCCGTCGTAGACACGGAGAAGCGTTTGTCCGCTGATGGTGATTTCCATGTGCATCTTGAGGGGGCGCTTGCGCTCGACAAAGAAGGGGCCTTCCACGCCAGGGGCGAAGGTGATGACGCCTGTGATGCGCTCGGTCTGGACGGCTTTGATTTTTGCGAGGCCACCACGCGCTTGGAGGTAGGCGTTGATGACATCGCCGGCGGTCTGGGCCCGGAGGGCTAGCGGAAGGCAGAAAACGAGACCCACGGCAATCAGCGAGAACCGCGCGAGACGTTCGCCGCGAAAACTTGCTTTGGCGTACATAAGAGAATGTTAGAGAGAGTTGGGGGTCGGGTCAACAGTGACGAGCAATTGGAATTCACGGGATTTCGCTTCAAAAAAGTGGATTGACATTGGTGCGTGGTTCGGGACAAATGATGATTCACATTTTGCAGAACCAGATGGGACTTGGAGCGAAACACCCGGCCTTTTATGGACATAGTTAACCTGATTTTTGGAAAGCCGCTGAAGAGTTCGGAAGAGCGGGCGGAGCAGATCGGTCCGGCGGAAGGAATTCCGATATTCGGGCTGGATGCGCTGAGTTCGGCGGCGTACGGACCGGAAGCGGCGTTGAGCCTGCTGATTCCGCTGGGACTGCTGGGGGTGCAGTACATCGTTCCGATCAGCGCGGCGATTATTGCCCTGTTGGTGATCGTCTATTTTTCTTACCGGCAGACGATCGAGGCGTATCCGACGGGCGGCGGGTCGTACACGGTGGCGCGGTACAACCTTGGATCGTTTTGGGGACTGCTGGCAGCGGCAGCGCTGCTGGCCGATTACATTTTGACGGCAGCGGTGGGGATTTCGGCGGGCGTGGGCGCACTGATTTCCGCGGTGCCGAGACTGCTTCCCCACACGATGGTGATGTGCCTGGGAATCCTGGTGGTGATCACGATCGTGAATCTGCGCGGAGTGAAAGACGCGGGATTCGCGTTTCTTGTGCCCACTTATCTTTTTGTTGGCTGCCTGGTGATTACGATTGGCGGCGGCATCGTGCGAACCTTGGCGAGCGGTGGGCATCCGCTGCCGACGAACCCGTTGCCGCCAGCGCCAGCGGCATTGCAGGGAGTAACGTACTGGCTGCTGTTGCGCGTATTCGCGAGCGGTTGCACTGCGCTGACCGGGGTGGAAGCGGTGAGCAACGGAGTGCGGGCCTTCCGCGAGCCCCGGGTAAAAAACGCGCAACAGACGCTGACCATCATTATCGCGATCCTCGGCGTGCTGCTGGCGGGGATTTCGTACTTGGTGAAGGTGTACGGGATTGTTGCGACGGACCCCGGGCAACCGGGATACCAGAGCGTTCTTTCGCTTTTGATTGCAGCCGTGTTCGGCAAGGGAGTGTTTTACTACGTTTCGATCGGGTCGATCCTGCTGGTGCTTTCGCTTTCGGCGAATACCGCGTTTGCGGATTTCCCGCGGCTCTGCCGGGCGATTTCGCAGAACAATTATTTGCCGCACGGATTCGCGCAACGCGGGCGAAGGCTTGTGTACACGCAGGGGATCGTGGTGCTGGCGATTCTATCGGGAGTGCTACTGTTTCTGTTTGGAGGCGTAACCGACCGGCTGATTCCGCTCTACGCGGTTGGGGCGTTTCTGGCGTTTACGCTTTCGCAGGCGGGGATGGTGCGTCACTGGTGGAAAGCACGCGGGCCGCACTGGGTGAAGTTCGCGATGGTGAACGGACTGGGCGCGTTCGTGACCGGCGTGACGGTGGTGGTGGTGCTGGTGGCGAAATTTGTGGACGGGGCGTGGCTGACGCTGCTGTTTATTCCGCTGACGATCGCGGCATTCCACAAGGTGCGTGCGCACTACCACAACGTGTCCATGGCCACGCGAACTATGGACGCGGTGCAACCTCCGATGCGGGAATTGCCGCCGCTTGTGGTAATCCCCATCGACCGGTGGAGTGCGATTACGAAGCAGGGGCTGGAGTTTGCGGCACGATTGTCACCGAGTGTGACAGCTGTTCATGTGGAGCCGGGGGAGCACGCGGCGCTGTTGCAGGAGGACTGGGAGCGCTATGTGGTGAAGCCTTACCGCGACGCCGGCGTGGAGCCACCGGAACTGGTGATGCTGCCTTCCCCTTACCGATTTATTGTGGTGCCCATTGTGGAGCACGTCTTGAAGCTGGCTGATAAATATCCGGAGCGGAAGATTGCGGTGGTGATCCCCGAATTTGTGGAAGACCGCTGGTACGAATACTTTCTGCATAATCAGAGAGCGCGGCTGCTGGAGTGGGTTCTGCTTGCGAGAGGCAGCAAGCAAATCTACACAATCGCTTCGCCGTATTATGTGTCGAATTCGGCGAAGAGGATGGCGGGATCAGACAGAAGTAAAGAAGTCTGAAGCATCATTGACGTAACCAAAGGCCATCCGGGGCGTGTTGAAGGCGAAGCCGGGATGGCCATTTTTGTCGAGAAGGATGAGGCCGCCGGTGCCTTTGCCACGATTGGCAAGGAGTTGCACGGCTGCTTCGGCGGCGCGGGTGGGCGAGGAGCCGGCAGGCCGGAGAAAATCGGCAGCGGTTTTGGCCATGACCACACGCATGATGGCTTCGCCATAGCCGGTTGAAGAGACGCCTCCCGTTTCGATGTCAGCGTAACAACCACAACCTATCAGGGGAGAATCGCCGACGCGGCCGGGGAGTTTGCAGCAAGTGCCGCCGGTGGAGGTGGCGGCGAAGAGGCGGCCATGCCGATCGAGCGCGACGGCGCCGACAGTTCCCTGTTCGTGGCCGCGATGATTTTCGGCGGCGTGGGAATCTTTGCAGCAGCGAAGCCAGGCTTCACGTTCGGCAGGAGAGATCAGATCTTCGGGATCGCAGAGCGGGACGCCGTGCGCCGCGGCGAAGTGTTCGGCGCCTTCGGAGACGAGCATCATGTGAGGGCACTTTTCGAAGACTGCGCGGGCGGCCTGAATGGGATTTTTCACGCGGCGCAGGCCCGCGACGGAACCGGCGCGGAGGGTGGCGGCGTCCATCACGATGGCGTCGCATTCGACGTGGCCATCGAGCGTGAGATGGGAGCCAAAGCCGGAGTCGAAAACGGGATCGTCCTCCAGGACAATGATGGCGGCTTCGATGGCGTCGAGCGCGTGGCCGCCGTTTTCCAGAATCCTCCAGCCGGCATGGAGAGCGAGGAGGCAGCCGGATTTACAGGCATCAACGGCGTCATCGGGGATGTCCCAGGCGCCGCCGTGAACGATGAGAGAAGGTTGCATAGGAAAGCAGAATAGCAGAATTGGAAAATGGAATGAGGAAGAGGCGATCAGCGAGCAGATAGCAGCGATCAGGAGCCGGGAAGAGCGAAGGTGACGCTGGCGCGGCTAGAGCTAGATGAAGAAGTCGAGGGTGAAGAGGAGCAGGCCGAGGATCAGGAGGAAGGCGCCGAGGGAAAAGCGGCGCTGGGGGAGGCGGCTGACGGAGTTGAGGAAGCCGGCGGGAATTACGCGGAGGCGGGACTCGGTGCGCGGAAGGTAGAAAGGCCCCACGGATTCATAGCGGGAGAGATTGCGGCGGAAGGCGGAGAATTCGTTTTCCATCCAAACGGAGAGTTCGTCGCGATAGCGCCAGAGATACAGGGAGCCGAGCAGGAAAACCCCATAGCCGAGACAAGTCAGCAAACCAAGAGCCGGACCCGAACCCCAATAAAGCATGGCACCTCGCCGCCGGACGGGCGGCCGCACTATTCTATGCCTCTTCGTGAATGGTGAAAAGGCGGACGATTTCGAATTCTTTTTTCCCGGCGGGGGTAAGCACCTGGACCTCGTCGCCGACCTTGCGATTGAGAAGCGCGCGGCCGATGGGGGATGTGGTGGAGATCAGTCCCTTTTCGACGTCAGCTTCCTCGATGCTTACGAGCTTGTATTCAATTTCCAGGTTTTTCTGGACATCCATCACGACAATACGTGAGCCGTAGCCGGAACGGTCTTTTGGAATATTGGTGAGGTTCAGCATGCCGAGATCGCCCATGCGCTTTTTGAGGTGCCCGATTTTGGCGTTAACGTAGCCCTGGCGCTCTTTGGCGTATTTGTACTCAGCGTTTTCGGAGAGGTCGCCATGCGCGCGGGCGATGGCAATTTCCTTGGGGAGATCGACGTTCAGCTCGTGTTCCAAGGAATCGATTTCCTGCTGGAGCTTCTTTTTAATTTTAGCGAGAGGGTCAGACATAGTTTTCCGGGTTAGAGAAAAATGATGCGGAATCCGGCCAGGCCGGACTCCGCATGGAGCATTATAGATGGGGAAGAATTCTCCCGACAAGAGGGAAAGGAAGGCTTTCCTTGCGAGAAGCACGTTAAGATACTTATTTTAAAGACTTTATCAGGGATTAAAGGAAGTCAGCGGACAGGCAAGTCGACGGTTTGGGACACCGTTTTTCCGGCCGCATCCTTAATGGTGAGAGTGTAGGTGGTGCTTTTCCTGGGGGAGATGTTGAGGCAACGCGAATGGGAGGGCCAGACCTCACCGGCGGGAGGATCGAGCTCAACCGTTTTGGCGTTGGCGACGTCGTAGCAGAGTTGCGCGGTTTCTCCCCGGTGAATCGCACGGGGCGAAACGTAGAGGCCGCGGATGGCAAGTTCGGAGCCGCCCAATTGTTCGACGGCGAGGCGGTCTTCCTCACGGCGCTGCTCGGCCTGACGCTCCTGTATTTTCTGCTTGTACTGTCTGCTGGATTCGTACCGCGCAAAGAGGACGTAAGAGACGTAGAGAAGCACGCCAAGAATCACGATGGAGGAATAGAGAAAGGGATTCTTGAAGGGGGATTTGGGTGAGGGTGAAGTCTCGGGAATCATGGCGCCAACCGGGGTCTTGTTCAATTGCTTGCCAGATTTTATTTTAACCGGAATTGGAGCGGAACGAAAAGCCGCGGCGGTGCGATTCATTCGCTCGCCGGATCCAGGATTTTCGCTTAGACTTTCCCATCGAGATGATGCGAATTTCCAGACGCTCGATGATCCGGCAGGTTGCTTCGGGGGCGGCTGCCGTTTCCCTGACGGCGACTCCCGTATTTACCTCCACTGCAGAGATGCAAACTACAAAGCGCAAGGGGCACATCCGGCAATCGGTTTCGCGATGGTGCTACGAAAAGATTCCGCTGGAGGAGTTGTGCGAAAAGGGCGCGGCGATGGGATTGAAGGCAATCGATCTGTTGAATGAGGACGAATGGGAAGTGCCAAGCCGGTATGGGCTGCTGTGCAGCATGGGATATGGCGGCGGGGGCGAGATCCAGAGCGGGATGAACCGTGTGGAGAATCACGGGAAGATCGAGGAAGCGTTTCGGAAGAGCATCCCACGGGCGGCAAAGCTGGGCGTGGCGAATTTGATTACGTTTTCGGGGAACCGGGGCGGCATGTCCGATGAAGAGGGCGCGAAGAATGCGATTGCGGGACTGAACCGTGTGAAGAAAATCGCGGAGGACCACGGGGTAACGATTTGCATGGAGCTTTTGAACAGCAGAGTGGATCACAAGGATTACATGTGCGATCGCACGGCCTGGGGAGTGCGGGTGATGGAGGCTGTGAATTCCACGCGGGTGAAATTGTTATATGACATCTATCACATGCAGATTATGGAAGGGGACCTGATCCGGACGATTACGGAAAATATCGGGTGGCTGGGGCATTTTCATACGGGTGGTGTGCCGGGGCGACATGAGCTGGACGATACCCAGGAAGTGAACTGGGCCGGGGTAATGCGGGCGATCGCGGCGACTAAATACAAAGGATATGTTGCACACGAGTTTCTTCCCGCGGGGGATCCGTTGCGATCGCTGCAGCAGGCGGTTGAACTTTGCGATGTGTAAAGTGGGCGGCAGGCGACTGGGTCGGGACTTGCTAAAGCGTTAGAGTCAGGCCATTTTAGATGCGCACTGGCATGTTTCAGGCTTGGCGATGTACATGGAACGAAGCGGACAGCAGCAGCGTCGAGAGGATTTTGCGTGCGACCAGAACCCCATTTGATCGACTACACGATTATCCTGTTGTATTTCGCGTTTGTGCTGGGCATCGGATTCGTGTTGAAGAAATACATGAAGACGAGCACTGATTTTTTCCTCTCGGGCCGTTCGATTCCTGCATGGATTGCGGGGCTGGCGTTCCTTTCGGCCAACCTGGGCGCCCAGGAAGTGATCGGAATGGGGGCGAGTGGGGCGAAATACGGAATCGCCACTTCGCATTTTTACTGGATTGGAGCAGTGCCGGCGATGCTGTTCGTCGGAGTGTTCATGATGCCGTTTTATTACGGGTCACGGGCGCGGTCGGTGCCGGAATACCTTAAGCTGCGCTTTGACGAGAAGACGCGCGGGTTCAACGCCATTTCATTCGCGGTGATGACAGTTTTTTCCTCGGGTGTTTCGATGTATGCGATGGGCAAGCTGCTGCAATTGTTGCTAGGGTGGAATTTCACGGCGGCAATCCTGATTTCCGCGCTGATCGTGCTGGCATACACGTTCTTGGGCGGACTCACCTCTGCAATTTACAACGAAGTGCTGCAGTTTTTTCTGATTGTGATGGGATTCATCCCACTGGTGTATTTGGGCCTGCGGGACGTCGGCGGCTGGGACGGATTGAAGGCGCGCATCGCGAACGATGCGATGGTGCATTCGTGGAAGTACATGGGCAATTCGAACGCAAATCCTATGGGAGTGGAATGGTTTGGGATGTTGATGGGGCTGGCGTTCGTGCTGTCGTTCGGATACTGGTGCACGGATTTTCTGGTGGTGCAACGGGCGATGGCCGCGGACTCAATGACGGCGGCGAGGCGAACGCCGGTGATCGCGGCGTTTCCGAAGATGGTTTTCCCGTTCCTGGTGATTTTGCCGGGGATGATTGCCGGCGTGGCCACAAGTCCCGGAGTGCATGGCATGATCGGGGGAAAAAGCGAAGTCGCAGGCGTCGCGGCGCAATCGTCCTTTTTTACCGGCGGCAAGGGGATTATTCCACCAAAATACGATGCCGCGGGACAGCCGGTGACGGCCGATGGAAAAGTGGTGCTGGACTACGACCTGGCGACGCCGATGATGCTGGTGCGGTATTTCCCTTCGGGACTGCTGGGGCTGGGGCTCTGCGCGCTGATCGCTTCGTTTATGTCAGGAATGGCCGGAAACACAACGGCGTTTAACACCGTGTGGACCTACGACATCTACCAGAGCTACATCAATAAGACGGCGAGCGATCAGCATTATTTATGGATGGGGCGGGCGTCCACGATTTTCGGGCTCGGGATTTCGCTGATGGCAGCGTTTGTAGCGAAGGAGTTCAACAATATCCTGGACGTGCTGCAACTCGTTTTTGCGTTCGTGAATGCGCCGCTGTTTGCGACGTTTATGCTGGGGATGTTCTGGAAGCGCACGACGGGGCATGGCGCGTTCTGGGGATTGCTGGGAGGAACGGTGGCGGCGGCAACCCATTATGGATTGACGCTGCCGGCGGGAGCAGTAGCCGGGGTGAAAGGCGGATATCTTGGGCCGATCCTGCATGTGTATCCAAGTGAGATGGCGCAGAATTTCTGGACAGCAATTTTCGCGTGGGTCGGCTGCTTCACGCTGACGGTGGTGATTTCGCTACTGACTGCTCCGCGCCCGGAACAGGAGTTGAAAGGGCTGGTGTATTCGCTGACGGCGAGACCGGAAGAAGGCGGACTGAAGTGGTACCAGAAACCGGCCACGCTGGCGCTGATTGTCGTGGTGCTGCTTCTGGGCCTGAATCTGGTTTTCTGGTAGAAGCGCGTGGCGGTCGAGTAACCAAGGAGGAGCGATGGGATTCGACATCCGGATGCCGATCGGGATGCTGTTCACGCTGTTCGGGATTCTGTTGATCGGGTATGGCGCGGCCACGAACGGGAGCGCGATGTATGCGGAGCATTCGCTGGGCGTGAACATAAACGCGTGGTGGGGCGTGGCGCTGCTGGCGTTTGGGCTGGGGATGCTGGCGCTGACAAGATTGCGGCGAAAACAGCAGCCAGCGGCTAAGGAACAAGAGTGAGCGGGCAATGACTTCCGAATTGGATTACCAATCGATGCTGGCGGTGGCGCTGGCGGAGGCGCGGGTCGGATTGGAAGAAGGCGGGATTCCGATCGGCGCGGCGATTTTTGATGCGACGGGGCAACTGATTGGGGCGGGGCACAACCGGCGAGTGCAGCAAGGCGATCCATCGTTGCATGGGGAGACGGATGCGTTTCGAAAGGCGGGGCGGCAGAAGAGTTATCGGAAATTGATCATGGTAACGACACTAGCGCCTTGCTGGTATTGCAGCGGGCTGGTGCGGCAGTTTGGATTTGGTACGGTGATTATTGGAGAGAGCCGGAATTTCCAGGGAGGAATCGAGTGGCTGCGTTCGCTGGGAGTGAAGGTGATTGATCTGAACTCGCCTGTGTGCGTTTCGATGCTGGCTGAGTATATTCGGGCGAATCCCGCGGTGTGGAACGAAGACATCGGCGAGGAATAGCAGCTAGTTCGGAGCGGTAGTGGATGCGGCGGCTTGCGAATTAGTCTTGGCGGCTTGCTCGCGAATGAGCAGCGGGAAGCGCGGGAAAGAGAAACTACCGGCGACATCGTCGATTACGTTTACCTGGCAGAGATAGAGGCCCGGCTTCAGGGATTGCAGCGGGACGTCAATCTGGAAGATTACGGCTTTGCGGTCTGGGGCGTTAATTTCGTTGGCAACGACGGGCTTGGATTCGTAGACCTTTGTTGGACCCTGGAGAAATTCGATGCTGGTGAGGACGCGAACGGAATTGCCTGCGGGTTTTGCAGGCTCCGGAGATTTTGCGGCTTCGGCTTGACCAATTGCTTGGGGCGGAATTGCTTGCGGGGCGCTCTTCCCTTTTGCCGCGTCGTAGACTTCGTACTGCAGGTAGAGATGTTGGTCTGGCGTGAAGACGTGGGTGATGTTGGGGACGAGTTCCATCTGGTCGCGCACCAGCGGATTGGCGGCTGATTTTTTCCCGTTGGCAGGGACACGCAGACTGCTGAGAACTACGGAGCTCATCTTTAACGGAGATTTGCGCAGGTCTGGAATGTGAACGTCGGTTTCGAAGGAACCCATGCGGCCCGTCTGATTTTCCCGAACCACAAACTTGAGATGGTAATTGCCGGGCGCGAGCAGGAAGCCCGTGTTGTACTGGACGTTTTTGCGGCGGACTTCGCGAGAGCTTTCGACGGCGAGCTTCACGGTGTCGCGGAGATGTCCGACGGGGAATTTGCCGCCTTCGAGGGCCTGGCCGATGATGTCGATGGTGGCGTTGTCTTTGTCTTTTTCGGTGACGAAGGGAATCTGCGAGCCGGGGATGACCAGAGAGACGGCAAGATAGTAATGCGAATCGTCTTTCCGGAAGTAAGATTCGCCGGCGTAGACGGGAACGTCGACGCTCGGCAGCTGGGCGGCTAGTTCGTCCTCGAGTTGCTGCTCGCGGTCAGCGCGGTCGAGATGTACGAAATCGCGCCCGGCATAATAGCCAGAGCGGAAATCGAGCTTCAGGTCCGGGCGATTGATGGTGACTTTCAGATGGCGAAATCGGCCGTCTTTCGCGGGATTGCTGCTGGTGAAGCCGAGAACGTAGTAGACGGAACTGTCTTTCTGGACTTGCGAGAAAATGCCGCTGAAATCGTTGGAGTCGAAGAAGGCCTTTCCGCCGGTGTCGGAGGATAACGTGGCTAGCGTGTCTTGCGATGCGGCGTTGCCGTTCAGGTCGTTCAGGATCGATGCGCCGGAATAAGCGGATTGGCCATGCAGGCTGGCATTCTGCGCTTCTCCCCCCGGAGGAAAAGCCTGGAGGCCACGGACATCGAGCGAATAAATAGACGCGTTGGCTTTAACGGCGGAGGCGGTGACGGCGCGCAGAGCGGATTGGTTGTCCACATCGGTTTGCGTGATGCCATTGCTGAAATACACGATGCTTTTTTTCTGGGGGAGTTTGCTGAGTGCTTGCATGAGGGATTGCAGAGCGAGAAGTTTGCGGTCGGCTGTGAACGTGTTGAGGTCGGTGTCGTCTTCGGTGAAGGAACCGCTGGTTTCGGCGCTGCCTTCAGCGCTGCCGGTCGTGCCGTTGTCGAAGCCCTGGCCCTGGCCGGAGTTGTAGCTGGTGAGTAGCGCCAGCAATTTGTCTTTGTCGTCGGTGAAATCGCAATCGACGTGCATGTTGGTAGCGAGGGAGACGAGAGCTAGCAGGTCGGCGGGCTGCATTTTCGTGCTGACGAATTTTTTGGCGGCGTCGACGGAGCGGTCGATCTGATCAGGCTCCATTGCGGAGAAATCGAAAAAGAGGACGATCAGGCGGCGGTCGCGGGCGTCGAGCGTTGGAGGAGCCTTTTTGCTTGAGCGAAGCAGAGTGCCGGGGGCAGCGCCGGTGACAGTTGCGGCGGCGGTAATCGGCAACTGATCCACATCCTCAAAATCGAAGGTGGAGATCTGCTGCTTTTTGCCGTCTTCGTAGAGGGTGAAGTCCGCCTGCTTCAGATCACGGACAGGGTTGCCTTTTTTGTCGCGGGCCACGACGTTGACGAGGACGAGTTCGGTGGAAACGCGGATGGGGGCCGGGCCGGAGTCGGGCTTCTGCGGTTCCTGGGCCTCAAGAGGCCACACCGGAAAAAGCAGCGCCGCTGCCGTGAAGATCGCGATGATTTTGTGCGTTGCTCGCATAATCGTCAGTTCTCAAAAACGAAAACGGGCCTGCACCGTGACGCGGCGCATGTTGCCGACGGATGTCACTTCGCCGAATGCCTGGGAGTTCACGGCGGTGTTGATGGACGCGAAATTCACATGATTGAAGACGTTGTTGGCCGTGAAGCGCAAATCGAGGTTGCGGGATTCCTTGATGGGAATCGAGCGATTGATGCTCATGTCGAAAATAATGCTGCCGGGGCCTTCGATGGTGTTCCGTCCAGCGTCGCCGAAGCTGGAGCCTGTGGGATTGACGCAGGTCGCGCCCGGAAGGCAAAACGCGGCGGTGTTGAACCATTCGAGCGCAGAAGGATTCGGGAGTGAGATGGATTGGCCGGGAACGACATTGGCGCGCTGCGAGCCGGTGACGCCGCGGGCGATGTCCACGGAACCGCCGAGGACGCTGGGAGTGAAATAGAGCCCGGAAGCGACGGTGAAATCGCCGCTCCACTGCCAGTTGGAAAGCAGGTGCGCCAATGCTCCTTTTTGGGCGAAGCGGTGATTTTCGCCGAACGGGAGATCGTAGATCCAGTTGCCGGTGAATTTGTGGGTCTGGTTAAAACTGGATAAGCCACGGTCGGCGGGAAGATCGAAAGGATTTTGGGCGACGATCACGCCGCCACCGCCGATGGAAGAAGCATCGTCGAGGGATTTCGAAAAGACGTACTGAACGCCGAATCCGAGACCCTTGGACATGCGACGACGGATGCGAACCGAGGCCGCGTGGAGAATGGAATCTCCTTCGGAGGATTCGTAAATGAAGGGCTGGTTGCCGGCGACAAGCAAGGCGCGTTCGGAGTCGAGGCGGGTGCCCTTGGCTCCGTTGTAGCCGACGTTGAGAACAACGTTGCCGCGGAATTCGTGCTGGATATCCAGATTCCAGATCTGGACGTAGCCGAGGGCGTAATCGGGATTGACCGCGAAATTGTTCCGCACAGTGGTCTGCGAGGCCGTCGGAAAACCATTGATGAGAGTAAGGGGAGCTGGGCTGGTGAGGCCGGTGACGTCGGTGGAATTCGTTGCGGTGTTGGCAAAAGGCGGCTGGAATGCAAAATTCTGAATGATCGCGCCGTACTGGGCGAGGTGGTAGTTGATGCCGTAGCCGGCGCGGACGACGGTTTTGGGGGCGGGTTTCCAGGCGATGCCAATGCGCGGCGCGAAATTGTTGCGATCAGGATTGACGAGAGCGGGATTGGAGGAAGTCAGGAACGTGCCGGAACCCGTGGGGAACACGGCGCCGGTTGGAACGACGGGCACGGCCGTTGTGAAACCCGGGCCGACTTCCAGGTTGGCGATGCGGTCCTGCGATTCGGTGTAGGGGCCGATGTATTCGTAGCGAAGGCCTAGATTCAGCGAGAGGCTTGGAAGGATGCGCCAGTCGTCCTGTGCGAAGAAGTCGAAGGAGTTGGCGCGAAAGTTGTAAGCGTTGGCACCGAATTGCAATGAAGTCTGCTGGGGAAAGCCGAGGAGGAAGTCGGCAAAATCGTAGCCGGTATTGGCAACGGGTTGCGTGTTGCCTGTGGCGTATTGCGAAGTGGCGAATCCAGTGAAAACAAAGCTCCCTTCCGCGTTTCTGGCGGACTGAAAGCTTTGAAAAATGCGGCGATAGTCTCCGCCGAACCGCCAATTGTGTTTGCCGTGGTTCCAGTTGAGGGTGTCGGAAATGGTGTAGGTCTGATCGAGCTCACGGTGAGGCTTGGGATCGTTGAAGCCGCCGAACGAAGTGAAGCTGATGCCGGGTAAGCCCCAGTCGAAGGGGGCATTGGAGATGCCGGTGATTCCGGCGCCGCCGGGGCCGGCCACGTCGGTCACGTTGGAAAAGAGGTTGGTTGTGGAAACGTGATTGTGGTTGTAGTTGAAGCGAAGATTATTCGTGGCGCGGTTTTTTCCGTAAACCCAGCCCGCGCTGGCGTTCAAGCCCTGGGTGCTGGTGCCGCCGGCGAGGGAAGGAAAAGGATTCACGATAGCGGTGGAATTGCGCGACCAGTTGAGACCGAAATTGATGTTGTTCTGGCGGCGGCCTCCACCACGGCCTCCCCCTCCGCCGCCTCCACCCCCGGGGAAGAGGCCTGGACCGGTGCCGGAACCGAAATTGTGGACGAGCCGGAAGATGACCGAGTCGGAGTTGCTTGCGTCGGAGGTGACGAAGTGGAAGTTCTGTCCCGTGGAGGTCAGCGGAATATTGGGCAACGGAATAAATTGCAGAAGTGATTTCGATGCGGTGCTGAACAGCGTTGGATCGATCGCGTTAGGAACGCCGTTGAATTGATATTGCTGCCCGGTGGCGGGATTGAAAATCTGGACGGGCGCGCCATTGTTGTAGGTGGCGTTTGAGAAATTACCGTTGCGTTCATCGAGCGTCGGGACGGTGGAGAAGGCGTCGTAAGGAGTATCACCGCGCGAGCCGTTCCAGCCGGCAAAGAAAAACCATTTGTTGCCGCCATCAAAGAGTTTGGGGATTTTCAAGGGGCCGCCGACGTTCGCGCCGAAATGGGCCTGGTTGTATTGCGATTTCGCGATGGGAAATCCGCTGAGCGAAAAAGGGGTGGCATCGAGAGTGGAAGTGTCGTCGGAAAAATAGAGAACGCCGTGGGGCTGGTTGATGTTGAAACCGCGGCCGCCCATGCGGCCGATCGCGATGGGGCCACCACCAAATCCACCACCCTGGCCACCACCACCGCCGGGGCCACCGCCCTGGCCGCCGAAGCCTTCGCGCTGCATGCGGTCGCGGAATTCCGAGATGCGATCCTGGAGATCCTGTTCACTGCCGCCGCCGAAATCCTGGGTGCGGCCTTGGGCGCCGCTGACACTGATGGATTCTGTTGCGCCTTCGGCGCCTGCACCGTTCAGAGGCAGAGAGGAAAAATCCGCGGAATTTTGCGAGGCTCCACTGCTGCCAAGCCCGGCATTGCCTCCCGCAAGCGAGGATAGAGCACTATCGAGGGCGAGGCTTTGAAATCCGCGACCCGCGGAAATATTGGCGTTATTGGCGTTGTTTGATTGCTGCTGTTCGCGGGAGGCCAAGATTAATTCGGCGTCAATTTTTCCAGAGGGATTTGTGGGATTGAGAACGAGTTCCTGGGTGAAGAGAGAAAAGCCCATGAATTCGACGCGAAGAACGTAGCGGCCACGAACGACGCCTTTAAAGGTGAATTTGCCCTCCGCGTCGGTGACAGCCGAATACTTTTTGCCAGTAAGAGTGTTCGAAGCGCTTACAGTGGCGCCGGGCAGTGGAGTCTTGCCGCTGCGAGCCGTGCCAATGATTTCGTAAGAAGGCGGAGGAGGGGTTTGCGCCTCGGCTTGTGGTGCGGCGGCGGGCAATGGGCTGGGCGGTGTCGCAGCGGGCGCGGCGTCTTGCGCCTGCGCGCACACGACGAGGAGCAGCGCGAGAAGGAGAAGTGTATGAACGCCGCGAAGCATTGGCTTCAACTAACAATCCCTCCGTGGGCTATTGCTGCGGCGGATTTCCGGCGGGCGTGGCGGCCGGCGCGCTGCCAGCCTGAGCCGCGCGGCCTTGCGCGAATTGTTGCATACGCTCCCACTGCTCGGCGGAAAGAAGAATGACGGCTTTCGGAACGAAAGCGTTATTTTGCAAGCCGCCCCGGACGACGATGTGATCGCCGGGTTGGATATCGGCCATGGTGATGCTTTCGCGGCCGCGACGCAGCGAAGTGTCTTCGTTGAGCTCCAGAGTCTGCGTGATATTGTCGGCGCGAAGCACGGTCAGCTGTGGCGCGTCGACGGATTTCACGACGCCGGCGATAAAATCCTTGCCCATTTCACCGAATGCCACGCCGCCACCGGGACCGGCGCCACTTCCACCAGGGCCGCCGTTTGCGGAGCGGCCCCTGAGCGACTGCGCGATTATGGAGTGGTCGGGACTTTCATCGCCGGTGGCCATTACAAAATCGCCAATCTTGAAATCGGAAAGTTTGGCGGGCTGTCGGTCTTTGCGAAATTCGGTCTTGTCAGTGAGGTTGACGGTGACGGTGGAGCCGTCGGGCTTGGTAAGTTGGAGCGAGTTGCCGTGAATGGCAGTGATTTTGCCGGGGGTGCCGTGGCCTTCTCGAGCGCCGCCGTGACGCGGGCCGCGATCACCGGCGGGAGGCTGACCCTGGGTCTGATCCTGGGGCGTGGAAGCGGAATCGGGAGTCTGTGCCGGGCTGACAACTCCGATGGACAGAAAAGAAAGGCACAACAAATAAAGACGGAAACGATTCATGGTTATAGATTCCTCGATGAAACTGAACATTTATAAAGACGCAAGCCCGGCGGCCAAAGTAACGCGAAGTTAACGCGTGGGGCGGGGAAACGGACTCTGCCTCGACCCTATTAATTCCGGAAAACCAGGCGGAAAGTTCCCCGCGAGGACCGGCTGCGGCCAGCGAAGCCGCGTCTTGATCCTCAATTCCAGTGTAATCCGTGTTAAGCACAATGTGTGTTTCACTACTTCTCCACAACATACTGATAAGCAATATCTTATTTGTGGATGTCGAAAGCAGGGCTACCGGCCGCGCGGAATTTCCTGAGGCAGACGTGCTCTCGCGCGCAGGACAGAGCTCTGAAAAGGAATGATCTTCAGTTTCACGCCTATTTTGCGGCGTTAATCGCGGGGCTTCCCTTTGTGGCGGTTTTTTGCGCTTTGCCGGCGGTGTAGGTGACGCGCCAGATGGAGTTCGATCCGTCATCGGTGATGAGCAATGAACCATCGTGAGCGACCGCGACGCCCACCGGGCGGCCCCAGACGTGGCCGTTGTCGACCACAAAACCGGTGATGAAATCTTCGTACTCGCCGCTGGCCCGGCCGGTTTTGTGCAGCGGGACGCGGATCACTTCGTAGCCGGTGCGGACGGAGCGGTTCCAGGAGCCGTGTTCGGAAGCGAAAATGTCGCCTTGATATTCTGCTGGAAATTGAGAGCCTTCATAAAAAGTAAGTTGGAGCGAAGCGTTGTGAGGCTGGAGGAGAACATCGGGAACGATGGCCTTGTCTTTCAGTTCCGGATGCTTGCCATTGTGGCGGGGATCCTGGTGAGCACCGATGTACCACCAGGGCCAACCATAAAAGCCGCCTTCCTGAACGTGGGTGATGTAGTCGGGGACGAGATTGTCGCCCAGTCCGTCGCGTTCGTTGACGGAACACCACAGTTCACCGGTTTTGGGGCTGATGGCCAGGCCACCGCCGGCATTGCGGATTCCGTAAGCATAGACGCGTATTCCAGAGCCATCGGGGTTGAGCTGCAGAATATCGGCGCGGTTTTTTTCTTCAGAGGTAGTGTCGGGGTCGTCGACGTTTGACTCCGAACCGACGGCGACGAACAGTTTTTTCCCGTCGGCAGAGAACTGGATATCACGGGTCCAATGGCCACCGCTGGGAAGATCGGCGATGTGTTCGGTCGGAGCGGATGCTTTCAGATCGCCAGGTTTGTAAGGGATACGGACGATGGCGTCCGCATTGCCGATATAGATCCACTGGGGATTGTTTCCCGGCGGATAGAAGGCGATGCCGTAAGGACGGTGGAGCCCCTCGGCGAAGACAGAAGTTTCCACAGGCTTGCCGTCACTGTTGATTCCGCGGAAGATCCGGATTTTGCCGCTGCTGCTTTCCGCCAGGAATAAATCGCCGTTGGGGGCAGTGCGGATCAGGCGCGGATTGTCGAGTCCTGTCGCAAACAGCTGAACGGTGAAGCCGTCCGGAGCTTTCGGCCAGGCATCCGAGGGGCGAGCCACAAGTTTGGGGCCATTGCTTGCGGAATCGGTGCCGTAGGGAGCGGGAAGATCGCTGGGGGAAATTTTGCGGACCTTCCCGGGCTGCTCAACGCGAAAGTCAGTGTAGGGAGGTTCAGGCAAGGGAGCGTTGGTTTTCACCGGAGCAATGCTCGCAGGCGCCGCCTCCGGCTTGTTTGCCGCGGCAGACTTGAGCGATTTCAGATAGGCGACGATTTGCCAGCGCTGCTGCTCGGAGAGACTGCCCCAAGCGGGCATGCCGTTGGCGACGGAGCCGGTGGTGATAAACCATAAGACTTCGCCGTCGGCGGCCGATTGGGTTGGGCCCTCGGAGAGAGCGGGGACGTTGCCGCTTCCGCGCCCCGCTGCGCCATGGCAAGCCAAGCAGTTCGCGACGTAGAGTTTTGCGCCGGCATCAATGGCCGCCTGTTGACCCGCAAGCGGATTCTTCTGGTGCATCGTGGCCGCGGGGGCATTGTGGAAGTGGGCGTCCTGCGCCGGGGAAATTGCCGGAATAAGGCCAAGCGTGGCGACAAGGAAACGGGAGCGAGTTCTGACGTTCAAGCGAACCTCCAGCAACTATTATTTTCGGTCGCGCACCGGAAAACAACTCTGAAGAAAGCCCCGGCTGGGGAAAAACCACAGCCAACAGCAATAATCACGCAGGACAAGGCCTTTCCGTTAGACGCGATGGGGAGTCCTATCGGTGCTGTGGCAATTCCCTGACGTGTCACGCCGCGACACGGGACACTTCACGGTTTTTGAACTGTTAACCCGCTTGTTTGCGGCGGATTCTGATCACTCAAAAATGCATCAACTGGGAGGCCGATTGCATCCATTTTTTATGGCGAGCCATGAGCACAAGTTTTGAGTTGGAGTCCGATCTTCGCAAATCCTCGGGGGCGCTCGACGCTTCCCGCGGAGTGTATTCGATGTGGGCAAGAAATGGCCGTAGTTGGGCATCGCGCACAGCGGCCCAAGCGATCCATGCCTTAAAATCTTCGACTTGGTGGGCGTTCCTGGTGGTGGCACTGGCGATCGGCTGCGTCGCGTATGCCGACAGCCGGGTGGAAGAAGTGTCGCTTGGCTACCTGTATATACTGCCTCTTTCCTTCAGTGCGGTCCTGCTGTCGGCGCGGTTTACGTATGCCATTGTGGTTGTGTGCATTTTTTTTCATGACCTTTTTGGGCCGCCGATCCATCACATTCAAGCGCGCATTTTCCACAATCTGGCAGCGCTGGTTGGATTCGTGTTCGTGGTGGCCATTCTGAGGTGGTTTGTGGCCCAACGGAACGCGCTGAATGAATTAACGCGCCACCAGCGAGACGAGTTACTGAAAGAGGTGGAGTTGGCAGCGGAAGTTCAACGACTGTTTCTGCCGCGAAGCGACCCAGAGACGGTGGAATTTGAGATTTCTGGCGCCATGCATCCGGCGCGGGTCGTGGGCGGCGATTATTACGATTTCCTACGGCGGCCAGATGGACGGGTGAGGCTGGTGATTGCGGACGTTTCCGGGAAAGGAGTAGCGGCCGCGCTTCTGATGTCGGCGACCGCGGCAGCGGTGCAGTTGGAAACGAACGAACCGCGAAAGTTGTGCGACGTTGTCAGCCACCTCAACAAGGAGTTGTACGCCCTGCAAGACGACGGGCGATTTGTGACGGTGCTGGTTGGAGAATTGGATCCACGTTCCGGCGCGTTGAAATATATCAACTGCGGGCATAATCCCGCCCTGCTGCTTCGGGGAGATGGTAGAGAGGTAGAGTGGCTGGGCGCTTCGTGCACACCCGTGGGAATGACGCCGGAAATGGATTGTTCGCTGGAAGAAATCAGGCTTGCGCCGGGCGACATTATGGTTTGGTACACGGATGGGCTGACGGAAGCGAGC
>Ga0210403_10000956_pt1 | contig 28350 bp, 22 predicted proteins | sample IncBWC19MmetaG_FD_150863 | JGI IMG/M metagenome (GOLD analysis project Ga0210403, IMG submission 150863) | Forest soil microbial communities from Barre Woods Harvard Forest LTER site, Petersham, Massachusetts, United States - Inc-BW-C-19-M | ecosystem: Environmental > Terrestrial > Soil >...
GGCATACATTGCTCCGCGTGGCTTGAAAGAACCGGTTGGCAACACCGTTTCGATCTTGAGATAAACTTCCGAGCCCGCACCGCTCAGGCTAGGCGCCTTTACCAACGGAGTCGGAGGAAAATGTTTCGCGAGCAATTGCTGCGCTTCACGAATGGCCGACAGTTCAGGCAGATTGGACATGACAATACTGCAGTGCTCCTGCAACGGTTGCGCTTACGAATAGTTTACTTGGTAGGCTCGACGAAGACCGCAGTGCCGTATGCCAGCACCTCAGTCACGCCTTGCATGACCTCAGTCGCATCGTAGCGCGCGCCCACAACCGCATTGGCGCCTAGTTCGGCGGCGTGCTGCAGCATCAGGTCGAAAGCCTCCTGACGGGTCTTCTCGCAGAGATTGGTCAGTAATGTGATGTTGCCTCCAACCAGCGTTTGCAATCCAGCGCCGATGGTGCCGAAGATAGAACGCGAACGCACAACGATGCCGCGCACCACTCCGAGCGTTCGGGTTACGTGGAATCCGTCAATTTCGAACTGCGTGGTCACCATGTTGTGACTGACCGATCTACCAGCGCTGTAACCTGTCGTCATAGGGAAGAGTCCTCATTCTATTGGGCGCGTATACTGCCGAGTTGTCCGAACAGCAGACTATAACGCGGCCTGCGTTCGAGAACGAGTGTTTTGAGAGTTGCGTTGCGCCCGACACGGCTCACTCCAGTTCGGCGGTAATGAAGAATTCCTGCGACGCATTGTCGTACTCAATACGAAGCACGTTCGGCTTGCAGCAGACCTGGCAGTCTTCAACGTAAGACTGCCGACTCCCGGCTGATTCGTCAACCGAGGTGACATTCCATTCTCCGCACGAGGCGCATTGGAAACCGGCTTCCATTGTTGAGACGAGCATATCGCAGCGATCGTTGAATCGGTGTCCGGCCCAAGCATAAGGTTCCCTGCCGCCTCCCATGCCTGCCTTTTCTATGCTGTCCGATTTCCACCTATAATGACGGATTCGCAATCTAACCATGGAGGCTTCATGATCTCGCGGCGGAAGTTTCTGGAATTGAGCGCGACATCGGCGGGAGTTGCGGCCCTGGCTGCGCCTAAACTGCACGCTGAGTCACAAGATGTTCCCCTGCCTCCTTCGATTGCGGCCCTCAAATCGCGAAAAGACGAAGCGACCCCCGTTACTCGTGAGGAACGGCAACAGCGTCTGGAACGCGCGCGCAAGCTGATGACAGAAAATTCGCTCGACGCCATGGTGCTTATGACCGGGACGTCATTGCAGTATTTCAGCGGCATCCGCTGGTGGGGCGGCGAGCGCATGTTCACGCTCGCCCTGCCCGCGAAGGGGAATGCATTTTATGTGTGCCCGGCATTCGAAGAAGGACGCGCGAGAGAGCAGATCAAGAATGCGCCCGAAGGCGAACACCCCGACGTACGTGTCTGGCAGGAAGACGAGAGCCCCTACCAGCGGCTTGCTCAGGGACTGCAGGACCGCGGCATAGCCACCGGGAAGATCGGCATGGAAGAGACGGTTCGGTTTGTCTTTGCGGATAGTATCGCGAAGGCGGCATCGCAAGCGACGATTGCGAGCGCTACTCCGATCACAGCCGGTTGTCGCATGATCAAAAGTTCGCACGAGATTGCGTTGATGCGGCTGGCTTCGCAGGTTACCCTAGCCGCTTACGAGGCGGCATATCGGGCGGTCAAAGACGGAATGACGCAACCCGAATTGGAAGCCCTGGTCCAGAAGGCTCATGCACAACTGGGCTTCAACGGTGGCGCGGATGTACAGGTGGGTGAGTTCTCCGCCTTCCCGCACGGCTCAGTGACGCCACAAGTGGTGCACGAAGGCACAATCGTCCTGATGGACGGAGGGTGCGCCGTCGAGGGATATCAATCCGACATCACCCGAACGTTCGTATTAGGGAAAGCCTCCGACAAAATGAAGTCCGTGTTTGACATCGTCCACCGGGCGCAATCGGCGGCGCTCGCCGCTGCCAAGCCTTTAGCAGAATGCGGCTCAGTCGATGCGGCGGCGCGGAAGGTTGTGATTGATGCAGGTTACGGCCCGGACTACAAATATTTCACCCACCGCCTTGGACATGGGCTGGGAATGGATGGACACGAATGGCCTTATCTTGTCCGCGGCAATCCAGCGAAATTGCAGGCGAACACCACGACCAGCAATGAGCCGGGCATCTACATTCGCGGCGAGTTTGGCATTCGTCTCGAAGACGACATGCACATCACCGAAAACGGCGCGGAATTGTTCACGCCGCAGACTCCGTCGCTCGAAGATCCGTTCGGCGTGAGGTAGCTGCTTTCACGACAGAGGACACGGAGGTACACAGAGAAAAGCCGCCAGACTCCCTTCGTGTCCGTTGTGGTTGAAGCCCTTTGATTATGGGTCTGGGGATCGTGCTGAGGATATTTTCCTGTCTTCAATCGACTTTCGTAGACCGCCGCCACTTGGCGTGGAGCCAAGTGAGAATTCCCAAGGCGCAGACTTCGACGGGCCCGGGCGGCATGATTTGCATGCGCCATAGATTCGCGTAGTCGACTGTCGCAACGTATACCGCCCAGACGGTGCCGCCCGCCGCAATCAGGCTACCGAGGCGTTCCTCCGCGCGAATACCCGAGACTCTGGCCCCCTTGCCTTTGACTTTCTTGGCAGGCTTGGGAATCTCAACTACAGGAACGAAGCGGTTCTGGGAATTAACGTAGCCTTCGCGGCCCGAATCCCAATCGATGTAATCACCTTTGTATGATTTCCCCACACTTCAAGGTGCCATAGAAAGGTTCGCTCCCGCACCATGACACAAGTACATGTTCCCTGGTTCCGGAATTCAAGAAAGTGGCGGAAGACGCTATTCAGGCACCGGAGGGCACCCAGGAAAGTCCTGAAGGTAGGTGTTGCCTACATAACCCAGGTAATCGATGCCGATTTCGCTGGTAAAGAATCCGTCGGCAGTAAGCTTGCGCAGGAAGCTGAAGAACTCAATTCCCTGCCCCAGACTCGGATCCTTCTTCGCGTTCTTCCGATAGGCGATCAGGTCGAGAATCTCTTTTTGTTGCTCTACGGTGCAATCGAGATAAGGCTTTTCATTGCGACCGATGCAGGTATTGTCGAGCCACATTAGCCCGCCGCCCAGCGCGAGCTGGTAATCCTTATTCTCGCTGGTGAGGAGGTCAATGAATTCCGGTGCTCCGGCCTCAACCGCACCCTTTGCGTCATCATCCGGAGGAATGATGGCGTTGCACAGGCTCTGCAGCGTTTTGTACGCGTGCGCGGAAAAGAATTTTGGCGAGTACGTGCGAGTTTCCGCGGCAGCCTTCTCTGCCTTCACCATGCGGTGCGCATATTCGGCGGCCTCGAGAGGAATTACGCGCAAAACGGATCCGCTGACTGCCGTCATCGTGAGCGATTTGAGGATGTCGCGCCGTGAGATCGCCATGCTTACGCCCCCAGATTCCCTTTCTTAGCCTGGTCGAGCAAGTAATCGCTAGCGCGCCACGTAAGCGCCATGATGGTAAGCGTCGGATTCTTGTCGGCATTGGTAACAAAACACGCGCCGTCGCTGACGAACAGATTCTTAACGTCATGCGCCTGACAATGTTGATTCAAAGCCGAAGTACCGGAGCGTTCTCCCATGCGCACCGTTCCAACTTCGTGGATGATGACACCGCCATCCGCAATACCATGGGGATGAGCTGCGTCCTCCTTTGTCGACGGAATGAAGACCCCACCGGAGGTCTCGACGATGGAGCGATATGTTTCCTGCATATCTTTCGCCATCCTGATTTCGTTGTCGCTCCATTTCCAGTGGAAGCGCAGCACCGGGATGCCCCACTGGTCTACGACCGCCGGATCGATCTCGCAGTAGCAGTTCTCGTTGGGAATCATCTCGCCGCGGCCGGCGAATCCGATGTAGGTGCCATATTTCTTCTTGCACTCACGCTTGAGCGTGAGTCCGTAGCCTTCAAACTCATCGCAGAGTTCGTCGTAGTCTCCGACACCTGGCAAGCCACGGCCTCCCCCGAACTCAGTGTGATAGCCACGAAGAAAATCATTCTTGCGGTCGAACTTCCACCACGGCAGGTACATGTGCATTCCGCCTACGCCATCGTGATTGTGAGGGGGCATGCGCTCGAGTTGGGGGAAAAATCCTCCTGCGTCGCTGCCGACCGTGTCCATCAAGTTCCGGCCAACCACGCCGGAGGAGTTTGCCAGGCCGTCGGGGAAAAGCGTGGATTTCGAATTGAGCAGGAGCCTTGCCGACTCGCAAGCACTGGCGGCGACGATGAAGGCTCGTGCGTGCAGCCGCCTCTCTTCCTTCGTTGCCTTGTCGATGTAAGAGACCGCCGCAACCTTCCCGTCTTTCCCCACGACCAACTCGCGGGCCATGGCGCCGGTGATCATGGTCAGGCGCCCGGTTTTTTCGGCCGGCGGAATCATCACCTGACTCGAACTGAAGTTCGAAGCCGTGATGCAGCCCCGTCCACATTGCGCACAATAGTGACAGGCGGGGCGTCCGTTATGCGGCTCTGTCAAGATCGCCAACCGCGAAGGAATGCACAAGATGCTCAGCTTGTCGCACGACTTCTTGATGATGGTCTCGGTGCAGCGAGGCTTGGGTGGCGACAGAAAGATGCCGTCCGGTGCGCTGGGAATGTTTTCCTTACTCCCGAATACGCCAATGTATGACTCTACTTTGTCGTAATAAGGCGCGACGTCTTCATAACTGATGGGCCAATCGTCGCCCATCCCATCATGCGAACGTACTTTGAAATCCACCGGCGCCATCCGCAAGGCGATGCGCCCCCAATGATTCGTGCGTCCGCCAACGATGCGCGAACGAAACCAGCGGAACTTCGATCCTTGAGCTGAGACGTAAGGCTCCCCTTCGATCTCCCAGGCACCGTTCGGTGCGAGAAATTCATTGTCGAAGCCATGGCGTGCGCGCCCGCCCACGCCAACGCCACGATGTGGCAAATCGTAGGGCCAGACATGTTCCTTGTAGTCGCGCTCGGGAACGATAGGGGGGCCCGCCTCAAGCAAGGCCACGCGCAACCCGCCTTCCGTCAGGACTTTGGCCGCAGTGCCTCCCGCGGCGCCGGAGCCGATGATGCAAACGTCATAGGTTTTTGGCGTGCGCTTGACCTGCATGGTCCCCAGTGAAGTTCGCCCCCAGAAAAGTCGCCGCCGCGGGAGCGGCGGCGTTCGTCCACTATCTGTTTTCTACCAGCGCAGCTTGCTCAGGTACTCGTAGCTGCCCTTGATGCTCTCAATCGGCTGCTTAGGATGGTCGTGTTCGACGATGTAGTGCTTGATGCCGGCCTTCTCCGAGTGCGCGAAGATCCGCTTCCAGTCGATCACCCCGCTGCCGACTTCGGTCAGGTCGACGGTATCGCCGAAATTCTGTGCACCACCGGACGATATTTTGGGCATGGTCTTTACGTCTTTGACATGGACGAGTGGGAAACGTCCTGGATATTGATCGAAGTACTTAACCGGATCCGTTCCAGTAGTCTCGATCCAGCAGAGATCCATTTCCATCTTCACGAGATTGGCGTCGCAGAGTTTGAGCAGTTCGTCGTAGGGTAGTTTTCCGTTGGTAGAGAGGAATTCAAACCAGTGATTGTGATAACCGAACTGCATGCCAGCCTTCTTGGTCTGCTCTCCGGCCTTATTGAACTTGTCCGCCGCCTGCTTCCAGATGTCCGGATTCTTGCGCAGATCCTCGGGAATCCACGGACAAATGATGTATTCGAGATCAATGGCTTTCGAAAATTCAATTACCGACGGGAACTTGTCGTCGAGTTCGTCGTACTGCACATGGGTGGAAGGAGCTCTCAGGCCGTTCTTTTCGAGAACAGCCTTCACCTGGTCCGCGGTGCGGCCGAAGTACCCTGCAAATTCCACTTCCTTATAGCCAATCTGAGCAACCTTGGCGATGGTGCCTTCGAAGTCATTCTTCATCAAATCGCGGACGGTGTAGAGTTGCACTCCGACCTTGTTGACCTTGTGCTCGCCGGCCGCCCACAGCAATCGACTGGGCAACAGGCTCACCGCCGCAGCGGTACCTGCGGTTTTCAGAAACGTACGACGATTGACGGCATGAAAATTCATGATGACGTGTCCTCCGATGCTGTGTTGGGGCCGAAGTCAAATCCGGGAGAATTATACGCGGAACCGCAAGTTCTCCCCGCTTAAATAACGATTTTGCTGAGCTACAGGCTGGAGTCGAGCGGAAGACCTGGAAAGAACGCGAGAGGCTGGACCCCCGTCCTCTCGCGCCCTACACTATTTCGATGGCACAACCTGCAGATTGTTGTCTACCGAGAAGCTACCCGGCACGCCCTTGGCACGAATCCCTGCCAGATCCTTGTCGGCCTGGCTGTCTATCACGCCTTCGAGCGCTACTCGACCATTCTTGACAATGATTCGGATCGGCTTCTGCACTCCCAGGGCGTATTTCTCCAGTCCCGGTTCACTGTAGATCGCGCGGTAGAGGCGGAGGCGGAGTTGGTCATCCATGGAAGATGGAGGAAGCACCTCGATCTGGTTGTTGACGCGCTCGACGCCTTCAATATGTTTTATGGCGTTCTCGGCATCGGACTTCAGAGTGGGCCTGACGACCTGGCCCAACAGCGTGACCGTGTCGCCATCCACTTTGAAGGCGATGGAATCGAACACTCCGAAATATGGCAACATCAGCAACTCGTGACGGACTTCCCTGATGATGCGGTCCTGAGATTTGGCCGAGGCTTGACCAGGTTGAGTGTCTTGTGCGGCGGCGCTCAAACTCAGAAGCGAAAGTAGAGTGCCGAGAGAAACAATCGATTTGACTCTCATATTCGACCTCGCTGTAGACAAAGTTATTAGTGGATGCTCGTCCCAGACTGTTAGTTGGCAAAAAGCTTTGAAGATTCTAACGCCGAAAACCAGTGCAACATACACCGGGGCGAAGGTTTGGAGAAAGCAACAAATAAAATGAAGACCCCAGGCAAAGCCATGCACAGGCTCGCCAGGATCTATAGAAGAGAACCTTTCACAGGCACCGATTTAATCGAGCAGTTTGAGCCCGAATCGGAGATTCTTCGCTCCATCCAGCAACCTAATATTCGCGCAATTGTTCAGGATCCAATCGGCGCCAGCGTCTTTCAGTCCGGTCGCTTTAACCGTCGTCGTAAAGGCAATCACACGAGCCCCAGCCGACTTCCCAGCTCGAACACCCGCGGGAACATCCTCCAACACAACGCACTCCTCTGCCGGAACTCCCAGAACTGAGGCCCCTTTCAGATAGGGCTCAGGATGAGGCTTGCCGTGTTCGATGTCGTTCGAGGTAATCATTTTCCGGGGCAGCGGAAGTGCGGCGGCTTTGATGCGAGCTTCGGCCAGCGGTCGCGTGCAAGAGGTCACGATTGTCCACCGGTCCTCGGGGAGACTGGATAGCAGATCGAGCGCACCCGGCAGCGGGACCACGCCGTCGAGGTCTCCGATCTCACGACGTTCGACCTCTCGGTTCTCCATTCGATGATCAGCATTCGGAAGATATTCGCGGATTGTAGTCAAGCTGGGGCGGCCGTGGGCTCGAGCTACCACTTCCTCCGGATTGAATCCGTGCTCCACCGCCCATTGCCGCCACACGCGCGCAACGGCCGGAGTGGAGTTAATCAGAACTCCGTCAAGATCGAACAGCAATGCGGCACAGGAGATTTCGTTCATCACGAGCAACTGCCGGACCGTAAATCGGACATAGTCTTGCGATTCTAAACCAGATGGCAACGGTACTCTTGGCCCTCCCGCCCGGTGACACGAGTCACCCGACACCGTATCCGTCGTCACCTCGGAATTTCTTGATCTCAACTATGATCTTCGTTAGATCGCCGGGAGGCGTGCGCGCATGGTCACGAAATGCGCCAATCCCACATGTTCCGAGAAATTCCTATACTGCATCAGGGGAAGATTTTCCAATTAAGCCCTACGCCTGAGGTTGAGGCGGTCGGCGGGGGGTTTCTGCCGTCGCTATACGAGCGTTTCTGGTTGTGCGACAAATGCTGCACGGAAATGACGCTGGTCTGGGGAGGCACCGAGCCAAAGATTGTGCCGTTGCCCGTTGCGCAGCCACCCGCGCTCGAAGTGGACGCAAGGCAGAAAAAAACGCGCGGCCACGACCGGACCTCAACGACAAAAAGAGATAGAAAGAGGCAGAGGCGCCTCTAGGGGAGGAGCTGTAATTTTCATCACCAGACACGACCGCGTCGCAGCCGAAATCGCCTAGTATGGGCCGATCAGGATTGCACGATTTTCTCCAACGCTGGACGGTTTCGGATAATCAGCGTCGACCTCTTCAGTTGCAGGAGCTGTTTTCTCTTGAACTCAGAAAAGAGCCGGCTGACCGTTTCCCGCGTCGTGCCGATAATCTCGGCGATCTCCTCGTGCGTAAGTGTCAGCTTCACCTGCGCCCCGTCGCCGTTTGCCGCCTTCGGGGACCATGACAACAGGAGCTTGGCGAACTTCTCTGATGGCGAGGTTGCAAGGCCTAGCGTCCGGATCTCCTCGTATGCGGTGTAGTAGTTCCGGCTAAGCTGTTCGGCGACACGCAATGCCACTTCTCCGTGCTCTTTCAGGAACTGCAACAGGGATTCGCGGGGAATGAAGTTGGCCTGGCCCGGCTCCATCATTTCGGCCGTGACTTCATACGGCCGATCGGAGATCACCGAGTTCAATCCAAGCACGTCGCCTGCATCCGACAGCTTGGTGATGATCGTCTTTCCTTCACGGGACGAGGTGGAGAGTTTCGCCTTCCCGGCGCACAGCACGAATACGCCCCGGGGTTGCTGCCCTTCGATAAAAAGCATCGCCCCTTTGGGATACACGGCTGTTGATTTGATTTCGTTAAGGCGTTGTCCAGCATGAATCGAGAGATTGCAAAAAAGATGTTCTTCTCGTACCGGACAAGTCAGGCAATTATCAAGAATATTAAGACCGTAAGGGGCGCGCATTTCGCTGCACCTCCTTACCGATTAGAGTGCACCTGCGCACTTTTGGGTGTGATCACCGTCACAAGCCCTTGTGATTGTGGGTATGTCGTTAATACACAACCAGATAGAAAACTCTGCAGTGGTGAAATTGCTGTAAACAACAACATGGTTGGGCATGACCTCTATCGGTATGAAAAAATGACCGCATCCGCCGGAGGGGTTCTGTGATGTTGCCAAGCGCACCCGTGGTCTCCCCAGTTGGGAAAATCTATACCGCCCCTCCGCCTGCACGCGGTGCGCTCGAACCCCTGTTTCTACCCCGGTCCGTCGCTGTGATTGGAGCTACAGACAGGCCCGGCACGGTAGGACGCAGCGTCGTTTCCAACCTACTGGAAACCAAGTTTCCGCTCAAGATCTATCCGGTCAATCCCAGCCATCCGGAGGTCGCGGGAATAAAAACTCAGAAGCGGATTGCAGACATTCCCGGTGGAGTCGATCTCGCGCTAGTTGTAACTCCGGCGCAGACCGTGCCGCAGATCATTGGCGAGTGCGTCGATGCCGGGGTGAAATCGGCAGTGGTCATTTCCGCCGGATTTCGCGAGCAAGGCCCCGATGGCGCTCGACTCGAAGATGAAATCAAAAAGCATTTGCAGCGCGGATCTCTGCGGCTGATCGGGCCCAACTGCATGGGATTCATGAATCCCACCATCGGCCTCAACGCCACATTCGCGAAGTCCATGCCGAAGAAAGGCAGCGTGGCGTTCCTCAGTCAGAGCGGCGCCCTTCTGACTGCGATCCTCGATTGGAGCAAGAAGGAGCACGTGGGTTTCAGCGCGATCGTGTCGACCGGCTCGATGCTCGATGTCGGCTGGGGCGATCTCATCTACTATTTCGGCGACGATCCTCATACCAAGAGCATTCTCGTATACATGGAATCTGTGGGTGATGCGCGTTCGTTCCTTGCGTCCGCGCGCGAGATAGCATTGGGCAAGCCGATCATCGTGATCAAGGCCGGGCGCTCGGAGGCGGCCTCGCGCGCCGCCGCGTCCCACACGGGAGCGCTGACCGGAAGCGATGACGTTCTTGAAGCCGCCTTCCGGCGTTGCGGTGTGCTTCGCGTACAAAACCTCGCCGATCTTTTTTATATGGCGGAGACGCTCAGCAAGCAGCCTCGTCCTCGCGGGCCGCGGCTTAGCATCGTCACGAATGCCGGCGGACCAGGAGTCCTGGCTACCGACGCGCTCATGGCCACCGGTGGAGAGTTGACCGTGCTCTCGCAGACTACGCTGCAAGAACTCGACGGATTTCTTTCCCCCCACTGGAGTCGCCACAATCCTGTCGACGTGTTGGCCGATGCCGACGCCGAGCGTTTCGTTAAGGCGGTCGACACCGTTTCGAAGGATCCTGCGGGCGATGCCTTGCTGGCCATCATCGCACCGCAGGGGCTTGCTGATCCCACGGCCACCGCCAAGGAGGTGATGAAATACGCCCACACGACGGGCAAGCCGATGCTCGCGAGTTGGATGGGCGGAGGCGGAGTCGCCGAGGGAACCGCGATCCTGAACACAGCGGGCATCCCAACATTTTCGTATCCCGACACCGCCGCACGGGCGTTCACCTACATGTGGCGCTACACCTACAACCTGCGGGGGCTCTACGAAACTCCGGCGATGGTCGAGGGGCCCGAACCGGCGATCGATGCGCGCAAGAAGGTCACCGAATCTGTCCAACAAGCACGTACCTCAGGACGAACGTTGCTCAACGAGTTCGAAGCCAAGCAGGTTCTCGCTTCGTATGGAATTCCTGTCGTGGAAACTCGAGCGGTGGAGAATGAGGACGAGGCAGCCGTGGCGGCGTCGGCCATCGGATATCCCGTCGTGCTTAAACTCCTCTCGAATACGATTGCGCACAAGACGGATGTGGACGGCGTCCGCTTGAGCCTGCAGAACGAAGATCAGCTGCGAGGTGCATTTCGCTCGATTCGTGCTGCTGTCACAGAAAAAGCCGGAGCAAATCACTTCCTTGGTGTGACGGTACAGCCGATGGTTCGGCGCGATGGTTACGAACTGATTCTCGGTAGCACCATCGATGCGCAATTCGGTCCGGTGATCCTATTCGGATCGGGCGGTGTAATGGTCGAGGTCTATCGCGATCACGCGCTCGCCCTGCCTCCGCTCAACACCACACTGGCCCAACGGTTGATGGAGCAGACCAGAATCTTCGCGGCTCTGAAGGGTGTGCGCGGGCGCAAGCCGGTGGACTTGTCCGCGCTCGAGCAGTTGCTCGTCCGTTTCAGTCAGCTCGTTCTCGAGCAGCCTTGGATTAAGGAAATCGATATCAATCCTCTACTCGCCACACCCGAGCACCTGCTGGCGCTCGATGCGCGCGTAGTCGTACACGACTCCAGCATGACCGCCGAGCGATTGCCGCGTGCGGCGATTCGACCTTATCCCGCGCAGTATGTTTGGGAGTGGAAACTGAAAGATGGAACTCCGGTCACGATCCGCCCCATTGGTCCCGAAGACGAGCCGCTGATGGTTCAGTTCCATCACACGCTCTCCGAGCGCAGCGTGTACCTGCGGTATTTCTGCTCGCTGAGCCTGAGCACGCGAGTCGAGCATGAGCGACTGGTGCGCATATGCTTCGGCAGCTACGATCGCGGATTCGCGTTGGTGGCCGATCGCATGAATCCCGAGACCGGACACCATGAAGTATTAGGCGTCGGACGTTTCAGCGCGGTCCATCGTGGCGAAGCCGAGGCGGCTGTGCTGGTGTCCGATCAATGGCAGGGACGCGGACTCGGAACCGAACTTCTGGCCGTCGTGGCGCGAGTGGCGCGCGAGGAAAAGTTCAAGCGCCTCTCCGGAGAAATCCTGCGCAACAACCTGGCCACGCAGGCAATCTTCAAGAAGGTTGGATTCAAGCTGCGTCCGATGGAAGATCCATCGTCAGTGTCGGCGCTGCTCGACTTATAACTTTTAACCCAGAACGGCCATACGCTGATTAAAGCGTACTTTAACCAGGCGGTGGAAGATCGGGCGCTTTAGCGCCGCATCCAGCGACCGCAAGACGTTAGGCTTCAGGAGGCTTCAGGCCGTTCGCCTTATGCGATCGATGCCGGCTTCGTGATCTCCAACTGTGGCTCGAACTTCAATGTGGTACCCAAAGCCCGCGAGACCAGGCACAACTTCTCGGCGCGCTTTAGTAACTCCAAGGCGCGGTCACGCTCTTCGGCAGAGGCAATCTTCAGATTCGGACGAACCACAATCTGCGTGAAGCTGTAGCCAGACTCCGCTTTGCGTACTGTACCGCTGGCCTCCACTTGCAGATCGGTAAAGTCGAATTGCGCGCCTCCTGCAATCGCGCGTACGGTGGTGGTATAGCAACCAGCTACAGCAGCGAGCAAGAGTTCTTCCGGCGTCCAACGGCCTTCCAAGCCGCCGAATTCTGTCGGTGCAGTGAAGTGGATCGCGTTGGGGGCCGAATCGGACTTGGCCAGCCCAGTGCGTCCGGAGGTCCACCATGCGGCTACTCGGTATGCGTGCTCTTCATTCATTTCAGGTCTCCTTCATTCAATTGGGCTGGAGCGGAACAACCTTCAAGTTTTGATAAAAGTTGCAGCCGGTTTAGGCTGCGCCTTCCTGCGGAGAGAGAGCGCGTTCCCGCTCGATTCTCTGGATCTGGGTACGAAGCCATTTGGCCAGCGCTTCTTCCATTTCGGCCTGGCTGCCGGTGCGGTACAGGTCTTCCACTGTCAACCCCTCTTCCGTCAGGCGGATGAATCGGCACGGGATGCTTTCCTTCTGCTGTCCTTCCGGTACAAATTGTTCTAGCAAACAACTGTCACATGGATGCGGACGCGCCGGATCGCAGAAGTTTGGACATATTGGCGAATCTTCAAAGATAGCCGGGGCGCGCCAAGGCGCCTGCGGTGATCGCCCATAGCCGCCATCCTCCAAGAAACTCAACTCGAACTTCAGAATATCTAGAATATCGCGATCGTCTTGAGCCATAGGTCACCTCAATTGCGACTGAGAATGCCAGAGGAAGTCTGGAAATACCGTATATTGAGTCACCGGGAATAGTGATTTAGATCACAAGTGAATGCCTTGCCCGACCCACCGGCTCACTCAATGTCCCCAATTTTCAAAGAATCGCCGAAACGGATCGTGTGATCGAAGGCACTATAGATTGTGATTTAAATCACGTTGAAGTCTGCAAACTCCGCGCCCCGAGCGCCTTTCGACCTTTCCCCTGGCCCCCGCAGGACGCTATTTGAACCAAAACCACCGCCGTAGCGAATCACAACTCGATATGATTTCAGACACGCCCGGCAAGAACTACTCAGCCGTCTTGGTGTTACTAATGAGAACTAAGTGTCACGGTTCGAATGCGCAGCAAGGATCGGACGCGAACAAATCCCCAGTCATCGCATAGGCGCGAGCGCGCGATCCCCCACACACGCCTCGGGCCGGGCACCGACCACATTTCCCTTTGAGCCTCGAACTATCGCGCAGCGAAACGAATAAGGAAGAATCGCGGTAGACTTCGCTAAGCGACTGCTGAGTGACGTCCCCTCCGGAAAGTGGAAGATACCTGCTGGGGGAGGCCTCGCCTCGATAGTTGATGAATGCCAATCCCTTGCCGTCGTTGACTCCTTTCGGCAGGCAGGGAATAACTTCCGCCTCGGTCAGCCGCCCACGCGACTCCTTCATGCGCTGCCGCAGGATATAACGCTGATAGTGTTGTCCCTCGGTGGTCTTGATCTGGAAATGCACATCCTTCGAAGCCGCGTATAGCTTGGCAAATACCTCTTCATGTTGGTCGGCGCTCAACGTCACGGCCGTTTCATCGCGGTCCGCTGGCACGAAGAACACTACGTTCCACAGCGCGACGTCAAGCCGGGTGAGAAGCTCGATCATGGAATCGAGATCCTGGAGATTCCTCCGCGACATGATAGTGTTCACCTGTACCGGCAACTGCACTTCGTGACAAGCTCCGATGATGTCGAGCGTCCGCCGGTACAACCCTGAGATTCCCCAATAACCGTCGTTGAGTGGTGGCGTCGCACCGTACAACCAGAATCCCGCCCGCATCAGCCCGCATGCTTTTAATTCGGCGATGATGCTCGCCTCGAGATTGGGTGCGGGCAGCAGAGTAAGAGCTGTGCGCACCGAACGGCTCGCGGCGAATTCAATGATTGGAAACAATCGGGGCGCGTCAGCGGATCGCCGCCCGTTAGCGCCAGCAGCGGCACTTGCATGGCGGCAACATCCTCGATCAGATGAAAGGCTTCCGCCGTCGACAGGTGGTTGACTTCGCGCGGCGCATCCTTCTTCGAACGGGTGAACGCAGCTTTCCACCGGCAAACGCGCGTCATCTCCCAGGTAACCTGCAATGGCCGCAGTCTGAATCCTTGGGCGGCTCCTGAACCAGTCGCGTGCAGAACTAGCTTGCCTCTAGCCTTTCTCGGCTTTGAGGTTCTCCCAGACAACTGGGACGTTGTGGACATGCCGCGCATCCTAGGACGTGCGGTGCTAGCAGGCAGTGCGGAATCGCACAACCGCCCGTGATAACCATCACAATTGACTGGAGAAAACCCTGTGATCCATGTCACAGGGGCGAGTGACTTCTGCCATAGGTCGGCTTTCCTCGGCATGCGAACCTACATCTGCGAGTGAGTTCTCAGGGTACGGGACGATAGCACGATCCACTGCAATCCGTTCGCAACGGATTGTGGCAGTGAGGCAACGGGCGAACCCTGCTCTGTGATATGGTGCGAACGAAAATCTTCCTCAGGAGGAAGCTAACTCTATGAAATCCCTCTCCTTTCGAACAGCCCTAGTAGCTTTGCTGGCTTGCGGTCTGATCGCGGCCTGCGCGTCGCCGGCACTCGCTGATGACGCGGCCGCCACTTACAAGTCAAAGTGCACCATGTGTCACGGCCCAGACGGCAAAGGCACGGCGGTGGGCACGAAGATGGGCGCCCACGACTTTGCTTCGCCCGAAGTTAAGGCCGAGACCGACGCCCAGTTGACCGACGTCATCACCAAGGGCAAAGGCAAGATGCCAGCCTACAGCGGCAAGCTCAAGGATACGGAGATCAAAGACCTGGTCACATACATTCGTGGTCTGGCCAAGTAGATCTGACAAGGAAAGGGCGGCCGGAATGCCGCCAACCAGAAATCGCTTGATTCTTAGGAAATGGCGGGTTGAGAGCATGTCCACGCGAACAATACGGAATCTTTTTGCGCCTGGAGTTGCTCTTGCCCTTTTTTTAGCCGCGGTCGCGCTCCACGCTGCACCGAAGAAAGATCCTCCTAAACCCACGGCTGAGGAATGTCTCGCCTGCCACAACGATGCTTCCCTGTCGCACGAAGTAAACGGCAAAGTTGTGAGCCTGCACGTAGATCCCCAAGCGTTCAAAGACTCCATCCACGGCAGCATGTTTACTTGTGTGGATTGCCACACCGACGTAAAGAGCTCCGCGCACGAAACTCCTCCGCAGCACATTACGTGTGCCACCTGCCACGTGGACGAGCAGGCTGCCTACGAACGCAGCTTTCACGCTAAGGCCGTTAAGGGTGGGAACGCCAATGCGGCCACCTGCGTCGACTGTCACGGCAGCCCGCACGCGCTACTGCCGGCGAGCGACCCCAAGTCGCGCGTCCATCACAGCAATATTCCGGCGACTTGCGGAGCGTGCCACAGCCAGAAGTTCGTAATGCAGGGCAGCGGCCTGCGTGTCCAGACGGTCTCCTCGTATGAGCAGAGCGTTCACGGACATGCCGTCGCCAACGGGTCCGAAAAAGCGGCGGTCTGCACCGATTGCCACGGCACGCACGAAATTTTGGACGCCAAGGATTCGAAGTCTCCCATCTTTAAGTTCAACGTACCGGTGACCTGCGGCAAGTGCCACGAGCAGATCTCGAAGGAATTCCAACAAAGCATTCATGGCCAAGCCATCGCGAAGGCCAACTGGCAAGCACCAGTGTGCACGGACTGCCACGGCATTCACTCCATCAAGGCACACACGGATCCGAACTCACCGGTATCGGCGCAGAATGTGGCACAAGCCACGTGCGCCCGCTGCCACGAGGGAATGCGGCTCTCGCAGGAGTTTGGCGTCGAAGGCCGCCGCGCCACCACTTATCTCGCGAGCTATCACGGGCTGGCATCACGACTGGGTTCACAAGTTGTGGCCAACTGCGCCAGTTGCCACGGCACGCACAGCATTTTTCCTTCGAGCGATCCCCGCTCTACGATTCATGCTTCCAACCTCGCGCGGACTTGCGGCCAGTGCCATCCGGGGGTGACGGAGAAATTTACTTCCGCGAAAGTGCACGTTGACGCTCCCCTTTCAGCCGATATTGGCAGCAAAGCGGTGCGGTGGATTCGCAAGACGTATCTCGCCCTGATTTTCATGGTCATCGGCGGCATGCTGGCCCATAACTTCATCATCTGGCGCGCGAAGGTGATCGCGCGACGGAAACTCGAGCATCGCTTCGTCACCCGCATGCCGCGGCGCTTCCGCTGGCAGCACGCCACTTTGCTTACCAGCTTCATACTGCTCGTGCTTACCGGCTTCGCCTTGAGGTTCCCGGATTCCTGGTTCGCCTCCAGGCTGTCCCTGGGCGAACGGATGCGGCATCTGCTGCACCGCGTCGCGGCTGTGGTTCTGATCAGCGTTAGCATCTTTCACATCTTCGACCTCCTCCTGACGCGCGAGGGACGCCGCCTGGCCCGCGATCTCTTCCCGACCCTGGACGACATGAAGGGCGCATGGCAGAATCTCTCGTACTATCTGGGCTTCTCCAACATCAAGCCGGAGTTCCCGCGCTTCAACTACGCGGAGAAAGCGGAATACTGGGCTCTGGTCTGGGGCGTGTTCGTGATGGCCGGAACTGGTGTCATGTTGTGGGCGAAAGTTTCCTTCGGAAATCATCTGCCGCGCTGGTGGCTCGACGTCGCGACCGCAATCCATTATTACGAGGCGGTTTTAGCTACGCTCGCGATCATAGTCTGGCATTTCTACCAGGTTTTCCTCGACCCCGACGTTTATCCGATGAACTGGGCCTGGTGGGATGGGAAAATGACACTTCATCACTATCAGGAAGAACACGGCCTTGACCCCAGCCCGGCAATTGAGATCTTGAGCGATGACGAATCAGACGCAGTGACAGCGGAAGAACCAGAACCAACCGAGATCAATCATGGACACTGAGAAAACTCCGCCGCTTGCGGTGGAACCCTGGCATCGCTCGCGCATGCTGCTGCGAAATCCGGTCAGCCTCGCGGGAGTGGCGCTGGGAATTGTCAGCGTAGCCAACATCTTCATTTTCTTCCTGATCGATCAGATTGCCACCAAGGCCAGCCCTTACATCGGCATTCTTGCGTACATGGTGTCGCCAGGATTCCTCATTCTTGGTTTGCTGCTGATGCTGGCCGGCGTATTGCTGGAGCGTCGCAAGCATGCCGCGCCCTCAGCTTTTTATCCCCGCATTGATCTGAACGATCGTACCCAGCGCAGCGCTGTCATTTCATTCATCACGTTCTTACTTGTGTTCGTTGTCGTCAGCGCCGCCGGTAGTTATAAAGCGTACGAATTCACGGAATCAACTTCGTTCTGCGGACAACTCTGCCATACGGTAATGATTCCCGAATATACAGCGTACCAACTTTCTCCCCACGCTCGTGTGGCTTGTGCGGAGTGCCACGTGGGAGCGGGAGCCACTTGGTTCGTGAAGTCGAAGCTTTCGGGAAGCCGCCAGGTGTTTGCAACCATATTCAATACCTATCCGCGCCCGATTCCTTCTCCGGTGAGAAATCTGCGGCCGGCTCAAGAAACCTGCGAACAGTGCCACTGGCCGAAAAAGTTCTACGGCGGCCAACTGAAAGTCTTCTCGCACTACGGCAGCGATGAGAAGAACACCCTGCACCAGATTCGCATGCTGATCAAGACTGGCGGCGGCGATCCCGCGACAGGCGCGCCTGAAGGCATCCATTGGCACATGAACATCGGCAACAAGATCGACTATGTGGCTGCGGACGACAAGCGACAGGTAATCCCATATATTCATGTAGAAGATTTGCAAGGACGCATCACCGAGTACTACGCGAAAGATTCAAGCTTCAGCAAGGATCAGATCGCAAAGTCGCCGCGCCATCACATGGACTGTGTCGATTGCCATAACCGCCCGACGCACATCTACGTTCCCCCGGATCAGTCGGTCGATCAGGTACTGCTCGCCCGCCGCATCGATTCTTCCCTGCCCTTCATCAAGCAAGAGGCGGTCACGGTCTTGGCGACGACTTACAAGACCAACGACGAAGCGTTGCGCTCCATTGCGAGTGGCCTGCAGGGTTTCTACGAGACGAAATACCCAGATGTAGCCAAGAGCAAGCAACTGGAGATCCGCAATGCGGTCATCGAGATTCAGCAGATCTATAGCCGCACAACTTTCCCGGACATGAAGCTGAACTGGCAGACGCATCCCAACAATCTTGGGCACTACTATTACCCGGGATGCTTCCGCTGCCATGACGGCCAGCACGTCAGCGCCGACGGCCGCGTAATCAGCAAAGATTGCAACCAGTGTCACTCCGTAATGTCGGAAACCGAGGGCACGGTCACCGCAACTGCCCCGGCACCTGCGTTCCAACACCCTGTAGATATCGGAGATCTGACACAGGTCAACTGCGCCGATTGCCACACCGGTGGAACTGGGCCGTAGATCCGGCTATTCAGTCGAGACCTACAGCACCCAGAAGGCGCTGAAAACGCAGGTCCGCGCGTAACCCATGCAACTGCAGCTCAATGTTGAGATGACCCAGCACGCAAGATCGTTCCGCCAGTCAAGAGCATGAGTGCTCGATTTTCGGAGCAGCATCTTGACTAATATCTCAAAATGCGAGACTCTCAGCGACACTTCCTCCACGCGTTGGGGAGCGTGCGCTTGGAATCCACTTTATCTTCGCTGATCACCGCTGCCGAAACCGGGGATACTTCGGCCACCGAAGCGTTATTCAGTGCTCTATATTCCGAATTACACAGAATGGCGAAACGCGAACTGGCGCGCCGCGGCGGCGCCGTCAGCTTGAGCGTGACCACTCTTCTGCACGAGGCGTATCTCGACATGGCAGGACGGGCCGAGGCAAAGTTCCCCGATCGCGCTCGTTTTATGGGATACGCAGCCCGGGTAATGCGCGGCCTTATCATCGATCACGCGCGCAACCGTCAGGCTCAGAAACGCGGGGGGCTTTTCGAAATTACTTCCCTCAACACCACCAACGTCGCTGAAGCTGCCGATGAAGGCGAATTGTCACGGATCAGCGACGCGCTCGACAAGCTCGCGAAAGTGGATGCCGAGCTAGCCGAGTTCGTCGACCTCAAGTTCTTTTGCGGATTCTCCTTCGCCGAAATTGCCGCCATGCGCAACTTGTCGGAGCGCACAGTGCAGCGAAAGTGGGAAAAGGCAAGAATCTATCTTCATCGCGAGTTACGCACCGATCTAGTGTGAGGTCAGAATGTCAACCTTGAGCCCGGATCAATGGAGCGCCCTGAGTCCTTATCTGGACAAAGCCCTCACCCTTTCGGGGGAGGAACGTACCCATTGGCTGAAAGTAGTGGGAGCCGAGAACCCCGATCTCGCGAGGCAATTGCAGGAACTCCTGAGCGAGCATCAGGCCGCACAGCTGGAAGCATTTCTCGAAACAAGTCCAATCACGCTGTCGGAGAATCCTGGCTTAGCAGGCCAGACTCTTGGCGCCTACCGCCTGGTCTCTCCCATTGGCCAGGGCGGCATGGGTACCGTGTGGCTGGCGGAGCGCAGCGATGGTCGTTTCCAACGCAAAGCCGCGGTCAAGTTTCTGAGTACGGCTCTGATCGGTTCCGGCGGTGAGGAACGATTCAAGCGGGAGGGCGCGATCCTTGGACGCCTTGCGCATCCCAACATTGCCGAACTGCTCGATGCAGGAGTGAGTTCCGCGGGACACCCCTATCTCGTCATCGAATACGTCGAAGGGGAACCGATCGACACGTCCTGTGACAAACGCAAGCTGGATTTGCGGGGGAGAGTTCGTCTCTTTCTGGATGTGCTCGGAGCGGTAGCACACGCCCACGCAAATCTGATCGTTCACCGCGATATCAAACCCTCAAATGTGCTGGTCAGTAAAGATGGTCAGGTGAAATTGCTAGATTTCGGAATCGCCAAGCTGTTAGAAGGCGAGGGCCGGCAAGGCGCCGCGACATTGCTCACACACGAAGCTGGATCGGCATTCACGCCCCAGTTCGCCGCTCCAGAACAACTCACCGGCGGCGCCGTCACCACGGCGACAGACGTCTACGAACTCGCCGTTTTGCTGTACGTGTTGCTGACAGGCCAGCATCCGGTTGGCGCGGGCATACATTCTCCGGCCGACCTGGTGAAGGCGATTGTGGAGACCGAACCACCCCGAGCATCGGGCATGATCGGTTCGGACGCGGGCATTGTCGCGGCGCGGAACCGAGGCACGAGTCCTGACAAGCTGCAGCGTCAACTGCGCGGCGACCTGGACGCGATCCTGCTCAAGGGACTGCGGAAGCAACCCGCTGAACGCTACATCACTCCGGACGCGTTCGCTGAGGACTTGCGCCGTTATCTGGGTGGCAGCCCGGTAATCGCCCAACCCGAGAGCACATGGTATCGGACTAAGAAATTCCTGATTCGTCGTCGATGGGCGGTCGCTTCTGTCGCCTCCGTCGTCCTAGCGCTGGCCGCCGGACTCGGAGTGGCATTGTGGCAGGCACATATCGCCAAGAGAGAATCGCGCGTGGCCATTGCGATGGAGGGCTTCCTGGAAGACATCTTCCGGGCGAACAGCTCGTATCAGGACGATCCCGCCAAAGCCCGGCAAACGACGGCGCGGCAACTGCTCGACATTGGTGCCCGCAAGATTGATCAGGAAATGGCCGACGTTCCCGAGGCGAAGCTCAGAATCCTGAATACGCTGGGCACCATGTATGCCGATCTCGGTCTTGCAGACGAGTCTGTAAACCTGCAACGCAAACGTGTCGACCTGGCCCGCAATCGGTATGGCAATAATTCGGTGGAAGTTGCGGCGGCGCTGACCGACCTCGGGAGTTCCCTCCACACATCGACGTCCGTGGGTGAGAGAGAGGGCGTGCTGCTCGAGGCCAAGCGCATTCTCGACGAGCATCGCGATTTCCGCTCACGACAACGCGGGGAGTTGTTGATCCAACTAGCGCAACACTATGAAAGCTCCGACATCCAAAAGTCGTTGGAATACTCGCGACAGGCAGTAGATGTTTATCGTAAGTACCCGGCTGAGCCGATGCTGGCGGAAGCGCTGTATCAAGAAGCTCTGGTACTTCCCATGTTAGGGCAATCGCGCCAGGCGGAACCGTTGCTGAAGGAAGCGATTCAATTATCAGCCAGGCTCGAAGGAGATCCGAACGCGGGGCTGGCTCGCTTTTATGCCTACCTTGGCCAGACACAGCAAGACTTGGCCGAATTTGCGGCTGCCGAGGAGAGTCTTCGAAAGGCGCTGCAAGCGGCCCGCAAACTGAATGGCGAGGACCACGTCGACACCCTCGAAACGGAATTGCGCTTAGGAGCCTTTCTCAGTGCGACATCTCGCACCGCGGAGGGTTTGGAGCATGTCGATCGGGCTAGACAGATCCTGCTCCGTACCCATCTTGACGAGGATCCATTTTTCGCTCCGCAGGTCTATCTGGAATATGGCCGTTCCCTTGTACATGCCGGCCGATGGGAAGAGGGCCTGAGATATGTCGAAAAGGCAGTAGAGAATCGCCGCAAGAATCGTCCTGGGACCCGTTACCTCGCGCAGATGCTCTACCTGCAGGCCTCGATTCTGACTGACATGGGTCACTACGAAGAGTCTGGACGCTTGCTGGACGAGGCCGATGCGATCGCTAAGAAAGTGAATTACCCGACTCCACACATTGCCGCGGATGAACGCGCCCGACTTCTGATCGCCACCGGTCACGCGGTAGAAGCCGACTCGGCATTCGACACTTTTCATCCACCGACGCCCATTTCGGGAGTACTAGAACTGGACGTGCTGAGATTGCACGTATCGAGAGCAGAGATCGCCCTTGGTCGTGGTGACAATGCGACCGCAGCGCAACTGGCAGCAAAGATTTTACAGGAGCTTTCAGCCACCAATGACCGGGATTACCTGAAGTGGCTGGAGGCTCGTGCCGCGTTCGTCCAGGGCCGAGCGGACTTGCAGCTCGGCCATCCGCGCGATGCGCTTTCCTTGCTGCAGCGCGCGGTCGAATTGCGCAAGAGTACGGTCGACGCAGATAGTCCCTTGTTGGCGATGGCACAGGTTGCACTGTCTGACTGTTATCTCGACTTGGGTGAGAACGCCAAGGCGGGCGATGTCGCTGCGGACGCCAAACAGGCGTTTGTCTCTCATCGCGAAATAGGAACCCAGTATCTGCGGCCTTGGAAAAACCTCGAAAAACGGCTCCGGCAGGTAACCCTCACGGCAAAACACGGCTAGGAACCTTCACAAACACAACTTTTCTGTTGTTAGATGTCGTGTTTCCCCCTCCCTTTCCGATTTCCATAGGTAGAGGTCGATCCGCCCGTCGGGTGGGCTGGGTCGCTTTCTGGAGATTTCAACCAGAAAGACGGAGAAGGAGTAGAAACATGAAGATCTTGGGAAAGATCCTTGTATGGACTGGAAGCACTTTGCTGCTCGCCGTAGCTACAAACGCCCAGATGATCGACAACACCCAAGCGACCAGTACAGCAGTCGCCGGGATCAACAAATCACTCACCGATGAGATCGGAGCGGGCCGCGGCAGTATCATGACTCCCGGCTCGTCTCTTTATATCATCAACCGCGATCCGTTTCGCTCGATCCGGCGCGGACGTCAACTGTTCCAGAGAAAGTTTACGCAGGCGCAGGGGCAAGGCCCGAACGTAGGCGACGGCGTCGGCGATCTCAACACCGACGCTGGTATCGCCGCTGGTCTCACCGACAGTTGTGCTGCTTGTCATGGGCGTCCCCGCGGATCTGGCGGCTCCGGAGGCAACGTCGCGACTCGCCCTGATAGCCGCGATGCCCCGCACCTTTTCGGGCTCGGAATCCGCGAAATGCTCGCCGACGAGATGACAACTGACCTTCGCGCCACTCGCGATCTTGCGGTCTCCCGCGCGCAGAAGTGGAAGAAGCCGATCACCATGCCACTTTTCAGCAAAGGTGTGCATTTTGGCAGCATCACAACCAATCCGGATGGCACGGTCGACACTTCAAGAGTCATTGGCATCGACCCCGATCTGCGCGTAAAACCATTCTTCGCCGAGGGTTCTACTATCTCGATCCGTGAGTTCGTAGTCGGGGCCCTTCACAAAGAAATGGGACTGGAAGCTTCTTCCGATCCTGATCTCTTGGCCGCGAGCGCGGGAGGACGGGTCATCACTCCCTCGGGCATGGTACTCGACGGATCGAAGGACAAAATCAGCGCGCCGCCACCTCCGGATGCGCAGAACGGAAACGAGATCGATCCTGCACTCGTGGATCATCTCGAGTTCTATCTGATGAACTACTTCAAACCCGCTCATTACCAGCAGACCGACACCACCGAACGCGGCCGCACGGTTTTCAACCGTATCGGCTGCGGCTCCTGCCACATCGCAAACATGAGGATCAATCATGACCGCCGCGTGGCCGATGTAGAGACCCACTACGACACGGTGAACGGAGTCTTTAACGACCTTTTCTCCACCGCGAACCCACTCTTCTACACGCAAGATGACGGCAGCGGTTTTCCCCTGCTCAAGCTGACTCAGGGGAACTCATTTATAGTGAAAGACCTCTTCACCGATTTCAAACGTCACGATCTGGGCACGAATTTCTACGAGCGCAACTGGGATGGAACGTTGCAGACACAATTCCTGACCCGCCCACTATGGGGTGTGGGCAGCACTGGGCCTTACGGCCACGATGGTCGCAGCATGACATTGAACGATGTCATTCTTCGCCATGGGGGAGAGGCTCTTCGTTCGCGCAACTCGTTTGCGGCTCTATGTGGGAATGACCAGAACGCAGTATTCGCATTTCTCAATTCGCTGGTCCTGTTCCCTCCGGATGACACCGCATCGACGCTCGATCAGAAGAATCCAGCGAAGCCGAACTTCCCTCAATATGGCCATGGCAGTATCAAGCTGACGGTGCTGTTCAACGATCCAACCGACCTGGAGTGAGGCGAAAACGTGCGGTCCGGGAGTTTCACGGCTGAGGCTCCCGGCCCGCATTTTTTTTTGCGCTCTGGTGCCTTTCCCAGGACAGTACCTCCGTCGGCTGAACTCTGGTCGTCCTGTAGTGGTTTTTTGAGTAGCTATAACCTCAAGTCCTTCTATCCCTTTCCGGGAAGGTGTGATCCAAATCACACCATCCTGTGAACCTACGTCCCGACACCCTGCCCCTCCTTACGGCATCCTTGATCTATCACAGGACCACCCTCAGTGGTTCCCGTCGAGATAACTGAACGGGGGATTTCATGAAGCGCAAGTTCAAGACCATGGACGGCAACGAGGCCGTCGCACATGTCGCTTATCGGGTAAGTGAAGTCATCGCCATTTACCCCATCATCACCCCTTCGTCGCCGATGGGCGAATGGGCGGACGAGTGGGCCTCGCAAGCCGTGCCCAATGCATGGGGAAGCATTCCCCATGTCATCGAGATGCAGAGCGAGGGAGGCGCAGCTGGCGCTGTGCATGGCGCCCTCCAGACTGGATCTCTTGCCACGACGTTTACCGCATCGCAGGGATTGCTCTTGATGATCCCCAACATGAACAAGATCGCCGGCGAACTCACGCCAGCGGCGTTTCACGTCACGGCGCGCACCATCGCCACGCACGCGCTGTCGATTTTCGGAGACCACTCCGACGTGATGTTCTGCCGCACCACCGGATGGGCCATGCTCTGCTCGAATTCCGTCCAGGAAGCCATGGACCTGGCCTTGATCGCGCACTCCGCGTCGCTCGAAACCCGTATTCCCTTCCTGCATTTTTTCGACGGATTCCGCACCTCGCACGAAGTGAGCAAGATCGAAATGCTGAACGATGACGACATGCACGCCATGATAAACATGGACCGCGTGATCGAGCACCGCCAGCGCGCGCTTTCGCCGGATCATCCGGTGCTGCGCGGCACGGCACAGAATCCTGACGTCTTTTTCCAGATCCGTGAAACCGCGAATAAGTACTACGACGACGCACCGGCGAAAGTCCAAGAGACGATGAACAAGTTCGCCGAAGTCGTGGGACGCAAATATCACCTGTTCGACTATGTCGGCGCGCCCGATGCCGAGCGCGTCATTGTCGTAATGGGGTCGGGCGCAGAAATCGCGCACGAAACCGCGGATTACCTCGCGGCTCGCGGCGAGAAAGTTGGCCTGCTGAAAGTCCGCCTGTATCGCCCATTTTCTGTGAAGTCATTTATGGAGGCGTTGCCCTCGACCGTCCGCCAGATTGCGGTCCTCGACCGCACCAAGGAGTCCGGCGCGATTGGCGAGCCTCTGTACCTCGATGTGGTAGGCGCTCTGAACGAAGGGTTCAAACTGGGCTACGGGAAACTCAAAGCCGCACCCGCGGTGGTCGGCGGGCGCTATGGCCTCTCCTCGAAAGAATTCACTCCAGCGATGGTCAAGGCCGTGTACGACAACCTGAAGAAGCCGCAGCCCAAAGATCACTTCACCATCGGCGTCAAAGACGACGTCACACAGACCAGCCTCGACTACGATGCTTCGTTCTCTACCGAACCCGACAGCGTGATCCGCGCCATGTTCTACGGCCTCGGAGCAGACGGCACCGTCGGCGCAAACAAGAACTCGATCAAGATCATCGGTGAGAACACCGACAATTACGCGCAAGGATATTTCGTTTACGACTCCAAGAAGTCCGGAGCAATGACCGTATCGCACCTGCGATTCGGACCGCAGCCCATCAAATCGAGCTACCTGGTCGCGAAGGCAAACTTCGTCGCCTGTCATCAATGGATCTTCCTCGAGCGCTACGACATGCTCACCTCGCTCGTCGAGGGTGGCGTCTTCCTGCTGAACAGCCCGTTCGGCAAAGACGAAGTCTGGGATCACCTGCCCCGCGAAGTGCAAGAGCAGCTGATCTCGAAAAAAGCCCGGTTCTATGCGATTGACGCTTACAAGGTCGCGCGCGACGCCGGCATGGGATCGCGCATGAACGTCATCATGCAGGTCTGCTTCTTCGCCATCTCGAAAGTTTTACCCGGCGACGAAGCGATTGAAGCCATCCGGAAGTCGATTCGCAACACGTACGGGAAGAAGGGCGAAGAGGTCGTCAAGAAGAACATGCTGGCCGTCGATGAAACCCTGGCCCACCTGTTCGAGGTGAAAGTCCCGGCAACCCCGACCAGCAAAATCGAATTGCCTCCGGTCTTCCCGGGAGCTCCAAAGTTCGAGCGCGAAGTCCTCGGTGCCATTTACGCAGGCAAAGGCGACGATCTCCCGGTCAGCGCTTTCTCGTGCGATGGCACATTCCCCACCGCTACCGCGCAATGGGAAAAGCGAAACCTGGCACTCGAAATCCCAGCATGGGATTCGAAGATCTGCATACAGTGCGGCAAGTGCGCCATGGTCTGCCCGCATGCCGTCATCCGCATCAAGGTGTATGACAGCAAGGAACTGGCAGGCGCCCCGTCGACGTTCAAGTCCTGCGACGCGCGCGACAAAGAGTGGGCGGGAATGAAATACACCATCCAGGTTGCACCCGAAGATTGCACCGGATGCGGTGTCTGCGTCGATATCTGCCCGGTCAAGAACAAGAGCGAAGTTCGACTCAAGGCCATCAACATGGTTCCGCAGCCTCCACTGCGCGCTCCCGAGAAAGAAAACTGGGAATTCTTCCTCAACATTCCAGAGCTCGATCGCCGCAAGATCAAAGTCGGCACGATTCGCCAGCAGCAAGTGCAGGAGCCTTTGTTCGAGTTCTCTGGCGCCTGCTCCGGATGCGGCGAGACGCCCTACGTGAAGCTGGTCTCGCAACTCTTTGGCGACCGCGCTGTCGTAGCCAACGCGACGGGCTGCTCGTCTATCTATGGCGGCAACCTGCCGACTACTCCCTGGGCCAAGAACGCCGACGGCCGCGGCCCGGCATGGTCTAACTCCCTGTTCGAGGACAACGCTGAATTCGGCCTCGGGTTCCGCGTCTCCATTGACAAGCAAACCGAGTTCGCGCAAGAACTCCTCCGCCGTGTGGCTGACAACGTTGGCGAAGACCTGGCCACGGCCCTGCTCACGGCAAAACAGAAAGACGAAGCCGACATCTACGATCAGCGCCAGCGCGTAGACATCCTGAAAGAGCGGCTGCGCAAGCTCGCTAAGCCCGAGGCTAAACAGCTTCTCGTTCTCGCTGACATGCTGGTAAAGAAAAGTGTCTGGATCATCGGCGGCGACGGATGGGCCTACGACATCGGCCACGGTGGCCTCGATCATGTCCTGGCCAGCGGACGCAACGTCAACCTGCTAGTGCTCGATACCGAGGTCTACTCGAACACCGGAGGCCAGGCATCGAAATCGACTCCGCGCGGTGCGGTCGCGAAGTTCGCCGCCGGCGGCAAGCCCGGTCCCAAGAAGGACCTTGGCATGATGGCGATGACCTACGGCAACGTTTACGTTGCCAGCGTGGCCATCGGAGCCAAAGATGAGCACACGCTGAAAGCGTTCCTCGAGGCGGAGGCTTACGACGGGCCGAGCATCATTATTGCCTACTCGTCCTGCATCGCCCATGGCATCGACATGACGACTTCGATCAGCGATCAGAAAGTCGCGGTTGAATCCGGTCAATGGTTGCTCTACCGCTACAACCCGGAGAAAGCGGCAACCGGCGAGAATCCGCTGGCTCTGGATTCCCGCGCGCCGTCGCGCAAAGTACAGGAGTATTTGCTGCAGCAAACGCGCTTCAAGATGTTGACCAAGAGCAAGCCCGAAGACGCGGAGCGACTCTGGAAAGCGGCTCAGGAAGATGTGGAAAGACGCTTTCACATGTACGAATACCAGGCCGCCAGAAAGCTGGAGCCTGCCACGGCGGCTCCTAAAGAAGAGGCCGCCAAAGCCACCCCGGAGAAACCGAGTCCAGTAGGCACAACCAAATAGAAGGGTGCCCCATCTTTCTCGCGGGTTTTGCGAGAGGGTGGGGATGTTGCTTCCGAAACCTGAAGATGAAGTGTCGGAGTAGGGATCACGATTGCTCATGACCCCCTCCACGGATCCGGACGAGCGGGTTTCCCGCATCCGGCTCTTGCCTTAGGTAACAACGCCCATGCGGCGCAGAGGATAGGGATGACAGACAGA
>Ga0210403_10000958_pt1 | contig 28343 bp, 23 predicted proteins | sample IncBWC19MmetaG_FD_150863 | JGI IMG/M metagenome (GOLD analysis project Ga0210403, IMG submission 150863) | Forest soil microbial communities from Barre Woods Harvard Forest LTER site, Petersham, Massachusetts, United States - Inc-BW-C-19-M | ecosystem: Environmental > Terrestrial > Soil >...
CGGAGCGGAAGGATCGCGAGGGATGGGACGACGTTTCTACCCTCAAGGAGCCCTACCGCATCGAAGGCAAGAAGACCATGGGGTACGAATTGTGGGAGCAGTTTGGAGGAAAACTGCCCGACGTAATTCTTTATCCCACGGGAGGAGGCGTCGGCTTGATCGGGATGTGCAAGGCGTTTGACGAGATGCAGGAGATGGGCTGGATTGGCTCAGAAAGGCCGCGCATGGTGGCCGTTCAAGCGGAAGGTTGTGCGCCAATTGCAAAAGCCTGGGAAGCGCATCAGACATCCGCGGCATTTTTCCCCAATGCCGCGACGATCGCCTCCGGCTTGCGCGTTCCCGGACCGCTTGGCGATTTGCTCATTTTGAGCATGCTTCGCCAAACGAAGGGAACCGCGCTCACGGTCACTGACGAAGAAATGCTCCAGGCGGGAAGGGAACTGGCTTCGCTCGAGGGCATTTTCGCCGCGCCGGAAGGTGCGGCGACGGTTATCGCTGCGCGGAAGCTTGCCGCGTCCGGCTGGATCAAGCCGGAGGAAAGCGTGGTGCTCTTCAATACCGGCACGGGCTATAAATACGCCGAAGCCTGGCAGCGCGCCTTGCAATCCGCGGAACCCGCATAACGCCATGACCACGCGCAGACTGTATTATGACGATGCCTTCGAGAAAGAATTTACCGCCAGGGTCTTGCATTGCGAAGTGCTGCCCCCGGATTTGAGCAAGGGAATCACGGGAAAGGTGTGGGGCCTGCTCCTGGACCGCACGGCGTTTTATCCCACGTCCGGCGGCCAGCCGAATGATTTGGGAAAGATCGAGGACGCCAATGTCCTCGATGTGCGCGACGAAGGCGACGAAATTCTTCACCTCGTTGATCGCCGCCCGGGCAGCCCTGACGTGAACGGCTGCATCAACTGGCCGCGGCGCTTCGACCACATGCAGCAGCACACCGGGCAGCATTTGCTTTCTGCCATGTTTCAAGAACGATTCGGGCTGCCCACGGTTTCGTTTCACCTCGGCACGGAGATTTGCACCATTGACTTGCGCGGGATTGAACCGTCCGACGCGTTTCTGGAAGGCGCAGAGCGCGCTGCGAACCAGGTTATCTTCGAAGACCGGCCGGTCAATGTTCGCTATGGCACGGCGGACCAACTGTCCCAGCTTGGCGTTCGAAAGGAAGTGGAGCGCGAGGGAATTCTTCGCGCGATCGAGATTGAATCCGCCGATTTGCAGCCGTGTGGCGGCACGCACGTCAAGCGCACGGGCCAGATCGGTCTGATATTGGTGCGGCGATGCACGAAGGTTCGGCAGGATTGGCGCGTGGAATTTGTGTGCGGCGGCCGGGCGGAACGTGCCGCGCGCCGGGATTTTCAGTGGCTGCGACAGGCCGCGGAGAAATTGAGCTGCGCTTTGGAAGAAGTGGTCGCGGCGGCCGCGCACGCTCTCGAGGAGCGCGATGCAAACTTCAAGAGTTCTCGCACCATGCTCGAGCGACTGGCGAAGGCGGAAGCGGCCCTCGCATTGCAGACTTCGTCCGGCCCACAGGGTCTTCGAATCGTTTCGTGCGTCTTCGGAGGCGTTCCAGCGGATTATCTCGGCTTCTTTGCCACCGAATTAGCCAAGTCTGAAAAAGCGGTTGCTCTCCTTGCGACAAATGTTGATGGTCACGTGCTCTTTGCCCAGCATCCGTCGGCCGGCAAAGATATAAATGCACTCCTCAAACTGGTGCTCGAAAAAGTCGGGGGCAAAGGCGGTGGAACACACGATTTCGCCCGTGGCCGCTTGAAGGATGGTGCAGCTGCGGAGCAGGCCCTTTCGCTCGCCAAAGAAATGCTGGCGGCTGACTAGCACGTGGGCTATAAAGCTTGCCCATGCCCGAAAAAATGAGTCGACGCGAAGCCCTCAGGCTCGGCACTACCGCCGCGGTTTCCGCCGCCGTCACCCCGCATCTTCCAGTTGCGGCGAATTCCAGTTCCGCGGAAACAGATCCGCGACCGGGCCGTGCCTTCGAGGACTCGTCCATGCCACCAACCGCAGAGTCAGACATCTGCTACATGCCCGCGCGACAGATGGCCGATCTGATTCGGCAGAAAAAATTGTCCGCGCGCGAAGTCATGCAAGCTCACCTGAAACAGATCAATCGCGTGAATCCCAAGGTGAATGCCATCGTCACGCAGGTTCCCGAAGACCAATTGATGGCGCAAGCCGCTGCAGCCGATGACGCTCTAGCGAAGGGGAACTGGCTCGGGCCTCTCCATGGAATGCCGGTGGGCGTAAAAGATCTGCATGAAACGAAGGGAATCCGCACCACCTACGGCTCACCTCTCCATCGCGATTATCTTCCCAATTTCGATTGCCGTGTGGTGCAGCGGGAAAAAGAAACCGGAGCCATCGTCATTGGAAAGACCAATGTTCCGGAATTTGGATTGGGCTCGCAAACGTTCAATCCCGTGTTTGGGCCGACCCGCAATCCTTACGACCTCACGAAGACATGCGGGGGCAGCACCGGCGGTGGCAGCGTGGCGCTTGCCTGCGGCATGGTGCCGCTTGCCGACGGCAGCGACATGGGCGGCTCGCTGCGCAATCCGCCGAATTTCTGCAACATCGTTGGCATCCGGCCCTCGCCGGGTCGCGTACCGAATGTTCCTTCTCATCTAGGCTGGTTCACTCTTTCCGTTCCTGGCCCCGTCGCGCGAAATGTTTCTGACTGCGCGTTCTTTCTTAGTGTGCTGGCGGGATTCGATCCACATTCGCCGATTTCCATTGATCAGCCCGGGGCCCAGTTTGCGCAACCTCTTGGCAACCGCAGTTTCAAAGGCGTGCGTGTGGCCATGTTCAAAGACATGGGATTGCCGTGGGAGCCGGAGGTGAAGAGCGCCGTGCAAGCTCAGTACAAAGTGTTCGAATCGCTGGGATGCGTCGTCGTGGATGCGGAACCGGATTTCACCGACGCGAACGAATGCTTCGTGGCGTGGCGCCATTGGTCGACGGAGCTCGGGTTCGGCGATTTACTTGCCACGCACGGCGATCAGCTGAACGAATACATTCACTGGCACGTCGAAGAGGGGCGTAAACTTACGGGCCCCTATCTTTCCCGCATCGAGGCCAAACGCACGGCGTTGTACGAGCGTGTGTGCGAGTTCAAGGGGGAGTACGATTTCTTTCTCCTGCCGGTGAATCAAGTGCTTCCCTTTGACGTGAACCAGCACTACCCCGTGGAAATTGCGGGTGTGAAAATGGAAAACTACATTGCCTGGATGAAATCGGCCTACTACATATCAGCAGCAGGAAATCCCGCGATGTCCGTCCCGTGCGCGTTTTCCGCCAGTGGCCTGCCCATCGGAATTCAGATTGTAGGACGCCATCACGATGACTGGGGCGTTCTGCAATTGGCGTACGCGTTCGAACAGGCGACGAATATTGGGAAGCGGCGGCCGCCGACCGTCTGATGCACGACGCGGGACTACGCTTCCGGCTAGAAGAAACGCCTTCGAACGCGGTCCGGGATCTGATGGAGATCGATCAGGGCGAGGAAATCGATGGTTTTGAACTCCCGGTCAATCGCCGGTGGCCCGCACAAGCGCGCGGAAATATCGAGATAGGCTCGAAAGAGCCGAGGCGGCTGCGGGGGAGCAATCGGCGCGCCGCTCAGCGTGCATCGGTGTACCGGCTTCGGCATGGTCCTCAGTGCGGGCGCCACGATGTGTTTTTCATTCAAAGTTTCGTAAAGCACCATTCCTTCGTTTTCGTCCTGCGAGGAGATGGAACTGCAGCCGATCAAGTACCGCGCGCCGCAACTCATTGCATATTTCGCGATGCCTTTCCACAGCATGTGCAACACGGAGGTATTGCGGTACTCCAGGTGCACGCAGGCGCGGCCCAGCTCGAGCACTTCTCCACGAAGGCGTTCGAATGGAGCGAAGTCAAACAGGCCTTCGCCGTAGTATCCGAGGTTTCCTTTCGCGCGATATCCGCTCTGCATGCGGTAGGTGCCCACAAGCTTTCCCGTGGCGGTGTCATGCACCATCAGGTGGTCACAGACGTAGTCAAAATGATCGCGATCGAGGCCCGTGGATACAGAGCTATCCAATCCCTCTCCCAGCTCGCAATTGAAAACGAGATAACGCAGGCGTTGGCACTGGATGAGGTCATCCAGCGATTCCGCCATGCCCACGCGAAAACGGCTTGTCGTGGCTAGGGGGTTTTCGCAGTCATGGAGCAGGACGGCGGTGGTTAACATGCATAAAGTGTCGAACGAATCAGATTACGGTAGTGTTGCTGGGAGGTAATTTGCGCGTTTCTGGGGAGTATCTGATGCGATACAAAAAGGCCGGCGGAGGAGAGGAGATTCGAACCGCCAGCCCCGCCGCTAATCGCGGCCTACACTTGCGCGAAACCGCCATCGACGAACAATTCCGCTCCCGTGACGAAGCTGCTGTCATCCGACGCGAGAAACACGACGGCCTTGGCGATTTCATCCGGTGTACCAAGCCTGCCGAGGGGAACAGTGCTGGAAAGAGCTTTCATGCGCTCTGCGCCCGCCCCAGAGGAAGCTACGAGATTCTGCAGTCCCGGGGTGTCGATGGGGCCCGGGCTGACCGCGTTCACGCGAATGTGGCGAGTCTTCAGGTCCGTCGTCCATGTCCGTGCAAAGGAACGTAAGGCGGCTTTTGTGGCGCTGTACACACTGTTCGCCGAGAACCCTTTGCTGGCGACGATGGACGCATTCAGGATAATCGAGGCACCATCCGGCAAAAGTGGCAACGCCTTTTGCACGGTGAACAGCACGCCTTTGACATTGATGTCAAAGATCGAGTCGAAATGTTCCTCCGTGATCGCCCCGAAGGGGGCGTACTTCGCGATGCCGGCGTTCGCAAAGACTATATCGAGCTTGCCCTTCTCCTGTTTGATTTGTGCGAAGAGGCGGTCCAGATCGGCAAGGGTCGATACATCTCCTTGCATGCCGGTCACGTTTCTACCAATTTCTTTCACAGCGGCGTCCAATTCCGGTTTGCGGCGCCCGGTAATGAAGACGTACGCGCCTTCTTCGACGAACCTCTTCGCGGTCGCCAGACCGATGCCGCTACTGCCGCCGGTGATCAAAGCTATTTTGCCTGCAAGTTTCATGTCCTTCTCCTTGCGTGCTTACCGCGCGCGTTGCTCCGTTTCGCTCTCGTTCCGTTTCGATGCATGGTGGTAACGGTCGGTTTCAACTACATGATGCTATATTTGTATCGAGAGACCGGCCGGTCGCATCTATACAGCCGTTAGCGCCGCCAGCGATTCATCAGCGAGGGTTTATGGCTCAGATAGAGAGGAAGGACGTGCCGGTGGCACGGCTCATCGGATTTCAAGCAAACGAAATTGCGGATGGACGCGCCGTTGTCACGTTGGCAGCCGGACGACAACATGCGAACCCCATGGGGACGCTCCATGGGGGAATTCTTTGCGATATTGCCGACGCTGCGATGGGAATGGCGTTTGCAAGCACGCTCGCGCCCGACGAATCCTTCACGACCATAGAGCTAAAGATCAATTTCTTCCGTCCTGTGTGGGAGGCTCGCCTGCGGGCGGAGGGCAAAGTAGTCCGGCGGGGCGGCACGATTGGCTATATCGAGTGCGAAATCACGGATGAAGGCGGGCGACTGGTTGCCAAGGCGGCCTCGACTTGCATGGCCTTGAGGGGCGAGCGCGCCAAGGGCCGCTAGATTCCGTCTGCTTTCGTTACTTGGATGGGACTCTCACTTCTGCCTCGAGATAATGGTCGAGATGGGCTTGGATGGCGCGCAGGGCTTCCTCATTTCGTTCCAGGCGGTAGACCATGACGGCGCCCTCGAGGGACGAAATAAGGAGAGTGGCCAGCTTCTTCGTGTCGACCTTCGGGCGAATTTCCCGCGCTTTGATTCCGGCACGGATCATCGAAATAAGGTAGCTGCGCCATCCGCGGAAGGCCTTGCGCGCGCGCTCACGCAGAACAGAATTCCCGTCATCGGTATCGATCGCCGTGTTGAGCAGTGGACAGCCGCCGGGAATAGCTCCGCGGCGCCCAACGAAATTTGCAACGAACTTCTTTAACCTGTCGACGGTATTCGAGACGGTATCCAAATCCTGGATCCGTGAGTCAAATGTTTCACGCCAGGCATAGTCAAAAGCCTCGGCCGCCAGCGCCTCTTTGCTGGCGAAGTGCCGGTAGATCCCGCCTTTTTCGAGGCCCGTCGCCCGCATCAGGTCGGACAAGGCCGCGCCTTCATAGCCCTGCTGATTGAAGATGGGCGCGGCCTTGCGAATGATGTCCTGGCGGGTCTGCTCGCCTTTGCGCATCTGGGTTCCTCGAGACGATCTCTGCGACCACTTGGTCGCTAATCAAATTGTACCAGATCTTAGATGAGACCGAACGGTCTCTTGTTGCATCCAACAGAGCGAGTACCGTATGAGCGCCAGCGCTGGTTCCATTCCCTTTCCGAATGTGGCTGCAACACGGCCCGCTATCAATCCGTGGATTATCGCAATCACTGTCACCCTGGCGACGTTCATGGAACTGCTGGATACGGCTATTGCCAATGTGGCCTTGCCCCATATTGCCGGCGGTCTCGCGGTCAGCTATGACGAGAGCACCTGGGTGCTGACCAGCTATCTGGTCTCGAATGCCGTTGTGCTTCCGCTGTCCGCGTGGCTGAGCCGGGTCTTCGGCCGCAAACGCTATTACATGCTTTGCGTCGTCCTTTTCACATTCAGCTCTCTGCTTTGTGGCCTCGCTCCCTCACTGGGATTGCTTATCTTCTTTCGCGTCTTGCAGGGGGTCGGCGGCGGCGGCCTCGCACCGGTGGAGCAGGCCATTCTTGTGGACACGTTCCCTCCGCAGAAACGGCCCGCGGCATTCGCTCTCTATAGCATGGCCATCGTGACTGCCCCGGTGATCGGCCCGCCGCTCGGCGGGTGGATCACCGACAACTGGAGTTGGCGGTGGATCTTTTTTATCAACATCCCGATTGGAATTGTGTCTCTGCTCCTGACGAACCGGCTCGTTTCCGATCCTTCGGAGTTCACGCGTGAAGTGGAAGCCGCCCGGAAAGGCGGCAGGCTTCGGATTGACGGCCTGGGGATTGTCCTCGTTGCGCTCGGTTTTGCGTCCCTGGAGGTTGTGCTGGATCGCGGCCAAACGCAAGACTGGTTTGAGAGCGGCTTCATCGTTTTCTTCTTTTCGATTGCCGTGGTGGCGCTGATTGCGGCCGCCTTCTGGGAATGGCGGCATCCGGACCCGGTCGTGGAAGTTCGGCTCCTCGCGGATCGTAATTTCGCCATCGCTAACTTCTACTATTTCCTCTTCGGCTTTGCTCTGTTCGGCTCGACGGTGCTGATTCCGCAGATGCTCCAGAGTTTGTACGGCTATACCGCTACCGATGCGGGGCTTGTTCTTGGACCTGGGGCATTCGTTATCGTCGCTCTGGCTCCGTTGATCGTGAAAATCCTGCCGAAAGCTGGGATTAAGCCGCTCATTTTCACGGGCTACGTCATTTTTGCGTTTGCCATGTGGCGCTTCGCCAGCATCGATCTCGGCGCGGACTACAAGCACATAGCGCTCGCTCGCGCGATCCAGGGACTGGGGATCGCCCCCCTGTTTGTGCCGGTGAGCCAGCTGGCCTATTCGTTTCTGCCCAAGAATAAGAACAACAAAGCTTCAAGTCTTACCAATTTGTTCCGGAACCAAGGTGGAAGCGTAGGCATCGCGTTCGTTACAACCGTTCTTGCCCGACGAACGCAGTATCACCAGTCGGTTCTGGTCGCGCACGCCACGCCATTCCAGCGGCGCTATCAAGAGACACTCGCCTCGTTGACGCGATATTTTGGGACACATGGTTTCACGGCTCCGGACGCGGCGCTGCATGCGAAAGCGCAATTGGCGCGAATGATCCAGCAGCAAGCGGCATTTCTTGGTTTTCTCGATTGTTTCTGGTTGCTGGGCTGCGCCTGCCTGATCGGAGCGCCGCTGGTTTTCTTTACGCGTAATTTCAGGACGGCTGGGCCGGGTGCCGCGCACTAGGATTAGGCGCTGGCGTTCGAAAGGTGGGCGTCGGCGACTCGCTGGATGGGAACGGTGGCTTCCACTTCGGTACCGGCGCCGAGCCTGCTCCAAATCCGCAACTGAGCACCGACACTAGCAGCGCGCTCGCGCATCCCTTGAAGACCCCAGTGTAAGTCTCGTCCCGAAGTTAGCACCTGAGGATCGATGCCGCGGCCATCGTCCCGTACGATCAGGCGCAATCGGCGCGGCGAGTATTCCACCACCGCTTCGATCGCGGTCGCTCCCGAATGCTGCAAAGCGTTGAGCACTGCTTCCCGGCCGATCAGGAACACTTGCTCATGGACGGCGGGCTTCAATGGGTTGGGTTGCCCCTCAACCAGGATTCGAAAGTGAACGCCGTCTGGCGTGAGCTCATCCCAAAGGGCATAGAGGGCTTCTTCCAGGCTTAAAGACGTGCTTGTGGGCGAGCGCAGTTCCTGCAGGGTGCCGCGACCTTCGTCAATGACGCGACGCATGAGCACCAGAACCCGGCTGAGCGAGGCTTTGGTGGGCGAATCCGCAGGCGTTTGTTCCACCGCGCCCTGGAGCAGCATGGATGCACCCAGGAAGCCTTGGAACAAAGTATCGTGCAACTCACGTGCGATGCGCCCGCGCTCTTTGCGGCGTTCTTCCAGACGAAGTTTCATCTCCCGGTCTAACTGCTGGTGATCGGGGCGGCTGGAGTTTTTTTGTATCCGCTCGGTGGCCCACGCGAGGACATCACGGTTAGACATGGCTTCACCAACCATTGCATTCGGAGACGGCTCAAGATAGAGATTCATGGTTTGTATCGCTCCCTGTTTCTATCCACTCGCGAATATAAGACGGGCAATTCCTTAGCTGGATTCCCCGAGCCTCACAGGCAGCAAGAAACCTTACGGCTTCCCGGTCCACCAGCTTCACCTCCTCCAAGTCTAGGGCCATGTTAGCGACTTCCGTTTCGGAATCGAAAAGTGTTTGTAGCTCGGGGACACGATCGCGCTCGATGCGACCGCTGAGAGCGAAGATTGCGGACCCTTTGTCTTCCGATCTTCGAATCTTCAACATCCCGGCGCGCAAAAGAGCAACCTGGAGGCCAGTACTAAAATATTGAAAAATAGTGGTGTTGTGTGTCACTGGAACTCCCGATTGTCGTGAATTCACGAAATCCGTGATTTCTTGATGGGAGATTTATGGTGGGCTACGCGGTCTTGAACCGATGTTTATTGATTTTCAACGCGCGGATCTTGGAATCGAGCGTGGAGGGCGGAACGCCCAGCCTGGCAGCAGCGCCTGAGGGGCCTGACACCCGGCCACGGGCGTCCGCCAGCGCCGCCTCAATGGCTTTCTTCTCCTGGGAGACCGGCATCTTCAAGAGCGTTGGACTGGTCTGCTCCGCTGGGGCTTGTGTTCGAGAGAGCCAACTCTCATCGACCGTGAAGTTCTCCGTCTCACAGACAATGACAGACCGCTCGATCACGTTTTGAAGCTCGCGAATGTTACCCGGCCAGGCGTAGGCCTTGAGCCGGTCGAGAGTCACCCGATTGATGCCCCGTATCTTCTTACCAGCCTTGCTGGCATAGCGGTCGATGAAATACTCGACCAGCAGAGGGATATCCTCTTGTCTTTCCCTGAGCGGCGGCATTTCAATGGGGAAGACATTGAGCCGATAATACAGATCGTCGCGGAACGTGCCGGCTTCAATAGCCGCCTGCAAGTCTCGATTGGTGGCGGCGATCACGCGGACGTTCGCGCGAATCACTTTGGTGCCGCCCAGCCGTTCAAACTCGCGCTCTTGCAGAACGCGCAGCAGTGTGGTCTGGGTCTCCGGAGGAAGCTCGCCGACTTCATCGATGAAGATGGTACCCCCCTCGGCCAATTCGAAACGGCCAAGGCGCCGTTGCGTCGCGCCGGTGAAGGCGCCCTTCTCATGGCCGAACAGTTCCGAAGCAATCAAAGAGGGCGGGACGGCCGCACAATTGACACTTACGAAGGCGCGTGCGGCGCGGTGGGAGCGCTTGTGAATGGCACGAGCGATGAGCTCTTTGCCGGTTCCTGTCTCGCCAGTCACGAGGACGGTCGAATCGGTCGGCGCGACTTTCACAACGTGCGCAAGGACAGCTTGCAAAGCGGGCGACTCGCCCACGATCTCCTCAAACATCGAAGAGCGGTCAATCTCCTCGCGCAGTGCGATGTTCTCATGGTAGAGCTGGTCTTTTAGCGCCTTGATTTGTTCAAACGCGGTTTCCAGTGCAATTCTCGCTTCGTGCTGCTCGGTTACGTCCATGACGGTGCCAATGACTTCCGTAATGTCGCCCGAGTCATCCATGACAGGATGAGCGATCGTGTGGAGGTGCTTGATCGTTCCGTCCGGAAGAACAATTCGAAAATCACCTTCAGAATCCACCATCTCCTTCCGCGTGGACTCCAAGTTCGCCCTGTGCTCGAGCGAAGTTCGATCTTCAGGGTGAACCCTTTCCAGAATATCCGACCAAGTGGGCGTGATTCTTGCGGGATCGTAATCATAAATGCGAAAGATCTCTTGCGACCAAAAGATGTCACTTGTCCGCAAGTTCCAAGCCCAGCTTCCACTCTGGGTCAACCTCTGAGCTTGAGCCAAATAACTCTCGCTACGCCGCAGAGTCTCCTCCGCGCGCTTGCGCTCGGTGATGTCCGTCGAGCTACCCACGAATTGCAGCACATCTCCGGATGAGCTCAAAACCGGATGGCCCACGACGTGAAGGTATTTGGGCGTGCCATCCGGATGTTGAATGCGGAACTCCATTTCATAATCCGATTTTTCAGCGATGGCGCGCTCGATTACCGCTTGCCACCTGGCGCGATCCTCGGGATGAACGCGTTGCAGCCGTTTTTCCCATCCTGGCATGCCTTCCGCGGGATCGAAGCCGTATATCCGGTACCATTCTTCGGACAGATATAAGGGGTCTCTTCCCGCCACTTGCCAGATCCAACTTCCGCTGTGCGTGAGCCTCTGTGCTTCCGCAAGGCAACTTTCGCTGCGCCGTAACGCTTCTTCCGACCGCTTGCTCTCGGTGACGTCCGTCACCGCTCCCACGAACAGCAAACCGCCCAGTCTGCTTGGCGAGGGCCGACCAACGACTCGGACAGTTTTCACCGAACCGTCGCACATTCTCAGGCGATGCTCGAAATCAAACCCTGACCCCTCGGCCGCCGCGCGCTCGATCGTTCGGCCGACGAACTCCCGATCTTCCGGGTGAGTTCGCTCAAGCACTAACTGCACCGTCGGTTTCGTCAAAGGGTCAAAATCAAATATTCGAAAGGTTTCGTCGGACCAGAAGATTTCTCCACTGGAAACGTTCCAGCCGAAACTGCCGGTGCGGCTCAGGCGCTGGGCTTCGGCCAGGTACGCCTCGCTCTGGCGCAGCGACTCCTCGGCCCCCTTACGTTCGGCCCGTTCCGTGGCTTCGCGCAGGGCACGGAGCACCGACGGCACCAGCCGGGAGAGGTGAGTTTTTAATACATAATCCGTTGCGCCGATCTTGAGGGCTTCAATCGCCACTTCCTCGCCGAGTGTTCCGGAAACAAAAATGAATGGCACGTCGGGAGAAATCTGCATTGCGAGCTTTAATGCGGAAAGGCCGTCGAAGGAGGGGAGGCTATAGTCCGCTAAAATCAAATCAATTGCGCCCTGCTGAAGTGATGCTGAGAACGCAGCCTGAGTGTCCACTCGAGTGACTTCACAAGGGACCTCTTCTGTTGTCAGCAGCTCCTGAATCAGATCCGTGTCCCTCGGATCGTCCTCGAGCGACAGAATCCGCAACGTTCTCGCCATGCTCACTTCCTCACACTGCCAGGCGGCGCCTGATTGATGATGGCCCAGAAGATGCCCAGTTCCCGAATGGCATTCACAAACTCGTGAAAATCAACCGGCTTGACCACATACGCGTTCACCCCAAGTTTGTAGCTGGCCACCATGTCTTTTTCTTCGCGGGAGGACGTGAGCACCACCACAGGAATGATCTTGAGCGTTTCGTCCGACTTGATCTGCTGAAGAACTTCCAAGCCGTCGACCTTCGGCAGCTTCAGATCGAGCAAGATGACCGCCGGGTTATCACTGGGACGTGTTTTGAACTTCCCGCGGGAATAGAGGTAATCCAGGGCTTCTTCGCCATCATGCGTGACCACTACCTCGTTGGCGAGGTTGTATTCCTCCAAAGCCGTGAGAGTAAGTTCCACGTCTTTGGGGTCGTCCTCCACCATCAAAATGCGACCTAGCATGTCCATAGCAGACTCCCGCATTCTAGAATTTAGGAACTGAGAAATAAAAGGTCGCGCCTTGGTCGACCGCGCCCTCGGCCCAAACCTTGCCGCCATGACGGTGGATGATGCGCTGAACGGTTGCCAGGCCTATGCCGGTACCTTCAAATGCATCCGTCTGATGTAGACGTTGAAACACGCCGAACAGCTTCTTAACATACTTCATATCAAAGCCCGCCCCGTTGTCCCTGAAGAACACCACTATCTCATCTTTGTTTGCATCAGCGCACCCGACCTCGATTTTGGTGTTCGGCTGTCTGCGTGTGAATTTAATGGCATTGGAAAGAAGGTTGACAAGGACAAGCCTGAGCATGGAACGGTCTCCGCGGCAAACCGGAAGCGTGTCGATTCTCCATAGAATATCGCGGCCGGTCGTCTCTTGCCGCAGCTCGCCGAGGACTTCGTTAATGAGCTGGTCAAGGTTCACAAGCGTCATTTGGGTCTCCGCCCGTCCGATCCTCGAAAACGCCAGGAGGTCGTCAATCAAGTTGCCCATCCGTTTTGCGGATTCCAGAATCATCGCCATGTAGCGGTGGCTCTTTTCGTCCAGCAGGGAAGAGGCCTTCTTCTGGAGCAGCTCGGCATACCCCACCATGTGGCGAAGTGGCGCACGCAGGTCGTGGGAAACGGAATAGGCAAAAGCCTCCAATTCCTTGTTGGTGGCTTCAAGTTCCGTGGACCGTCTTGCAAGTTCCTGGTTGAGCGCACGAATCTCCTCCTCCCGGCGCTTGCGCTCCGTGATGTCGTTGCTGGTTTCCATGATGGCAACAGCCTGTCCCTGTTCGTCGAGCCGCAACGACCATCGGCTTGCCACGGCCACTTGGGTTCCGTCGGCTTTCGTGCGTTGCAGTTCTCCTTCCCAGCGTCCCGTCCGCAGCAACTCCGTACGGATGTCTTCGAGCGGCGCCGGGAAGATGGTCCCTAGAAGTTCGTCGGAGCGCTTCCCAATCGCTTCCTGCGCGGCCCACCCATATAGCTCCTGGGCGCCCCGATTCCAGTAGGTGATGAAGAAACCCATATCACGAACCAGGATGGTGTCGTGTGTGAGATTGAGAAGGCTGGCCTGCTGGGTTCGTTCCACCACTTCGATTTCGAGCTTGTCGCGAGCTTGAAGCAGCTGCGATTCGGCGCGGCGCCGAACGGCGCTAAACCAGGCTACCAGCGACGCGAAACTCACAAAAACGATAAGGTAAGGGATCTCGGAGCGGCTGACGTAAAAAGAGTGAAGCGGCTCGGTGAAGAAGTAATCGAAGGAAGCGATCGAAAGCGCAACCGCGAGGATGGCAGGCGCCGGCCCTGCATACCAGGCAGTGACCGCGACGGCGAACAGGAAAAGTGGCAGTGCGACGTCGCGGAATCCGTAGTGCTGCGTCAGAAGCGCCAGGCCCAGGGCAACCAGATAGGAAATGGCTGCAAGACCATACCTGAAGAGGATCGGCCGGCCTTTCTGCAAATCGAAATTCGACGGCGCCATGGCTGACCTCGCTGCGGCGCGTGGAGACATTTCATCTTCGCGCGCAAACGCCCCGAAGTTTACCCTGCACATAGGGCCGGGGCAACATAACGAGGTGGTTTCCGTTTTCTTCGATTCGAGACTCTTAGGGAGTTGCCGCCAGGGAAAAAACCCTCAGTCATTCTCGACCTTCGATCGCCTGATTCCAGCGATTGACTCACTAGAACGCCGGCGCGAATCGAGATGCGGCGGAGTGGAAGAGAAGAAAGGATTGGCCGTCCGGGGGCCGCTTCTCTGCTACGCATCCGGACCCCGGTCCTTGATTACTCCAAAGTGGTACGCGCGCAACGACCTGCGGAGGTAGTGAAAAATCATTCGATGTCGTGATGCATTCCCGGATTGATTCCCGCATAGTGCGACCGGCGAAGACAAATCGATGCGGAGGGAGGAAGCATGCCAGTTGTCAGCACGCATTCATGGAACGAGCAAAGCACATACCAGGGTGCCACTCCGGGATCCCGGGCTGCAGCTGAAGAAAGGCTAGTGGCGGCGGCAAAGGAGGGTCGAGCAGCGGCTTTCGAAGAGCTGTGCAAACCCTTGGGCAAGACACTTCTTCCCAGGATTTATCGGATTACCAAAAACCGTGAGGACGCCGAGGACGCGCTGCAGGATTCTTTCCTGCGAGCCTTCCTGCACATTCGGGATTTCAGCGGAAGGTCGAGGTTCTCGACTTGGCTGACGCGCATTGCGATGAATTCGGCTTTGATGATACTGCGCAAGCGGCGCAATTGTCTGGAAGTTTCCCTCACCGAGGATGGCAGTCAGGCATGCTGGGACGTGCCAGACGGCCTTCCGAGCCCCGAAAAGTCTTGCGCACAGCGCGAGCGAGAGGAAATTCTCCACAGCGCAGTCGAAACCCTGCGGCCCAGCATTCGGCGCGTTGTTCAGCTGCGACAGCTACAAGAGCGTTCGATAAAGGAAACAGCGAGCGTTTTGGACATTTCCGTGGGTGCGGCCAAGGCGCGGTTGTTTCAAGCCCGGTCCGCGTTGCGCAGATCATCGGTTCTGAGAGGAATCGCTCAGGCCAGCAAGAAACCGGCGGCGTAAAGAAGAGGTCGCCTCACGGGGCGAGCCCAGGAATGTGTACGAGTAGTTGTTCTGCGCCTCCAAAACCAAACGCTTCAGGGATACGATAGTTAGCGCCGCCAGCGAATTGGTGTGGCACCTGCAACACTCAGAAGGGCAAGCAGGCAAGCCAACTTCCGCCAATTTCGGAGGCTCACCACCTCAGCCGCCTGATTGCGCGGGCGGTGGGGAATCGGGCGATTCAAGAGGGCGAAGCGTAGGTTGCCGGCAAAGCTGCCCTGAACCACGAATTCCAGGCCAAGCTCGGCGAACCAGACTATCTTCTCGATGGACGTAAGCCGGAACCCTTGCAAGGAAGCGCTCGAGGATCCGCCGCTGAGAAGTTTTCCTGAACTCTTCTGAGACACTCGAGCATCAGAAGCGCTGGGGGACCGGAGAAATGCCATGGCCAAGAAGGTTGCTGAGCTGTTGGTCGAAACACTCGCGGGAGCCGGAGTGCAAAGGATCTATGGGCTCTGCGGCGATTCTCTGAATGGAATTACAGACGCCATTCGAACACAAAAGCAAATTCAGTGGATCCACGTGCGCCACGAGGAGACCGCCGCTTTTGCCGCGGGCGCCGAGGCGCATCTGACTGGAAAACTGGCTGTGTGCGCGGGAAGCTGCGGTCCCGGCAACCTGCACCTGATCAACGGTCTCTATGACTGCCATCGCAGCCGCGTTCCAGTGTTAGCGGTCGCCGCACAAATTCCAAGCCAGGAAATAGGCAGCGGCTATTTTCAGGAAACGCACCCAGAGCACCTGTTCGCGGAGTGCAGCCACTATTGCGAACCTGTCTCCTACCCCGAGCAGATGCCGCGTGTCTTGGAAATTGCCATCCAGACGGCGATATCGCGGCGCGGCGTTTCGGTCGTGACGATTCAGGGAGACATTGCGCTACAGGCCGCAACGACGACCTTGCCGCGGCTGCACTTTCCTCCGCCGAAGCCCACGGTGCGTCCATCGGACGAAGAAATCGAGGCGTTAGCAAAACTTCTCAATCAATCGAAGAAAATCACCATCCTCGGCGGGGCCGGCTGCGCGGGCGCCCACGCTGAATTAATTGCCCTTGCGGGAAAACTGAACTCGCCCATCGTGCATGCCATGCGCGGAAAGGAGTTCATCGAGTACGACAACCCATTCGATGTTGGCATGACCGGCCTGCTGGGATTCTCTTCCGGCTATCACGCCATGATGAACTGCGAGCTTCTTCTGATGATCGGAACCGACTTTCCGTATCAACAGTTTTTTCCGAAAGATGCAAAAGTTGTGCAGATTGATGTGCGAGGAGAGCAGTTGGGGCGCCGCACCAAGGTTGACTACGGATACGTCGGAGACACGCAAGCTACGCTACGTGCTCTTCTGCCAAAGTTGAAGCAGAACGATCACGACAAGCACCTTAGAAACTCGCTCGAACACTATCGCGAAGCGCGCAAGGACCTCGATGACCTTGCAACCGCAAAGGCGGGAGGAAAACTAATCCATCCTCAATACGTCGTGAGGATGCTCGACGAGCTCGCGGCCGATGATGCAATTTTCTCTTGCGATGTGGGCACGCCCACCGTGTGGGCTGCGCGCTACCTGACGATGAACGGCAGGCGGCGGTTGCTGGGCTCGTTCAACCACGGTTCGATGGCCAACGCCTTGCCGCAGGCGATCGGGGCGCAAAGCAGTCATCCCGGCCGGCAGGTTGTGACGCTATCGGGTGACGGCGGACTTGCGATGCTTATGGGTGACCTGCTTTCACTTCGTCAACTCGACACTCCACTCAAGATTGTGGTCTTCAAGAACAATTCCTTGGCCTTTGTGGAGCTGGAAATGAAAGCGGCAGGCATCGTGGACTTCGGAACCGATCTTCGCAACCCGAATTTCGCAAAAATGGCCGAGTCTATGGGGCTGCTGGGTTTGGCGGCCGAAACACCCGACCAGGTTCGGCCCATGCTTGCGCAAGCCTTGCAACACAAAGGGCCCGCCCTCGTCGAGGTTCTCGTCAGCCGTCAAGAGCTCTCCATGCCTCCGACAATTACGCTGGAGCAAATGAAAGGGTTTGGCCTGTTCGCGTTGAAAGCCGTTCTAAGCGGTCGCGGCGATGAAATCGTCGATCTCGCAAAGGTAAACCTCTTTCAGTAACCGCAGGTGCTCATTCTGTTAGAAATGTTTGACAGAGAGGCAGGGCAACCGTCGACATCAGGAAAGCACCATGTCACCACCGCGGCCTGGGATCCTCAGCACAGGCCGCCATGGCCTCGAATCGGCAGGCGCAGCCCTGCAACCAGAAGCAATCGAGGGATGCCAGAAAAGAGGCCCCTCGCGTCACTTTTTCGCGCCGTTCAGAAAGAACAACATCGTCACCGGAGCTGTGCCTCTGTTTCGCCACGCGTGGCGCGTACCGTTTTGCACGACGACGTCGCCACGCTTGAGATGAATGGTCTTGGCGTCATCAAGCTCCAGCCAAATCTCGCCTTCATAAACTACGGCGTAGTCGACGGTGTTCGTCTTGTGCATTGCTGGATCTTCTTTTTCAAAGTGATCGGCTAATCCTCTGAGGCGAATCAGAGCCTCGCTGCGAGCTGCTTCACCGTCAAACGACGGGTCCGCAAAAACCGAGCCCGGCGGAAACGTCACGTAGTGAAGACTTGTGCCACCAGGTCCCGGAACGACCGAGTCGGGATAGCAGTCAAACCGTTGCTCCTTGCTGAGATCCGGAGTCGCCGCGTTGACCCAGATGAGCGTGTGCTCGTAGGCGGGAACAGTCTTGAACTCATAGGCTAGCAACGGTTCGTCGCTTTGAACGACGGCCTTCCCGCTTACATTTGCCGTTACAATACGGCGGTAAATATGCGGTTTCGTATTGCGCCTGGATAACTTTCTTTTTTTAGAATTCGCTCGGTTCACGACTAGCCCCCTGCTTCGGCGATGTTCAGAAGCTGCTTCTCGAAATTCTCCTGGAATTAGTGAGCCAGCTTTCCTCCATCCACGGGGATAGAGGAGCCAGTCATGTACGACGCGTTTGCCGAACCCACAAAAGCGATCACGTGAGCGATCTCCTCCGGTGTTGCCAGACGCTTGAGGGGTACTGTCGAGACGAGCGCCGCCTTATTTTCATCTGTATTGGTGAAGCGTGTGAGCATGCCCGTATCCGTAGTGCCCACAGCGATTACGTTTACCCGAACGCCAGTCCCCGCGACTTCCAGTGCAGCGGACTTTGTCAGTCCTTCCACTGCATGTTTGCTGGCCACATAAACGGACGCCCCAGCAGCGCCGACACTTCCATAGGTCGACGAGATATTGACGATGCTTCCGCCCCCCTGTGGCAGCATCACCCGCAGTTCGTGCTTCATGCTTAACAGCACACCAAGTACGTTGGTATCAAACGTGGCCGCGTAGCTCTCTGCGGTCTGTTCTGTTACGAGACCACGCAAGCCTTCCGTCCCGGCATTGTTGACTGCAATATCGAGACGTGCGAAACGCTTGACCGTTTGGTCCACAAGGTTGCGCACGTCCTCATCCTTGCGGACATCCGTACGGACAAAAATGGCCTCTGCGCCGAGCGCTTGTAGCTCCGCAACTAGCTGTTTTCCTTCCTTATCTCGACGACCGGACACAACAACACGTGCTCCTTCTTGGGCAAAGATGACTGCGGCAGCGCGACCGATTCCTGTCAGCGCGCCGGTAATCAAGACAACTGGTGAAGTCATAGCACTACCTCCGCTGATCTAGACCCATGCAACCTGAGCATGACAAAGAAGTCCGCCAAGCCGCTCCGGGGTAGCTCAGATCATGTAGTTAGATTGCGAAACTCGCTCAAGGTAGCGCCTTTGAAGCATACTTTGTTAGGCTGAAATGAATGCTTCAGGAGCATGGGAGTGGGAATGGAATTACGACATCTTCGCTATTTCGTCGCCGTTGCCGAGGCGGGAAGCCTGACGGTGGCAGCAGAACAAAGACTGCACACGTCGCAGCCCTCGCTCAGCCGGCAGATTCGAGATCTTGAGAGCGAGCTGGGCGCCCAACTCCTGACGCGCCGCGCTCGGGGCATCGAACTGACACCGGCGGGTCGAGCCTTTCTCGATCACGCTCGCTCGGTGCTATCGCAGGTTGAAGCGGCAACCGAAGCTGCGCGCCGGGTCGCTCATCCCACCAAGCCATGCTTCGTCATGGGCTTTCTGACTGGACACGAATTGACGTGGATGCCCGAAGCTATAAAGATCTTGCGCGATGAACTGCCTAACATCGACGTGATGATATCGAGTCAATACTCGCCGCGGCTCGCAAACGGCCTTTCGAAGGGAAAAATCGATGCGGCTTTTCTTCGACGGGAAAAAGGGGTGCCAGGGTTGGCTTACCGTGTTCTCGTCAAGGAGCCTTTGGTGGTGATCTTGCCGAGTGACCACCGTCTCGCTGCGCTCCAGGCCATCAGTCCAGGGGATCTAGTTGGCGAGCCATTCGTGATCGTGTCGGACACGGCTCCCGTACTGCGTGCGGTCATCGACGATTACCTGAAGCACTCCGGAATTAATATCACGCCGGCTCACGAGGCGGACCACGTCACCATGGGGATTTCCTTAATAATGTCGACTCGCGGAGTGGGGCTGTTACCTGCTTACGTACAGAACTTTCTCCCTTCGTCGGTAACGAGTCGCCCACTCAAGGGAGACACGCCAACTGTCGATCTGGTTCTCGGCTACAAAAAGACGAACGAGTCTCCTATCCTGAAGCTTTTGCTTTCGAGATTGGGTGAGTTGGTCGCTCGTGTCTCGAACAAGACTCAATAAATCGAAATGCATCCTAGCAAAGGACTATCCGACAAATGGCGGGTGCGACTCCTGAGATCCCCCCGCCTCGGCCCTTGCTGTGACAGTTTAGGGTGATTGGTTTTACTACCACTTACGAGACCGGGGGACTGCCAAACTATGCGGAAGTCATAAGACGTGGGTTCTTGTGGGCTGGGTTGTAGGTTGGAAAAAATCCACGAAATCCGAAGCAGCCCAACGTCGATTTCCCAGAAGCCCGTTCTCGACAGTTTCCGAATTGCTGACGACTTATCCACGTTGTTGCCATGTGGGCGGCACGCTCCAAGTCTAAGCCTCGCGGCAATGCAGCAATGGATCGTCAAGCACTTTCTTCAGTGCGGGGCCCTCGAGAGCCCCGGACTCGATATCAACATGCCAATCTTCTGTCAGGACCAGCGATTGCTTCAAATCGTAATAGGCGATGTGCAGCGCCGGGCCGTTAAAGGAGAAGTTTGCGTACCCGTTGTATCCGACATCAACTTCCTCGTCATTGGGATAACGCCTGTTATCCCACGCGAACCATTTGCAATCCAGAATGTCTGGAGCCGCTCCGCGCGTGACGGGCATGCCGCCGTGGCCAATACATCGCCCGTACGCGTCAATCCCCTCCTTGACCCTGAACTTCTCATAAATCGCCAGCCTGTGCTCGTGGCCCCAAAACCAAATAACCGGCCGGTGAATCAGCTTCGCCAATTGCTTCGCCGGAATTTGATACCAGCTCTCAAACGCGGAGTGCGGCCCGTGATGAGACAGGAGAATCAATCCGCGATGGTCTCCATCCGGATTCACGGTGGACTTCAGCCAGGCGAGAAGAGGCTCGGGTAAGGTGCACGCCGGTTTGAACGAGGTTGTCTTGCGAAGCCATTTGCTCCGCTGCAGCAGCGGCAGTTTTCCCCATTCAAAACGAGTCGAATTGTAGCCGGTGTCCAGTCCGATGACGCGCCAGTGCTTGTTTTCGAGGCAAAAGAAGCTCGCCCACTGTCCCGCTCCCCATTCGTTGCCGGGTTCTCTCAATCCCATCCTTGGCAGAACCATTCTCCAGTAACCGTTTCCGTCAGCGTACATTTCGTGATTGCCATTGAGCGCGAAGCTGCCTTGCGCGCCCATCGGCCACTTCAACGGCGCATAGGGACTCGTTTTCTCGCCAAGGAAGTTTTCTCGCACTTCATTGCTGTCGCCGACGTAATAGACATCTCCCAGGTGAATCGTGTAATCCGGATCGGATTTGGCTATCGCTGCAGCAACGATTCTTGCTTCATCCGTCCCTGTGCCCCAATCGCCCGCTATGCTGATCATCAGGCGGTCACCGAGCGGATGAATACCGGTTCCTTTTCCTTGCGTCGTGTAATCTCTGAACGCGTGCTTCTTATGAAACCAGTATTTCGCAACCTGCGGAATCCACTTGGAAAGCCTGCCGGGAAGGAAAGCCGCGATGGGATTGTAGGTCGCGGTTGAGTACCCCGCCCGCGCAGCCTGGATATGAGCTGAGATTCTAGAATGCGCGAACCCCGTATAGTTTCCGAGATCCTTGCCGGAGCCGTGCTCGCCGGGCGCCCGGCGTCGGCTGTCGGCGCGCTTCTTGGACTTAACACCCATCTTATTGGCCATGGCGGAGGACTATGGAAGTACCTTTCATTCCAGGCATGCAGTCAATGCGAATAAATTAACTGGTCGACTGATTTTGCTATCCGGTAAGGATACATGTTAAAGCGCGCTGGCAGTCAGGCAATCTGGATCCTCACCCTACTGCTCCGAGAAACGGGGGCCACACTCTCACCCATGGGACGGTGAGAAGCTGGATAAAATCGCGCGCGGTGCCTCTGCCTGTAAGGACGACAAAGTCATTTTGGCCGTGAATACGACGAGCCCCTCTTCAGCAATGTTCACCGCTATGAAGCGCTCGTCCATGATCCACGGGTCGGGCTCCCCGTCTTGGTCATTTTCAGTTTTTCGACAATGTCGTGGAAAGCCGTGTTCGAATTCCGTCATGCGGGGAATTTCGCCGCACACGTAGAACATGGCGTCAAGAAGCACGTGCGGCCGAGTTGTGTTGACGATTGAAGCGCCAAGCGCAGTGAGAGTGTCAATACCCGGAACATCCTTGGATGCCAGCATTCGGCCATCGGGGAAGCGCCGACCACGCGACCGGAATATACCTGAGTGCACACAATACGGAACGGTGCGACTCCCCCCACTGGCGCGAATCACCGTCCAGCAGCAGCTGCCCCGGAAAGACTTGCTGCTTACGCACTTATTCTGCCGCGCGGTTTGGGGACCGCCTTTTCGTGAAGGACGATCGGGAATGCTACGACTGAATAACGAGGTAATACCTCTGGCTGCCTGCTAACCGCAAAGGTGCTCCGAGCCCACCCATAGTTGAGCCAGATCTCTGAGGTTATCTTTGTATGTACGCGTTACCAAGTATCTTTTCCCATCTTTTACACGCAGCCTGTGCTCTCCCGTCGGTAAAGGTTGGATCTCCTCCACGGCCGAAATATTCACGACGACCGAGCGGTGGATGCGAATAAAATCGTAGGGCTTGAGTTTCTCCGCCATGGACGACCGGGACTCGCGCAGCAAATGGGGATTGGGTTGGTGTCACAACGAAACATAGTTACCTTCGGCTTGCACTGCCACGATCTAAGAATAGGATTCTACTCTTGGCAAACAGCTTTTGCAGAGATTCGGACTCTGCCGATTCGAGCAATAGGGCATTCGTCCCCCCGGGGGATGTGCCGCGTCTCTGGCGCGGTTTGATTCCCCAGACGCGACGGCGCCCACGATTAGGAACACGAACCCGTGAGGCATGTTAAACGGCACGCCTCACGGGTTCTTTTCCTCCCATGGCGTAGACCTTCTTGTCGGCAGCGAGAGCGTATTTCATTCCGTCTTTCACGCACATTCGAGTGCATTCAGAGGGAGTCTTGTCCTTGGTCATGTGCGTAGCACCGCACATGGGAATTGGTAAGCATTCCCGTGAAGGTTTGTTGCCGCGCCACTGCGGCAACCGTTCCTCCAAGCGCCAACACGAGTACCGCGGCAAAAACTCAGCACGAGTCCGGGAGGGACGATTGAACTTTTTGTAGGGTCAGAGACTTCCCGAATCCTTCGTCGCCCGCTTGCCGCGCCGAATCTCGCCCGCGTTTGCTTCTTCAGTGGCCTAACGAGAATCCTTTATAACGATCCTGAACCGCATACAAAGACGCCGGCGAAAGAATGAACAAAGTATTTCCGCCGGCGCCCCCGAACAACAATTGCACGGGCCGCTCCGGTACATCGATCGTGTCGATCAAATCGCCGGCCGGACTGTACACGTACACTTGCCCCGCTGCGATATAGAGGTTGCCTTTTTCATCCCGCGCCAAGCCCTCGCCACCCTGTTCCGCAACGAGGCGCAAGTTGGAGATGGTGCCATCCGGATCGACCGTGCCGACATAGGTTTTTTCTTCCGATTCATTCGAAACGTAGAAAGGCTTACCCTCGACAGCAGGGGCCATGCCAAACGCGCGAAGCTCGTCATTCAGTTTGGTGCCGTAATAGAGCTTCCCCGTTACAAAATCTTCGCTGACGGGCAGGAAAGTAGTTCCGTCCGGCGAGACGAACTGAAATGGCTTGTGCGTGGAAATTGTCTTGAGGAAATCGTTCTCGTTTCTCCAGTAATCCACCGGCAGGACAGGCGTCATCCCGGGACGCGCAACCGCGGGCTCTGCTTTCAGCAGCGTAATCTCGTCGTCTCGCGAGTCTGGTTTGAAGCTATAAACAGTTCCATTGCCCGCATAAGAAATCACGATCAGGTCGCCGGCCTTATCGAAAAAGAGCTGGACCGGATCGAGCGGATTATCGCGCACGACGGACAATTGGCTGTTCGCCACCGACCAGCGATAGATCGTCTGCTTTCTGGCATCGACGAAATAGAGATTTCCCGCGTGGTCAACGGCCCCGCCGGAAATGTTAAAGAATCCGTCCGCCAGCTTCTCGACTCGAGCGCCATCAACGAGAACGGGCGAAGGCTTTCTCGCTTCGACTCTAGGTGCATTGCCCGAGAGCGTTAACCACGCGAACTCCAATTGTCGCAGTTCAGTATTGTGAGTCTGGTCGTAAACGAGATCTTCGAAAGGAACTTTGCTGTTCGTGTAGCAATGCACGTTGCGTAGCCGTATGTCCTTCGAACCGCTGATTCGAATGGCGGATGGAAATGGCTGATAGCTGCTGACAACACGATACATGTGGAGGTTGGCCACCGTAATGTTGCTCGAATCGCGAATGTCCAGCGGCAAGGCGAACCCACTTTCGCCGCGCTCCTCCTCCGTCTGAAGCGCATAGATCCGCCAATTCGAAACATGGTCGAGAACGACTTCGTTGCGCACATGATGCTCGCTAGAGAGTTCGTAAACTCTGCCTTCTGTAGAAGTATTTGAAATGTACAAACCTGCTTGCGCGAATGTGCTGGGCGTCCAAATGTCGACAAAGGTTCCCCCGCCCGTGACCCACAGGCTCGGGTACTGCCCATCCCATCGACGGTTTATGTCTGAATCCGCCGTATGCGTGTTGTTATAGATCCGTGTCCAGATTTGACGGTTCTCCGCCGCGCTTGCGTTTGGATCAATGGTGCCGTGCCCGCCCAAGAAGCGAACGTCATCCATCATCGAATTTGCGCCGGCCATCCACTTCGCGGCGACTGCACGCGGATTAATGCCGTTCGCGTAAAGTCCGATGCCCGTCAGGATATTTCTTCCACCCTCTGGAGTTTCGAGCAGCGGCTTCGGGCTTCCGGCACCTTGAAACGCGGGAGTCGAATCAGCCAGAAATATTCGCGTTACGCTCGGGTGCAAGCCGATGAGTACCGTGTCTGGCTTCAGCGTAATCGTGTCGGTCACGCGATATTGGCCCGCGGGAAAATAAATGGCTCTGTGCTCGGCGATCGCTTTCCTCAGCACCTCTGTATTGTCCGCCGCGCCGTCGCCCCTCGCACCGAGCGACGTGATATCCACCCACGTGTCCATGGGCGGCAAATCCAGGATGTCGGACTTAACCGGCTCAGACAACGTACTCAAAGGTACCGTCTCATAGACATCTTGAATCGCCGGCACGGCGCCGATATCCTCATAGTGAAGCCCGTGCGAAAAGGTCCTCACTTGGTATTTTCCTGAGGGCCCCGTGACCTGCCTTCCGCTTTCCCGATAAGCCGCAAAAAGCGGGACATTCCGGCAAACGACGTTCTCCATATTGATCTCAGTCCGCGCACTTTTTTCATTGCTGATGATCACCGCGGGACCGCTGACGTTTTCCATCCGTCCATCGCTGACCCAGAGTTCGTCGGAATAGGTGGGGTCGATGGCGATCGCCGTGGGAACGTTCCTGAACTGGGGGCGAATGAGCGTCAAGCCGGCTTCGTGTTCCCGAATTGCCGCGACCCTCTGCCCTTCAAACGTGGCGTCAATTAGAGTGAATTGCCATCCGGGCGAAGGCTTTCTCGTCCACACACCGTATTGCCCGCCATAAAAATGAACGTCTTGCGCGATGTTGCCGCCATCGTGAATCCCGGCGAGCCCGGAGCCGATCCGAAAATCCATGTGAGCCAAATAGCAATGCTGCGCGTAATGCGCGCGTACGCCTACCGCGCCCGGGTTGCTGTCTTGTATCTCGATGTCGATATTACTCATTGCTGAATAGAACGTGCCGGGGCTCGCATCCGGCGGGGGTGCATCTCCGGTTGGTCGCCCACCCGCGAAGAAAAACATGTACGTGGGACCCTGCTGAAAGCCCAGAGTGCTGGCGGCGAGAACAAATGTCGGGCGCTGGGCGCCGAATCCGATCAACCGGATTCCGGGCCAGATGTAGATGGTTTTTGTGACCCGGTATCGGCCGGCAGGAACAAACACGATTCCTTGTTGCCTCGTCTCTTGAACCTTGTTTATCGCCTGCTGTATCGCAGCCGAATCGTCAGCGACTCCATCGCCTTTCACCGGGAAGTCTTCACTGGATAAGTAAATGGCCTTGGGATCGTTTAGGCGTTTCGGGTAATACGATGTTCCGAACAACGGCAAGACCAAAACCAACAACGCACCTGTAGCAGCGAACGTTTTTGTCCCCGGGCCAGCAAATGTCTTTATCATCGTCCCCGATCGATATCCTAATAAATTGAAAGCTGAAGGGGGAGTGTATACCTGTGTCTTCATGCGCACAATTGCGGCGCCGGGACAAAATCACGCGCTGTGCCTGTAACGATGAAAAAGTCATTTTCGAGACCCTCTGAATTGGACAACCCGGAGTTTTATTTTCGCGAAGCAAAGGGAGTACGAACATGGGCGTCCCACTCCAGAGCCCAGTGGCGAACTATCGTGCGAGTGGCCTTACGTGGCTAAGTTGGCAGAATCCAGCAGATACGAGCGCCTGGGCGCAATCCGGCAGCCCAGAACTAGTCCGCGATCATCCCTCCATCCACAGGGATGGAGGCGCCAGTCATGTACGATGCGTTCGCCGAAGCCACAAAGGCGATCACATGAGCAATCTCCTCCGGTGTTGCCAAACGCTTGAGCGGTACGGTTGAGACGAGCGTCGCTTTATTTTTGTCCGTGCTGGTGAAGCGGGTGAGCATACCTGTGTCGGTAGTGCCCGGAGCGACTACATTTACCCGAACCCCAGTGCTCGCGACTTCCAGTGCAGCCGACTTCGTCAGTCCTTCCACTGCGTGTTTGCTGGCTACATACACCGACGCTCCGGCAGCGCCGATGCTTCCATAGGCGGACGAGACATTGACGATGCTCCCGCTCCCTTGTGGTAGCATCGCCCGTAGCTCGTGCTTCATGCTCAACAACGTGCCGAGGACATTCGTGTCGAACGTCGCCGCATAGCTCTCGGCAGTTTGCTCTGTCACCGGGCCGGGTGTGCCTTCCGTTCCAGCGTTATTGACTGCAATATCCAGGCGCCCGAATCGGTTAACCGTTTGATCCACGAGCTTACGCACGTCGTCATCATTGCGGACGTCAGTACGAACAAAAATGGCTTCTGCTCCGAGCGCCTGGGGCTCGGCAGCTAACTCTTGTCCTTCTTTTTCTCGGCGACCTGAGACGACAACCTTTGCCCCTTCTTGCGCAAAGGCTATTGCAGCCGCGCGACCGATGCCGGTCAGAGCGCCCGTAACAAGTGCAACCTTTCGTTCCGGTTTCGTAGGCATTTCAGTTTGCCTTCTTCCCGTAGTGCTCGCCAAAAAAATCACTCGTATTCCATGCAGGTCTCTCGTTCTGCTGCGCGACGATGTATCCGAGGAGATAGCTGTAGCGCGCAAATGTTGCCCCCGATTCAAAATCGAAGGGCTGATTCATGTCGTCCTGAGGCTTATGATATCTAGTAGCAAGAAATATCTTACGGATCTCTTCCGGATTGATTTTGGGGTCGCTCGACTTTTTGCCAGAGCTTAGGAACAGCGACGGTATCCCCTGCTTCACAAACGAGTACTGATCACTGCGAATGAAGAGCACTGATTCCGGGTGGGGATCAGGGCTCACGTCAAGCTTGAGCCGGTCCGCAGCTAGGTGCACGGCGGCGTCGAGTGTTGAGTGCTCCGCACCACGTGCGACTACGTCCTCGATGGGCCAGAGCAACGCAGCACCATCGATGTTAATGTCGGCCACGAGGCCGTCTTTTGGCACGGTCGGGTAGTGCGCAAAATAATCTGAGCCTAACAATCCTTCTTCTTCTCCCGTCACGGACAAAAAGAGGATTGAGCGCCTCGGACGTGGCTTCGTCCGGCTATAGGCGCGCGCAATTTCCAACAGGCACGCAGACCCGGAAGCGTTGTCCAATGCACCGTTATAGATTCTGTCACCGTTCACTGGCTCGCCGATCCCAAGATGGTCTAAATGGGCCGTGTAGACGACATACTCGTTTCGGAGTTGCGGGTCACTGCCACGCAGGCGAGCCACCACATTTGGGCTGCGGAGGTCTTCGAGTTTGGATGCGATCTTTATTTTGATGGCCCCTGGCAAGGCAAATGAGAAGGGCTTCCCTTCTCTCGCTGCCGCATAGGCCTGCTCCCGCGGCTTTCCGCTGCCCTCGAACATCTTGGCCGTCGCTTCCATGCTCAAAATCGCCGTGCCGCGCAATTCCGGAAAATAATCATTCGCTTGTCCCCGTGCATCCACCCATCGCATCGAGGGGAACGCCAGGTCGGTCACTCGATCCTTGAAAGAGTAATAGCTCTCGAGCTCAGGGCTATTCAACAGAACTATTCCTACGGCGCCGTGCGCGGCCGCGTTTGCTGCCTTTGCCACCCCCGAACTGTAATGCGCCCGGATTGCGGATTCGAATCGCGCCGGAGCCCCGTACACGTAGGCTACGACTCTTCCTTTTGCCTCGACTCCCGCATAGTCGTCGTAGCCCTGCTGGGGCGCTGTCACCCCAAACCCCGCGTAAACTATCGGCGCTTCCACAGAAGTGCCTGCCCTGCCGGGATCCCCTGCCGTGACAAAATCCTGACCAAAGATTAACGCTTGCTCTCTTCCTCCTCGTACAATACTCAGGGTGGAACCGCCTTTGTCGGGCCGTAGCGAGCGCAGCGGCACGCTTTGGAAGTACGTTCCGTTGTCGCCCGCCGGTTCGAGCCCCATCGCCTCGAATTCCGATGCCATAAACT
>Ga0210403_10000959_pt1 | contig 28337 bp, 25 predicted proteins | sample IncBWC19MmetaG_FD_150863 | JGI IMG/M metagenome (GOLD analysis project Ga0210403, IMG submission 150863) | Forest soil microbial communities from Barre Woods Harvard Forest LTER site, Petersham, Massachusetts, United States - Inc-BW-C-19-M | ecosystem: Environmental > Terrestrial > Soil >...
GATTTTTTCCCCGGCGCTATCCCTCCGACGCTGGCAAGAATCATCCGTCAATGCTTGAATCGCAGCCCCGCCGACCGGCCCCTGGTCAGCGAGCTACAAGCCGAGATCGAGCCCGCGCCGCAATTGACGGTAGAGGTACCTCAGCCCCCTATTCCGGCACCTCAGCCTCCCGTTTCGGCACCTCAACCTGCGCCGCTACCTCAGACCCCTATTCCGGTGCCTCAGCCTCCTATTGCACTACCTCAGCCTCCTATTCCGGTGCCTCAGCGTCCTATTCCGGTGCCTCAGCAGCCTCCTATTGCGGTACCCGAACCACGGCCGGTTCCCAGGCCTCTCAAACGCGAAGCGCCAGACAGAGCCGCTCGTTTAGCGAAGTTGCTGCAACAACGCTGGTTCGTCGCGGCGATCGTAGTGCTAATTGTAGTAGTGGCCGCCCTCTGGACCGGGGTGCACATGCTTCGCTCCCAATACGCCTCGAAACAAGTTGCTCCCTCTACAGCCGCCGCGCAGAATTCAGAAGCCTCGCAGTCCGCGGCCCCCGAGAACTCCGGATCTCGTCCTGCAGAACGTCCGGCGCAGCCGTTGGCGAACAAGTCGGCGTTGGTGTTGCATGAAGAAATTCCCGACATTTCGCGCCACGCCCTAAACACAATCCGCGGCCGCATCAAGGTTTCGGTACGCGTGACTGTCGACCGCTCTGGCAATGTCGTCGACGAGTCCCTCGAAGGCCGCGGCTCAAGCTACTACTTCGCCCGCCTGGCAATGGAAGCCGCCAGAAAATGGAAGTTCGCTCCCGCGGACAATCAGGCCGATCGCAAATGGCTATTGCGATTTGAGTTCACCCGCGGCGGCGTCACCGGACACGCCGCAGGCTCGAAATGAAGTCCGTGAGTCGGCACCCCACGTCTCTGCTGCTCGAAGCCGGGTTGGAGATGACAACCCGCCGCGACGTGCACCATTTGGCACTTCCCAGGCAGTTTTGTTTGACCAACGTCTCAGAGCCTTGCAGACCGATCCGCTAGGGTAACTGCAGCATCCTGGAGCTACAGCTACACGGAAGAAGTGACATGAACCAGTTGGCGATCATGGTTGCGCGCGCTGCGCCGAACCCGCCAGCTAGTGGAGCTTCGGTATGGCCTACGCGAGTAGCGCTGTCCGCGCTCCGCTGTTTTGTCCTCGCGGCGGGCGCCAGCACGCTGCTCGCCCAGCCCCTAAGATCGGCGGAAGTTTTTCTCTCCTGCGTGTGGCAGTCCCACGGCACCGGCCACGAGAAGCGGACCTTTGAAATCACCATCGATCAGCAGGCACAGAGGGCGCAGATCAGCGGCAACTATTCATTGCCGGCCACCATTTCCCAAACTCAGATCTCGTTCGCCGTAAACTTGAGCGGCTCGATCTTCCAATACCTCATCGATAGAACCTCGGGATTCGGCACCATCACCATCAAAGACCAGGTGATATACAGCGGCATGTGCACGCTTGCCGATTCCGCACACCAGACCCTTTAGCGAACTGGACGAACCCGGGTTGATTGCTTCTAATCGTCGCTGTCATTAGACCTCGGGCGCTTGATATAGAGCATGGCTGGCGGCTGCCGGGACCCCATCGCGTCGCGCCACAGAATCAAATTGAGCATATGCGGGTCAGCCCTATCCGCATGGCGAAAGTCCATCTTTCCCGACAGACTCGCGCCGCCGGCGGCGGCGTTATTCGCACGGTAAATGAGTCCGTTATCGCGATTGGACAGATCCGCGTCGAAGGCAGGCTGATCCCCCGGACCGACAAAGAGACTGGCTATCAACGAAGCAAACGCGTCGTTGTTATTCATCGGTGGAACTTCCAGCAGCGTCTCCATGGTCCGCAGCACGCTCACGGTCGAATAGAATCGGCTGTCAACCACCGCGCCCTGTCCGTTCTTCGGGTGTGGTGCGTACTTGCTGACGACTATGCCGAGCGAGCGGTGCGAGTCGACGTGGTCAGCACCGGCCTGCGCATCGTCTTCCAGTATGAAAATCGCCGTATCGTCCCAGTATGCCGAGTGAGAAATTGCTTCCACCAAGCGGCCGACCGCAAGATCATTGTCCGCGACCGAGGATTTTGGAGTCGGGCCGCCCACCGTCGTCCCGGCCGTATGATCATTCGGCAGCCGCAACTGGATAAAGTTGGGCATGGTGTCCTGACCACTCGAGCGGTCGAGTTTCCACTGTGCGAAATGTCGCAGAAAGATGTTGACTCTGATCTGATCGGGAACGCGCAGGTTGAAATCGGGCGCTTCCGGCGCGAAATGTCCCACCAGTTCCGGCTTGGTCGGGATGTTGCCCGCCAACCGCGGAATGGCCCAGGGCCACTGGTTCGTGCCGCCGCCCCACTCCTCGGGTATTGCCTCGCCCGGCTTAATGGTTGGGTTCGAGCAATGCGCCGTCGCGCCTGGCATCGCTCCGAGCTTGGGGTCAGCGACACGCTTGAGCCCCTTCTCATCGTCGCAAAAGATCGACGAGATGTATTCGGCAAAGTGATAAATCGTCTTGCCATGGGCGGTGAAATTGGTCCACAGATACCCGCTCGCGGGCTCGGCCACATCGGGTATGTGTTGCAGCAGAGGATAGCCGTCGGCGACCACGCCCTCGAAGTCGTAGGTACGCTGCTCGTTGCGGTAGAATTGCTGCCAAGTCTTTTGGACATAGTCCGTGGTAATGGCCGCGTTCGACCACACGTGGCCATCGCCCGACACCTCGCCCGAATCAAAGAAATTGTCGAGTACGCCAAACTGCAGCGCCAGTCGATGCTGATTCGGCGTCGTCTCGGCACCATACATGGTGAGCGCTGCATCGCCATTGCCGACGGGTTTGCCGTCCTTGGCCAGGTCGCCGAACACTTGGTCGTAGGTACGGTTTTCTTTCACCACATAGATCACGTGCTTGATCGGGTTGACAGCGCCGGCAAACTGAATCGTCTCCTGGGCCGCCTTCATGCGGTTCGACTGCAGCACCACATCCGTCGCGGCCTTCAATCCCGACTCGATCCCCGCCTCATCGAGCTGCGCTATCGTGCCGTACAGCAGTGTTGGCCCGTACGTAAAGCTGCGCTTCGTCATCGCCAAGCTCTTCGTGGCATCCGTCGGCCGCTGCGCCATGTTGTTGGGACCCGTCCCCTTGCCCTTGGCGCTGGCGACGTACAGATGGCGGCCATCCGACGCTAGAGCGATCGGCATCAACTCCGTTGGCACGAAGCCGATCGGCTCAACCATACCGGAAGGGCCGGCGATCGCACCCGTCCCGATGCTCGCGGCGCTGCGGCGCGAAGCCTCGCTCATGCGGGCCAGCCGGTGCGGGTCGAGAATCGCCACCGCATCCGATCCTAAATTTGCTGCGTACAGCCGCGATCCGTTCTCATTCTGCGCAAGAGCGCTGGGCTGTGCGCCAAAATAGCTCTGTCCCGGCAAGCGCGTGTCGAAGTACCCTCGAACCGTGAATTCGTGATTTTTCGCCCCGCCTCGCTTCCCAACGTTGATCGCCGCCACCGCATCCCGATTCGATAGCGCCACGTACAGCAAGCCGGCGCGCTCATCCAGTAGCAATGCACAGGGGTGCGATCCTGGCGCGGACGCCGACTTGGGCTTCAGCAAAGGCAGCCGTCCGCTCACCGTACCTTCGACCAGGTCCAGCTCGACCACCTCACTGACGTTCCACAGGGCAACGAATGCTCGCTTGCCATCCTGCGTCGCGACCACGGCGATCGGATAAGTCGCTGGAACGTTTTCGCTGACCGACAGATCGAAACTGTGCGCGATGAGCCCGGTTTGTGAATCGAACTGCACGACGCTGTCGGAGAGGTTTTCTGCCACCAGAATTGAATCGTGCGCACCGGACACAATCGCGATCGCGGCCGGATACGGGCTTACCGTATGGCCATCGCTGCTCAGCAAGCTGCTGTGGCGGCCGGGCGCAAGCACGACCGGCGGCAAGGGTAGAAATCGTTCGGGCCGCAGCTCGCCTTTCGAAAATGCATACTCGACGATGCCATTGCCGGTCTTGCGGTGCCCGTCGCCCTTCAGGTCGGTCGACGAAGCAAGGCTTGCATAGACCCGAGTGCCGTCGGTGCTGAACGCGAGGCCTGCGAAGAACGCCTGGCTGGTATCCAACAGGGTGCGCGCTTCGGGAAAATCCCGCACCGCTCCCGTGTGGGCGTCGAGGACGGCGAGCGACTGCATGTATCCTGATTCGAAGGTGCCGTAGCCGGCATTCAGCGACACCACCCAGCGCCGATCCGGCGATACCGCGAGCGACATCGGCAGGCTGTTGACGCGCTGCGTATTGCCTGGCGCCGGCAACAACAGCTGCTTGCTGGTGGGCAGATCCAGCCACTGCGGGTTCGCAGCCTGCTGCGCGTGACCCGTTGCCGCGCACAACGTGACACCTAAGCAGCTCGCAACTAAAGACAGGTTACGCATTTGACCGCCGCAAACAGATAAGTTCTTCATCTAATAGAATCGAGCGGTCAGCGTCATCTTATTGGTGCCTCGGTACAGCTTGATCCCTACAGTTGAATTTGGCGCGCATGCGGCTACCGCAGCCTCAAGTTCCGCGAGCTCTTTGAGCGGATGGCCATCGAATTCATTGATGATGTCGCCGATGATAATGCCCGATTTTTGGGCCACCGAGCCGCTATTGACTCCAATAATCAAGATACCCGCCCGACTCGGTTGTTCGGGTGTCGCGGCCACCGGCATTCCAACGATGCCAAGATCAAGTTTAAGCGACGCGCTGGCCGCGTTCTCATTAATGACGGCGGCGTTTTCTTTAACGCTGGCGACGCTCTCCTTACCGATTGCGGCGCTTGCTTTGGCCACTGGGACCGCAGCGGCGGACAGGTCTACCTTGGCCAGGAAGCCGGCAATCTCCGCGCTCGAAAGTTCACCGCTGTAGTCGGGTCCTGGCTTCGCCCTGATCTTGAATTGCCAAATTGTGGGTTTACCCGGGGCATTCCCGGCCGCGATTTGACGCAGGTCGGCCTCGTCGACGGTAAAGGCGATGTATTCGGTGTACACGCAATCCCCAACCGCGCAAGCGTCTCTTTGGGTCCTGATTTGAGTCGCGGGCACGGACTGCGGGCCGCTTACCCACTGATAGTTCGCGGTCTGATAGAAGCGCCGGTTGCCGCTGTAAACGGTCATCGCAATGACCTGAAACGACTTTTGGCCCGTGTTCCTGTCGATAACACCCTTGAGATATTCATCGTTCCACACCATTTTCATCGGCCCCGTACGCACCACGAACCCTTTTTCCGTGGTAATCGTGGTAGTGCCATTAGCGGGGTCATCCTTGGCGGTTGCGGTATCCCTGAAGTGCTCCATGGAAAGTGACAGCAGCGGCGAATTCTTTGCGCTAACGGTGTTGGCGGTAATGCCGAGGACGATCAGCGAGGCGAGCGCGGCGATGGGGTTTTGCATGCTTTGAATGTTAGCCGATCGAAAGCTCATCAACCATGGCGATAATGCCTGACAGAACCACGCCGCCCACTCTGAGACGGCAGCTCTCGATTTCCTGGCGGCTGAATGACCTCGTCACAGTTCTTCCCTTGACCGCGATTTCGATGGTCGAACCGGTAGGAACATGATCGGCAGTTTCAATGTCGATATACTTGACGGTGCCGAAAAACCCATGTGGTACAAGCCTGCTTTTGATTTCGTGCCTTATCTTGCCAAGACCCGTGTCGAATTCCTCTCGGATTTGCTTTCCTTCCATGAGCCCCTCCTATTAGCGATTACTCAGCCTTGAATTTGATCGCCGCGTGTGTGCCATCGCAGAACGGTTTGTTTTTGGAGGCGCCGCATCGGCATAGGGTGACGCGGTTGCGCACTTCGTAGTGAAACCCGTCGGAACCGATCACTTGAACGCCGCCTCTTAACCACAAAGGGCCTGCACACTGATTCGCAGGATCTTCAATGAGCCCAATCGATGCCTCATGCTTGGGCTCGAGCGCCTCTCCGGTCGCATTGTCCCAAGCAACCAATCGTCCCGACGGACAGTCGCCGACCTGGCGCACGAAATTTTTGCGAGAGCTCACGTCCGTTTCATTCACCAGATTCCAGATCTGGCCGTTTGGGTCGCAAAAGCGTGCAAATGCGCACAACTGCTGCGCGTCGGTCAGCGATAGGGTGGGGCCCTGCGTTAGCGTGGCCTGCCTTTCATAGGGTTCGCGGCTGGCAGTTTCGGTGCCATCGAATCCCACTTTGGCGTGCGAGCCATCGCAGAAAGGTTTCTTTGCGCTGTGTCCGCAGCGGCACAGCGCGTAGCTGGCGTGAGTGGTGTAGGCCCTGCCCTCGATCCACTTGACCGACTCGCCCGCGGAATTCGTCCCAATGATTTGCTTTTTCAGCGGCAAGCCGCCCGTGACCGTGTAGGGTCCGTCTTTGGCGATTTGCACCGTGGCCCCGCCGGCTTTTTGCGTACTCATCTCGTCCCCCAAAGTCAGTTTGGCAGTCCGGCGCCGAGAGCAACACTCATCATACTGATGGATCCCATCTCGATGCCATCAACGATAAATTGCAGCGAGTCATCGGCACGCCGGAGCGCGATCACATATAAAAGCGGGAGGTAGTGTTCCGGTGTCGGAATGCTCATCGAACCATCCTCGCCCAAAGCAGCCATATTCGCGAGCCACGCGTGGTCATGAGCGATGAGCCGTGAGCGCACGCTATCATTGAAGCGCGTGGCCCAGGTAAACGGCTCTGCTCCCTCCGCGCGCATCGCCATGGGCAGATTGTGCACGACATTGCCGCTGCCGACCACGAGGACGCCCTCGTCGCGCAACGCAGAGAGAGACTTCGCCAACCCATAGTGGTAGGCGAGCGGCTGCGTGCCGTCGATGCTGAGCTGCACCACCGGGATATCCGCTTGGCTGTAGACGTGTTTGAGCACCGATCAGGTGCCATGGTCGAGCCCCCACTCGGACCTATCGGCGACAACATTGGTGCCCGCGAGCAACTCGATCACGCGCGATGCCAATTGCGGATCGCCGGGCGCCGGATACTCGACCTCATAAAGCGCTTGCGGAAATCCCCCGAAATCGTGAATCGTCTTCGGTCTATTCATCGCAGTTACCGCGGTGCCGCGCGTATACCAATGCGCCGAGATGCACAGAATGCTCATTGGTCGCGGCGTGCGTTGGCCGAAGTGTTGCCACGCCGTCGTGTAGCGGTTTCTTTGCAGTGCATTCATCGGACTTCCATGTCCGAAAAACACCGTAGGCAGTCGTGCGTTCGCCACGGCTATCGGCCGCCCCGTTTCTTCAGTATCGCCTGCTCCACCTCATCCAACCGATCCTTGCCGAACCAGATTTCATCATCCACAAAGAAAGTCGGCGAACCGAATGCTCCGCGTTCCACCGCCCGCTCGGTGTTCGCGATCAGCTCTGCCTTCACGGCCGGGGAAGTGGATTCGGCCATTAGCCTGGCGGCGTCGATTCCTGATTCCGTCAATGCGGCGGCGAGCACGCTTGAATCGTCCAATTTCTTGTGATCGACCCACATGTGCCGGTACATCTCATCGACATAGCGCTCGAACACTCCTAGGTTACGCGCTGCGATCGCACCGCGCATCAAGCTAAGAGTATTGACCGGGAAAAACGGCGAGTAGCCAAAGCCTTTGATGCCATGCTTGCGCACGAAACGCTCCACTTCCAGCCGCTCATATTCAGGTTTGTTGCGAATATGCGCAAAAGCGGTCGCGGGCGACTGATTGCCGGTCGCCTTGAAGATTCCGCCCAACAGCACCGGCACATAATCGAACCGCACGCCGGTGCGCGCCTCGATCGCGGGAATTACTCGATGGCACAAAAACGCGTTCGGACTTCCGAAATCAAAAAGAAACTCGACCCGCGGCAGCCCGCTCACCATTTTTCTCCAAATGGGCGGATTTCCAGCTCAAACGTCCAGGCATCGGGCGATTGTCGATATAGCGCCCAATAGGCGTCGGCGACCGACTTAGGATTCATCAAGCGCCCAGGATCGAGATTATCGAGCGCTGCTTGTCCTTCGCGCTGGGCGATGCGTCCGCGCACAAACTCGGTATCGACTCCTGCGTCGATCACCAGATGCGCGACATGAATGTGTTTGGGCCCCAATTCTCGCGCCATCGCTTGCGCGAGTCCGCGCAGAGCGAACTTGGCGCTGGCGAACGCGGCGTAGCCGCTGCCGCCGCGTAATCCGGCAGTCGCTCCGGTAAAGAAGATCGCGCCCTTTTCCCGGGGCACCATGAGGCGTGCTGCCTCGCGGCCGGCAAGAAATCCCGACCAGCACGCCATTTCCCACACCTTACGGAATACCCGGTCGGTGGTTTCCAGAATCGGAAATTGAACATTGGCCCCGATATTGCAAATACAAATCTCGAGCGGTGCGCAATCTTCCGCCTCCTTCAAGAAAGCGCTGACGCCCTCCGAGATTCGCGCATCGAGTGTGCGCCCGAATGCCCTGCCGCCTGCTGCTTCGATCTCGTCAACCACGGGCTTAAGCTTTTCGCCGTTGCGCCTTGCGGCGAACACGGCAAACCCCTCGGACGCGAATTTCCGAGCGATTGCAGCCCCGATATAGTCGCCGGCTCCGATGACCGCGACCGTTGCGTTCCTCTGCTGCATGCCTGGCGTAGCCTATTGTTTTATAAGCATATTGATTGAATGCCTCGTGGCATGCGCGCGGGAACACCAAAACTTAGCGTGCAGCACATCACACCCGGAAACGGAAATTTGGTCAAGAACAAAAAAAAGCCCCGCGGGGTGCAAATTTTCCTGGCTGGCGGCCGATATATCTAGCTTCCGGCGATATCGCTGGATGCGGCTAACGAATGCGGAGTATGGATGGTCAGAGGTTACATGCGTTGGTGCAGCAACTGCGTGCTCGCGATTCTGCTCAGTATCGTCAGCCACACAGCGCTCGCGCTCGATCCGTCGCTCCGCTTAAGCCAGTACTTGGTCGAGAACTGGCAGATCCAGGATGGATTGCCGCAGACTTCCGTTCAAGCAATCGCGCGAACACCCGACGGATATTTGTGGGTCGGCACTCAAGAAGGCCTGGCTCGCTTCGATGGTGTCCGATTCACCGTGTTTGCCAGCGGCAAAGACGCCGATATTCCGAACAAGTACATCTCGACGCTGTTCGTCGATGCGGGCGGACGGCTCTGGGTTGGAACGCGATCGGGACTCGCCGTACTCGAAGACGGTCATTTCAGATCCTTTGCTAAGTTTGCCTCGCTCGTCCACGGCTACGTCCGGGCGATTGCCCAAGACCGCGCCGGGCACGTCTGGGTGGGCACCGAGACGGGTCTCACTGAAATCAATGGCGAAAGTGCCCGTTCCTACGATGCCTCTGACGGGCTGATCGATAATCGTGTGCAAGCATTATCAGAAGACCGCGAGGGCGTGCTGTGGATCGGCACCGCCGGCGGGCTGCAGCGCTTCGACGGCAAGCGCTGTGTCACGGTATCGCTCGACTCTGCAAGCGCCGCCCCCTCTATCACCGCTTTGCATGAGGACGGCAAAGGCACGCTGTGGATTGGAACGGGCACCGGCGCTTTGTATAGACGTAGCGCAGAAAGCTTCGCACAGGTGGCCAAACCGGGACAACTTGGCTCTCTGGTGGGCGCCATTATCCACGATGCCGACGGTAATCTGTGGATAGGCACGCGCGATGGCGGCCTGGTCCGACGGTACAACGGAAAATTCGACGCGCTCAGTGACAATTTGTTTGCCACCAGCGATTTTCGTTCTCTGCTGGAGGATAACGAAGGAAGCCTGTGGGTCGGCAGCTATGGGGTGGGACTGCTGCGGCTGCGGGAAGGAAAGTTTGCGACAGCCGGCGAGTCCGAGGGCCTGGAGGGCAAAGTCGCGTGGAGCATCACGCCGCGCAAGAGCGGCGGCGTATGGGTGGGCTCCGACGGCGGCTTAAGCAGCTATGTCGATGGCAGGTTTCAGCACATTGCCGGTCCGCACGGTCATGAGAGTGTCCGCGTGCGCGCAGTGTTGGAGGACCGGCACAATGCGCTGTGGGCCGGTACCGAGGGCGCAGGTGTGTACCGCATCGACCAGCGCGGTATTAGTGTTTTCAATCACGACAGCGGGCTATCGGGCGACAATGTGATGGCGATCGATGAGGATCGCAGCAACCGAATTTGGATCGGCACGAATCAGGGTCTCGACGTCATCGAGGACGGACGCGTGAGTTCCATGCAGTCCTTATTGGGAAGCTCGAGCCGCAGCGCCGTACATCTGATCTACGAAGACCGCACTGGAAAACTCTGGGTTGCCACGGAGACGCAGGGCCTCTTCGTCATTGACGGAGCTACTACACGTCACATGGCCATGGCGGATGGCCTGCCCAGCGACTGGGTCATTGCCATCCATGAGGACGATCGCGGAGAAATATGGTTGGGGACTACCGACGGACTGGCCTTATGGCGCGACGGAAAGATCGTCTCGCTCGCGAATCTGGGAGGACCCCTGGGCGAAACCATCATCGGGATTCTCGAAGACGATGCACATCAGCTCTGGCTTACGACCAACAAGGGCCTGGTATCGGTTGCGCGCAGCGCACTCGATGCGGCCGCAGCCGGCGGGACGCGTCTACGCGACTTTCATAATTACGAATTGGCCGATGGCTTGCGCACGGCCGAATTCGCGGGTGGCAACACCTCCCCAGGCTGCCGTTCGCCGGATGGACTGCTCTGGTTTCCCAGCATTCGCGGCATCGTCCGGGTCAATCCTCGCCAGTTCAAGACGAATACATTGCCGCCGCCCGTGCACATCGAGGAGGTGATCGTGGACGGCGTGCCCTTGACTCTCGCTAACGCGGCAAGAATTGCACCCGGCGCGCGCCAATGGGAATTCCATTACACCGGCCTCAGCCTCTTGGTGCCCCACAGTTTGCGCTTTAAATATCGTCTCGAAGGATTCGACGGCAACTGGATCGATGCAGGCACCCGCCGTACCGCCTACTACACCCAGCTGCCGCCGGGGACCTATACCTTTCATGTGATCGGCAGCAATAATGACGGCGTGTGGAACCAGAGCGGTGCGGCCTTTCGCTTCACGCTCAAGCCGCATTTCTACCAAACGATCTGGTTCGCGCTGCTCTGCATCATCGCACTCATCGCCGCCGTGGCCACCTGGTATCGGCTCAGGGTAGGACGTCTGCGCCGTCTAGCACAAACGCTCAGGGAACAAGTGGCACTGCGCACTCAAGATCTTGAATCAGCCAATGCGGCGCTGCTGCAGGCCAAGGAGCGGGCCGAGCTTGCAGGCCAAGCCAAGTCGCAGTTCCTGGCCAATATGAGCCACGAGATCCGCACGCCGATGAATGGCGTGATCGGAATGACTGAATTGCTGCTCGATACCAAGCTCGATCGAACGCAGCGCGATCATACCGAGACGATTCGCGACAGTGCGAGTGCGCTGCTCACAATCATCAATGACATTCTCGACTTCTCGAAGATTGAAGCCGGCAAGCTGGACGTCGAGCGAATTGAGATGGATTTGCGCAGCATCATGGATGATGTCGCGCATCTTCTGGCGATCCAAGCCCATGCCAAAGGGCTGGAGTTGATCACCAGCGTCGATCCCTTCCTGCCCGACTGGGTCATCGGCGATCCGGGGCGCACGCGCCAGATCTTGCTCAATCTCGGCAGCAATGCAATCAAATTCACCCGTCATGGGGAGGTGTCGATCGAGCTGCGCATGATCTCGGCTGATTCGGACGGGACGATGATACGCTGCAATGTGCGCGATTCGGGCATCGGCATACCGCCGGACCGCATCGAATCCCTGTTTCAGCCATTCTCCCAAATCGACGCGTCGACGACGCGCAACTTTGGCGGCACCGGTCTGGGTCTGTCCATCGTGGGACGATTGGTTGCGCTGATGCAGGGCCAAACCGGAGTGGAAAGCACCTTAGGATCCGGCTCGAATTTCTGGTTTACGGCACGCTATGGCGCCTGTGCGAGGAAGGCGGACATTCAGCGATTGAACAGCAAAATTCTCGACAATAAGCGCGTATTGATCGTCGATGACAACGCGACAAACCGTGCGGTGTTGAGCCAACAGCTCACCCAGCTTGGAATGATGCCGACCAGCGTGGACTGCGCCGACGCTGCGATGCAGGTTTTGCAGGGCAGCGTCGATCGTTCGCCCTTCGATCTTGCCGTGCTTGATTACGCGATGCCGGATTGCGATGGATTTGAGCTGGGTCAACGAATTGCGGGCGACCATCGGTTAGCCGCGATGCGGCTCGTGTTGCTCACCTCTGCGCACGGCGGCAAGCGCGGTGCGCAGGACTTCGCACAGCTCGGATTTGCGGCCTACATATTGAAGCCTGTATCGCACCGCGACTTACAAGAGTGTTTGGGCCGCGTCATGTCCATGGAGATGCCAAGGCCGCACGAAAGCACGCAGCCCATTCTCATTGCGGAATCCGCGCGTGACACGCCGGATTTGCGAATCCTGCTGGCCGAAGACAACCTGGTGAATCAGAAGGTGGCGCGAGGCACACTCGAAAAAATGGGATTCAAGGTCGACATTGTGAGCAATGGCGCCGACGCCGTTGCCGCCTGGAAGACCGGGCGGTACCACATCATCTTCATGGACTGCCAGATGCCTGTCATGGACGGTTACCAAGCAGCGCGTGAAATCCGCCGGCTCGAACAGGCTGAGAGGCACATTCCGATCGTCGCTTTGACCGCAGATGCGATGAAGGACGCCGAACAGAACTGCCGGGACGCCGGAATGGATGAGTATTTGACCAAGCCCTTTGATCGCAAGCGGCTGCGCGAGACCATCGAGCGGCACTTGCCGGCGTTCAAGCCGGAGCAACCAGGGGCCAACAATGGCGCAGTCACACCGCCGCCCGGCAACGGCGATCTGCCCGTGGACTGGGAGCGCTTGATGAAGGTATCGGACGGCGATGAGGAGTTTGCACAGGAATTGGTGCAGCTTTTCATTGAATCCGGTGACGCAGCATTGCGGGACATCACGGTCGCATTGCAATGCGGAGATCTAGCAACCGTCGGTCGGGTGGCGCACTCATTCAAGGGTTCGAGCGCCAATATCTTTGCTCAATCCGCAAGTGCAGCAGCCGGACGCCTGGAACATGCCGCACGCGCGGGAGATGCCGGGCAACTGTCGCTGCTGGAAGAGCAATTGCGGTTGGAAGCGAATCGAGCAACAGATTTTCTGCGCTCGCGCCAAACGAGGCGTGATCGGACTTAACTGGCAACGGCTGCCCCGCTCCGAGCGCGGCCGCAACCCAAGTCGCGCATCGCGAGTATCGCTTCGAGCGCGCGCCCTATCGTTGCCAACCCACCGACACATTCAAAATGGTTAAGGCAGCTTTCTCGTGGCAAAGTGTCGGCCTGTGGCGTGGGTAATTGCAGGGCGCAAATGATTCCGACGATTTACATTTTGGTTTTGCTGCTGGTCGTGATCGCCGCCGTTTCGGTGGTGGCGCTGCGCCTCAAGATTCCGCCGGCGATACTGCTGGTAATCAGCGGCGTCATCCTAGCGCTCGTCCCCGGGCTGCCTTCCGTGAAGCTGGCACCGGAATTCTTCTTGCTGTTCGTGCTGCCGCCGGTGGTTTATTCCGCGGCGGTAGCCATGAGTTGGCGGGAGTTCAAATTCAATCTGCGTCCCATTTCGCTCTTGGCCGTAGGTTGCGTGCTGTTCACGACCATCGCCACCGCAGCGGTTGCCCATTGGCTGTTGCGTTTCTCCTGGCCGGTAGGTTTCGTCTTGGGGGCCATCGTGTCGCCGCCGGACGCTGTGGCGCCGCTGTCCATTGCGCGCAGAATGCAGCTGCCGAGACGCCTGCTCGTGATTCTCGAGGGCGAAGGGCTGGCGAATGATGCCAGCGCACTCATTCTCTATCGCTTCGCGGTGGCCGCCGTCAGCGTCAGCGTATTTTCCTTGAGCCAGGCCGCCGGCATGTTTGCCGCCATCATCTGCAGCGAAATCCTCTGGGGTATCGGAGTGGGTTGGCTCATGCTGCGGGTGCGCCATTGGGTGCGTGATCCGCGCATCGAGGTCATGCTCTCCATCCTCACGCCGTTCCTGGCTTACTGGCCGCCGCAGCACCTGGGCGGCTCCGGCGTGCTCGCCACCGTTACCTGCGGGCTCTATATCAGCTGGAACGGCCTGAAGCTGATCAGCGCGTCGACGCGCCTGCAGGGCATTTTTTTCTGGGATTTCTCGATTTATCTGACTGAGGGCTTCGTGTTCTTGATCACGGGCCTGCAGGTGCGAACGCTGATTGCCGACACCCGCGGCGATCCGCTGACCGAGCTGGCGATCTCCGCGGCGGTGGTCTGTGTCGTGATCATCATCGCCCGCTTCGTTTGGATGTTTCCCGCCACCTACGTGCCGCGCTGGCTGAGTCCCGCGCTCGCGCGCAAGGATCCCGCACCGCCCTGGCAATGGCCATTTGCGCTGGCATTCACCGGCGTACGCGGCATCGTCTCGCTCGCGGCTGCGCTCGCAATCCCGCTCACGACCCTGAGCGGCGAGCCGTTTCCCGACCGGGATCGAATTCTCTTTGTCACATTTGCGGTCATTCTGGTAACTCTCGTCGGACAGGGTTTGCTGCTGCCGACGGTGATGCGGGCCCTTGGACTCGCCCACGCGGGTCGCCGCGAGCGCCACGCCGATCGAATCGAGGAACTTGCCGCGCGCCGGCAGGCGATCGACGCGGCAAACCAGCGGCTCGGCGAGCTGATCGCCGAGCGCGAGTTACCCGAAGAAATCGTTCAGCCGCTGCGCACGCGCCATCGCGATCGCCTCAAGGCGGTGGAGCGCCGCAATGACATGGATCCGAAGCAAATGCGGCTGGTCGATCAGTACGATGAGATCCAGTTTCTGTTGATCGCCGCGGAACGTCAGCAGATCAACGAACTGTACCGACTCGGCAAGCTGAAAGACGAGGCTAGGCGACGGATCGAGCGGGAGCTGGATCTGCGCGAGGCACAGCTGATCAATTTACGGGCCGAAGAATGAATCGCGGGGGCTAAACCATCCGAAACAGCACGTCATAGCTTCACGCTGCCGTGCCGGCCGGATCCTTTAGAAAATGCGGTCGCGCCTGCCAGCGCTTCGCCCGAGGCCAGCGTATTCAAACCACGCCTGATTTCATTCTGCATCGCCGACGCGTCATCCAAACCCCATTGTTCGAGCGCGGATAACCGATCGTTGCGCAGGCAGGTTTGCGGGAACGATGCGATCTGGCGCGCAAGCTCGATGGCCGCCGGCAATGCCTGGCCGGCGGGGACCAACCGATTCGCAAGGCCGATGTCGAGAGCTTCCTGGGCGCGCACCTCGCGCCCGGTGAGGATCAAATCCATCGCCCGGCTATGCCCGATCAAGCGCGGTAGGCGAATGGTACCGAGATCGATCAGCGGCACGCCGAAGCGCCGGCAGAAAATACCGAAGACGGCAGTTTCGGAAATTACCCGCAGGTCGCACCACAATGCCAACTCGCAGCCGCCGGCAACGGCATAACCCTCGACGGCCGCGATAACGGGTTTCATGAGCCGCAGGCGCGTGGGTCCCATCGGCCCATCTCCTTCAACGCCGACCGGTCTGTGCTCGCCGCCGGCAAACGCTTTCAAATCTGCGCCCGCGCAGAAGTGCCCGCAGGCTCCGGTCAAAATCGCCACGTCGAGTGCGCTGTCGGCATCAAAGCTGCGGAAGGTATTGGCAAGTTCTTGAGCCGTTGCGGAGTCCACGGCGTTTCGTTGCTGCGGCCGCTCGATTGTTATTACCGCAATGTTTTCCGATCGGTCAAAAGACACCGTCATGACACGCCCCGTCGAGGACAATTATAGAGAGGTGGTCGCTTCAATAAGTAGCGCGCCCGCCCGAGATATCGAACACGGCTCCTGTGGCAAAGGAACATTCTTCGCTTGCAAGCCAGCAAACCGTCGCTGCAATTTCACTTGGTTCGACAAACCGATTCATCGGAATCTTCGCGAGCATGTAGTCGATGTGTTGCTGGGTCATTTGCGAGAATAGATCGGTTTTGGCCACTGCCGGGGTCACGCAGTTGACCAAGATGCCCTGCGTGGCCAATTCTTTGGCCAATGATTTTGTGAGTCCGATCAATCCCGCCTTCGATGCGCTGTAGTGCGAGGCGTTTGGGTTGCCTTCTTTGCCGGCGACGGAAGCGACGTTGACTATCCTGCCATAGCCTCGTTCCCGCATGAGCGGGACAATGGACCTGGAGGTCAAGTACGGAGCCACGAGATTGACTTCGATAACGCGGCGCCAGGCCTTCGGATCGAGCTCCCAAGTCGGCGCATTGCCGCCCGTGATCCCTGCGTTGTTGATCAGGATGTCGATTTTGCCGAACCGTGCCACGGTTGCCTGAGTGGCTGCCTGCACCGCGGCGTCCTCGGTGAGATCCAAGCTGCATTTGGCTACTGCGCCGAGCGCCGAAAGGTGTTCGCAGGCATCCTTGAGTTTTGCGGCATCGATATCCCACAGAGCGACGGTCCCACCGGAGCGCAGAACACGCTCCGCCACTGCATAGCCAATACCTCGGGCCCCGCCGGTGACCACCGCGACGCGTCCCTGAAGATCCAGTTTGTTCATTTTAGGAGCCTAGAGTTTCGTTGCCGGTACCGTACGTTGGTTTTGCACACCAAGCCCCGTTATGCCGACGCGCATGCTCTGCCCGGGCTTGAGAAACACGGGAGGCCGCCGCCCCATTCCTACGCCGGGCGGGGTGCCCGTCGCAATCACATCTCCCGAACGCAGGCTCATGAAATGACTGATGTACGAAACGAGATGTGCGACGCCGAATATCATCGTTCGCGTGTTGCCGCTCTGGAAGCGATGCCCATCCACTTCCAGCCACAAATCCAATACCTGCGGATCGGGAACTTCCTCTCGAGTGACCAGCCAGGGGCCAATCGGCGCGAAAGTATCGCAGCCCTTGCCCTTGTCCCACTGGCCGCCGCGATCGAGCTGAAAAGCGCGCTCGGATACGTCGTTGAACACGCAGTATCCGGCGACGTGATCGAGCGCTCGCTCGAGCGGCGCGTACTTAGCCGGCTTGCCGATGACGATGCCGAGTTCGACCTCCCAGTCCGTCTTCTCCGCACCCAGTGGAATTTCCACATCATCATTGGGTCCGATAATCGCGCTCGTCGGCTTAAGAAAGAGGATCGGCTCGGCGGGGATGGGCATGTTCGCCTCGGCTGCATGATCCTTATAGTTCAGCCCCACGCACACGATTTTGCCCACGCCTGCCACGCATGGACCGATACGCGGCGAACCGGTAATTTTAGGCAGTTTTGACGCTTCCAATGCGCGTAACTTGACCAGACTTTCGGGCAGCAATACATCGCCGCCGATGTCGGCAACGATTGCCGATAAATCCCGCAGATGCCCCTGGCCGTCCAACAATGCGGGCCGTTCACTGCCGGCCTCGCCGGTGCGTAGTAGCTTCACTGCATGCTCCAGTTTCTTGGCATTCTAGCCGCTGCGATGGAGTAGCCTACGCCACCCGCTGTGCCGCGTCAGCCGATTCGTACCAGCACCCGCACCAAGTGACAGCGCAATGTGCATGACATTATAATGAAATACCCATGACCGTGAATGCTTGCGGTTGGCTTGCGCGCGGCCGGCGGTCCATCCCGGCTTCGAGGGCGACCTTGTGATCTATGGTTTCAACTCGACCCTCACGCTGTGCCTGCTGCTGCTGAGCGCATGGTGCGGGGTCGGCATTGCGGGATTGCTGCGGCCGAAGAGTATCGCCTTCGTGGGTCGCACGCTGTTTCCGTTGGGTGCACTGTGCGGCGCCGCGTTGGCCGTGGTCGCGTTTGCCAGTCTCAAGTACCCCGCCGAACAGCTGGTATTGCCCATCGGGCTGCCGGACTTGCCTGTTCATCTGCGTCTCGACGGTCTCTCCAGCGTATTTTTGATTTTGCTCGGCGCCGCGTCGACCGGCATTTCGATTTTTGCGGCAGGCTACTTCCGGCAGGGTGAAGGCACCGCGCCGGGACTTCTATGTCTGCAGTATCACTTGTTCCTGGCCAGCATGGGCTTCGTTCTGCTCGCCGACGATGCATATGCGTTCATGTTGGCGTGGGAGATCATGGCTGTTTCCTCGTACTTTCTCGTCACCACGCAGCATGGCATAGCCGAGATCCGCAGCGCCGGGTTTTTGTACTTGCTGATGGCCCACTTGGGCGCGATCGCCATTCTCTTGAGCTTCGGCGTTATGCAAGGCGGTACCTGGCATTTCACGTTCGATGCCATGCGCGCCGCGCACTTGCAACCCGATTGGGCCAGCGGCGCTTTTTGTCTCGCTCTGATCGGTTTTGGCGCGAAGGCAGGCCTGGTGCCGTTGCATGTCTGGCTGCCGGAAGCACATCCCGCTGCGCCCTCGCCCGTGTCGGCGCTCATGAGCGGCGTCATGTTGAAGACCGCACTGTACGGGATGATTCGCGTGAGCTTCGATTTATTGGGGCAGCCGGCATGGTGGTGGGGATTGCTGCCGCTGACCCTGGGTCTCTTCAGCGCGCTGTACGGCGTAGTGTTCGCGGCGGCGCAGACTGACATGAAGCGCCTGCTGGCCTATTCCTCAATCGAAAACATCGGGATTTTGTTTACCGGCCTTGGGCTGGCGATCGTCTTCGCGGGCGTCGGCATGCACGCCGCGGCGGCACTCACGCTGATTGCCGTCATGTACCACGCGATGAATCATGCCTTCATGAAGAGCCTGTTGTTCTTGGGCACCGGCGCAGTATTGCACGCGACCGGGGAACGCAACTTAGGGCACTTGGGCGGCCTCATCCATCGAATGCCATGGGTCGCGTGGCTGACCCTCGTCGGTGTGCTGGCCATTGCGGGTTTGCCGCCGTTGAACGGATTCGTGTCGGAATGGTTATTGCTGCAATCCTTTCTGTTTGCCTACAAAGTGCCGCAGCCATTCGTCAATATGCTGCTGCCTTTGGGCGCTGCGCTGCTTGCGCTGGCCGCCGCCCTCGCCGGCTATGTCATGGTCAAATTCTTCGGCGTCATCTTTCTCGGCCAGCCGCGGGAATCCACCCTGCGACAGGCTCACGACGCCGGCATCGTGGAGCGTCTCGGACTTGCCTGGCTCGCGATCGGCTGTGCACTGCTCGGATTCTTTCCGACCCACGTCATTTCAGTGTTAAGCATCGTCACCCATCAGATCAATCTTGGCGGACTGCCGGCAAGCGATGCGCCTTGGTGGCTGCTGGTGCCGATTCCGGAGCGGCAGTCCTCATACGCACCGCTGGTATTTTTTGCGGTCATCTTGGTTGTCGTCATCCTGACGATATACGGCGTGCGCCTTTTCTACCATCAGCGCATTCGCAAGGGCGCGGCGTGGGACTGCGGATTCGGCGGGCTCAATAGCCGCATGCAAGACACCGCGGAGGGTTTCGGTCAACCCATTCGACATCTGTTTCAACCGCTTTTCGCCATCACCAGGGAACTGCCCACTCCCTTCGACCGCGCACCCAGATATCGGCTGGAAATCGGCGATCGCATCTGGCGCACTGTATATCTGCCTTTGGGAGTGCTCGTCCGCGTGGTTGCCGATAAGGTGGCTTGGCTGCAGCAGGGCCGCATTGCGGCTTACCTGCTCTACAGTTTTGTCACGCTGGTGGTCTTGCTGGGGCTCATGCTGTGAGCATATTCGATTGGCTCGTGCAATTGATGGGGATCGCACTGGCGCTGGCCGCCGCGCCCATGCTTGTCGGCTGGGTGAATCAGTGCCGTGCGTGGCTGCAGAACAAGTCGGCCCCAAGCATTCTCCAGCCGTACCGCGGGATTCGGAAACTGTTTCACAAGGACGCGGTGATCGCGGAGAACGCTTCGCGGCTGTTCCGGCTGGCCCCCTATGTGGTGTTTGGCGCCATGGTCACGGCCGCAGCCGTGATTCCCTCGATTGCCACCCGTTTGCCCATCACCCAAGCCGCCGACGCGATCGCACTGGTCGGATTGCTGGCGACTGCGCGTGTGTTTTTATCACTGGCTGCGATGGATGTGGGTACTGCATTTGGCACACTGGGCGCGCGCCGCGAAATGATGATTGGTTTCCTCGCGGAACCCGCGCTGCTGGTGGTGATTTTCGTGGTTTCACTGACCTGCGCAACCACCGCGTTGCCGTTGATCGCCGAACGTCTCTCAGCGCAGTCGTTCGCGGTCAACCCCAGTCTGGCGTTTACCGCGGTAGCATTCACGATGGTGCTATTGGCCGAGAATGCCCGTATCCCGGTTGACAACCCGGCCACGCATCTTGAATTGACCATGATTCACGAAGCGCTGCTGCTCGAATATTCGGCGCGCCATCTCGCGCTGATGGAATGGGCCGCGGCATTGAAGCTTTTCAATTATGCGTGCATCGGGCTTGCCGTATTCATACCCTGGGGAATTGCCACCAGTCACGCGCCGCTCAGCCTGGCTGTATCGATCGTGCTGCTGGGCGTAAAACTCGCCGCTGCGGGTGCGGGATTGGCGTTGATCGAAACCTTATCGGCCAAACTGCGCGTGTTTCGCGCTCCGGAATTTCTGGCAACGGCGTTTCTGTTCGCGGTGCTTGGACTGCTCGTGCGGCTGCTGCTCGGAGAATGAACATGCATGCATTGTCATGGGACTTGCAGCTGCTGAACTCGCTGGCGGCGCTGTTGCTGCTGCTGTCCTTTGCGATGTTGTCGCAGCGGCGCATCGTTGGGCTCGTCAATTTGCTCGCGCTGCAAGGTGCGCTATTGTGCATCGCGACCCTGTTGCTGGCGTGGCGCACCGGTGCGTTGCATTTGTATTTGTCGGCCGCCCTCACGCTGGGGCTCAAGGTGATCTTTCTGCCCTGGCTGCTGCATCGACTCATTCGCCGCCTTGGCGTTTATTGGGATACGGAGCCGTTGCTCAATATCACAGGGACGATGCTGGTAGGCGTGCTGGTGGTAATTTTCTCATTCGGGCTGGCGCAACCGATTTCCGCGCTGGCCAGTACCGCGACGCGAAATTCCATCGGCATCGCCGTGGCCGTTATTCTGATCGCATTTCTCACCATGATCACGCGCCGCAAGGCGATGTCGCAAGTGGTCGGATTCCTGTCGATGGAGAATGGGCTGTTCTTCGGCGCGATGAGCGCTACTTACGGCATGCCGATGATCGTGGAATTAGGCGTTGCCCTCGATGTGTTGGTGGCCATGCTGGTTCTCGGCGTATTTTTCTTTCAGATTCGCGAGCAATTCGACAGTCTGGATCTGAAGCACCTCGAGTCGCTGAAGGAGGATCAATAACGTGGAGCTCGCCGTTGTCTCGGGCGTGATTCTCCTCGGCACCCCGCTCAGCGGCGCAGTGGCGCTGGGTGCCTACGGAGGAAGGCGCTGGGCGCCGGATCTCAATGTGGCCTTCTCGCTGGTCACCTTCCTCGCGGCATGCACGCTTACGGCAAGAATCGTGGCGCACGGCAACTTGTCGGTGGCGCACGAGCAATTTTTTATTGATGCCTTTAACGTGTTTCTGGTTACCCTGACCGCGTTCGTCGGTTTGACTACTGCGTTGTTTTCGCGGCCCTACATGCGCATCGAGGCCGAGCACGGGCGAGTGTCGGCCGGGCAATTGCGCCTGTACCACAGCATGTACCAGCTGTTCATGGCAACGATGCTGATCGCGCTGACCACCAACAACATGGGCCTGATGTGGGTGGCGATGGAGGCCGCCACCTTGTCGACGGTGTTGCTGGTGACGCTGTATCGAACCCCGGCGAGCCTCGAAGCGGGCTGGAAGTACTTCATTCTCTGCGGCGTGGGCATCTCGCAAGCCCTATTCGGCACGATTCTGATGTACTTTGCGGCAGAGAAAATCCTCGGCTCGGAAGGTGTCAGTGCGCTCTTGTGGACGCACTTGAATGCAGTCAAGAGTCAGCTCGAGCCCTCCGTTCTCGGCTTGGCATTTGTGTTCCTGCTCGTGGGATATGGCACCAAGGTGGGCCTTGCGCCGTTGCACAACTGGTTGCCGGATGCGCACGCCGAGGGCCCCACACCGATTTCGGCCGTTTTGTCAGGGCTGTTGCTCAATGTGGCGATGTACGCCGTCGTTCGCTGCAAGGTGCTGGTCGAAGGGTCGCTGCAGTCAAGCCTGCCGGGCCGCATGTTGATGGGGTTCGGCTTGCTCTCGGTGGTGCTCGCCGCGTTTTTCCTATGGCGACAGCGCGATGTCAAACGCCTGTTCGCCTACTCCTCGATCGAGCATATGGGCATCATTGCATTCGCATTCGGCATGGGCGGTCCGGTGGCCAACTTCGCCGCACTCTTGCATATGACGGTGCATTCGCTGACCAAATCGTCTATTTTCTTTGCCGTTGGGCATGCGACGCAGAAAGCGGGCTCGCAGCTCATCGACAATATCCGCGGCCTGATCACCTTGAGCCCCACCGTGGGCTGGGGCTTGATGATGGGTACGCTGGCCATTCTCGGGACGCCCCCATTCGGCGTGTTTGCCAGTGAATTTCTCATTCTGACCACCGCCATGAAACAACAGCCGTGGGCAACGCCCATTCTGTTGCTGGCGCTCGGTGTGGCATTCGCGGCGATCTTCGGTCGAGTGCAGCCGATGGTCTTCGGCGACACGACGGCCAAACGCTTGCCGCATCCGCCGGCGCTCATACCGGTATTTGCGCATCTCGGGCTAGTGCTCATGTTGGGCTTTTTTATTCCACCCTACCTCGCCGACTGGTATCGAGCAGCGGCGCGTTTGATCGGAGGGCTGTAATGGATCTGCGCACTTGGTTCGATCAAGCGGCCCAGCAGTCCGAATCGAATGGGACGGGCGTGATTGCGGGGGCGCCGCATGCCTTCGGCCTGACGGTTTCCCAGGATAAATGGCGTCAAGCCGTCGAAGAGCTGGCGGCGAATGGCGGCCGCTTGCTGGCGCTGTGGGCCAGTCCTGATGAGAGCGGCGAGAACACCGTACGTGCAGCATTTGTCGCGGACTTAGGCGTGCTGGTACTGAGCTTGCGCTTGAGCTCCGCGGAGCCCGGCTATCCTGGTATCGAGCAATGGTTTCCGAGCGCAAGCCGGATGCAGCGCGCCGTGACGGACCTCTGCGGATTGCTGAGTACGGACTTCGATACACGCCCGTGGTTGCGTCACGCCGCCTGGCCCGCAAGCTTTTATCCATTGGTGCACGCCCATACAGGGCCTTTGTCCACGGAGCCTAACGTCGACCGCTACGCCTTCGTACCTGTGCAAGGCGACGGTGTGCACGAAATCCCCGTGGGTCCGGTTCACGCGGGAATCATCGAACCGGGCCATTTCCGATTTTCGGTGGTCGGCGAGAAAGTCTTAAGACTCGAAGAGCGTCTGGGGTATGTTCACAAAGGCATCGAACGCCGCTTCACAGAATTGTCATTGCTTGATGGCCAACGATTGGCGGCGCGGGTCTCCGGTGATTCCGCGGTGGCGTTTTCATGGGCATATTGCCAGGCCCTTGAGGGTATGGCGGGCACCCGCCTGCCCCCGCGAGCAAGTTGGCTGCGAGCACTTGCGCTTGAGCTGGAGCGGGTTGCCAATCACCTCGGCGATATCGGCGCGATCGGCAATGATGCCGGTTTGGCATTTGGGCTGGCACAATTTTCGCGGCTCAAGGAACAACTGCTGCGCGCGACAGAACAGTCGCTCGGGCAACGTTATCTCATGGACTTCGTCGTGCCGGGGGGCGTGTGCGCGGATCTCTCATCGGCCGGCGCCGGCGCGTTGATTGAATCCATCGCATCAATAGCGGCCGAGGTCGATACGCTGCGCGTCATCTACGACGAACACGAGGGATTGCGCGACCGGTTTGTGGGGGCCGGAATCGTGTCCCCCGCCCTGGCTGCAAAATTAGGTCTTGCCGGGCTGGCCGGGCGTGCCAGCGGGCAAGCGTTCGACTTGCGCTGCGATCTGCCCTGCGATCCGTATGCCGAGCTTGCACCCACAAAGATCGGGCGCAGCGACGGCGATGTGGCGGCGCGGGTCACCGTACGCTTCGAAGAGCTCGCCGAATCGACGCGCCTGATGCAGCGGATAGTGCGGGAAATGCCCGCCGGATTGCACGGCACGGAAGTTTCAGCTCCCCGAGAAGGCGCGTTGGGGGTCGGAATGATCGAGGGATGGCGCGGTCCGGTATTCCTCGCGCTCGAAGCAGGCAACGGCGGAATGATCCGGCGCTGTCATCCGCATGATCCGTCGTGGCAGAACTGGCCGGTGCTCGAACACGCCATCATCGACAACATCGTGCCGGATTTTCCGCTGATCAATAAATCCTTCAACCTGTCCTACAGCGGACACGACCTATAGCGATGTTGAAAACTCTTCGGCAAATCGGCCGCATAGGAGTCATCACCGAGCCGCCGCCGGCAAGCGATGATGCGCTGCGCATGGAGGATGCGTTTCAGGCCCGCATTCTCGAAGTGCTCGGTCGAGCGCTCTGCATCCGGGCCATTGACGCCGGATCCTGCAACGGCTGCGAGTTGGAGATCCATGCCCTCAATAATCCGCTCTACAACATCGAAGGTTTGGGAATCCGCTTTGTGGCGAGTCCGCGGCATGCCGATCTGCTGCTGATCACCGGGCCGGTTGCGAAAAATATGGAGGCGGCGGTGCGGCGGACCTACGATGCCACGCCGGACCCGAAGCTCGTGGTTGCGATCGGCGACTGCGGCTGCACGGGTGGAATCTTCGGCGAGAGCTATGCGAGTTGCGGCCGCGTTTCCAATGTAATCCCGGTCGATGTGGCGGTGCCCGGCTGTCCGCCGAGTCCCCGGCAGATCTTGTGCGGCATACTAACGGCCATCACTAAAGCCCCGCCCATTCGGTAAGCCATGCACTACCTTAGCTTTTGCCCGCTTCGTGTTTTTTGCTCTTGGTGGCGTAGGTGACCCCATGCTTGGCAAGATACTCGCGGATGAGCTGGCGGACGACCTGCGATGGTGTCAGATCCTGCTGCGCGCACAGTGCTTCGAAGGCTTTCTTCTTGTTCGGGTCCATCAGCAAAGTAAAGCGGGCGGTTTTGGATTCCATGCGCCTATAGTATCATAGTATGTGTATGAAATGTTAATGCCATTGTCATATAATAATCAACAATTTGCACGCCGCGCATACGCGAATCGTGGCGCACGAGGAGGATGAGGGGATGCAGAAACTTGTCGTATTACAATCACTCTGGGCCATGGAGCGTCGGCATACGGACTGCATCGAGCGCTCCTTGGATGAAAACGTGGCGATGATTCTCGACGCCGATTTTGATGGCGTCAGCATGAGCCTGAACAATCCTGAGGCGGTGCGACGCGCGGCCGCGTTACTCAAAAGTCAGGACAAGCTGATGGAGCTGCAGTGCTTCCCCCGGACAATCGACGATCTCATTCCCGCGCTCGAACTTTGCACTGAGATCGGTGTCCATCATCTGGACATCCAAGCGGATGTGCGTCCCCGACGCATCGCCGACTGCATCCCTCTCCTCGAGGGTTGGCGTCGTTTAGCTGAACAAGTGGATTTCCCGGTCTACTTCGAAACCCATCGTGACCGGATGACTACCGATCTCTACTTCACTCTCGACTTGCTCGAGTGCTTCCCCGACTTGAAGCTCCTGGGCGATCTTTCGCACTTCATGGTCGGCCGCGAATTTACGGTTCCCATCTCAGATGAGAATAGCGCGTACATGCACCGTATTATCGACAATTGCTGGGCATTCCATGGCCGCGTGGCAAGTCGCGAGCAGGTGCAGATCGAGATCAGCTTTCCGCATCATAAAATGTGGTTGGATATCTTTCTCAGCTGGTGGGAGTATGGTTTCAGAAGCTGGCGCCGCCGCGCAAAGTCAAACGACTCTCTTGCCTTTGTGTGTGAGCTTGGACCCAAGCCTTATGCGATAACGGGCCCAGACGGAAATGACACGACCGATAGGTGGCGCGAAGCGCTTATGTTGAAGGCCGAGATCAAAACGCTCTGGAGCAAGACCACATGAGGCCATCGAAGCGGCGGGCGCCCGGATAACAAGTCGACTATGACAACGATCTCTCCGAGCCGCAAACTCGTCACGCTGATCAACGTCTTCACCGTCGAGCCCGCGAATCAGCGGAAACTTATCGGACTGCTGGCCCGTGCGACCGAAACCTCCGTACGCCATGCCGCAGGCTTCATTTCGAGCAGCCTGCACCGAAGTCTCGATGGAACAAAGGTCACGATGTACGCGCAATGGCGCAGCATCGAAGACTACCAAGCGATGCGCGAGAATCCAGCGCCATTGCCGTATTTGCAGCAGGCGCTGGAAATCGCAAAGTTCGATCCGGGAATGTATGAAGTCGTCGCGACCTACTCCAGTACGTCTGCGGATACCGAACGGAAGTCACTTTATTGACCGAGGGCCAAGTGAGAGAAGCGCGTTGCGCCGGCGTAGGCAGCGGCAAGCCGCGCTTCTTCATCGACGGTAAGCTCACCGAGCGCACCCCAGTCGGCAGTTTCATAGGCAATCGCTTTTTGCAAAACGTCCCTCAACGGGGACGATATCCCGCAGAGAGCATCGCGCAACGACACGGCTAACGGCAGTTCGTTGACGAGGGTTTTCATGGGCCGATCGAGTAGAGCGTCGAGCACGGAGAGCAAACCGACGGTGTAGAGTTCACCCGCTGCGAATTGATGCTTCGCAGCCCCAAGTACTTGGCACAAACGGCCGCGGATCAGCGCAAGGGCAAATAGCTCCAGAGGTTTGCGATCCGCCAATTGCGTCATCACCAGCAATGAGGCCCATTGACTCACAGTGTCCCGTCCCAACAGCACGACGGCATCCGCGATGGAGGCGACCGGCCGCTTCCGGCGATAGGCAGCACTGTTGGAGAGCTTCAATATTCGGTGAGTTAAACCCAAGTCTCGACCGATGACTTGCGCGAGTTCCTCCGCCTCGAGGTCGGGATTTTGCAGATCCATGATCAGCGATACGAGGGTCATCTGCGACGAGCCGATACTCTTTGCTTGCATCGGCTCTGGTCGCGCGAAAAAGTACCCTTGAAACAGCTGAAAGCCTAAATCCCAGCAGCGCTGCAGCTCCTCGTGGGTTTCGACCTTTTCCGCGATCATGGGTACTTGGTAAGTCTTCAGGCGCTCGACGAGCTTGTCGAGCTCGTGGGCGGACTGCAGAATATCCACTTTGACGAAATTGGCGTAGGCGAGCAACGGGATAAGCGGCTTTTGGAACTGAAAGTCATCGAGGGCGATCCCGACGCCGGCGCGGCGGACTTTGTCCAGCGTCTCGAGGATCGTGGGGGTCGGTTCGACATCCTCGATTATTTCCACGACGCCGCGGCCGGCGGGCAATAACAGCGGCACATCGGTGGTGAGCAGCGCCTGGCCAAAATTCACGAACATATGGGCATCGCCAGTGAGGCCGTCGAGCCCCGGGGTCGAGAGCGCTTCGCACAGCACCCGGGCACTCTTCACGGTTGCGGCGGCGGAATCCCCGATCGCGGATCCGCGGTAGAGAAGCTCATAGCCTAGCACTCGGCCATCCTTGGTCATGATCGGTTGCCGCGCAAGAGTGAGGGGTATGTCGTTCATCTGATCGTCGTGTTGGTAGAAGATCCAATGGTAAGGGCCTAGGTCCATGGCCAGGCGGATACGTTCAATTTGAACGATTCCGACGGAGAATGGAATCAGCGATAACCTTATCCGTTTTCGACAAGGGTCGATAGTCCGCATTGGCGTCCTTGCAGAGCGCCACGGGCTCAGATCGCCAAGGCCGGCGGTGGTGGCGCCAAAATGGCTGCCAGGAACCCGAACGCTCGCACCCTGCGGTAGGCTAACCAGGCAGAGATCCGGAAGTTAATGCGCTTCACTCGTTAACGATGCGACGTAATTGGAAGACCTATGCCAACACTCGGTGTCTTTGCCGCGATATTGGATGATAGCAATCGCATCCTATGCGTGCGCATGAATTATGCGACGCATGCTTGGACGACTCCTGGTGGACGCGTCGAGCCCGGCGAGTCGCCTCTCGATGCGTTGAAGCGTGAGGTGCTCGAGGAATCCGCCCTTGACGTAGAGGCTGGTGAACTCGTCGGTGTCTACTCCAAGCCGTACAAGGACGACATAGTTCTCTTCTTTCGAGCAAGTGTGGTCGGTCGCCACCCCTGGCAGCCGAATGACGAGATATCTCATATGGGCTACTTTGGCCGCAATGAGTTGCCGGAGCCCATGGGCCCTGGCGTGCGTACCCGTATTATCGATGCTCTGGACGGCACCAGGGGGATCGTGCGAATAATCCCAGAGACGCACGTATGACAAATCAGCAATTGG